>ENA-ORBV01002042-ORBV01002042.1-microbial-mat-metagenome-genome-assembly--contig:-NODE-2042-length-43472-cov-13.344164_pt1 | contig 43472 bp, 37 predicted proteins | sample MGYA00237777_ERZ505514 | MGnify/ENA primary metagenome ERZ505514 (study PRJEB26160, sample SAMN06269048) | microbial mat metagenome | isolation source: Oligotrophic lake microbial mat | place... | reverse complement strand
TTTTTTCAAGCAGAAGACGGCATACGAGATTCGCCTTAGTCTCGTGGGCTCGGAGATGTGTATAAGAGACAGAGCACCACCTGCGGGTCGAGGCCTACGGAACCGTGGACGAGGCCAACTCGGCCCTCGGCATGGCCATCGCCGACGACGCTGGCGGGCCGTACCGCGACATCATCCTGGAGCTGCAGAACGACCTCTTTGACGTGGGGTCGGACCTTTGTGTACCCGGCGAGATGGGGGATCGACTGCGAGTCCCGGCGGCGTACACCGCGCGGCTCGAGGGCCACATCGACCGGTTTAACGCGGACCTCGCGCCGCTTAACAGCTTCGTGCTGCCCGGTGGCACCCGGATGTCGGCCTGGCTGCACGTCGCACGCACCGTGGTGCGCCGCGCGGAGCGGCTCGTGACCGCGCTGTGCGAGGTGCCGAGCGAAGTGCACCGGGTGAACACCGAGGTTGTCCACTACCTGAACCGCCTGTCGGACCTCCTGTTCGTACTCGGGCGCCACGCGAACGAGCGCGGCGCACGCGATGTTTTGTGGCAGCCCGGCAAGAACCGCGGCTGAAGCGCACCCCGCTCGCGCTCCCAGGCGGGCGAGGATGTCCGCGCTCCCGGCGGCTGCTTTGGTAGAAGGGTGACGCGCGGCCGGTGAGCCGCCGATGACCCATGGATCACCCGTTCATTCGCGTTGCCGCGGTCCTGGCCGCCGCTGCTGTGATGGGTGTGGTCGCGGTGGCGGCGCGCCAACCGCTGATCGTCGGGTTCATCGCGACGGGAATACTCGTCGGCCCCGCCGGGTTCGGTTGGGTGACGGGTGCCGAGGGCGGAGGCATGGAGCTCGGCCTGCTCGCGGACCTTGGGATCGCGGTGCTGCTGTTCCTGGTCGGGCTGAAACTTGATCCTAAGCTCGTCCGCAGCACGGGGCCCGTCGCGCTCGCCACCGGCCTCGGCCAGGTGCTGTTCACGTCCGTCGTCGGCTTTGGCATCGCGCTGGCCCTTGGCCTCGAATGGTTGCCCGCGTTGTACGTCGCGGTTGCCCTGACGTTCAGTTCGACGATCATCATCGTCAAGCTCCTTTCAGACAAACGCGAGCTCGACGACCTGCACGGACGCATCGCCGTCGGATTCCTGATCGTCCAGGACATCGTGGTGGTTATCGCGCTGATCACGATCGCGTCGATCGGCGCGGCGGATTCGGACAACCTCTCGACCGCGCTCGGCACCACCCTTTTGAAGGTCGCGGGGTTCGTGGGCAGCGTGTGGCTCGCCATGCGCTTCGTGCTGCCGCGTTTTTTGGGCTGGCTGTCGCACAATCGCGAACTGCTGCTGCTGTTCGCGCTTTCCTGGGCGATTGCGCTCGCAGGCGCCGCTCAAGCACTGGAGTTTTCCGCGGAGGTAGGCTCGTTCCTCGCCGGATTTGCCCTCGCATCGACGCCCTACCGCGAAGCCATCGCGTCGCGTCTCATCGCCCTGCGGGATTTCCTGCTCCTGTTCTTTTTCATCCAGTTGGGCGCGGAACTGGAGCTTGAGGCGACCGGCGCACTATTTGGCGAAGCCCTCGTCCTGTCGGTCTTCGTGCTGATCGGCAACCCGCTGATCGTGCTCGCGATCATGGGCGCGATGGGGTACCGCGCGCGCACGGCGTTCCTCGCGGGCCTGACGGTGGCCCAAATCAGCGAGTTTTCGCTGATCCTCGTGGCGCTGGGCCTGTCGTTTGGGCATGTGGACCGCTCGATCCTCGGACTCGTCACGACGGTTGGCCTCATCACGATCGGCTTGTCGACGTACATGATCCTGTACTCAGGTCCGATCCACGATCGCATCGGCCCGTGGCTGAAAGTGTTCGAGCGCAAGAAACTCGTGCGGGCGGAGCTCGAGCACGACGCGAGCGGCGAGGTCCTCGACGCCATCGTCATCGGCCTGGGCCGCCACGGTCGGTACGTGGCCGAATCCCTGCTGGAGCGCGGTCGGCGTGTCTTGGGCGTCGATATCGATCCCGATGCGCTAGAAGCGAGCCGGCGCGCGGGCATGGCGGTGCTGTTTGGCGACGCCAGCGAGCCCGAACTGTGCGCCGCTTTGCCGCTCGAGCACGCTCGCTGGGTCATTTCGACGGTGCCCCGGGCGGACGCCGCGCTCGCGCTCGTGCACGGCCTGCGCGCCGTGGGATACCGCGGCCAAGTCGTAATGACGGCCCACGCGCCGGGCGACGAAGCCCGCTTCAAGGCGGCGGGCGCCGACGTGGTCCTCACCCCGTACGCGCTCGCAGCGGACCACCTTCTCGACCAGGTCTGTGGGCGGGACGGCGCGCAGGACAGCGGCTGATCGCCGCGGGCGGCGCCGCGTATTCTTTTGGGCCGCGGGCGGACGGCCTGCACCCCGCCCGTGCTGTTCAGCACCCCCCCATTCCTGTATGGATTTTTGCCGCTGGTGCTGGCGGGGTATTTCGTCGCTACGTGGATCGGGAAGGTCAGCGGTTTTGGTCAACGTCCGCGCAACATTTTCCTCCTCCTCGCCAGTCTGTTCTTCTACGCCTACGGCGAGAAAGACAAGCTCGCGTTGATGATCATGTCGATCGCCGTCAACTGGGCGGTCGGCCTGTGGGTGGAGCGCGCGCGGGGATTGCGTTCTCCGGCCGGGCCCGCGAGGGGTGAGGCGAGCATCGCCCTTTTTCTGGGGCTTGCGTTCAACGTCGGACTCCTTGGGTACTTCAAGTACGCGAACCTGGCCGTGGAGTCGTGGAACGCCCTCAACGACCCCACCTGGGCGGTGCGTGGCTGGGCGGAAGTGGCGTTGCCGATCGGCATCAGCTTCTACACGTTCCAGGCGATGAGCTACCTCGTCGACGTGTACCGCGGCGATGTGCGGGCGCAGCGCGATCCGCTCGACTTCGGCCTTTTCATCAGCCTGTTCCCGCAGCTCATCGCCGGGCCAATCGTGCGTTACCGCGACGTGGCCGCGCAGATCGCTGCGCGACACGTGGACCTCGCGCTGTTTGCGAGCGGCGCACGGCGTTTCCTGATCGGCCTGTGCAAAAAAGTGATCATCGCGGACCCCACCGCGGCGCTCGCTATGACCATTTTTGACCTGCCACAGGAGTCGCTTTCACCCGCGCTCGCCTGGCTCGGACTCGCCGCGTTCACGGTCGAGGCGTATTACGACTTCTCGGGTTACTCCGACATGGCGATCGGCATGGGGCGGATGCTCGGTTTCCGGTTCCTCGAGAACTTCAACTGGCCGCTCGTCTCCCAGTCGCTCAACGAAATGTGGCGCCGTTGGCACATCAGCCTCGGCAGTTGGTTCCGCGATTACGTGTACGTGCCGCTTGGGGGCAACCGGGTTGGGAGCGTCCGCACCTACATCAACCTCCTCATCGTGTTTGTCCTGTGTGGCCTGTGGCACGGGGCCAACTGGAACTTCGCCCTGTGGGGGCTTTGGCAGGGCCTCTTCATGGTTTTGGAGCGGCGGCGCTTTGGCCGTTGGCTCGTCGCCGCGCCACGGGTCCTGCGGCATGTGTACGTGATGGCCGTGTGGAACCTCGGTTGGGTGCTGTTTTGTTTCGACGACCTCGCGAGCTCCGGGCGTTACGCACAGGCTCTCGTTTCGGGCGCTTCGGGGGCCGAAGCTAGCTTCCAATGGGCGCGCCTCGTCGACAACCACGTGGCGACGCTGCTGGTCCTGGGTGCGTTGGGAGCGACCCCGTGGGTGCCTGCACTCGCGCGGCGCCTTGAAACCCAACGGTTGCGTCCGTATTTGCCCTTCGTGCGTGTTGCGGCGATCCTCGGGCTTGGCGTTGCGAGCGTCGTTGCCCTCGCCGCCGCGGCGGGCGCCACCGCAACTCCATTCCTCTACTTCCGCTTCTGATGCTCGAAACCAGCACAGCGCAGCGCCCGGGAAGGGTCGAGTCCATCACCCTCACCGTCCTGTTCGCGGTCCTGTTCGCGAGCCCGCTCACGGTGTGGGCGGTGCGCGGAATTCCGGACAACAGCGCGACGAAGGAGGAACGCGTCGCGGCGGCCGCTCCAACGTTGCCGACGAATTTGGACACCCTGCGCGCGTGGCCCGACGCCACCGGCGCGTGGTTTTCGGACCGCTATCCGGCCCGCGGCGAGTTGCTGCACCTGCGCGGCCGGTTGCTCTACGACATCTTCGGTGTGTCGCCCGTGGCCGCCATGCGCGCGGGGAAAGACAACTGGTTTTTCTACACCGGTCAGAACTCGTTCGAGTTTTACCGCGGTGCGGACCTGTTCGAGCCCGAGGAGTTGGACGCGTGGGTGAAACGCTTTCACGCGTGGCGCGATTGGCTCGCCGCGCGCGACGTCGATTTCCTGTTGATCACACCACCCGACAAACACCGCGTCTACAGCGAGTTCCTGCCGGACAACACCGAGCCCGTCGGCGAACGCACGCGGCTCCACCAGTTCCTCGAAGCGCTCGCGGAGCGCACACCCGTCGAGTTCATCGACCCCAACGCCGCGATTTTCGCCGCAAAACCCTGGGGCCTCTTGTACTTCCCCCTGGGTGTGCACTGGAACGACCGCGGCGCGTTCGTCGCGTACACCCAGGCGTTCGAACAGCTCGCGGCGAAATACGAAGGGCTGGCTCCTCATCCGATCGAGTCGTTCCACGTTGTTGACCGCGCCGCGATCGACCCTGCGTGGACTGGCGATTCGTGGTCGGGCCGCATGCATTTGGGCGAGCGCCTGCGGCAAGAAGCCGTGCAGGTTGTGCCGAAGTTCCCGTTGCCCTACGCGATCGTTAGCTTCCAACCCAACCGCTCGGGCACGATCGACGGCGTCACACGCCACATCGACCCGAGCCTGCCGCGGATCGTGCTCGTGCGCGATTCGTTCGGCGATTGGTTTTTCCCGTTTGTCGCGCTGCACGCATCGCAGCTGGTCAGCGAGGGATTCATCCGCCACCCGGTCGAGCTCGTCGAGCTCCACCGCCCGGACCTCCTCATCCACATGCGGCTCGAAAACGGCCTGATGGAAGTGCCGCCCGACATCCGGATCTCTGAAGACGAGATCAAACTCGCCCGCGCCTGGTTGGCGGCCGAGCCGCTGGCGGGGGGGGATGGTGCGGGGGCCGCGTTCGAGCCCGGCGTTCCGCGCCGTTTCGAAAACGTGGCCGGACCCCGGGGCGCGGTGGTGCGGGTCGAGCGCGAACCAAAAGGTGGCGCGGAAGTCTCGGTTCGTTTGGTGTTGCTGGACGGATCCGAGCGTACGGCGCGTGTGCCCGTGTGGGACGGCTGGCGCTGGTCGTTCCAGATCCTCGAAGCCTGGGAGGGCGACGCGGACGTGGAAATAGCGTGCGAGGGAGCGCTTGGGATCGAACTGCGCCTGCGGTGAAACGGGTGTTCGTGCGGCCGGGATCGTGCGAAACAGGGCCGCGTGGAGAATTCGCCGTGGCGGGCGCCAAGATGGGGGGGACCCGGCGTCGTTGTTGCGCCGAAGGACCCCGTTTTTTTGACTTCGATCCCGCCATGTCGACATTCACCGCCACCTTTGCGTCCGCCGTCCTTGCCCTCGTCCCCCAGGAGCCGCAGACACCCGCGCCGGCTCAAGCACCGGCTGGGGCGTCCGCTCCCGCGCGGGGCAGCCTGACCATTTACAACGGCGACCTCGCGCTCGTGCGCGAATCCTTGGAGCTCGACCTCCAGGCTGGCATCAACCAGGTCGCGTTCGGTGGCATCACGCGGAGGCTTGAGCCCAGTTCAGTGGTCCTGCGCGGCGCCGCAGGAACAGGGGCCTTCCAAGTTCTGCGCCAGGGTTACCGCAACGATCCCGTGTCCGAGGGTTTTCTGCTCTCGCTCTTCGAAGGGCAGGTGCTCGAGTTCCTGCGGCCCGACGGATCCACGGTCGCCGGCCGCGTTGTGCGCTCGGGTTACACACCACCCCCTGCGCCAATCCGCGGGTTCGCGCCCCCGGAGCAGGGCGCGTCGTCGCCCGTCGTCGAAGTGGACGGGAAGCTGCGATTTGAGCTTCCGGGGCGGCCGCTCTTCCCCTCGCTGGGTGAGGACACCGTGCTCGAGCCGACCTTGCTGTGGGAACTCGAGGCCGAGCGCGCGGGCCGCCAGGGTTTTGAGTTGGGTTACCTCACGGGCGGCCTTGCGTGGCAGGCGGACTACAACATCGTGCTCACCGAGGGTGGCGGTCCCGCAAGCGCCGTCGGCTGGGTGACTTTGAGCAACACCAGCGGCACGGCCTTCCGCGACGTCGACGTGCAGCTCGTCGCCGGGGATGTTCGGCGTCTCGACGCGCCGTCCCCCGAGTTTGCCATGGGTCGGATGGCGATGTCCGCGAAAGACGTGGTCCAGGAGGCCTTCGACGCCTACCACCTCTATACGCTTCCGCGCGCGCTGACGCTGCGCAGCGACGAGAGTGCGCAGGTCGAATTCCTGCGCTCCGCGGCGTTGGACGTGCAAACGCGCTACGTCGCGCGCACACAGGCTCCAATCGGCGATTTCCGGCGCGAGCAGAACCTGTTTCAACTCGCAACGACGGTCGAAGTGATGCGCGAGTTCACGAACAGCGGGGCCAACGGGCTCGGTGTGCCGCTGCCGCGCGGAACCCTGCGTTTTTACCGCATGGACCGTGCGGACAAGATGCAGTTCGTGGGCGAAGCACCCCTCGACCATACTCCCGCCGATGAACAGGTCTCGGTGATGACGGGCCGAGCCTTCGACCTCGTCGCGGAGCGCCGCCGGGTTAACTTCACCCTCGACGAAAACCGCCGCCAGTCCACCGAAACCATCACGATCGAGCTGCGCAATCGCTCGCGCGAGACCGCGCAGATCCGCGTCCAGGAGGTGCTGCACCGTTGGCACCAGAACGAGGTGGTGGAATCCCAACCGGAAGCTCGCCGGATCGACGCGTCGCACATCGAGTTCGACGTCGCACTGGCGGCGGGTGAGGTGCGGGAAGTGAACTACACCGTCCGCTACACCTGGTGATGGGCAGCGGTTGGGAACGCGGGCCCCCAGGCCCGCCTGGGCGAGGACCCGCGATGCGGGCTGCCGCGCCCCGCGCCAGGGCGGGCCGGGAAGCCCGCGCTCCCAGCGGCGCACGCGCGGATCCCCCGCGACTCTTCCAGGGTTCCTGCGTTGACAGGGACGGGCCCCGTCCCATTGCATAGGAAACCTCCCGCGCGCGTGACCTCGACATGAAGACCCTTGCCGCCCTGCTCCTGTGCCTTTTCTCGATCGCCGCGGTGGCCAACTTCGGGGCGATCGCCGAAAACGACCGCCCGCTGGACGTGCTCACGCTCAGCAGCGGGAAGACCCTGGAGGGTCACCTGCTGCGTGAAACACCCGACGAGGTCGTGTTCCTCTTCCAGACGCGCACGGAGACCCACCCGAAAAACCGCGTCGAATCCCTACGCTCGCCCATTCCGCTGCTCGGCGAGTTCGTGCGCCGCGTGGAGGCCGTGCGCGCCGCAGACGTGGACGGCAACCTCGAGCTCGCCGCCTGGTGCGAGCAACAGGGTTTGACGCACGAAGCGCGCCTGTTGCGCTGGCGCGCCATCGCCGCCGATTGGTCCGACCCCCGCGCGCACGTCGCCCTCGCGCACCGCGAACGGCGCGGGGAGTGGGAAGTCCAACTCGGTCGCAAGTGGTACGGCAAGGAGCGCTTCGAGAAGGCGACTGCGGATTGGCGCGACGCCGTCGAGGTCGAGACGTCGCTCGTCAAGGTGCGTGGCAACTTGCCCCTCGCCCGCGTCGTGGAGGCCGCGCTAGGCTGGACCCGCTACTACCACGCGTTCTTCACGGCGTGGGGCAACGACGTGGGGCTGCCTCACGCGAGCCGTTGGATGGAGATGCACCTGCACGGTGACGAGAAGAGCTTCCCCAAGGCCGGCGTCGGCGCCGCGTCCTACTTCCTCGGTGAGGAAGCACGTGTCGTCGTGGACACGACACGCACGCGCACGCTGGGCTCACCCCGCGATCGACTGGGACAGATTCTGTCTGCCACGTACGCCAATGCGCAGAACGCGCGCGGGACGGCCCCGCCGTGGCTGGCGGAGTCCCTCGCTCTTTTTCTCGCGGCCGCGCTTCCCGAGAGTGGACTTGCGGACGTCGCGCGCATCCTCATCAGCGAAATGAACTGGTTCGCGGCGCACGCGGAAGCGGAGAACCCCGACTCCCTCAACCGCATCCTCGTTGCGTCGGGCGCGGAGTTGCGCGAGGTGCCAGGCCACGAGCTGCGCATGGCGCAGGCCTACACACTTTTTGACTTCTGCTACAATGCCCGCGGCGGAGCGCTGCGCGAGAAGTTGTTCGAGTTCGCACGCGGGACGATGGCCGGACGCATCTCGCCGACGGATTTCCAGAACGCGCTCGGCATCACCAGCGGGAAGTTCGAAGCGGAATGGCTGGCGTGGGCGCGCAAACGGATGGACGAGCGCGAGTTGCGCCTCGCCGCCGAGGAATCCGCGGACGGGGGCGACGGCGTTTGAGCGCGGCGAACAAGGCGCCGCGGCGCGCCACCTCCACCTTGGGTAACGGCAAGAAGTCCGGCGGCGAGCGCTTTCAACGCCTGCACCGTGCGCGCGAGTGGATCGAAAGCGATATCTGGCAGCGCGACCTGGTTGGTTTGCCGACGTTTCGGCGTATCGGCCTGCACAGCCTGCGGGTTGCGTTCCTCTTGTGGCGCGGTCTGAACGAGCACCAAAGCTTTTTCCGCGCCGCCGCGCTGACGTATATCACAGTGTTGTCGCTGGTGCCGCTGCTCGCCTTCGGGTTTGCGTTGGCGAAGGGCTTTGGCGCGTACGACTACCTACTGGAAGAAGTCGTCAACCCATTCCTCGACGGCACGTTCGGTGCACTGCCCGCCGACCAGGTGCAAGCGGGCGACGAGGGTGGCGTGGCAAACGCCCTGGTCGGATCGCAAAGCGAAAGCCCCGGGCCGGTGCGGCCCGACGCGGAGGAGGCGCTTGCGGCGAACCGCGAGGCCGCCGAAGACGACGAGCGCGACATCACCGCGCCGCTGGGCGCCGACGTCACCGCGCCGCTTGGCGCCGACGTCGCCGCGCCGCTGGGCGCTAATGGCGCCGCGCCGCTTGGCGCCGACGTCACCGCGCCGCTGGGCGCCGACGTCACCGCGCCGCTGGGCGCTAATGGCGCCGCGCCGCTGGGCGCTAATGGCGCCGCGCCGCTGGGCGCTAATGGCGCCGCGGTCGAGGGGCCCGGTCTGCGGTCGGATCGGGGCGGCGAGCGCGAAGCCGTGGTTCCCGTCGACGACGACAAGAACCAACTGCGCGAGGCCTTCAACCAGCTCTTCCTGTTCGTTTCCGGCACCAACGTCGCCAATCTGGGGATCGTGGGCCTCATTGTGCTGGTCTTCACGGTGCTCAAGCTGATGGCGCACATCGAAGGATCGTTCAATGCGATCTGGGGTGTCGTGCGTCCGCGCACCCTGGTGCGGAAGTTCGCCGACTACCTGTCGATCGTCGCGATCACCCCGCTGCTTCTGATCGCTGCCAGTGCCCTTCGCGCCGCGCTCTCGCGCGAGGGCACGACCGCGTTCATGCGCGAGGAACTCATGCTCGGCCCAGTGGTCGAGCTCGGGCTGCGCACCGTGCCGTTCATCGGGCTGTGGCTCGGTTTCACGGTGCTGGGGCTCGTGATGCCCAACACGCGGGTGCATCTGCGCTCGGCCATCGTGGGTGGCTTTTTCGGCGCCGCCGTCTGGAGCCTGATCCAGGTCGGCTACGTGAACTTGCAATGGGGCGTCAGCCAGTACAACGCGCTCTACGCGGGCTTTGCCGCGATTCCGCTGTTCCTCGTGTGGGTGTGGCTGTCGTGGATCGCCGTGTTGCTCGCGGCCGAGATCAGCTACGCCGACCAACACAGCGACGTCTACATGCGCCAAGCGCGCGGCGGACCGCTTGAGCCGGGCCAGCGCAGGGTCCTCGCCCTGGCGCTCGCGGTGCAGGTGGCCGAACAGTTCCTCGCGGGGGATCCGCCCGTCGAGCTCGAAACGTGGCTGGAACGCTTCGTTTTGCCGGAGAAGGAACTCGTCGACGTTTTTTGCACCCTCGAAGGCCAGGGCATCCTGGCGCGGCTCGACCGCGACGACGGCCATGCGTGGGTGCTCGCCCGCGATCCGTCCCATCTGCGGGCAACCGATGTCCTGACCGCGATCGACGGCAAGCGCGACCACGGATTCCTGGGCGGGGATTCGCGCGCGGAGACCACCCTGATCAGCCTCGAGGAAGCGCGCGACGCGGACCCCGCTAACCGTACGCTGCGCGAGCTCGCGAACCTCGAACGCCACCGAACCGAGCCCACCCGATGATCCACCGCCGCGCGCTGTTGCTTTCCTCGCTGTTCATCCCTGTCGGAGCACGGGCCGCCGCCGCAGCGGGCGCGGCACCCGCACCGCCCGCTATCGGCGGCGCTTTTGAAGCGCTCGTCGCAATGCCACCCGGCCTGCGCCCGCTGGACGAAGACACATCGGACGAAGACTTCTGGGCTGCCATCGGCCGCCTGTTCCCGGTCGACCGCGCGCTGATCAACCTCAACAACGGCGGTGTGCATCCCACCGCCGCTGGAGCGCTTGCGGCGCTCGAGCGCCACCAGCGCACGACGCAGGAAGCGCCCGCGTACACGTTGTGGCGCGAACTCGAGCCGCGCAAGGAGGGTGTGCGCCAGGCGCTCGCCAAACACGCGGGTGTGTCGCCGGAAGAGATCGCGATCACGCGCAACACCTCCGAGGGCTTGGAAGCACTCCAGTTGGGTTTTGACCTTGAAGTCGGCGACGAAGTCCTGACCACGACACAGGACTATCCGCGCATGTTGGCGACGTTTGCGCAGCGCGAGCGCCGCGACGGCATCAAGCTCGTGCGGATTCCGATCCCGACCCCCTGCGACGATCCTAGCGCGATCGTGCGGCGTTTCGCGGCAGGCATCACGCAGCGCACTCGGCTGATCCTCGTGAGTCAGATGGTGTTTTTGACGGGCCAAGTGTGCCCCGTGCGCGAGATCACCGCGCTGGGGCGTGCACGCGGCATTCCGGTGCTCGTCGACGGCGCGCATGGTTTTGCGCATACGCCCGAGTCGATTGCCGACCTCGACGTCGATTTTTATGCAACGAGCCTGCACAAGTGGCTCGCGGCGCCCCAGGGGACGGGGCTGTTGTACGTGCGCCGCGAGCGCATCCCGGACGTGTGGCCGTTGATGGCGGCAGCCGAGGCGCAGTCGTCCGACATCCGCAAGTTCGAGGAGATCGGCACGCACCCCGCGGCGCCGATCCTCGCGGTCGCCGATGCGCTCGACCTGACACGTGCGATCGGCGCGGCGCGCAAACACGCGCGCCTTGTGCACCTGCGCGAGGCGTGGCTTGCTCCCGTGCTTGAACTTGGCAAAGGGCGCGTGCGCTGCCTGACACCGCGCGCGCCGGAGCTCTCCGGTGCGCTCGCCACCGTGCACGTGGACGGCATGGATCCCGTGGCGCTGAGCGGCCATCTGTGGCAAAACCACCGCATCTTCACGGTCGCGGTGCGCCACGGTGATCCCGCGCGCGCAACGCCGTCGGACGGGGACACGTTCGAGGGCTTGCGTGTCACACCTAGCGTCTACACACGCCCCGCCGAACTCGAGCGTTTCGTGGACGCGCTGGGACACGTGCTGACCCACGGGTTGCCCGCGTGACTTCCACGAGTCCTTTTGCGCCATTGGGCGCGGTTGTAGGCGGGCTCCGGTGACACGGGTTGGCATCGACTACCTGCCCGCGACGACCCATTTCCCGGGCGTCGGCCGTTACGCACGCGAACTCGTCCGCGCGCTCGTGCACCTGGACCGGGCGGCGGCGGGGGACTTGGAGCTCCGTCTGTTCGAGGTGGGAGGAGCGGTCCGTTCCGTTCCCGCCGCCGCTTTGGGCTTGGAGGACGCGTCTTTGCCCGCCGCCCGCCGCCGATTGCGGGTTCCACGCCGGATCGCCGAACCGTTTCTGCGGGCCGTGGGCGCGGACCGCTGGGCGGGTGGTGTCGATCTCTTCCACCGCATGCACGCGGGCACTCCGCACCTTGCGCGCGCGCGCTCGATCCTCGCGATCAGCGATCTGCCCAAGGATGGCGACCCCAACTTCGGCGCGCGCGCCGCGGCGCTGCAAGCCGAGGACTTTTTGCTCGCGTTCAGCGACGAAGCGCGTTCGTCGCTGATCGAGCGCTTCGGTATCCCGGCGGACCGCATCCACCGTGTGCCGGTGGGCGCGGACCACTGGATGCGCGACCTTGCGGCCCGCGGGACCGCGCCGCCCGTGCGCGCGGATCCACCGCTCGTGCTCGTCCTCGGGGCGCTGCGGTTAGAGCGCCACCACGACGACATCGTTGACGCTTTTGACCGGCTGGTTGCGAGCGGCCAACGCGCTCGGCTCGTGCTCGCCGGCGCGGATGGGGACGGCGGACAGCACGTGCGGCGGCGGCTAGCGTTTTCATCCGCGCGTCAGCACGTTGAATGGAAACCGTTCGCCAGCGAGGCCGATGTTGCCGAACTCGTGGCGCGCGCGTCGGTGCTCGTGCACCTCGCCGAGACCGAAGCGACGGCGGTCACACCGCTCGAAGCGCTATCCGCGGGCACACCGGTCCTTGTCAGCGACCTGCCCGCGTTCCGCGAGGCCCTTGGCGATCTTGCGCGGTATGTGCCGACGCCGCTCTCCTTGCGCCACCGAAAGGCGCTGCCCGATGACCTCGCGGCTTCGATCGCCGACAGCCGCGATGTGGCGACCGAAGCGCGGCGACGTGCGCTTGGCGCGCGATACACGTGGGCCGCAAGCGCAGCGGCACACGCTGCGATCTACCACACGCTCGCCGCGCGTTAACCCTTCAAGAGTCCGCCGATGCCCGGGCCACGGGATTCGATCGGACGGTGGATACGAACGTGGTGTCCATCGGCGCGGCCCGCCTCGAAAGCCGCGGTGACGAACCGCCCCGTACCGCCCACGTGGCGGATGCGCGGGTTGAGCCAGCGGAAGTAGCGGTGCAGCTTGGGATCCCCACTCCACACAAGGGCGCGCTCGACATTCGCGCGCGCCTTCTCTTCCCCGCGCAACTTCGCGCAGAATCCGTTGAGGACCCCATCGAAGTACGTCAGCCGATCGCGGTTGCCGCGCACCCCGCGCAGACGGCGATGGTCCTCCCAAAGCTGCGGCAATAGCGCCCACAGGAAGCCGTGGACGTACGCCGCCATGTCGAGGTTGCTTTTTGTGCCGTAGATGAAGAGCGCCGAGCCACTCACGTTGCGCGCGGGGTCGTATTCGCTCTCCCACAGCACCTCGACAAAAAAGAACTCGAAAAGGATGACCGCCAACAGGTTTTCGAACGCGTGGTGGCGCTTCGCGACCGCTCCGAGCACCCGGCGTTGGAATCCCCGTTCCACGTCGCGCTGCACGACGTCGAGGTTGTGCTCGAGCATCAGCGTGCGCGCGAGCCCGACCGCCGCGGCCGCTTCGTGCTCGTTAGGCGACGCGCCTAACGCGAGCAGCTTCGAAATGCGGCGAGTCAGGCGCGCGGCGTCGTCGTCCGCCGCGGCGGCCACGGGATCGGCGCCCGACGCGCGCGCCCGCGGTTCGACCCGCAGCCATTCGCACGCTTGGGCGAAGCTCGGACCGTGGGGCCGTTCACCCCGCGCGACCAAGAGCTCGTCGACCGCCTGGTGCGCCATCTCGTGGCGCAGGGTCGCCATCACCTCCTGCCACGGGTCGGCTTCGAGGTGCTCGAGCCGCAGCCGGATCCGGCGGCTTTCGCGCTCCCACGTCCCAAGGGCCCCGAGCCCCGCGCGCAGTTCGATGATCGGTGCGCGCAGCAGCCCGCGCAGGTATTCGGCGTTGTAGCGCTCCCACCAAAGGCGAACTTCCCGGGCCCACATACCCGGCCGCAAGTCGCCCTGGTCCTGCCCCGACTCCGCGCTCACGGCGATTCCCCCATGGGGCAAAAGCATAACGTTCGAACTTCCGTGCCAGAGCGCCGTTGGCCTGCGGCTGCTGTTGGGTCATGCTGGCGCGGGCGCCCGCGTCGGCGCCGCGAGCAAAGCACCGTGACCCCCGCGCCCAAGACCGACACCGCTGGTTTTCGCGACCGACTCCGCGCAATCATCTTCGAGTCGGAGACGCGCGTTGGGCGGCTCTTCGACACCGTTCTACTCGTCGCCATCCTCGCGAGTGTCGCCGTGGTGCTCCTTGAGAGCGTGCCGTCGATCCGCGCGCGCCACCCGGGACTTCTCGTCGGGCTCGAGTGGGGTTTCACGCTGCTGTTCACCTTCGAGTACGCACTGCGCCTCTACAGCCTGCGCGAGCCCCTGCGCTACGCACGCAGCTTCTTTGGCGTGGTCGATCTGCTCGCGATCCTACCGACGTACCTGAGCCTGTTGTTGCCCGGCGCGCAGTCGTTTCTCGTCATCCGGGTTCTGCGCCTGATGCGTGTGTTCCGCGTCTTCAAGATCGCGGCTTACGTCGACGAATCCACCATTTTGTGGCGCGCAGTGCGCGACAGCCGCCGCAAGGTTGCGATTTTCCTCTTTGCGATTTTCAACGTTGTGGTGATTATCGGCGCGGCGATGCACGTCATTGAAGGGCCCCAGAACGGCTTTACCGACATCCCCACAAGCATCTACTGGACGGTGGTCACACTGACGACCGTCGGATACGGGGACGTGGCGCCGCAAACGCCACTCGGCCGCGCGTTCGCGGTGTTTGTCATGCTGCTCGGTTACGGCATCATCGCGGTGCCGACGGGCCTCGTGACGGCGGAACTCGTGCGCGCCGCGCGGCCTGCCGTGTCGACCCAAGCGTGTCCCGCGTGCGGCGCCGAGGGCCATCCGGTGGGCGCGCGCCATTGCCACCGCTGCGGCGCTGGACTGTGAACCGGGCTTAACCCTTCACTTTCGCGGCGCCGGCGGGAGGCGGAGGCATCCACTCCCGGCTCGCCAACAGTCGGTCGGCGATTTTAGGAGCCACGATGGAGAGCGCGCCGAGCCAGCGCCACTTCCAGCGCAGGAAACGCTCGGGTGCTGGGTTTTGGTCGAGCTTGCGGATCTCTTCCGCAACAAGGTCCGGGGCGTCGGCCTGGTCCAACTCGGGATCGTGCAGCCGCGCGGGATTTGATTGCCGCTCGAAAATCTCGGTCCGCGTGACACCCGGGTTCAACGTGCACACGCGGATGCCAAGGGGCGCCCACTCAAGGCGCAGCGCTTCGCCGATGGAGCACACCGCGGCCTTGCTGGCGGAGTACGCGGCCATCGTCGGCATACCGCGCCGCCCAACGACGGATGACACGAGCACCATGACGGGCCGCGTGCCGCGGCGCAGGAACGGTAGCGCGGCGCGGGCGCCGAGCAACACACCTTCGACGTTTGTCGCAAAGAGCCGGCGGAGCTCCTTCGGTTCGAGGTCTTCGACGCGCGCGCGGTAGCCGATTCCGGCGTTCGCAACCACGAGGTCGAGGCCACCGAGGGCCTCACCGACCTCACCGAACACCCGCTCGATCGCCACGGGGTCTGTCAAGTCGAGCGTGCACACCATGTGCGGGCCGCCGTCGACCTGCGGCAATGTGGCGAGCAGTTTCGCCAAACGATCGCCCCGTCGGGCGACCGCGGCAACCTGGTATCCGCGCGCGGCGAGGTGCTGCGCCGTGGCAAAGCCAATGCCCGAACTTGCCCCGGTGATCAGCGCTCTGCGTGCGGCCATGGCAGTGATGGTAGCGCGGGGCGCGTAGACTGGAGCGTGGCGCCAGCGCCGCAGAAACGCCATGGACGAAGAGCAAAGTTACGTGTGTGGGCACTGCGGCGAGGACATCGTCGTGCCCGTCGACCTATCGGGGGGCGAAAGCCAAGACTACGTCGAGGATTGCCCCGTGTGCTGCTCGCCGAACGTGCTGCACGTGCGCATCGAAGGCGACCGGATCGAGCTGTGGGCCGAGCCGGAGTGACGCCCGGCCCACGGGGATCTCAGATCTCGCGGTCGTAACGCACGTTCAGCTTGAGGCCGCGCACTTTTGTGCGGCGCAGCGCGCGGATGATGTCGTCCGCGTGCTCGGCGGCGACGTCGATGAGCGAAAACCGTTCCGCAATGCGGATCGGTCCGATGACGTCGCTCGAAAGCCCCGTTTCCCCGGTGATCGCGCCGACAAAGTCGCCCGGCCGTATCGACTGAAAACGACCCGCGCCGATGAAGAGGCGCGCCGCGTCCGGTCCCGGACCCGGGTCGCCGCGGGACTCGCCCGCATCGCGCCCCGGGGACGGTCGGCGCGGCTCGCGGTGGTCGCGGGACCCGCTCTGCGCGCCGAATCCGCTCTGCGCGGCGGATTCCCCCTGCGCTCCGCGCCGATCGCGGCCACTCGGCGCGTCGACGGCGAAGTCCTGGTCGTTGTTGGAAGATGCGCCCCCGCCGTGTTCGGCGCGGTGCGCGAGCTCGAGCGCCGCGGCAGCCAGTTCGATCGGATCGACGGTTTTGGCGAGCTCGGCCGCCATCGACTGGAACGCCCCTGCCGCTTTCGCTTCGAGCACTTCGAGCAGCGCGGCGCGTGTCAGTTCCCGGCGGCGGCGGTCGAGGTCCGCGGCCGTGGGGATCTGCTGGATGTCGATCGGCGCGCGGGTCGCGTTCTGGATGTTGCGCAAGAGGCGCTGCTCGCGTGGCTCGAGGAACGTGATCGCGACACCTTCGCGGCCTGCGCGCCCGGTGCGCCCGATGCGGTGCACGTAGGCGTCGGGGTCGATCGGCACGTCGAAGTTCACAACGTGGCTGATGTGTTCGATGTCGAGCCCGCGCGCCGCCACGTCGGTGGCGATCAACAGGTCCACGCGGTTCTCGCGGAAGCGGCCGAGGACACGCTCGCGCTGGTCCTGGCTGAAGCCGCCGTGCAGCGCTTCCGAGCGGTAACCGCGGGCGTTCATCGACTCCGTGACCTCGTCGACGGCGATGCGCGTGCGGCAGAACACGATCACGGAGGTCGGGGACTCCATGTCGAGCACACGACCCAGCGCCTCGACCTTGTGGTCGCGGCGCACGACGTACGCCACCTGGCGCACCCGCGGCACGGCGCCGGGCTCGGTGCGTTCGCGGGCGATCGCAACGTGCACCGGGTTCGAAAGGTGCGTTTTGGCGAGCCCGAGGATGTGCGGTGCAATCGTCGCCGAGAACAGCGCCGTCTGACGCGGTTTGGGCGCGCGCGACAGGATGGCCTCGAGGTCCTCGGCAAAACCCATGTCGAGCATCTCGTCCGCTTCGTCGAGCACGACCATGCCCACTTCGGAGAGGTCCATGGTGCCGCGCGTCAGGTGGTCCACCGCGCGTCCGGGCGTCGCAACAACCACTTGGACACCGCGCGAGAGCACTCGCACCTGTTGGCCGAACGATGTGCCGCCGTACACCGGCAGAACGCTGGCGCCCAACGCTTTGCCGTAGCGGTGGATGGCTTCCGCGACCTGCATCGCAAGTTCGCGGGTCGGCACGAGCACCAGCGCGCGCGGTTTGCCCGGGTTGAGCGTCTTGCCCCCCGTAGTCGCGAGCAGTGGCAGTGCGAACGCCGCCGTTTTGCCCGTTCCCGTCGCCGCCTGACCCAAGAGATCGCGTCCGTCGAGCAGCACGGGGATCGCTTCGCGCTGGATCGGCGTGGGCTCTTCGTAGCCCAGCGCCGTCAGGGCGGCGGTGATTTCGGGGGCGAGCCCGAGCGCCGCGAATCCAGCGGGTGTGGCGGGTGCGGCGGGTGCGGGCTCCGTGGATGTTTCGAGGGTCATGGTGACGTTTTGTGGGCTCATGTCGAACCGCGGAGCATGGCACGGTTGTGCCCGCCGACGCCAATTGCCGCGGGTGTTCCTGGGCGTGCCGCCGCCCTGGGGCGCCGCGCGCGGGGGTGCCACCCTACTGGGGAGCTCGAAACCGCGCCCGGAGCGCCGAGCGCTTCAAATCAGGCCGCGCGCTCCCAGCGCCACGCGAGCGCGATCAGCAGCCCCGCGGCCAGGGCGAAGGCGGGGCTGATCGCGAGCCCCGCTCGAAGCCTCGGCGTGCGGTATTGAAGCTCGACGCGCTCCGCTCCCGCGGGCAGCTACAGGGCCGTCGCGGCGCCGTTGGCCCGGTGGATCGCGACCTCCTGGCCGTCGACGCGGGCCGTCCAACCCGGGTACAGCGCGCAGGTCTCCGCCAGCACCAACCACGCATCGCCCGCGTCCGGCGGCAGGTCGAGGTGCATGCCGTTCCACACGGGTTGCGGCGGATCAAGGGCGCGGATGGGAGCGGGGAACTCGGCCGCGCCCGAGTGCAACGGCTGCGGGGGACCCACCGGCAGGCCAGCGACGCGCACGGCCTCGGGCACACCGCTTGGATCGAAGGCGAACGCGCGCTCGAATCGGTCGAGCAGCGCGGGATCGGGATCGGCTCCGGCGTCGATCAAGACCGTGTGCTGCGGCGACCAAAACGGCGCCGCGCAAAGCTGCCGCCACGCACCCCGGCGTCTGTCCGCGGCGAGCGCCGCGCTGCGCGTCGTGAACGCCCGCGGCAGGCACAACTCGTTGCGGTACAGGTAGGGCCCGTCGGAACCCGGATACAGCTCGTTCGGGTCCTCCGCGAACGTGCCGATCAGCACGAGGCCGGGGACCTCGCGCGGCTGGGCGGATGTGATCCATCGGCCGGCCATCAATCCCCACATGCGCGCAGGGCTTGCGCGCGACATCTGCAGGTACTCGGCGTCGTAGGCCAGCATCACGATGTTACCGAGGATGCCCTCCATCGATTCGATTCCGAGGAATCGTCGCGAGCGGCGCTTGCGTGTTTTCGAGCAGGACACGGGTCGCACCGAACGCGTGCACGCGCAACGGACCTTCCTGTCCACGCAGGCGCACCACTTCGTTGAGCACACCGTTGTGTTCGAGGCGCGCGCGCAGGGACGTCGGATGGGGAGCCTGCGCCGCGGAGTCAAAGACGCCGCGTTCGATCCACAGGGACTCCGCGCCGGCCGCGGCCGCCAGCACGATACTCACGAGCGTCGCGGACAATCCCCGAGCCGCGGCCGCCTCCGCGACGCGACACAGGCCGAATGCCGCGCTCGCCGCAAGCAGCGGTGGAAGGACGAGCCACACGCGATAGGGCTGGCGCAGTGGGTCGAATCCCGGCACGTAAGCGTGCAGGAATGGGGTTGCGATGCCCGTTGCGCACACGCCGACGAGCACCGCCGACAGGGCGATACCCGGTGCGGCCACCCTGCGCTCCCGCAGCGCAAACACAAGCCCCAAGGCCGCGAGCCCAAAAAGGATCCAACCTTCGCCGCCGACAGCGTCGAGCAGTCCGGCACCGTCCAGACGCCCGACCATCGCGTTTTCGAGCGCGATGGCGTCCTTGCGGTCGGTGACGGCGGTCCAGGCGCGGATCGGAAGCACACGACCGGCGAGCAATCCGACCGACGTGACGGTCAGTGCTCCCATGACGAGCGCGGCACGCATGAGCGCGGCGCGCAAGGGCCGCTGGAGGGCCACGACCACGAACAAAAGCAGCGCCGCGATCAAAAGGCCCCACAGCAGCGAGATGTACCCCCCGGCCCAGGCGATCGCGGCGTGCGCGATGCCGGCGGCGGCGCCCCCCGCGGCGATCTGCAGCGGTTTCCTCGCATCCGCCGCGCGCAGCACCAGCCAGAAGCACCAGGGTGCCCACGCGCTTCCCATCGCTTCCATGGGCAGCGTCCATCCCAGCAATCGTGTTGGCGCGGACCACAGGTACGCGAGGGCGGCAAACGCGGCTAACGCAGGTGCGGCGCCGGCGCGGCGAGCGAGCGCCACCGCTCCCAATGCGCCGAACAAAAGGTGCGCAACGTTCGCGACTGCGGTGCCAAGGACCGTCCCGAACATCGCGATGGAGACAAGTAGCGGAACGTAGAGCCCCGCGGAGTTCGGCACGGGCGAATGGGGTGTGCCCGAATAAAACGCGCTGATCCACTCGAGCATCACCCCGTCGAGCAACGCCGCCCGCACCTGGTGAAGCTCGGGCAGCGTGAACCGGGTGTAGTCGGTGTTGGTGGGGATCGTGTCCCCATCGAGCAGCGGTAGGTACGGCAGCGCGCCGAGCACGAGCGCGAGCGGCAGGGCCCACTAAAACGAGGATCGCGCCGAGGCTGACATCGGCACGATTGTAGCGGCGTTATGGTACTCGGGCGTTACGCGCCCCGTGCGCCGTGTATAGCGCGCCGTGGATAGCGCTGATGAGTGGCGGTGGTTTTGTGAGCGGGATGGCGCTCAGCACGACCTCGAACAGCGTCTTCGCCGTCGGTGGCACCACGGTGCGTTTGCTGGATGGAACGGAGGGTGTGTGGGCGAACCACGGGCTCGGATCCGCGAGCACGGGTGTCGCTCCGACCTTGGCCGCCTCCGGACTGCTCGCACCTGGCGAAACCGTGCGGATCGACGCGCTTTCGGCACCGGCGAATAGTCCGGGCGCATTCGTGATCGGCACAAGCTCATCCTTTGTGCCGCTGCTGGGTGGGGTTCGGGCCGTGGGCGCGACCGGCGGATGGTCAACCCGCGAGCCGCGCGGCGTTCATGCGGCGCATCGTGTTGCCGCTGCTCGTCCACGACGACTGGGCCGAAGCCTGCACGTGGGTGCGCGGGATCGTGTCGACGGTTCCCGCGCCTGCGACGGACAGCTTGGCGTTTGAGCGCGCAGCCTACGCGCAGATCGTCGATCTCGCCCGCGCTCATGGGGCGCGCGTGTTGGTGCTGCCCCTGGGTGTCGCGCTCGACCCGCTACTGGACCCCGCCGTCTACCTGCCCGAGGGAACCTGGGCCGTGCCCGCGCAGCGCCACTTGATCCGGTCGCTGCCGAGCCTCGACCTGGAAACCTACTCGCGCACGTACCACCACTGGCGCGGCGATCCACCGCGCCTCGTGGACGAGCACCCGAACCCGCTCGCCCACTCCCTGATCGCCCAGGAACTCGCAACCTGGCTGACCCGCGCTGGACTGGGCGCGCCGCCGAAACCCACGACGAAACGCTGACACCACGCGCGCGCGGCAATCCATCTGCAGCGTTCCCGCGGAAGCGTCCCAACACAGGCTGGCGCACGTCTGCTCCCGCGCTGCTTTCGCTTCCGAGCTCCGCCCCGATGGGTGCGCGGGCTTGGAACGCGGGCCTCCAGGCCTGCCTTGGGTCGACCTGCGAGCTCGACGTAGCGACGGGCCACGCTCAAGGGCGGGCTGGAGGCCCGCGCACCCATCGGGCAGAGCCCGTTATGCATCGCGACGCCTTGGCAGTGCGGGAAGCGGCCGGGGAGCCTAGCCCGGGAGCGCCATCCTGGGCCCGATCGCAGATTTGATGTGGACGGCCCAGCGCCAGGGGACGATAAGAGGGGTATGTCCCGGGTCCTCCCCCGTTGGGTCCTCGTGGCCCTGCTTCTGCCGGCGCTGATTGCGCCCGGGGGCGCGGCGTGGGCGTGGTGCCTGTGCCTGGACGTGCTGTGCGGGTGCTGCGAGCCGGGCACGGTCCAAGCGGAGGGGTGCTGCCCCGGTGAAGAGGCCGATCCCGCGGACTGCGGCGACTGCGGTCGGGTGGCGTGGGACGTGGATGGGCTCGAGGCCCTCCTACCGCCCGCCAACGTGGAAGTCCTGCCGCTCTTGATCGGTTGGCTGAGCGCGGCCGCGTCGCCGGCGGTGGTGCCCGCCGCGGTTGTCCGTGGGCGCCACGCGCGCGCACCGCCTCGATCGATTCCGACCGAATGCCTGCGACCGGGCGCGCTGCCTTTGCGGGTCTGAGAGGACCGATGGTGCGTGGCTCCCAAACCGGGAGCCGTGGCGTTCGTCGTGTGTCCTTTCGATCCCCGCATTGGCATGGCCTTTTCCTCATCCGCTCCTGGGCTCCGTTTTTCGCGACGCAACCCGTTTTGCGCGGTGGCGTTGACCGTCGTGCTCGCCGCGTGTGCGTCGCCCGAACCCGCGGCGTTCGCCGTTGACGATGCTCCCGCGCGGCTCGATGCACGTCCGGCGGACGTGGCTGCGGCGTTTGCCCGCGCCAACGCGGGGGAGAGCCTCGCGATCGATGCCGATTTGGCCCGCGATCCCGCGCGGATCGAACACTGGCGCGCGGCAGCGATTGCGTTCGGCCCTAGGCCGCGTGCGGCCCGCGCGGCGCTGCGGGCGGCAGCGGCGGAGGCACGCTCGGGTGGCGTACCCGATGGGGTCGGCGTGGAGGTCATGGACGAGGAACTTGGCGGCGGCGCAGACCTCGTCGAAGTGGGGTTTTTGGTCGACGGTTTTGCGTTGCTGGGGCTGGGGGCGAGCGGTGCCGAGCGCGACGTGGCGCAGCGCGCGCTCGCCCTGGCGTTGGCGCGTTACCGCCAAGAGCTGTTCGACGCCGCGATCGGCGTCGAGCGCGTCCGCATCGAACTGGGCGCCGCACGTGCGCGACGCGCGGCGATCGACGCGCTGCGACCGGATGTCGATCGCCTTCACGGGCGCATCGCAGTGCTCTATGGCGCGGGTCGAATGGGAACGGTCGAACGGGACGCTGCCGAGGCTGCGCGGGTGGCGTGGGAGCGCGCGTATGCGAACGCGCGTGCGGACGAAGCCCGGGCGCTAGAGCAGCTCAGCGCGCTGTCGGGCCTGCCGTCGGGGGCTCCGGCCTTTGAACGGATCGCTCCCGACGTCGTTCTAGAGCACGTGGGCGATGCACCGGACTTCGAATCCGCGGGGGGCGGGGAACATCCGTTGCTTGCGGTGGCGCGTTTTGAGCTAGAGCTCGCCGAAGCACACGCGCGCGCAGCGGCGGCGGCGGCCTGGCCGAGCCTCGAACTTGGGCCGCAACTTTCCATCGAGGACGGAACGCGCGTGGGTGGGCTCGTCAATCTGCGCGTGCCGTGGCCGAAGCGGTGGCGCGCGGAACTGGCGGCCGCCGAGGCGCACCGCGATCGCGCGCTCGAGGTTTACGAAGAAGCGCTGCACGGCTTGCGCGAAGCGCGCGTGCGGGCACGCACGGCACACCGGGCGGCCACTCGACGCGCGGACGTTTCAGGGGCGCTTATTTCCGCGGGCGAAGCGAATTTTGCGCTGACCTTTGCGCGCTGGACCGGCACGCTCGAGGGCGGCGATGGCGCGGACGGTGCAAGCGGCGCGAGTGCACCGGTCGTCGCGATGACCCAGCGTGTCGAGGACCTCGAGCGCGCCCTTGACGACCAAAGGGACCGCGCGCTCGCCGTTTTGGATGCGGCGCACGCGGCGGGGGTTCTGACCGGCGGCGACGCGGCCCAGGAGTCGCTCGCGGTCCGTGAGATCAACGCAGAGGCAGGGCAATGACGACGCCTGAAGCCCCCGAGCCGTCGCCCATCGACCTGGCGGCGTTTGCGCGCCCCAGCACGCCGGCCCGTCCGTCGGCTCGTCCGCCGCGGCGCCTGCCCTGGCGTTTTCTTGCGCCGGCGGCCTTGATCCTGGCGTTCGCGGCGCTCTTCGTCGGCGATTTCGTCGAGCTTCTCGCGCCGAAGGTTGAGGTGACGTTGGTGCGGCCCGAGCTCGCGCGCGGGGAACGCGCCGCGCGGCGGACACCCGGCGGGCTTGCGGTGCAAGCGGCGGGCTGGATCGAGCCCGATCCGTTCCCCCTGGGCATCGCGGCGCTGCGCGGAGGTGTTGTGCGCGGCCTCACGATCCGCGAGGGCGATCGTGTGGAAGCGGGGCAGATCGTGGCCTCGCTCGAGGACCGCGAATGGGCACTCGCGGCCCAGCTCGCGCGGGCGGAAACGGCCGCGGCAGAGGCGGCGGCCCAGACAGCCTGCGAAACGGCGGAACTCGCCGACCTGCGCTTTCACGAGGGGCTCGAAACCACGTTTGCACTCGCGAGCGCCAAAGCCCGCGTCCGCGCGCGCACGGCAGCAGTAACCCGGGCGCGTCACGCGGCGCAATCGGCGGATGCCGAGCTGAGGGTCGCCGCCGGAGAAGTGGCGCTGCAGATGGAGCTCTCGAAACTGGGTGGCGCAGGGGTGTGGCCCCTCGCGATCGCAGAGGCCGCGAAGGCGCGCACGCTTGCGCACGTCGAAAGCCTGCGCGCGGCGATCGACGTGGCGGAGGCAGAAGTCGTGGAAGCGCAGGCCGAGCAACACCGCGCGGAGGCCGAGTTTGGACTGCGCATCGAGGACCGCGCCGTGCGCGACCGCGCGCACGCCGACGTGGCGTTGGCGGAGGCAGAGCTCGTCATTGCGAAGGTCAAGGAGAGCCAGGCGCAGCTCGCGTTTTCGCAAGCGCTCGTGCGTGCGCCAAGCGCTGGCGTCGTGCTGGATGTGCTCGCCGGCGCGGGTTCATCGCTCGCGCCCGGCGATCCGGTCGCGCGCACGTTCGACCCCTTGGAGTTGCGCGCCCGCGTCGATGTGCCGCAGGCTGATGTGCACAAGCTGCGGGTCGGGCAGCGCGCCGAGGTTTTGTCCGAGGCGCGCGCGGGTGCGCCCTATGCGGCGCGTGTGCAGCGTATCGTTCAGCGGGCGGACATCCAAAAGGTGACGCTCGCGGTGCACGTGCGGATCGAGGACCCCGATGACCGGCTCAAGCCGGACATGCTCGTGCAAGTGCGGTTCTACGCGGACGACACAACAGAGGGCGGAGTCAGCGCGCCAACGGATGCTGCCGTCGCATCCGCGACGCTGCTCGTGCCCGAGCGTGTGCTCGACGACAACGGTGTGTGGGTGCTCAGCGCCGACGGACAGCGAGCGCAGCGGCGCGCGGTGGAGCGCGGCGCGACCGTCGAGGGCATGGTTGAGATCCACAGCGGCCTCGGGTTGTCGGACAAGGTGATCGATCGCGGTGCGCGTGCGGTGCGCGAGGGCGCAAAGGTGCGGGTCACCGCAGACAGCGCGGGAGGAGCACGATGAGCTTCATCGAGCTGCGCGGTGTGACACGGCGTTACCGCAAGGGCGACCACGAGGTGGCGCCGCTCGTCGACGTGGACCTCGACATCGAAGCGGGCGAGTTTTTCGTGCTGCTCGGCCCCTCGGGGAGTGGCAAAACGACGTTGCTCAATCTGCTGGCGGGCATCGATCGTCCGAATGGGGGAACCGTGCATGTCGGCGGCGAGGATATCGGCGCGGGCCGCGCGGGTCCGCTCGCGCGCTGGCGCGCGGCGAACGTCGGATACGTGTTCCAACGGGCCAACCTCGTGCCCGTGCTTTCGGCGTTCGAGAACGTCGAAATGCCCCTGTGGCTGACCGACCTTTCGGCGTCCGAGCGCGCCGCGCGCGCATCCCTCGCGCTCGCGGCCGTGGGGCTCGGCGACCGCGCGTCGCACCTTCCCAAGCAGCTTTCGGGCGGCCAGGAGCAGCGGGTTGCTGTCGCGCGTGCGATCGTGGCGGACCCGGCGCTGATCGTCGCGGACGAACCCACGGGCAGTTTGGATGCGGACAGCGCCACGGGTGTGCTCGAGCTTTTGGCGCGGCTCAACCGCGAACGCAACAAAACGATCGTCATGGTGACCCACGACGCGCGCGCGGCCGGTTTCGGCTCGCGTGTCGTGCGGCTCGACAAGGGCAAGTTGGAACCCGTTGAGCCCGAGAGGCTCAAGGAGCGGGGTGTGCGATGAAACTCGCCAAACTGGTCGTCCGCAACCTGCGCCGCCGCGTCGGCCGGACCACGCTGACGGTGCTCGGTGTGGGTTTTGCGCTCGCGCTGCTCGTGCTCGTCGACAGCCTTTCCACCGGCCTGGGCCAAGCCCTCGGTGCGGGTGATGGCGCGCGCACGCTGATCGTTTACCGCAAAAACCGCTTCTGCCCGCAGACGTCGATCCTGCCGGAGCATTACATGGCGCGCATCGAGCGTGTCGACGGTGTCGAGGCCGTCCTGCCGGTGCAGGTTTACCTCAACAACTGCCGCACGAGCCTTGACCTCGTGGTATTTGAAGGCGCGCCGGCGGCGGCCGCGCTTGCGCAGCGGGATTTGGAGGTGGTCGCGGGGGACGCGGCCGCGTTCGAGCGGGCGCAAGACGGGGCGCTCGTCGGCCGCGTGTTTGCCGCCAAGCGTGGATTGAACCCCGGCGACCGGTACCGCTTCGGCGCGGTCGACGTGCGCATCGCCGGTGTCTTTGAATCCAAAGATCCGACGAAGGAAAACGTCGTCCTGACGCACCTCGCTTACCTGCAGCGCGCTGGCGACCGCATCGGTTCGGTGACGCAGTTCGAGGTGCGTGTGCGCGCGGGAGCGGATCCCGCCGTCGTCGCGCAGGCGATCGACGGACTTTTTGCGACCGCCCAGGATCCCACGCACACAAAACCGCGCGCGGCGCATCTTGCGAGCGCAACGGCGGACCTCGTCGAGATCCTCGCGCTCGGGCGATTGCTGGCGCTCGCCTGCGTGGTCGTGGTGCTCGCGCTCGTCGCCAACACGGTGTGGATGGGTGCGCAGGAACGTGTGCGCGAGCTAGGTGTGATGCGCGCGGTCGGTTTCCGCGGAGTACATCTGTTCCGCCTCGTACTCGGCGAAGCCCTGTCCCTGTCGCTGCTGGGCGCGGCCATGGGCGTCGGCGGCGCGTTCGTGGTGCTTGCGCTCACGCACGTTTCGATCGGCACCGAGGGTGTCGCGGTGAACCTTGCGATCGATCCGTGGATCGCCCTGCGCGGCGCCGCGGCCGCGGCGGCGGCCGGTGTCGTCGCCGGAGTGGTGCCCGCAGTCCAGGCCGCGCGCCGCGGCATTGCCGACGCCCTGCACAGCTGAACCCATGGCACTGCGATTCGACTATGCCCTGCGCAACCTGACACGCCGCCCCATGCGGACGGCGCTGACGGCGGCGTCGAGCGCGCTCGTCGCGGCGTTGCTCGTCGCGACCGTCGCATTTGTGCGCGGGCTCGAACAGAGTTTCACGCGCGCGTCCCAACCGGACGTGGTGCTTTTGCTCGCGCGGGTGTCGGAAGGCGATCTCTTGCGATCTAGCGTGGACGCTGGCCTCGCGGCGGTGGTCCAAGCCGCCGTGCCCGGTGTGCGCGTGGCCTCCGACGAGATCCACCTTTCGTCCAACGTCGAGCTCGAGGGCCACGCGGGCGCGCGCGCTGCCATGGTGCGTGGTGTGACGCCGGCGGCGTACCTCGTGCACGACGCGGTCAGCCTGAGCGACGGCCGTCTGCCGGGGCCGGGCGAGCTGCTCGTCGGCGCGCTCGCGGCGCGCCAATTGAACGTGCCAAAGGATGCGGTCGCGATCGGCGCGAGGGTGCGCCTCGAGGGTGCGATGCACACCGTCGTGGGGCACTTCGTCGCACCCGGCACGGCGATCGAGGCGGAGATGTGGACACCGCTCGAGCCGCTGCGCGGACTTGCGCGCAGGAGCGATTCGTCGGTCGTTTTTGCGCGCATCGATCCTGCGATCGGCTCCGGCCCGATGCAGCTTTTTTGCGACCGGCGGCTCGACCTCGAGCTCACGCTGCGCTCGAGCGAGCAGTACTACGCGGACCTGGCGGCGTACCTCGCCCCGATCCGCGCGCTCGCGCTCGCGCTCGCGGCCATGGTCGCTGCCGCGGCGTTTTTTGGTGGCGCTAACACGGCGTCCGCGGCGGTCCAGGACCGACTGCGGGAGCTCGCGGCGCTGCGCGCCATCGGCTTTGGCACCCTCGATCTGGCGCGCTCCCTTGCCCAGGAAGCACTGCTGCTGGGGTCCGTCGGTGCGCTCGTCGGCCTGTGGGCCGCGCGTGCGTTCATCGAAGGGGGCGCCATACGGCTTGCGATGGGTGCGTTCACCCTCCAGGTGGACGGTGTCGCCATCGCCGTGGCGACCTTCGCGACCCTGTTCCTAGCGCTCCTTGGAACACTTCCGGCGGTTTGGCGCGTTGCGCGCCTTCCCATTGCCGCCGCGCTGGCCGAGGATTCTTGAACCCCAAACGATTGCAACCATGAAGCACCAACACATCCTGTTCGTTTTGTCGGCGCTTGCGGTTCTCGCCGCCTGCAAGGGCGAGGAAAGCGACGGCAACCACCTGCCCGCTCTGCCCGAGCATTTTGTCTCCACCACCCCGCTCGAGAGTGCCGTCGACGTCAAAGCGGTGCGGGAGTCGGCCAAGGACGGCGAGCGCGTCGTCCTGCGCGGCACCGTGCAGGAGTTCGGCGCGCTCGCGACGCTGCGGCTCGTGGAAGACTCGCTCAGCCACTGCGGCGAGGGCAACCTGGAGGACGAACACTGCTCGACCCCCTGGGATTTTTGCTGCGAAGATCCGGCGGCCCTGCGGCGCTACACCGTCAACGTGGAGTTCCTCGAGGGCGAGCGCCCCGGCGCGTGGCGTTTGCGGGGCGCGCACGGGATCGATCGACTGAGCGAGGTCACCGTGGCCGGGGTCCTGCACGTCGACGAGCTCGGCAACATGCGCCTCGCTGCCGACCGCATCGCGCTGCAGTGACTCCCGCCGCTGGCCCGCGCGTGAGGGATGTTCCCGTCCCAGGTCGCCGCGCCCGCGCGCCGGATACCTTGAGTCGCCGCGCTCGGACTCGATCTTTGGGGTTGCGGTGGTACCGCGGGGCCGGCGGCGCTAGCCGCAGGTAGCAGGCATGCTCGCGCCGTCCCCCGGGGGGGGCAGCGCATCCCACCTCTTCGACGGAGCACCCCATGGCCATTTCGATGCAGCAGGCAGCGCGGCTCACAAGCGCGGCCGAGCTCAACCTGGTGAAATCCAGCGCACCGCGCGCGATTGCGGCGCTCAGCGAGCGCCAGCTCGAATCGAAGCTCGTGCGCGCCCGGCGTTTGTGGCACAAACAGCGCGACCTCCACCAGCGCCAGCGGCTCGCGAGCCGCAAGACGACCGGCTCCAAATCGGGCGCGCGGGGTGACGCCAACGCGCGTACGGAGCAAAAGGCCCAGCTCTTCGAGGACGTGCTGCGCAGGTTCGAGGCGCGTCTCGAAGCCGTGCGCGAGCAGGGCGACACGAAGAAGGGGAGCGCGGCCGTTAAGCAGCGCGCGCCGGGTTCGAAGAAGGTCCTGAAACGGAGTGGCAAGAAGACGGCCAAGAAGACGGCTAAGAAAGCCGCGAAGAAAACGGATAAAACAGCCAAGAAGGCGACTAAGAAGGCCGCGAAGCGCTCTACGAAGAAGAGTGCGAAAAAAGCTGCCGGTCGCAAGGCGGGCAAGAAGTCGGCTCGCCGCGCATCGGCGCCGACAAACGTCGATATCGCGCAGCGTGTCGCCGAGCGCGCGGGAGAGCGACGCGAAGCGGCGGGGCGTGTGGCCGCGCGTCGGACGGCGGCGCTCGTCAGCACCGGCGGCCGCGAACGGCAAGTCGACAGCGACGATCCCGAGTCGCCGAAAATCGTTGCGGCGGGGAACCGCGCAGCGCCGCCCCCCAATCCGCCCGACGACCCGCTTCAGCTCAAAATTCAAGCGCACATCGGGTCGCGCGCACGCCGCAATCAGGCGAAGCGCGACCAAAAGTGACGGTGCGGGCGTCGCACTCACCGTGTCGGCCAGCGTGCGCGAGCTGAGCCCGGCTGCGTGCGCCTTCGCGGCGCTCACGCGGTTGAGGCCCGCGAGGGGGCCTTCGCCCGGCGCCCATACCGGCAGCTCGCCCCACGGACGCAGACCCAGGCGTTCGAGGTCATCCGCGGGGACCCACGTGAACCGTGCGTCGCTGCCAGTCACTGCTCGCGAGCCGTGCAACAGGTCGGCGATCGTTGCGCCGTTTTTGGGCCCCACCGCGTTGAATACGCCGCGCGCGCCGTTCACTAGTCCGGGTTCTTCATCAGGTTTTCGAGCAGACGAGCCCAAGTCGTCGCCTGGCGGTGCTTTGCGGCCGCGGGCGGCCGGGGGCGACTACTTCCTCACTCTGTTGCACACGCTGCGGCCAGTAGGTGAAACGGTCCGTCTCGTCGCGCGGACCGACGATCAGGCCGGGGCGGACGTCGAACGTGCGGCCGGGCAACGCGGCTTCGGCCGCTTCTTCGCACAGGGCCTTGAGCGGTCCGTAGTTCTCGTTGTCGACCTTGTCGATCTTGTCGGTCTTGTCGGGGTCCACTTCCGTCAGTCGGCCGATGGGGGTGTTTTCGTCGATGCCGAGTGTGCCGAGTTCGGGATACACCGATACCGTCGAAACGAGCGCATACGCACCCACGCGGTCCGCGAGAAATTCCGCCGATGCCCGGGCGCAGCGGGGGATATACGCCGACGTGTCGACCACGAAGTCGAACATACGGTCGTTGCGCAGTGCGTCCAGGCCCGCGTCCATCTTCGGGTTGCGGTCGCCCTGGAGCTTTTCGAGGTCCGGGAACAGGTCCGCGTTGGTGTGTCCGCGGTTGAACAGAACGGGCGTGATGCCACGCGCGAGGGCGGCTTCGACGATATGCGGGCCGAGGAAACCCGTTCCACCCAGAACCAGCAGCGTGGCTTTGGAGCCGCTGGCCGATGCGGCCGCGGTTTCGGATTGTGTCGAGGATGCCGGGTTGCGGCCGAAGGCATCGCGCCAATTCGGTCGACGTGCTGTTGGAAACGCGGACGCCTGCGGCGCGTTATGGGGCCCGTGTCCACCGCTGCTTCCCCGGCTGCGCCGTCTTAGTCCCCTGCGCCCTGGCGTCTCGCGCCCGGCGAGGCGCCGCGGCTATTCGGCCTCGCCGCGCTCAACTTTCTGACCCTGGGTGCTTGGTACGTCCTGCGCCCCCTGCGCGACGAGATCGCAACCATCGATCCGGACTTCGTCCCGACACTTTGGACGTGGGTTTTTGTGGTGATGCTCGTCCGGTCGCCCTTGTTCGCGACGCTGGTCGGATGCCGGTCGGACGCCGGCCCAGGCGCCGGCTCCTATCGTTCGTGTACGTGCTTTTTGCGCTCGTGATCGCGGGTTTCGCGCTGTTTTTCGCGCACGCGGAGGGGCATTTGCACGAGCGCGGCGCGGCTCTTCGGGCCCGTCGCCGCCGCGCTGTTCGAAGTGGGGCGCTGGATCGTGCTCGTGCTCGACACCTATGCGCGCCGCCACCGCGGAGTGGACGACGGACCGCTGTCGGCGGAGGCGGCGCAGGAGCACATCGGCGGCGGCGTGATCGACGGACTGGTGCTCGTGTTCCGCTCCCCGTACCTGTTGGCCATCGTCGCCTCTATGGCGTTCACCAACGTCGCAGGCGCGGTGTTCTACCTCCAGCAGTCGGAGATCCTGAAGGAGCACCTCGTCGAGCGCGCCGCGCGTGGTGTGTTCCTCGCGGACATCAACACGTGGAGCAACGGCATCGCGCTCCTTGGCCAGCTCTTCCTCAACGCGTGGATCCTGCGCCGTGTCGGACCGGGCATTGCGCTCTTGGGTTTGCCGGTCGTCGTGTTCGCTGCGCTGGCCGCGCTGGGTTGGGTGCAGTGGAACGGGAGCGCGCCGCCAGTGATCCTCGGCACGTTCGCCGCTGCGGAGATCGCGCGGCGATCGGCCAACTTCGCGCTGTCGCGTCCGACGCGCGAGTACCTCTTCACGTTGGTCTCGCCCAGCGCGAAGTACCGCTCCAAGAACTTCATCGACACCGCCGTGTACCGCGGCGTGGACGTGGCGGCGAGCGCCGCGGAGCGCGGCCTGCGTGCGGGCGTGGGATTGCCGGTCTACGGGGTTGCGTTTGCGTTCTTACCGCTCATCGGGGCCTGGGCGGCGCTCGCGCTCGTGCTTGGACGGCTCGCCCGGATCCGCGTGCGAACGGGTGCCGAGCCCCCTTCAACGCCGCGCACGATGGACCGCACGGTCAATCCCACGGGGGACCGCGCCGGCGGAAACGGGGTATGAACAGGGTGGATGGCGCGCGGTCTTCGGCCCTTGGGGGCTAGCAAGAATCGTGTCCCTGCTTCAGGATGCTGCATTGGCGGCGAACGGCCGGGATCCGGGAACCCCCGGGCCCCGCCGCTGCGTCGTAGACGCTTCCCGACACCCTCGACCCCTTCTCCTCCCTCCCCATGCTCCCCCTCAGCTTCACCAAGGGCCTCGCCCTCGCCGCGTTCGTGCTCGCCGGAGCCTTCACAGCCCCCGCCGCGGCCCAGGCGACCCACGTTGTCCAGTTGTTTACCGTCTCCTTTAGCCCCCAGAACCTCACGATCCAGGAGGGCGACACCGTCCGCTGGGAGTGGGTGACGGGCTTCCACGACGTCAAGAGCGGCGTGAGCGGCGTGGCGAACGGCATCTTCAACTCAGGTAGCCCTGTCCCGGCGCCCGCCCTGTTCCAGGTCACGTTCGACGCGGCCTTCCTCGCGGCGAACCCCGTTCCGGCCAACACCTACAACTACTACTGCACCGTCCACCTGCCGATCATGACGGGGCAGATCGTGGTGCAACCCGCGTCCCAGCCGGGCGGTGTCACGCCCTATGGTTCGGGCATCAACCCGGCAAACAGCCTGGTCCTCCTGAGCGGCCAACCCGCCGTCGGTCAGCCCTTCAGCTTGGGCGTGCGCAACACCGCGACCACGACCAAACCCGCGGCGTTTGCGTACCTCGTGTTCGCGACTGCTCCCGATGCGAACTTCCCCGCCGGGACCGTGCTCCCGGGCTTCGGACTCTCCGCGCCGGGCGCCGCGGGTGAGCTGCTCGTCAGCCTCCTGCCCCCGAACCCCCTTGGGCCGCTCGGACCCGTCGGTTGGGCCGGTAGTGTCGCTCCGCCGGCACCGTTCAACCTCGCGATCCCCAACAACCCGAACCTGGTCGGCGTGGATCTCTACTTCCAGGGCGCGCTCATCACGCCCAGCCAGGGTTTTTCCCTGGGCCTCACCAACGGCCTCGAAGTCACCGTCGGCAGTTGAGCAGCAGGGCGGGCGCGGACACGCGGCGCCCCACGGGGTAGCCGTCCGCAGTTCGCCGGGATAATCGATCCGGGCCGGGGTTGGGTTTGGACCCGGCTCTGGCCCGGCGCCGTTTCGGGACGGGCCGTTCTCCGCGAGCTTTCCCTGAGCATCGACGGGGTAGGAGTAGGATCGAGAGCGGTCCCATGGCGTTCGACATCTATCGCCCGTCCTCGATGCGCGGAATGCGCCCCCGGCTCGCCCGGGTGGGCGTGGTCCTGGCGCTGCTCGGGGTGCTGCTCGCGCAGGTCGCGCTCGGCCGCGACGTAGGACTCCCGTGCTCCCGCTGGGAAGGCATTGCGAACCCGTGGACCGGCGTTGCGCTCGCGGCCGGCTCCTTGGCGCGCGCCAGCGCGGTGTACGGCGGCGACCTGCACGTGGGTGGGTCCAAGCTCGGACCGGGTGCGTTCGCCAACGTGGTCCGCGTCGATGCTGGCCAGCCGCAGCCACTCGGCACGGGGATCGACGGCGGGGTGGACGCCCTGTTTGTGTACCGCGGCGAGCTCATCGCTGGCGGAGAGTTCCAAAGCGCGGGGGGTGTCGCGGTCGGCAACGTCGCGCGCTGGGATGGCAACGTCTGGAGGCCGCTGAGCGCGTGGGGCGTGGACGGGCGCGTGCGTGCCCTGTCGGTGTGGGGTGGAGCGCTCATCGTCGCGGGCGATTTCCAAAGCGCCGACGGCGCGTTCACGCCGGGGGTCGCGCGGTGGGACGCCAACGGATGGAGCGGACTCGGCTCGGGACTCGCGGGGCGCGGCGCAAGCCTCGCCACCTTTGGCAATGACCTCGTCGTTGGCGGCGAGTTCACCACTGCGGGCGCGCTGGCTGCTTCCAACGTCGCGCGCTGGAACGGTGCGAACTTCGCCGCCCTCGGCGCGGGCTTGCCCGGCTTCGTGCGTGTGCTCAAGATGCACAAGGGCGAGCTGTTCGCAGGGGGCGACTTTGCCCAACCTGGCCCGAGCGGCCTGCAACGTGTCGCGCGTTGGACGGGCTCCGCGTGGGCGGGGCTTGCGGGCGGTGTCGACGGACCCGTGCGCACGCTCGTCTCCTACGGCGCGGACCTGATCGCGGGTGGCGACTTCCAACTCGCCACACTCGGCCAGGGGCCGTTTTTTGCGAGCGTGCTTTCGCCCCATGTCGCGCGCTGGAACGGCGCCGGGTGGCGGCCCCTCGGACCGGGGATCTTTGGACCCGTAGAGCACCTTCAGGCCCTCGACGGCGATGTGCTCGCCCTCGGGGAGTTCGACGTCGCGGGCACCCAAATGGCCCACTCCACCGCGTCCTGGACGGACTGCGGCTGCGGTGTTTGGAGCCAATTCCCGAAGGGCTTTTCGGGCAGCGGGCAAACGACGGTCCAGACCGTGCTCGACACACCGCTCGGCCTCGTCGTGGGGGGCTTTTTCCTCGAGGTCGACGGCAAGTTCGCGCGCAGCATCGCGCTGTGGAAAGACGGCAGTTGGAGCAGCTTCGGCTCCGGCTTGAACGGCATCGTCTTCGCGCTCGCATGGCACGGCTCGGAGCTGTACGCGGGGGGAGCCTTCCAAAGCTTCGATGATCCGGAGGCGCGCAACCTCGCGCGCTGGGATGGCAACGGCTGGCGCGATGTCGGCGCCGCGCCCAACCTTCCGGTGTTTGCCCTCGCTCCCACCGGCAGCGAACTGATCGTCGGCGGCCAGTTTACGGCGATCGGTGCGCTGCCGTTCGGTTCCGTCGCGCGTTACGGCGGCGGTGTATGGAAAGCCATGGACGCTGGACTTCACGGCAGCGTCTACAGCCTGCGCGCCCACGGCGGGCAAGTGTTCGCGGGTGGAGTGTTCGACAGCGCGGGTGGGCAATCGGCGCTCAACGTTGCGCGTTGGGACGGTGCACAGTGGCATTCGCTCGGCGGTGGCACCGACGGTCCCGTGCTGGCGCTGACCGTGTATGGAGATCACCTCGCGGTTGGCGGCAGTTTTGGGTTCGCGGGCAACGTCGACGCTCATTCCAGCGCGCTTTGGGCGCTCGACGGTGTGAGTGGATGGAGCGCGCTGGGCTCGGGTCTTGCGCCGGGTGCGTCCTCCTCAGGCGTGTTCGCGCTGCGGCACATCGACGGCAAGCTTGCGGCCGGTGGCACGTTCACGAAGTCGAGTGGTGCCCCCGCGGACCGCATGGCGATCTGGACGGGCTCCGCGTGGGAGATCGCGGCCGGGGACTTCGACGGCGACGTCTTTGCCCTCGATGTCTCGGCGGGTCGCCTCGTAGCGGGGGGCCGTTTTGATCAGATCGACATGAAGGCCGCGCGTTCCCTCGCGCGCTGGGCACCCTGCTTGCTCGCGGTGGCGCAGCCCTTTGGCCTGGGCGCGGACGCGCCGTCGCTGACGGTCAACGTCGGTGTCCCGCGCAGCGCGCACCGCCTGTTCCTTGGGATCGATCCGGCGCGCGTGGGAGCGCAGGGCTCGGGGCTCGCGTGGCTTTTGGTGTCGGGCGCACCCGACCCCGCATTCCCGCTCGGCACGCCTCTATTTGGATTCGGCTTCACTCCGCCGCACATTCAGCCGCTGCTCATCGGACTGGGGATCGGATCGTTGGGCGCGACCATGGGGCCGTTCCCGTGGCCCTACGGTGCACCGGCCGTTGACATCGAGTTCTCCGTACCGCCATCCCCCGCGCTGGTGGGCACGTTCCTCTTCGCCCAGGGCCTCGTCGGAGTGTGGAGCCAAGGCCTCGCGCTGACGAACGGGCTGGGGCTGCTGATCGGCAACTGACAGGGCAAAAAAACGGCGCGGCCCAAACGAAGTCGCGCTCAGGTGCCTTTTGGCCCGACGCCCAAGCGGTGTTGAAGCTCGTTCGCGGGAGTTACCACGCGGCGCTCGTGTCGGGGTCGTCCGCACCCCGCGCGTGCGCCAGGCGGGCGGCCAGCGCGTCGATCGTCGCGGGGCCGTGGCCCGCGAAGTGGTTGTTCGCGAAGACGTAGATGTCCGCCAGGCGGGTTGCGAGGGTTTCGATGAGCACGGCCCAGCGCTCGAGCTGCGGCGCGCGGTCGATCACGGTTCGGTCGAAGGTCGTAGTCAGCGCTTCCGTCGCTTTGCGGTCGCCGATCAGGCGCACGTAGCCGAAGTTCGCGGTCAAGAGCAAGTCGAGTCCACCCAGTCGACGCGCGAGTTCGTCCGGATGTGGGAGGTAGTCAAGGTCGACCAGCGCGAGCGCCGCGTTGCGCGCGCGCAACAGGTCGAGCAACGGCGGTGCAATCCAATTTCCATTGCGTACTTCGACGGCGACCGCGATGTTCCGGGGCAATGTTTCCAGATAGGCATCCAAGCGCTCGAGGAACGGAACCACTCCGGAAAACGCCGTGCGGTTGAAGTAGGGGAACTGCAGGAGCAGCGGGCCGCGTTTTGCGCCAAGGTGGGCCATTCCCGCGAGGAACGCATCCGTGTCCGCCCGCGCGCGGGCACCCGTCATCACACGCGCGCCGTCGGGTTGCGCGGCTTCGCCCCCGTGCGCGATCGTGCGCGGGAACTTCGCGGCCATGCGAAATCCTTCGGGGAGCTTCGCGCTCCATCCTGCGACCAAACGCCGGTCGGGCACGCGGTAGTACGTGACGTCCGCTTCGACGGTCCGGTAGCGCCGCGCGTAATGGGTCAGAAAGTCCCCCGGTTTTGTCCCTGACGGATAGAACGGCCCGACCCAGCCTTTCGCCGACCAACTGGACGTGCCGAACCACAGGTCGGCAGCCCGTTCGTCGCTCGAGCGCGCGGCGGCGTCCATCAGCGCAAGAGCGGCCGGGAAAGCTGCCACGAGAACGTCGCGGCGATCGATTGGCCTTCGAACGTGCCGCGATCCGCTTCGAGCTTGCCGAACTCGAGCCCAAAATCGAACGACGGGCGCACGCGGTAGCGCCACCCGGCGCTGAACTCGTGGATCAGACCGGACGCGACGTCCGCGCCGCCACCGCCGGCCGCGCCCGCGTGGTATTGGACGTAGAAGTCGCCCGCGGCAACGGTGCGCAGCACGTCGAGGTTGTGGCGCAGACCGATCTGTCCCTCGCGGTATCCGCCGATCTCGCCATCCCACGCGCTGAATGCGCGCAGGCTGAGCGTTAACCATGTCGCGACGTCCTTCGCAACGCCCGCCCCAACGAGATGCACGTCGTCCTCGAGGGGCTCGCCGTCCTTCGAAACGACGTCGCTCGGCAGGAAGTAACTCTTGTGGAGCAGTTGCACCGTCCAATCGTCGAGGGCGTAGTCGCGCGCGAAAACACCCTCCGCCTGGAGTCGCGTACGGTCGAAGTCCTCGGGCAGCGCGGCGGCGCGCGGCGCCCAGCGCGCCGCGACTCCGACACTTGTGCCGTCGAAATGCCCGTCCGGCGCGACGAAGTAACCCCCGAGCAGCCGCACCGACCAGTCGCGGGAAAGGAAACCCTCGAAGCCAGCTTGGGCCGCTATCAGCAAACCGCCACCCGTGTCGACTTCGCCGCCACCCGCGGCGCCCGCGAGCACCCGCCATTGCCAATCCATCACGCGGTTCGTGCCCGGAAACCAGGGCCCCCGCCGACCGATGCCCGACACTCCCTGGGCGTAACCCGCCGCTCCGCCGGCGCCGGCGCCCGCGACTTCGATCGGAACGAACCAGCCGTCGTCGAGTGGCAACTCCACGCCCGCTTGGCCCAAAAGGATGCGGCGCGCGAGCCGCGAGCCGTCGCGCCGGCGCGAGCCCGAGCTCGGGTCAAGGTAAAGGCCGCCGACGACGAGCGCGTCCTCGCTCGGCACCAATGTGCCCCGCGGCAGCGGGTCAAGGTCGAAGATCGACTCCCCGGCGGTCAGGATCTCGTCGAAGCGCGCAAGTCCGATGCCCAACTGCGTGCTGGACAGCTCACCACCTGGCACTTGGATGTGGCTCAGCTCGATTCGCAGCGCGAGTCGCGATCCGATCGCGTATTCGAATGCCAAGTGCGGACGCACAAAAAGCCCGCCGCCCCAGTCGCCCTCGTCGGCGCCGCCACCCCCCAAAAAACCTCCAACGTCGATCCACCAGCGCTCCGCGAGGGCTTGCCGCCAGCCCGCGCTCGCACCCGCCGCATAGAGGCCACCGCGATCGCCGAGGACCGAACCGTACCCGCCAAAACCCAGGTAAACGTTCGGGACCTCGCGGAAGAGCTCGAGCAGGTCGTAATGCAGACCCACCAGCACCGCTTCACCCGGTCCGTCCGGGTTGGCCTGCTCGAGGCTCACCCGCCAGCGTGTCGGGTTGGCCGAAAACTCGACGTCCTGGGCCATCGCCGGGGTCGCGAGCGCAGCGGAGGCAAAGAGCCACGCGGCCGCAAAGAGGGGGCGGCGCAGCGCTGCGCGCGGGGGGGGCCAGCCGTGCATGGCGGCGAATGCTAGCGCCTGCCGCGCGGACGTGGGGGCGGGGGTCCGAGCTCTGGCCCGCGGCTGGTAGAGTCGCTGCCCCGTCCGGGCGCGCGTCCGGCCGGTCCATCGATCCCATCCCAAGATCCCACCCCATTCGGCTTTGCTCGCGCTGCCACGCACTGGCGGCGGCGGGCGCTCAAACACCACCATGGCTATCCAAGTAGGCGCTGCGGCCCCCGACTTCACCCTCAAGACCCAGGACGAGAAGGAGTGGAAACTCTCCGACCACAAGGGCAAAAACGTCGTGCTCCTTTGGTACCCGCTCGACTGGAGTCCCACGTGCACCAAGGAGAACTGCAAGATCTCTAAAGAGCCTGTGATCTCGGCGCCCAACAGCGTCGTCGTCGGCATCAGCCGCGACTCGACCTGGTCGCACAAGGCCTACCGCAAGGCGGAAGGCATCACGCATGAGCTGCTCGCGGACCCGATGTTGGCCGTGACGAAGCAGTACGGGCTCGAGCACCCCGCGGTGCCGTTCATCAGCCACCGCGCGACCGTGATCGTCGACAAAAACGGCAAGGTGGCCTACGTCGGCGTTCAAGAGAAGACCGGCGAAGAGCGCGACCTCGCCGCCGTGCAAGCGGCGCTCAAGAAGCTCGGCTGATTGTTCGCCTTAGCGTTCGCCGCGCGGCCGGACACCCCCGGTCGCGCGGCGCTTTGATTTCAGCCGCGCCGCAGCGCTTCGGTCGGTTTCATCCGCGCGGCGCGCCACGCGGGCCATGCGCCGCCGAGCAGCCCGAGCGCGATCGCGAACAGGACCGCCGTCGTCAGCACCTGTGGGGTGACGCGGAACGCAAACGCGACCTCCGTGAACGTCTGGAAGTTGGTGGTGCCCGTGCGCACACCGTTGAGCGGCAGCACCATCAGGCAGCCCAGCGCTCCACCAAGGACGCCGAGCAGGAGGGCTTCCAGCAAAAACGCGAAGAAGATCGGCGCGGGGCGAAAGCCCATGCTCGCGAGGATGCCGATTTCGTGGCTGCGCGCGGCGATGGCGGCCAGCATCGTGTTGGTGCCGGTGAGGACCGCTGCCGCGCCCATCACAAGGGCGAGGAATCCGCCGAGGAATAGCAGTACGCCCGAGAGGACCTGGGTCTGGGACGCGAAGAAGGCCTTTTCTGTCAGGACCTTGGCGGGCACGCGCTTGTCGCCCTCCAGTGACGCGGTGAGCGCATTGATGTCGGTGCCCGATGTAAGCCGCGCGACGACGCGGTTGAGGAAGGGACGCTCGAGCGCTTCGCCGATGCGCTCGGAATCACCCCAGATCTCCGAACCGAACGGCCCGCCCGAGCGGAACTCGCCCACGACGCGAAAGGGTGTCGTGTTGAGGACGAGCACGTCACCGAGCCGGCAGTTTTCGATGCGCTGCGTCAGCGCACCGCCGACCATCACCTCGTCGGCGCCAAATACAATCGGCCGCCCTGCGGTGATTTCGATCACGTCCGAGTGCAACACGAGGCTCTGGGGCGCGATGCCGCGGATCGGCACGTTGGTTTCGCCGCCGTCGAGCTTTCGTCGCCGGATGGCGAGGTAGCGTTCGGCGGCGGCGAGCGGGGCTCCGCGCTCGTCCAGCGCGATCTCGGAGCGGCTCTTGATCAGGATCTCGGCGCGTTCGCGCTCGAACAGCGAGTCGCTTTCGTTTGTGGCGCCGGGCCGCAGGAAAATCGCGACGTCCGCGCGTCCGCTGGAGGTGAAGAGCGTCTCGAAACCCTGTTGCAGGGCGAGCACACCCGCGAGCACCGCGACCGTGGCGCCGATGCCAACGATCGTCAACAGTGTCGCCGAGCGCCGCACGAACAGGCTGCGCGCGTTGTAGGAAAAAGGCACTAGCGCCATGAGCGGGCAAAAGTCGGGGCCTTGGCCGGTTTTTGCCCGCGAAGGGGCTCCAACGCCGCAAGGCGATGGGCCAATAGGCACTTGACAGCTAGTTTAGCGTGGGCCGCGCCGATTTTTCTCAAGCTGTCAATGCTCCGCGCCCAAGGCCGTCACGACCCGCAGACGTGCGGCGGTCCACGCGGGCGCAAAACCCGCGAATAGGCCGACCGCGATGGCGAGCGCGAGTCCAAACGCCGCCGTGCCCAGGTCGATGCCGTAACCCGTGATGCCGAAGCCGTCAAAGAAGCCGGCAAGGGGCTTCGACGTAGCGAGCGCGACGCCCACACCCGCGAGGCCCCCCAAGAGGCACAGGACGAGCGACTCGCCGATCAGCAGTCCAAAGAGGATGCGGTCCTTGAATCCCAGCGCTTTGAGGATGCCCATGCTGCGTGTGCGCTCGCGCCCCGCCATCAGCATCGTGTTGAGCGTTGCCAACAGGATTGCAAACAGCACCCCCCCGCCGATGGAGCCAAGGAGCGTCGGCACGCTGCCGAGCATCGACACGAACTGGCGTTGGAATTCCGATTCCGTGGTCGTTTGGACCCGCTGTGGGCCGTTTTCGAACATGCCGTCGATCGCGCCCATCACCAGGGTGGGATCCGTTCCGCGATCGAGGCTCAAAACGAACACTCCGGCGCCTTGCGGACCTTCGGCCGCGCCGGTTTCGAGGCTCTGTTCGAGGTACTCGTAGTGGAACCACAACGTGCGCCCGTCGACGTTGGGGGATGTCGAGCGGTAGGTGCCCGCGACATAAAACTGCCACGGGGTTCCGTCGACACGTGTGTAGAGGCCGCCGATGATCGGGATCGAATCGCCGACGCTCCAACCGAACGACGTGGCGAGGTCCGCGCCGATCAGGCACGCGTCGCGGCGGCGCAGGAACGACGGTTCGTCCCCGTCCACCAGTCGGATCTCAGGATAGATGTCGAGCAAGCGATCGGCGTCGACCGCGAACTGTGCGAAGAAGTTCGAGGGATCCTGGTAATAACCGCCGAACCATTGGAGCTTGCAACTGCTCGCCACACCAACGGCGCCTTCGATCTTGCTCTGGTACGACGTCGGCAGGTTCACGAACAGGCTGACGGCGGATTGCACAATCAGGCGCGTTTGGCTCGCGGCCTCCACACCGGCTTCCAGTGCGCCCACGACGCTGCGCAGGAAACACACGAGGAAAAACGCGATCGAAAGCGAGCCCAGCGTCAGGAGGCTGCGCAGGGGCCGCGCGAGCAAGTGGCGCCAAAGCAGCGACCAGGGCATGTCAGCCGGGCTCCCGCACCGGAGTGCGCGCGCGCCGTTCGATACCGCGCAAACGGCCCTTGTCGAGGTTGACGACCGAGCCTGCCGCCTCCGCGGCCCGCGGATCGTGGGTCACCATCAAAATCGTTTTGCCAAACTCCTTTGAAAGGCGCGAAAGCAGGCCCAGGACCTGGTCCGCGCTCACGCGGTCGAGGTCGCCGGTGGGTTCGTCGGCGAGGATCAAAAGCGGATCGGACACCAACGCGCGCGCGATCGCGACACGCTGTTCCTGACCTCCGGAGAGTTGGCGCGGGCGGTGCTTCGCGCGGTCCGCGAGCCCCACGAGCGACAACGCGTGGCGCGCGTGCTCGCGGCGCTCGCGGCGGGACAGGTTGGTCAAGAGCAGCGGCAACTCGACGTTTTGCTGGGCAGTCAGGACGGGCATCAGGTTGAAGCCCTGAAAGATGAAACCGACCGTGTCGGCGCGCCACGCGGCGAGTTCCCCGTCGGAAAGTCCGCTGAGCGCTTCGCCGTCGACGTAGATCTCGCCGCCGTCGGGTCGGTCGAGCCCGCCGATCAGGTTCAGCAGCGTGGTTTTGCCGGAGCCCGACGGTCCCATGAGCGCGAAAAATCCTCCGCGCTCCATTTCGAGGTCGAGCCCGTCGAGCACGACGAGTTCCTCGCCGGCCCGGCGGTACACCCGCCGCACACCCTCGACCCGCACAAGCGCCGCGGGCGCGCCGGGATCTGCGTCGCGATTTGCGTCGCGATTCAGGGCGGCGGCGCTCACGGATCCACCGCGCGGACTGCCGCGCCGTCGGCGAGTTCGGTCAATGCCGTTGCGAGGATGCGTTCACCCGGTTCGAGTCCGCGTTGAACGAGCACGCGCCCGAAGCGCTCCGGCCCGAGCTCGAGCGGCACAAAACGCACACGCCCGTCGTCGACCCGCTGCACTCCGCGCGCTCCGCCGCGCTCGAGCACCGCGGTTTTCGGAACCAGCATCGCGTCCGAGCTCCCGCCCAGCGCGGCTTCGTCCTCGAGGTCCGCTTCCGCCAAGAAAACGACGCGCAAGCCGAGTTCCGGTCGCAGGCGCTCGTCGCGCGATTCGAAGGCGACACGCACTTCGACCGTGCCCTTTTGGCGATTGGCGGTCGGCCAGATGCGCGCGACACGCCCGGCGTAGGGTTCGGCGGGGTACGCGTCGAGGAAAATGCGCGCCGGAGCGCCGACGATGACTTTGGAAAGGCTCGTTTCGGGCACTTCCACCTGCACTTCGAGGCTGTCCAGGTCGACAAGCGTGCAGATTGCGCCGCGTGCGTTGGAGCCACCCTGCACGTTGGGCGAAACCACCTCGCCGACCTCCGCGTCCTTGAGGACGACGAGCCCCGCGAAGGGTGCGCGCACTTCGGTTTTGTCGAGGCTCGCGCGCGCGAGGTCGCGGTCGGCCTCCGCCGTCGCGACTCCCGCTTCCGCAAGTGCATGGGATGCACGGGCGACGCGGGTGCGCGCGCGGGCCGCGTCCACCGCGGCGGAGGTCTCGGCCGCGGCGGCGACCGCTCCTGCGCGGGTCGCTGTGGTGCCGTCGAACTGGGACTGGGCTTCGTCGCGCGCGCGGGCGCTCGACACGTTGCGGTCGGCGAGCTCGTCCTGGCGCTTCAAGTCCGACCGCGCGAGCGCGAGGCGTGCGGTTTCCGCGTCGATGGCGGCGCTCGCCGCTTCGACGGCGCGTTCGAGACCGGGCACGAGCGCGACGGTCGCCTCGATCTCGGCGGCGGCGCGATCCGCTTCGGCGCGCGCCGCTACCACGCGTGCTTCTGCACCCGCCAGGGCTGCGCGCAGCTCGTCCTGGTAAAGCCGCGCGACAAGCTCACCTTTCTCGACGCGCGAACCTTCCGTGACACGCAACTCGACGATGCGGCCGGGTGCATCGGCGGACAACGCCGCCCGCCGCGCCGCGACCACGTAACCGTTGGCCGCCGTGCCGCGCAGCGCCGTCAGCGCGAGGGGACTTTGGCGCTCCACCGCGATCACCCGAACCTCGGGGCCCTGCCCGGCCACGAGGGCCTTCGTGAGCGGTTCCCGGGCGACGAGACCTGCCGCGAGGAGCGCGAGTGCGATAAAGGCGATCTTCAGTAAGCGCGAGCTCCGCGTGCGGGAGCGGCCCGAACGCGGAATCTGAAGCGGGGAGAGATCCACGAAGAGCCTGGGTCGAAGAGCGAGGGGGGGGGTGGGAGCCCAAAGCTGTCTCTTATACACATCTCCGAGCCCACGAGACTA
>ENA-ORBV01002041-ORBV01002041.1-microbial-mat-metagenome-genome-assembly--contig:-NODE-2041-length-43480-cov-15.346658_pt1 | contig 43480 bp, 36 predicted proteins | sample MGYA00237777_ERZ505514 | MGnify/ENA primary metagenome ERZ505514 (study PRJEB26160, sample SAMN06269048) | microbial mat metagenome | isolation source: Oligotrophic lake microbial mat | place... | reverse complement strand
AATCCAATCTCCTCAAAAATATCTCTTCCTACTGGAGGTCTTTGTTCCGCGGCGTAAAACATAGCTCTGGATCCCATTCGCTTATGATTAACCCTTGTTTGGTTCATAATGGATACACATTGTTCCGCAATAGTATTTCTACGTGCCTGAAGACGCTGATGCTTCCATAGCCCCTGTTTACTTATACCTGCAACTTCATACAACGCTTTCATTTTGTATCGGTGCTTTTTCCCTTTGGTCGCTCTTGCCAAAGAAAGGCAATAGCAATGAGGAGGAGCGCATTGAATTGATGAATCGATTTATGTCCATATTCGGACAGGGCGTAATCTACAATTTGCTCGCGGATCGCGAGTTTATTCGAGACACCTGGATCAAGTATCTGATTGGCCTTATGATCCCCTTCGATATTAGAATCCGGGCCAACATGAAGGTGGAAAGCAAGGGGAAGATCGTGCGAGTCAGTCGATTGTTTAGAAAGGCTCTTTTGAATCAGCCGATCACGATTCATCATCAGGTTATAATGGGCACCAATCTTGTGTACCTCCAGGGCCAATCGATCATCAACTCTAAAACGAATCGCAGAGAGTGGCTGATCACATGCACGTATTGTCATCCCGGAATGAGTATAAAGCGATATGCCGATCGATGGTATATTGAAAATATGTTCCGGGATATGAAGTCAAATGGATTTCAATTAGAAAGTACCCATCTCACCAAACTGGAAAGACTTGATACCCTGATGAGCATATTGGACATAGCGTATGCATGGATGATCAGGATTGGGATATGGGTTAAAAAAACTCGACCACGGATTTTCAAGAAAAAGAAACATGGTCGACCGGCAAAGAGTATTTTCAGAGGAGGCTTGGATGAATTTATGCACTCAATCCACTCACTCAATTTCAAACAATTGCGGAAATGGTTGAAATTTTTGTCATGTACTTAGTGAAATTGTAGTACATATAGTGAAGAGCCAGAGCATAGCAATGGTTCTCGATCTTCTTTGAAAAACCGTTAGTAAGTCTTGTAAACCATCTCATATGCATTCTCATGGTGAGGTTTTGACGCTCAATGTAAGATGTGGAGATATGCGCCTCGTCTGGATTACCCATTACTGGAATCTTCTCACAGCTAATGCACTCAGCAGGGCTATATCTTGTATCGGAGGTCTTACCACCACCCTTGCCATAAATCTTGTGAAGGATAGCATAGTCAATATTGCTAAAAGCCTCTTCAATAGCTGTCAGGTAGGCTTTGTGACCATATGAGGTAAGTTGCACCTTGTTAGCCAGCCTTGAGGCTAAATCTTGCATAAAAGGAATGCCAGTATCAGCAGAACGATCACCGACCAACCACGAAACGACCAATTTAGAATCAGCGTCAATGCCTACCCATGTCCAAACGTCCCCTGCTTCGCCCGCTTCTTTCATGTCAGCAGGGGCATTTTTATCCTTAGCATAAACGAAAGACCATATTTCATCACATTGGATTCTCTTGGTCTTAACATTCACAACGTTCTCATTGTGGAAGTCTTGACAGGCTTTGTCAACTAACAGCTTTGTGATCGTATTTATTGAAAAGTCAGCCATGCGTGAGGTTGCTCTAAGGCTGTTACCCTCAGTTATAACACATGATTGGTCAACACCAAGTAATATTACAACAAAACGTATAGCAATAGGCAAGCCTAAAGCAGAAAGAATTTATAGGATAATTAATAGATCAGAAGAGCTAACAAATGAAGAGCGATCATTCACAGGGTATTTTTTAAGCGCAAGTTTTAAGAATGGTGATTGGAGAATTTTTAACACTATTGACGGACATGAATATGGCGGAAAATCTTCTCCTGAAAAGCTGGAAGGAGTTACATTGAGGAAGGTAAACTACAATCTTGTCTGTCAAGAAGTTATTGAAGAAAATACAGTCGAAGAGAAGGATGCCATAAAGTTATTACTTCAGTCAGTTATTGAGGTTTAATCTTTTTATTGTCCCATCTTTTCTGAGCTGCCTTTTTTGCGATCTCTTTTCGCCTCTCTGGTGTCATAGACTCAGCCCTTGCCTTGCCTCCCTTCCTGCCACCAAGCCTACCTAATTCGACAGCAGCCGGATTCTTGCCTATATACGGGTCTGTTTCAGGCTCTTCGCCTATGGAGAGGTCAACGATGCGTTTAGCTAATTGATTTGTATCCCTGGGGCGTTGCGATTTTGACATTATTAGATATTTCTTGTTTGAGGAAAGACAAAAGGGAACTCACCTATTCTTTCCTTGCCTAACTTTTTCTTCCAAGATTCAGCCTTTAGGAGTGCTTCCCTTTCTACCTCTTCAATTTCACTGTAATTAGCACCGCTAACTTCTCTTGTATAAACTTCGAGCGACTCTGATGCGATTTGAGTTGTGTTGTAATTAACTCCACCTATACTTAAGGGAGTTTTAACTACATACCAGTGAGTAATAGTAACTTCAATTTTCATCCTCCAAAATTAATACTACCTGACCGCTCAAGCAAGGTATTTTAAAAAAAATTAGTTTCAAGCAAAGACCAAGAGGTTTCAATAAATGAGGCGAACATCACGAAAAAACACCTACGCTATCGAGTAGCTCTTGGCAAAATAATAACCATTTTGTTGGAGATTGAAGGGTAAAAAGATTAACTCCTTTCGAATGTGAAAGACTTCAATGACTTCCAGATAACTATACTGAGTGACTAAGTAACAGTCAAAGGTACAAATGCCTAGGAAATGCGTTTAATGTAGATGTGGTAGCTCATATACTCTCATATTTAAAGTGTACTTACAACCAATAACTGCTGACCTATACAGGAAATACACATACCAAAGAACTTCCTCTGGACAAGGAGGTTTTTATTTCCAAAAATTGTCTCCTACTTTATCATATCCTCGCTCCTCATAAAACTTACCGAACTCCGTAGTATCTGATGCAGGGAATTCCACCGTGATTTCATCTGCTAGGTATTTTAGTAGTTTGTCACCTATCAGATCGCCATACTTACCACGCAATGCTCTTTCGTACCACTCAATAAGATGTGATTCAGTAATTATGCTTTGAATCTTTGACTTCCATCCAATCTGAGTTAATAAAGATAAGATAAGTTTCTCTTCACTATCCTTACATACAATAACGATCCTATCAGCAGTGACAGAGGATACTATATTTTCTGCTAACTCTTCGGTTAAAGACAAGTGCTTAATCTGAATAACGAGACCAAAATTCGCCCACATATCGAGACCTCGGTCAGCAGCATTAGTTACTCCGACTCTATTTATCCTTGCTGGTATGACTGCTCTTGGTTTATCGGGAGTCAATTGAATTACCTGTTCGGCAAAATCTTTGAACTCTTGTAATATATCCATCTTGCCTTCATTAAGGCTAATTGCTACAGTTATTTCTAAAGCTTCGACAATAGCTGAGAATAATGCGTAAACAATAATTTCATAAATCTTATCTAAACTTCTCCTTAGACCTGGTTCACTCCAAAAAAGAGAAATAAATTCTGGGAGCACAAAGTTTGAACGATCATGAGTTAAACAATATTCTGAAGCAGTTGACATCTGAGCAAATCTGTCTGCAAATCTTCGGTAAATGTATGCTTCAACTATACCATCTTTTTCCCGATTCTCATGACCTAGAAAGTCTAAAAACTTAGGAGGAACAGCAGTCTCATTAAAAATGTCATCTTGGAATTTTGCAGAAGAGGTACTGGTTCTACCAAGGAATTTAATGCAAACAATATCACGCCATCTCTTAGATGCAGTTCTATATGTCGTTAAATCAGAAAGGGTTATATCCTTAGCAACTCTGTCTCTAAATAATATTTCTGCGACCTGAATTGGCTTATAAAGATGTACCCTGCTTTTAGCAATAACTCTATCAAGAGCAGCCTTGGCTTGTCCTATACTCATTTTATGTTTCTAAAAGTTCAAGTTGTTTACTCCTGACCTTCAATTTTGGTTTCTCATTCATTGTTTTAATCATCCTTCCTGCAATAGCTTCAATTACAGGAACCGATACTGAATTACCAGCAACTTTACGAACTTGTGAATAGGGAATATTAATAATGAAATCTTCAGGGAAACCTTGCAAACGCAACATTTCTTTTCCTGTTAGTCGTCTTTCTCCGTTAACCAGTAAGTAGTTATAACTTCCTCCAGCCCTCAAAGCACATGAATAAGGTAATGCAGATATATTTCCCCCAATATTTTCATGCCAAACGGAAAGTGAAGGAGGAGTGCCTTTTACCATTTCCCATCTCTTCTTTCTAAGACTATCAGTAACAAAGTAGCTAGATGGAACTTCCTTTTCGAGAATTTCTTCTAGAGGTTATAATGCCCCAACGGAGTAGGAAATTCAAATTGCAATGGATCAAGAAATCCGACTATATAAATTCTTTCTCTCTTTTGTGGAAGTCCAAAATGTAGAGCGTTAAATACTTTGTGGTAAACTGTGTACCCACGTGCTTTTAATTTCTCTAAGATTACTCCAAAAGTTCTACCATTGTCATGGGTGGTTAGTCTTTTGACATTTTCCAATAGGAACGCCTTTGGTTTTTTAGCTTCAAGGATAGCTTCAATATTAAAAAATAAAGTACCTCGTGTATCAGCGAACCCAAGACCCTTGCCAGCAATACTGAAAGGTTGACATGGAAACCCAGCAAGAAGAATATCATGATCTGGGATGTCATTCGGTTCTATATCATTTATGTCCCCAAACGGTCTCTCACAAAAGTTAGCTTCATACATACTTTGAGCGGCTGGGTCCCACTCAGAAGAAAAGACCGTTTCACATCCAAAGGTCTCAAAGCCTAGACGTAGACCACCAATCCCTGCAAATAAGTCAATTGTCCTATATTTCTTCTTAGCCATACCCTCAAACATAGGGAAAATCCTCATATATCTAAGAATTCGACCTTTACTTATCGCAAGTAACTATAACACAATATGTTGTACTGATTATTCTCTCCCAAACTGGTCTGAGTTCTTAATCATTGATACAACTCTACGCTCTACCTCCTCATCAATATAGTTGAGGTACTTACCATATCGTTCATCTTTGTCTTTACCGTCCTCTTTTGTTTGTTGGGTGCACATATCCCCCAATAGGATTTCGCCTAGGATCTGAGAACGAATAGCCGCTGAGTAGGTTTGGATTAACAGGTAGGTAATGTCAACACCTTTATTTGAAAGTTCTTCTGATAGCATAGTTGATTATTTTTAGTAAAAATACTATATTAGTAACGTTTTCAACTGCTGAACAGGCGAAAAGACGAACAACGCTTGAAGTTGTATCTATCAGATTAAGTCATTCTGATATCCAATTCGTTTTTAGTAATTTCAAATCTGAAATGAAACTTACCTGCTTTTACCCAACAATCAAAACTTTCATCTTTTCGAGGGTAACGCCAATTATATAGGTTGTTATAAATATCTCTTCGCTCTGTTTCAGTGTTCGCTTCGATAGAATCGTACTTATTGTACTCTGTGACAAAGTCAACGTCTACCTCTTTATCAACATAAATACCGTTGACCTTTAGAGGTAAGTCAGGCAGGTTGACTTTGCGAACTCTTGAATACAACTCTTTTTTCGATTCGGAAGCTTCTTTTGCATCCTGTCCTAGGTCGAGGTATCTGAAAAGTAACTTTTCAATGTCACCTTCAGTTAAACTTTTTCCTGGTGATGGTAGTGATGGCATAATGTTTGATTTTGTCTGCGAATTTACATAATTTCCCTTGCACCTGCCCTTAAACCGGTTATAAGCTAGTATTTATCCTACTGTTTTAGACAATGGGATAATGTTTATACATAGACTAACAGTTGGCATTTAATGAAACTCACCCCTCAAGAAGCAAAGGACAGAACCAAAGAGCAAATAGACAAGATCCAGGACTGCGACGCAATGCGAGAGAATCCTTGGAGAGAAACTTTGCAGATGTCCCTGTCTTCTTGCAATCCTTACAAAGGGAACAATCAATTCTGGCTGAAAGCAGTGAAAGAATACAAATGATTCCAGCAGAATACACGAGCACCATTCTTGCTTACTAAAAAATATGGATGATGTGTTCTTGCTGGTGAGAAAGCTACACTAGTAATTCATCGAGAGCGCAAGATTGTTATTAGAGAAACATCTAACCCTTCAACTCAAGAGACGAAAAAGTCCCTATCACTCGATGGCAACCATTCGTTCATCAGATATTCAATCTTGATCAAACGATCTTACAACTTCCACAAGAGGAAATTCCTAAGCGATCTATGCAATGAATTGAAACTGCTGAGGATGTCATGAAACTCTATAAAGATGCTCCAGTAAAGTATCGTAACGCAACGAAAGCTTTCTACAGACTACCTGATGACTCCAATCATCTCCCACCAAGAGAGGCATTCATCTCTCGACCTCACGCAATCCATACTGAGATGCATGAAGAAGGACACTCATCAGGCTCAATCGAACGTCTTAATCGTATTGGAGTTACTTGACCGATTGTATTTGGATCTCCAGCTTATCGGCATGAAGAGTTAGTTTGAGAAATGTCAGCTTTGATTCGTTCTACGTTATGTCAGATTGACTTGGTTATTGCGCCTCAGTCATTAGCATATTTAAAATGACGGAATAAGGATAATAAGCATACACTAGCTAAGCCATTCAATGAAGCACAGACTGCCGCTGATTATATGCTTGGGTTATACACAATACCTGAAGAAAAAAAAGTTGCGGAAGTATTAGAAAGTTAGTATTTTAGTCATGTTTTCAACTGGTGAAGGGCTGGTTGAACAAACTTCACAGTTGACGGCCAGCCCTATTTATTAACTCCAAGTATTAATTATGCCATTCGATATAACAGAAAAACAATACCACTTTCTACGATTCCTATCCGAGGAGCTTCAACCCATGCCAAAGGTTCATTGGTTTGACCATTCAAGAAATGTTTCAGACTATTCACAGGAGCAATTAGAAATGATGATCACACTCAATCATATGCAAGGGTTGGCCAACACATCTAACGGTTCTAGCTTTAAAGCAATGTTTCAATATGAGGAAAGTCTTAATAGCATCATTGCATATAAATTCGGATTAGACTCTTTCCTAGAAGAGAAAGGTAGGCAGTTCCCAAATTCTCGGAACGATAACTATATGACAAGGCAACAGCTGTTTGATTTCCTAGAGTCGAAAACCGCTCTTGAAACTGATATGTATGTTGTTGCTAAACTAATGAAACAGGATACTGAGATTCTTAGAAGACTATACAAAGAGTATGAGCAAATTGATAGTATCGAACCAACATCAAATACTTATATAATCTCAGTGCCTTATCCTCACGAGTTAAAAGATAAATACGTTGAAGTAGTTATCACAGAAGGAGAGTTCCAACACGATCCATTGAAGAAAAATCATGAGCAGAGACTTAGAATCTATCTAGCTGCATAACCCAAATCTACCAGCTTATAAAAGACAACCTCGTTTGGCTTTTTTATTATACAAGTTTAATACCTATGGGTTTGAAAGTTAATGATAAAGAACATAGAGTTTCTGTAAATGTGTATGCAGATGAAAAGAAGGGAATGTATCCTTATGTGATTTTAACGGATGATTTATCTCATAGAATTGCTGCTCAATTTTCATTTAAACAGGATCTTAGAGAAAGTAAAGAGGTTATAGAATTTATTAAGGTTGCCTTACCAAAGAGGGAGCTAAGCGAACTAATAATTTCATCATTGTTTAATTCAGCTGTTATTAAGTATGGGCGGTGTTTTTCATTTGTTAACAGTGGGAGAAAAAAGAAGCTTTTAAAGGAAAATGTATTTAAACAGGCAGAACAAAAACATATCAAAGTGCATCAAGAGATAATTGATATGAGAAATGATTTTATTGCTCATGCCCAAAAGAGCCAATATGAGTCTATGGTTATGGTTGCTTATTTGTTACCAGAGGCAATTGAAAGGAAAATTAGTAGTGTTGAGTTTGCAAGCAGATCATACGGTTGGAATGAAAGCCTAATAGATGATTTTTTGGAAATAATAACATATGCAATTTCGCATGTCGAACAAGTAATAACAGGATTGGAACCAGCCTTTCTAAAGTTCAAAGAAACGATAAACATAGATGAACTATATTCTCAGTCAATGACTCAACCTTCAATCTTCTGGTTTTATGACTATCCCAAATCACAGACTTGATTTTCTGCACATAATCAATATAATAAGATGGATTATAGAAGTATTACAGCCTGGGCAAAATTTATCTAGACCTGACCATATTTGGATACGAAATGGGACCCGTACCCATCGACAGAAAGGATTATTTGGATAAACACTTTCCGATACCCGATCTTTAATCCCCCAAATACCCCCAACAGTAATTCCTTCCCCCTCTCCACAACTACCGCCCCGAATTGTATCTTTACCCCTATCCACTCCTCACCTAGAAACAAAATATGGGAACCATACGCGCAGGCATTACAATAGGAGACATCAACGGTATCGGCCTTGAAGTCATCATCAAGACGCTGTCGCACCCCTCGGTGACTCAGTTGTGTACACCGGTGATCTACGGATCCAGCAAAGTGGTGAGCTATCACAAGAATATCGTCAATCCAGGCGACTTCTCCTTTCATACCACCGCTACCGCTGATAAGATCTACACTCAAAAGATCAATGTCGTCAATGTATGGCAGGATAATATCAATATCGCCCTGGGAAAAGAGACAGAGGAAGGAGGCAAAATAGCCCACATATCCCTGGACAGGGCAGTCAGAGATCTCAAAGAAGGACACATTGACCTGCTGGTCACCGCACCGATCAATAAGAATGCAATGCAGATGGCAGGATTTCAGTATCCCGGCCACACCGAATACCTGGCCCATGAATTTGGGGTCAAGGAGGGATTGATGATGATGGTTACCGATACCCTCAAGGTAGCTATGGTGACTGGTCATATGCCTCTTAGCCAGGTAGCCCCTTCCATTACCAAGGAGAAAATCAGGTCCAAACTGGATACCCTGATCAAATCTTTGCAGATCGATTTTGGGATTGCCCGTCCTGTGATTGCTGTGTTAGGTCTCAATCCTCATGCAGGGGAAGCCGGATTCCTGGGCAAAGAAGAAGAAGAAATTATTCGCCCAGCCATCATTGAGGCTAAGAAATCTGGAGAAATCATCATGGGCCCCTACTCAGCCGACGGTTTTTTCGGATCCATGAATCACAAAAAATTCGATGGTGTCCTTGCCATGTATCATGACCAGGGCCTGATCCCTTTCAAAATGCTCCATTTCCATGATGGGGTCAATTATACCGCCGGCTTACCTTTTGTACGGACTTCACCAGACCATGGTACCGCCTACGAAATAGCAGGAAAAAATGAAGCTGATCCTTCTTCTTTTAAATCAGCCTTGTTTATGGCCCTCGATATCTTCAGAGCCCGCGATCGTCATGGTAAAGACATCGCCAATGCGGTCAGAAAAACACCAAAGCCTTCCGAGATTCCTGAAGAAATGTAATGATACTATTGCGTGAGATTGGTTAGACAGGATTTGGAAGACTTTGGTCACTGAAAATGAACGAATTTCAACTTCACCGGAATAAACGGACGTTTATCATTTTTGGGATGCACCCATATCTCCCTGTGATGTCAGCGCCGAAGGCGCTATATATTGAATGGTGTAGTAGTCTAATTCATGCAGGTTGTACAACTTGACAGTCCTGATCAACTTGTCAGCATAGGCCGGATCAGAAGCATAGCCGCAGAGCTGCAGTCCCTTTGCCCATAACTCATACTCGGTTTTGTCATACACAAACAAAGGCTGATAGTGTGGCGAGTTCATCAGAAAATCACTGTGATCCGCATAGGACGAGAATACGGAATCATATTTCCGGAAACAGGAAGGAATCAGGTTGCCCTTTGCATCGCGGTCATCGTCCGGATGATAATGCGCTCCCCCCGTCCAATAGCTCTTGCATTTTATCCCAAAATGATTGTTTGACTCCCTCGCCAGCGTTGATACACCTCCATTGGATTCGAGGATAGCCTGGGCCATCGTGATGCTGGCCGGGATACCTGAACGAACCATTTCGTCTATAGCTACAAACTTATAAGATTCGATATACGAGACAACATGCGGTTTCATGTTCTCCTTCGGACCCATAAAGATCACCAGGAAAAGGAGTAGTGTGCTTTTGAAAAATATCATACAATCGGGGAGTAGGATGTCTCTTGTTGACATCGTCAAAGCCAAATTCTGTGCCAATTGTGATTGACAAAATGTTTTAGGGCGAAAAACTTAATTTTGATGATACACCAATCCATTCCCATTTTTACCATTCACTTGATTTCGGCCCTGGATAAACTGCTGATCACTTTGCTCAAATCAATTCAACCTGAAGAAGGGAGTATATAGAAAAGTGGCATCACCAGCAACAGATCAAGGAAGCGCTTGGCTAAGCATCTCCACTTTTTGAAAGAAGGTTTTTCAGGCCCTTTCTAGATACTTCTTTGCGGTCACTGCCTTATCACTTCAGCGATTTTCGAGGTGAACAGGGAGATACCTTTTCTCTGATCATTAGTGGAGAAGGTGGAGGTGAGTGGCATCTGATCTATGAACATGATGGCTGAAAAGTCTGCAAGGAGAAACCTCCATATTCCGTCACTCTGGTCAGGATGGATGATCAGGTCATCTGGCGAATGCTGTTAAAACAAATCTCAGACGAAGAATTGAAAAACCGTACGATCATCACCGGAAAAAAAGAGCCGGCAGATGTTTTCCTGCGGATGAGGTCATTTATAGTATGATTTATACCATCGAAAACACGTTATTACATTTTCATTAGCCGGATTGGCTTCGCTTCGAATCATTCCTTATGACCAAAATCACTTTAGAGCCGATCTCACCAGAGCCCTCACCTGATCATAATAAATTTATCATCAATCATTTTGACTACCTCGATGGACCGAAATCAAGGACCAGTGAGCTGGCCTTTACCATTAAAGTAGTCATGCAGTTTATTAAAGGGTTTCGAAAACTACATTTTGTTGGTCCTTGTGTTACCGTCTTTGGTTCGGCGCGCTTTAAACCCGGCCATGAATATTATACCATGGCGGAATCTGTGGGCAGGGCGATTGCAAAAACAGGGTTTACAGTGATGACCGGAGGCGGCTCAGGTATTATGGAAGCTGCCAATAAAGGTGCATATGAGGGAGGAGGTATAAGTATAGGTTGCAATATCCGGCTTCCGCATGAACAGCAACCCAACGCTTATATGCATGACTGGGTGACGCTGGATTACTTTTTCATCCGAAAATTTATGCTCATCAAATACTCCTATGCTTTTGTGGTGATGCCCGGGGGATGGGGGACCATGGATGAGTTGTTTGAAACCCTGACGCTGGTCCAAACAGGGATGGTTCATCACTTTCCGGTTGTCCTTATGGGCAAGGAATACTATACTCCCCTGATGGAATATCTTGATTTTATGCTGGCGAATGGGACCATATCGAAAGAAGACCTCCATTACGTGACGCTGACAGACGACCCGGAGGAAGCTATCGTCCACATGGAGAAATATATCCAGGAACATTACAAAATAAGGGGACGCAAAGGATTTTGGATCCTGGGAGAGCGGAAACGGAAGAAATATAATTAAGCTAAGGCAGCGTTTTCATTAACGGCTTATCTTTAGTTCTGAATCCCCTTCGTTTAATTGGTCTCAATTCTAATCGACTATGAAAAAAGCTATACGCTCCTTACTTCCCTTCTTCCTGTTATGGATGGCAGCTCCTGCCATACAGGCACAGTGCAATGCACAGTTTAACTGGGAACAACTGCCAGGTACCCTGCAGATCCACTTTAACAGTACCTCTACCAGCGAACATGATATCGTATCATACCATTGGAATTTCGGTGACAATCATGAAGGCGATGGTTCAAGTCCATACCACACCTATGCGGAGGCCGGAACATACCTGGTTTGCCTGATCATCACAGATAATTTTGGTTGCGTGGATGACATCTGTCACGAAATAACCGTTCAAGCAGTACAATCTGATTGCAATGCTCAATTTACCTGGGAACAGATCCCCGGTACATTTCAGATCCATTTCAACAGCACCTCTACCAGTGAACATGATATCGTATCCTTTCATTGGAATTTTGGGGACAATCACGAAGGCGACGGCTCCAGCCCATATCACACCTACAGTGAACCTGGAAATTACCTGGTCTGCCTGATCATCACGGATAACGTAGGCTGCGTAAGCGATGTCTGCCATGAGATCACCGTAGAAGGTATACCTTCTGAATGTAATGCCGAATTTATCTGGGAGCAATTTGCCGGCACCCTGGAAGTCGATTTTACAAGCACGTCCACCAGCGATCATGAAATCGTTTCATTTCACTGGAATTTCGGTGATGGCCATGAAGGTGATGGTCCGAATCCAACGCATACTTATCTGGAGCCTGGCACCTATTTAGTCTGCCTGATCATTGAAAATGAAGCCGGTTGCGTCAGTGACGTCTGCCACGAAGTAACTGTCCAGGAGGCTGGAGGTGACTGCCATGCACAGTTTACATGGGAGCAGATACCCGGAACTTTACAGATTCATTTCAACAGCACCTCGACCAGTGAACATGATATCGTTTCTTATACATGGCATTTTGGTGATGGTACTGAAGGTGATGGTAATGATCCTTATCATACCTATGATCACCCTGGTGTCTACCTGGTCTGCCTGATCATCGAAGATAACGTTGGTTGCGTTAGTGATGTATGTCATGAAGTAACCGTCGGTGAGCCTGAAGGTGATTGTCATGCTCAATTTACATGGGAGCAAATCCCTGGGTCACTTGAAATCCATTTCAACAGCACCTCGACCAGTGAACATGACATCATCTCTTATGGCTGGCATTTTGGTGATGGCTCAGAAGGTGATGGAAACGACCCATATCATACCTATGCTGAACCGGGGACCTACGTTGTATGTCTCAGGATAGAAGACAATACTGGTTGCATCAGTGAAATTTGCCATGAAGTACATGTTGAAGGCGAAACATCAGGATGTCATGCTTCCTTCAACTGGGAACAATTCGAGGATTCACTGGCGATTCATTTCAACAGCACTTCGACGAGCGAACATGATATCATCTCTTACCATTGGAATTTTGGGGATGGCCACGAAGGTGAAGGGCCAAATCCTAACCACACCTACAGTGAGCCCGGGACCTACCTGGTTTGCCTGATCATCACGGACAATACAGGTTGTGTAAGTGATGTATGCCACGAAGTCACCGTGCAGGGTGAAACCTCCGGCTGCCATGCTTCCTTCATCTGGGAACAGCTTCCCGGAACTTTACAGATCCATTTCAACAGCACCTCTACCAGTGAGCATGATATCATTTCATATCATTGGAATTTTGGGGATGGACATGAAGGTGATGGCGCTAGTCCATATCATACCTATGAAAATCCCGGTACCTATCTGGTCTGTCTGATCATCACAGATAATACAGGATGTGTCAGCGATGTATGCCATGAAGTAACCGTTGGCGAACCGGAGTGCACTGCCTCATTCACATTTGAAGTCGAAAACGGTACTGTATTCTTCAACAATAATTCTACCGGCGGAACTCAGCATACAACTTGGCTGTGGCAATTCGGAGATGGAAACACCTCTACAGAAGAAAACCCGCAACATGAATACAATCAGAGCGGCATGTACACTGTATGCCTGTTCATGACAGATACGACCAATGAGTGTGAAGATCATTTTTGCGTAACCCTGGTGTTTGAACTTGGGTTTGAACCTCTTCATTTTGATGAGTTTCCGCAAGGTGCGCAAGCGGCGAGCAATGCAGCCAGTGGATTTACAGATGGTCCGGTCATCATCCGGTATACCAATCCTGCTTCTGACATCATACTGATCGATTATACCCTTGATAAAGCATCAACAGTCCGTGTCGAATTATACGATCTGACGGGCTTTAGATTGGTATCCGATTATACGGGCACACAACCAACGGGTAAGCAACAACACACTTTAGACGCAAGTAACCTTCACCCCGGATTATATATCTTATCTGTGACTACAGGTAGTGAGCGTAAGACAATGGCGGTAACTATCTCGAAATAAACTGAGCTTGCTCATATTTCTTCCTTTCATGAGATGTTTTTGAAATGAGCAAGAATAAAGGCCCCGGTGACGGGGCTTTTTTTTGAGCCACAGCACAAAGACTGGTTTAGTCTTGTAAAATTACAGCGAATGTTAAAATCAAATCCAGGTGTGAAGGAAAGCTCAAAACTATAAATCATTGCAAAAAGGGAAACCAAGCAAGATTTATTTGCAATCCATTAAATGTTTTAGGTATTCGCCGAAGCCAATCTTCGAACAGACAAAGATTCTTTTCTTGATTATAAGATGAGCACATGTTGTGTATAGCTTCCCTTTGTTGTTATCATCTGTAATATATAAGCACCGCGAGGATAGCTTTCTACAGGAATGATCATTTTAATAGCGTCATAATGACCTGCCCAATGAAGTTTTCCAAAACTATTATAAAGCTTCAGTTGCACCTGACCGGGTATATCCTGATCATACGTAACGTTTATAAAATCACTTGCTGGATTCGGATAAATTCCAAAATTGAACTCAATTTGATTTGAAACAGCGGTCACCATTGAATCAATGATGCTCAGTGCCGATTGCGCTAATGTTTGATTTCCACATTCATCCATCGCAGCAAAGGTGACAACATGACTCCCCACCGGACCGCACGTATCAGCTATTGCCATGAAATCATTTGTCCAGGTCACACTACCACACAGATCAGTGGCGATTCCCCCACCATGGCGACTCAACCAACTCTGAATGACGGTAGGTTGATCGTCTTGTCTACAGATGATCGTTGTATCCTGAGGTGCAAAATCAATGACCGGCGCTACCGTATCATGGATCGTCATCGTAGCAACAGACGTATTACTGTTACCACATTGATCAGCTGCTGTAAAGATCACAGTTGCACTACCTGTTACACCACAACCATCGCTCAAGCCTGTATAATTGTTAGACCAGATTACTTCCCCACAAGCATCACTGGCTTGCGCACCACCCCGACTATCTAACCACAGTAGAAGGTCATGTTGCTGATTGGGTGAAGAGCATTCCAATGTTGCATCCTGCGACGGCAGGTTGATTGTTGGAGGTGTATGGTCATCTATTGTCAACGGTGCTGTCGTGGTGGTACTGTTGCCACATTCATCTGTCCCTGTAAAAATCACCAACGCACTTCCTGTCAGTCCACAACTATCTCTCAGGCCGGAATAATTTTGAGACCAGATCACTTCACCTCCAATATCAGATGCCTGTGCTCCGCCATGACTACTCAGCCATTGTTGAATTTCAGTATCCTGATTCGCCCCTTCGCAGTCGATCGTTTTAGATTGAGCTGCCTTATGCAGCGTTGGAGAAGTCTGATCCAGGATAGTGAAAACTGCAACAGAGGTATTAAGATTACCACATTGATCCGTTGCCATGAAGATTACGGTGGCACTACCTGTGGTGCCACAATCATTGCTTAGTGCTGAATAGTTGTTTGTCCAGTTGACAAGTCCACACAGATCTGAAGCTTGTGCACCTCCATGATTATTGAGCCACATATTGAGCTCTGGTATATTTCCTTGTGGGTTGGCTTCAACCATTATATCTAATGCTTGTAAGTCAATGTTTGGAGGAGATGTATCCACGATGGTCAGTGTGGCATTGGTCGTGATCTCACCGCATTCATCTGTAGCCGTAAAGGTCACTTCTGCACTTCCTGTTGCACCACATTCATTGCTGATACCAGGATAGTCATGTGACCAGACCAGTTCACTACAATAGTTGGTCGCTGCTGCCCCACCATGATTGTTGAGCCATGCCTCAATAGCTGCCTGCTGATCTGCAATACTGCATTCAACAATGGTGTCCGATGCAGGTGCGTCCAGCATGGGAGGACTGGTATTGGGCGCGATGGTAAAATCCATACTATTATCCAGATAATTCTGGCCTTCATTATCCTGGAAGACCTGTATCCTGGCCTGAGTAGTAATGCTATCCGGCACTGCCCACTCATAGCTCAACTGACTCGTAGGTATATCCATCTGGAGCGTATCCCAAGTCTCTCCACCATCCACCGAAAAGAACAGATCCCAGTTGAGGGTAATGTGCGGTGCCACAATGTGCCACTGAATAAGAATGGTTTCGCCGACGATAAACGTCTCCCCACCCTGAGGGTAGTCCAGGGCAACATGCGCTCTGCCATCATACGCATAGCTGAGCAAAAAAGCGATAATGACTATTCTTGAAGTCAATGCACTCATCATTAAAGATTTACAACAAATGTAACAGAAGTGATTTGTAACGTGTGTATCGTCGGATATTAATCGACGATGAAGTGGTTGAGCGATACTAGCCCTATTTTTGTACTTTTATAGTACTATAATGAAAATATGAGAACGCTCATTTCCAAAATCATCTTCATTGCCCTGATGCAATGCTGTGCAGGAACAATGTTTGCTCATGTTGAACTAGACAATCCATTGGGCGGTGAAACTTTCATCGTTGGTCAGACAGTGACTATCCAATGGCATATCGCCATTCCACACAACACGCTCAATTGGGATGTATTGTTTTCATCAGACGGCGGAACCTCATGGGCGTTTATTCAAATGGACCTCCCGGCAAATGCATTGAGTTATACCTGGGTCGTGCCATCCACTATCACTTCACAGGCCAGGGTGTCTGTAATCCAGGACAATTCAGGGCAGGATTACCAGGATGAGAGCATGAATTTTACCATCCAGCAGCCTCCTATGTTTCCCTTCATTGTCTCAGGAGCAATGGATACCCTTATAGAAAGTGATATCAACAACCAGGAATACGCCATAGAAACGTGGCTCGATAATCATGGCGGTGCATCAGCATCGGGCTTTTGCGGAGAACTTATCTGGTCCAATGATTATATCACCTTAAGTAATGAATGCGGAGTCACCGGTAGTTCTTTGGTGACTTTTACTGCTGCTGATGAATGTGGCAGTACAGAGACAACTGCTACAGTAACTGTCGTTGATTCCTCTCCTCCTGTTTTGAACAATCCATCTGCTGACCTCATTGCGGAGTGTGATGGGAGTGGCAATTTAACTGAGTTGAGTTCATGGCTCAATAGCCATGGTGGCGCACAGGCTTCGGATGATGGTGGTAACGTGACATGGACTCACGACTATTCGGGTTTTAACAATGAATGTGGTTTAACCGGAAATGCAACCGTCATATTCACTGGTACTGATGAATGTGGTAATACCGCGACCACCTCCGCAACGTTTACTGTTGAAGATCATTTAGCGCCTGTTACCACCATAGGAGCTCAGGATACTTTGATTGAGTGTGGTCTACCCAATACACCATCAGTCCTTCAAAACTGGCTCTTACATGACGGTGGAGCGCAAGCAAGCGATTTATGTGGAGGTATAACCTGGACAAATGACTTTCCGATAGTGGTGGACACCTGTCATGCTTCTACAAGCATAACGGTGAATTTCACTGCTGTTGATGAATGCGGCAACATCGTTACAACCAGTGCTGTTGTCACCTTGATGGGAACTCTGGGCACCTCTGCTCCTGCGCTGAGTGGCTTTGAGTTTACTGTATCCCCCAACCCTGCTCATGATCAGTTAAAGGTTGTTATGGATAAAGCTGAATCCCTCTTTGTTCATTTAATACTTTTTAATGTCTTCGGACATCAGATTTTATCCATTCGGGAAGTAACGGGGGAAATCAATGTTGATGTGACCGGAATTGCACCTGGATTGTATCTGGTCCATGCCAGATCCAATAAGGGTGCTTATACCCTAAAAGTCATAGTCGAATAGTCGTGGCAGAACAGAGGTCAGGCCAGCCTGAACAGTCCTAAAACTGCATACGCTGAATCCTGACTGCATTCAGGATCGCCAGCAGGGCAACACCCACATCTGCAAACACAGCTTCCCACATGGTCGCCAGGCCTCCTGCGCCCAGCACCAAAACAATCACTTTGAATGCAAATGCAAGGGTAATATTCTGCATCACAATCTGCTTCGTAGCCCGACCGATTTTAATAGCCGTCACGATTTTGGAGGTGTGCGCCGTCTGTATGACAACATCCGCTGTCTCTATCGCTGCATCACTCCCCATCGCGCCCATAGCGATACCTACATCACTCCATGCCAGCACGGGAGCATCATTGATGCCATCGCCAACAAAAGCGATCACCTTCTTCTTGTCCTTTTTCAGCGATTGCAGTTTCTCCACTTTGTCTTGGGGCAACAAATCACCATAGGCAACATCAATACCTAGTTTACCCGCAACATTTTGTGCAATCGCCATCTTATCACCACTGAGCATCACGATTTCGTTGATCCCGATGCGATGCAGTTGTTGAATAGTTTCCCGAGCATCTTCCTTTATCTGGTCTGCGATAAGTACATAACCCTCCAACCGATTGTCAATGGCTACGAAGACGATAGTCTCGGCTATATCATCTATCGCGGTATCGTATGGGATGCTATACTTTCTCAGCAGTTTTGCATTTCCGGCCAATACCTCCCGGCCATTTACTTTCCCTGAAAGGCCGTACCCTGCTATCTCCTCTATATCTTCTGCCTGATAAAATGTTGTTTCGTTCTTTGCAAACGCCACGATTGCTTTTGCTACCGGATGGTTGGATTTTTTTTCGAGCGCAGCCAGGGTTCTGATAAATTCAGATTTATCCATCTTATATGTGACGATGTCCTGAACCTTAAATATACCCTCTGTCAATGTTCCTGTTTTATCCATCACGATAGTATTCACTTTCGTAATCAAATCCAAGTAATTGGAACCTTTGAAGAGTATACCGTTTCTACTCGCTGCCCCAATCCCTCCAAAATAACCTAAGGGAATGGAAATAACTAACGCGCATGGACAACTGATCACTAGGAAAATCAATGCCCTGTATAGCCAGACACTGAAAACATATTGATCAACTAAAAAAAAAGGAATGACAACAAGTGCTACCGCCAAAAAGAAAACGATCGGTGTATAAACCCTAGCCAGCCTTCTGATGAGCAATTCCGTTTTTGCCTTCCTTGCCGTGGCATGCTGAACCATATTGAGGATTCTGGAGAGCGCACTGTCCTCATATCGTCTGGTGACTTTGAGCTCTACCACCCTGTCCAGGTTTAGCATTCCGGCCAACACCTGGTCACCTCTGTAGATAGTGGATGGTTCACTTTCGCCGGTCAATGCTGCCGTAGTAAAGCTGCTGGCTTCGCTGATCATTTCTCCGTCTAAAGGAACCTTTTCACCTACCTTGATCTGTATAGTTTCTCCCACTTGTACACCATGGGGTCTGACCAGGTGATATGCATTGTTCCTGTAAACATGCGCAGATGAAGGACGCATATCCAGCAAAGCTTTGATATTGCTTTTGGCACTTCTGACAGCAGCTCCCTGGAATAGCTCACCGATCGCATAGAACAGCATGACCGCTACTCCCTCCGGATACTGCCCGATCCCAAAAGCGCCAAGCGTAGCCAGTGTCATCAGGGTGAATTCTGTAAAAAAATCACCTCCCTTTATTGCCTTCCACCCATCTCTGATCACTGGCCATGCTACCGGGAAGTAAGCAAGGAGATACCATACCACCCGGATCGGACCGGAAAAGAATGGCAGCATCATCCAGAAATCAGCTGCTAAACCAAGAAGTAGCATGACCATGCTGATGATCACCGGCAGATACACTTTCCATTTGCCACCCGTTCCTGGATTAGACGCATGATCATGTCCTTCAGGTCCCGTATGCTCTGCAGGGAGCTGATCTGTTGAATCTGCCTGCTGATAGATTTTGTCCTCCAACGAACAACAGGTCATGTTCCCCTGAGCGTCATAAGTATGCTGATGATTTGGATCTGCTCGCTTCACATTCAGTTGGTATTATCGCCTTTCAAAACATAAATTTTTAGACTCATGCGGTCCATTCTTTTTAAAAAACGAATATGGACGGCCGATTACAAACCGAGCAAAGCAAGCATTTCCGTTGCTTAGATTGCATTGATCAGTTTTTCCGTTTTTCGTTTAAAATAACTTTTGATCGCCTTTTCTCCAAAGGTATAAAAGACTACAGGGGTCACCATGATGTCTAGCAAGGTGCTGCTGATCAACCCGCCCAGAATCACTGTGGCCACCGGGAAAAGGATTTCCTTACCGGGTGCCTGGGGATCCATCGTCAATGGGATCAGCGCCAGGGCTGCCACTAAAGCAGTCATCAATACGGGGACCAATCGCTCCAGTGATCCACGGATGATCATTTCTTTGCTGAAATTTTCTCCTTCATGCTCCATCAGATGAATATAGTGGGATATCATCATGATGCCATTACGCGAGGCAATACCCGTCAGGGTGATAAATCCAACAAGCGTAGCCACTGAAAAAACACCTCCTGTGAGGATGACCGCCACCACACTACCGATCAGCGCCAGTGGAATATTGAGCATAATCTGCACTACAATCTGGTGTGATTTAAAGTGTGAAAACAAAACAAGAAAAATCCCGGCAAATGAAAAGATGCTCAGTAGCAGGATCAACTTTGAAGCGGATTGCTGGCTTTCAAACTGGCCACCATATTGTATATAGTACCCTTGCGGCAAGGTCACTTGCCGAGCTACCTCCTTTTGGATTTCACTGACAGCTGTTCCAAGATCCTCGCCTTCCACGTTACAACTGATGGTGATTTTTCGTTGGGTATTTTCGTGAGTGATGGTATTGATACTGGTCGTGTTTTCAATACGGGCTATTTGCTGCAACGGAATCAGGGTGCCGTCAGGAGCATCAATCAGTGTATTACGAATCGCTTCGAGGTTCGTTCGCTCTTCATCTGTAGTGCGCAGCAGAATATCAAAAGATTTATCTCCATCCAGAATCTGTCCGGTCACTTTCCCATTGTAAAATATTTCAAGGTCCTTTGCCACTTTGCCTGCCTGCAGACCATAGCGCTGCAAAGCTCCACGATCCACCTTAATCAATAGCTGCGGCACCATGACCTGCCGTTCAACCTGAACATCCACAGCACCCGGAACGCCTTTAATGACAGCCGCTATTTCATTTGCATGCGATCTGAGATCCGCCAGGTCATTACCAAAAAGTTTGATCGCCACCTGGGCACGTACACCAGAAAGGAGGTGGTCAAGTCTATGGGATATGGGTTGACCGACATTGACGGATACCCCTTTTAAGATATCAAGTTTCTGACGGATATCCGCGACCACTTCATCCCTTGGCCTGCCGGTTTCGTGTTTTAACTCAACATCAATTTCAGAATTCGATACCGGCTCCACGTGTTCATCTAACTCGGCACGCCCCGTTCTCCTGCTGACATAATTCACCTCAGGCACCTGTAGCATGAGTTCCTCTGCCATGGTACCGATCTTGTTGCTTTCTTCAAGGGATGTACCCGGTGGTGTAGAGAGATTGATCGTAAAGGAACCTTCATTGAAGGGTGGGAGAAACGATGTGCCAAAGAAAGGCAATGCCGCCAATGAAATCATGATCAATACCACAGCAGACCCAATAATAATTCGCGGCCGTTCAAGACCCCAATAAAGGAGCCTCAGATCTTTTTGTTTGAGCCACTTGACAAGAGGACTATCCTCATGACCACCTGATCCGGAAAAGACCGATCGCAGAAAAGACTTTTTCTTCGGGAAAGTTTCTTCAACTGCATCAGCACGTGCTGAAACTGATGAAGGACTTGTACCCAAAAGGTAGCTGCATAACACTGGCGTCAGCGTCAGCGATACAACGAGCGAAGCAAGGATAGACGTGATGTAAGCAATACCCAGCGGTGCAAAAATCCTTCCCTCAATACCCTGCATATAAAACAATGGAATGAAGACCAGCACCACAATGATCGTAGCATACACAATTGAATTTCTCACTTCACTGCTGGCGCTGTAGATGACTTGGAGGACCGGCCTGGGGTCTGATGATTTTCTATTCTCCCGAATGCGCCGGAATACATTTTCAACATCTACGATCGCATCGTCTACCAGCTCTCCTATCGCGATAGCCAATCCACCCAGTGTGAGCGTATTGATACTATAGCCGAAGAGCTTAAATACAATGGCCGTAATCACCAGCGACAAAGGAATGGCGGTCAGCGTAATCAGCGTCGTACGGTAATTTAATAGAAACAAAAAAAGGACGATGACCACCAGGATGAAACCATCCCGCAGGGCATGTTCCACATTGGTCAGGGCTGCCTGGATAAAATGTTTCTGTTGGAATATATTGGTATTCAACCTGACATCCGGTGGCAATGAGGGTTGTAATTCCCTGATAGCTTTTTCGACTTCTTCAGTCAGGGTGACGGTATTAAACGAAGGTTGCTTTTCAATCGTGAGGATCACCGCAGGCTTTGCATTGATACTCGCGTCACCACGTTTGACTGCAGATCCAAAACGAACATCTGCAACCTGTGACAACAATACCGGTAATCCATCCCTGTTTGAAATTACTGTATTTTTTAAATCATCCAGTGTATAGGCCCTGCCCACATTCCTGATCAACACTTCCGAACCATATTGATCAAAGAAACCTCCGGAACTGTTTTGATTAGTCAGCTCCATGGCTTTGTCTACCTCATCAATGCTCAGATTGAATTGTTTCAGTTTAGCTGAAGAGATGAGCACCTGGTATTGAAGTCGCTCTCCGCCTATCGGTATCACCTGTGACACACCTTTGATACTCATGAGTCTTCGCCGGATGGTAAAATCAGCAAGGGTGCGCAGCTCAGCCGCAGAGGTGCTGTCTGCAGAAATACCCACCAGCATGATCTGCCCCATCACACTGCTTATCGGACCCATGACCGGGACGATGTCATCAGGCAACTGGACGGTCTGCAGTTTTTCTGCTACGATCTGTCTTGCCTTGTAGATATCCGAATCCCAGCCAAACTCCACAAACACCATCCCAATACCGATCGTGGAACTGCTCCTCACGATTTCCACACCAGGGGCACCATTGAGCGCAGATTCTACCGGAAGTGTTATCTGGGTTTCAATTTCTTCCGGAGCCATACCATTGGCTTCCAGAAAAATAGTCACCCTTGGGCGATTTAAATCCGGCAACACATCCACCGGCAGGTTGACGATGGCAAAGACACCATAGACTATCAGCAGAGCTGCTACAGCAACCACCAGCAGGCGGTTCTGTAATGAGAACTTGATTAAATTATCTAACATGGTTTATTTGTCAATGGATACGGTTTGCTCTTTTTCTAAATAATTTCACCTTATGGTTATCTGCAACATTGCTTTGCAAATAAAAAGGACCCTATCCTCTTCAGCACAAAAATCATATTCAGGGGCACTTTCATTATCCCTTCTTTCATGGCCGGTTAATGATTATGCGTTGCCGGCTTCGCTTCTTCCACTCCCTTCCCTGGTTCTCCTTGTTCAACCATGATTGTAAAGTCAACGGTGTGCAATTGATCATCTACCATAAACTGCAACCATGCCCTGTACATACCCCCTTCAGGAAATGTTGCATGAAAATGAAGTATATCATTTTCAACCTCCGGATGCAGGTGGGCATAGGTCTTGCTTTTGGTCTGAATGCCTACCATATGCCCCTTGGCACCGAGATAGGATTGTAATCCATTGACATCAAACCGCTTCCCATCCTTAGTAAACTGCCCATCAAAATGGATTTCCTGGTTGGACAGAAATCGCCCGCCATCAGGCTTCAACAATACCGTATAGTCACCGGAGGTAGCAACCGTTTTGGTTTCTTTGTACTGCACAGATGCTTTTGGTTTTCCATCCACCTTGATTTCTGTTTTCTCGAGTTGATGGGTGCTACCACTGGGTTTGTAATCTGCGTACAATAAATACTTGCCTCCGGAGGGAAAGGTCTCTTTGACGAGATAACTACCGTCCGACTGATATTCAGGATGGATATGATCAAACCAACTCAGGTCTTCACGCACGGCGATAAGATGTATTTTCTTTTCATGCTCGACATCAAGAGGCACAGGAATATTCATATTATCCTTGTTCTTTGGTGTTAAGGAAAGAGTGACGGGTGATCCTGCTATGATCGTCTCGGCAGAGGGCTTAATCTCCATCAGGTAATTGCCGGCCTTTGGTATATGATCCATGTGCTCGAGGGGCATGCCGCATTTATTGCAATTCTCACCTTCATGGCCCTGCATCTCAGGGTGCATCGGACAGGCATAGATGTGCGCATGATCTTCACTTCCATGGCTTCCAGCGTCTGCGTTGGTTTCTGTCGCACCACCTCTATCCTGTTTTGCAGGATTACATGCCAGGATACCTGCGGTAAACAGCAGAAGTGGAAGGATACATTGATTTAATAGTTGTTTCATGATTTCAGTTTATTAAGAATGATTGAATGGTCGTTTATTGGTTCAGATAGATCATCTTGAGTTGGTAACTACCGTTGATGACCGCCCTTTCTCCTTCGTCTATCCCTTTTAGAATCGATGTGTGTGTGCCGTTGTTATGACCCAGCTGTATATAACTCACTGTATATTTTTCGGCAGCTTCCTTGATGAAGACCACAGGCTTGCCGTTTATTTCAGTAAATGCACTGTTCGGGAGTGTGATCTGGTGCGAAGCTGTTGATGCAAAAACACGGATATTGACAAATTCACCAATCTTAAAATCTCCGTCAGGATTATCCACCTGAAATAATACCTTTTGTGATTGATTGGTTGAATTGATTTCCTGCGCGGGTGCCAGTAATGTGATCTGGCTGGTCTTGTGATTATCGTTGGTACGTTCCACAGTATAATAGGCATCGGGACGGATAGACGCTGCATCTTTGTCAAATACTTGTGCTTCAACATACAGTGTAGATAGATTGGTAATCGTAAAGAGGGTTTGTCCGGTGGTCACGTTGGAGCCGATGGCAACATTAAAATTTCCCACATACCCTGAAATAGGCGCTGTGAGGTTCATGGTTCTTCCGGTTCTGCTTTTAAACAGGGCCAGATTCGTTTCGGCCTTTTGCAGTCTGGCAGTTGCCTCATCAATATCCTTCTTCGCGGCAATATCACTGATGGATTTTAGCCGGTCCATTTCCTTTTTTGCTGCATCATATTCTGCCCTGAGATTATTTCGCTCTGCTTCCATACTGATTTGTGTCCCGGCATCGATGGATTGTTCAACCACGGCTACCACCTGGCCTGCCTTTACAGGCTTACCTACCTGAGCATTGACAGAGACGATCGTCCCGTTCTGAGGCGTCGTGACGACAGCCTGTCCATTGCTGCTTGGAATGATCGTGCCAAAGAGATGACTACTTTCCGTAAAGCTTCCCTTTGCTACTTTGAGGGTATACACATCAAAAAGAAATTGCGTTTCCTTCGGAATATCTACGGTGTTAGAAAAAACATTGCCTGTAGCATCTGCTCCGTGATCATCATCACCATGGGCATTGGTGGACTGAAAAGGAATAGAACAACCTATACCTACCAGGATAATGGAAAGGGTTGCCTTTCCTTGTGCAGTGTTTCTTCTTCGGAATAGAAATCCTAATCCCAACCCCCCCAAGAGCCCAATGACCATCAGATACCAATTGTTCCTATTCAGAAAAGACGTAGATGATGCGTCATCCAGATGGGGGAGTTCTTCGCCCACATCAATATGCTGGAGCAAAAGCAAGTCAGGTCCCAGCCCTCCATCGATAGTGACTGCTATGGTATAGGATTGCTGATCAGGAAACGTAGCTTCCACTTCATACGTACCATTGCCATTCTGATGAACTGTAAATGAAATCGTTGGGTCTTCTTGCGAAGCGATTTTCAATTTTGCATCATTGACGGGTTTGTTTGTTTCAAAATCACTGACAAACAAAGTAAGATGTGCCGGCTTGCCCGGGCGTATGGGTTCATAGCGAAGCAAAAGTTCGTATTTATTCGAAGAGCCCTCCGAAGAAAAATACTTTTCCTGCACGGCACTGGTTGCAGGTTGTTCATTCGCATGGGTATGATCATCCCCACCTCCACCATTGGCAGGAGAAGAAATCAAAAGTCCTGCCAGCGCAAGGCACAGGTGAATGGTTATGTGTTGTGCTTTCATTATTGTCCGATTAGGTATTGTAATGTGATAAGGGCCTGGTTATAATTGCTCACCAGTTCAAGGTATTGTCTCTTCACCTGAAAGGCATCTGTCAGTGTGGTGAGATATTTGATATAATCATATTGTCCGGCAGCAAACATCCTGTTGGATGCTTCCGTGAGTTCCTTCGCTTGCGATAATCCTTCAGCTTCAAAATAGTTAAGGGCTTCCTGGTATTTTAAGGCATCATTTTTTGCTTCGTACCATTGTTGTGTAAGTTCTTGTCGGCCTGCTGAAGAAGTATACCTGGCCACTTCCAGTTTGGTTTCAGCGGCTTTTATAGAGGTACCGTATTGCCAGAACCAAAGCGGCACAGAAAGGCCGAAACGAAGGCGTAAGGGAAAAGGCGTATTCTTATCTGCAGGATTAAGATAGCCAACCGTAAAATCTGGAAAGAGCTTGCTTCGCTCCAGTTGAATGGCTTTTTCACTGATCCTTTCTGATTGCCTGTAATAGGCGAGTACAGGGGTATTGTGGATAGCATCTGCATCAACTGCAGCGGTGGAAAAAACAAAATCTCCTGTCCCCTTTTCCAGTTCACTCGGGCTGATGCTGTCGGTAATGCCGGTGTACAATTGTATCACTTGCATACCTTTTCGTATTCCAATAATGGAAGCCAGGTATTGGGCATGTACCTCGGTGAATTTAAGATGTGCATAGGTCTTTTCTACAAAATCTATCTGCCCGGCGAGATACTTTCTGTCGGCTGCCTGAGAGAGGGTGCTGAACAGGCTATCCTGTGTTTTCCATTGAAGCATTTCTGCTTTGTCGAGTTGCCATTCGAGATAGGCTGTTCTGATACTGCTTTTAAATGCCGCTGCTGAAATGTTGCTGGCTTTTTCAGACAATATCGTTTGCTGTTCCGCCAATTGTTTTTGTCTCGCATAGACTGTTGGAAAGTCAAATGACTGCTGTACGCCAATGGTCATAAAATCCCCTGTAGTGCTCTCCAGGATTAGCTCCGGGTCAGGAATATGGGTCGCCTTTTTTTCCATGAACCGATCAGCTTCTATCTGCAAACCTGCGGCTCTAAGCTGAAAACTGGAGTCCATGGCACGGGCAATGATCTCATCAATCGTGACCAATTGCTGTGCGGATAAGAGGTGAACAGAAATGGCAACTAATAGGGCAATTAACGTGGCTTTTCTGTAAAACATATAATGTGATTTTCAATAAAAAAGAAGCCTTACAAAGGCATCACACATGAATATAGATTCATGTAAAACAGGACGTACCATTTCCGTTGTAGAGAATGTCGTGCTGTCAGGCGATAGTTGCCGCGGGTGGGCCCCTTAGCGAAAAGGAAGAGGATAGTGAAAAGTTATACGGGGGCGGGCTTTCCGTAACCCAGCTAATCCTGCATTCGGTCCTGTTGTATTTGCTTACGAGTTGAAATGGCTCGCTAAGCGCGGGAAAGGCTTTTTGAACATTGACTTCTATCCAGTTGGCCGTAGGTTGTAGCATGGCGATACCGAACTCTGGTGAATGCACAAAATGAGCGGTATGGCCATGGCTATCGGCATCATGATGAGGATCTCCGCTAACGTGGTCCTGATGGTGGGCATTAAAGCCATGGTGAAAATGGAGCGGGCCATCCGCTGCTGAAAAATGATGATGATGGGGGATTATAGCATGCAGCACCAGCAGCATATAAGCCGGAAGTAAACAAGAGACAATGATCTTATTTCTGCGCATGAATACCAAAGATATGGTTTTTAAGGTTCAGATCAGATACTATGATTTGTTAACGGAGAGAACAATTCGCCCCCCTCTCTGCGACGCTCTGTAGTATTTCTACTGTCAGGGGCGGATGCAATACGCCCCTGACAATTCAGAACTGAAATTCCTCATGATAACCTTCAAATCATTTTCCTTTAGTATCATTGCCAGCGATGGAAGGCAGAATCATAGACAAGTATGAAGGTGTAGATCCGGGTCCGTTGTTGATATGCATCGGGAGTATGCATGGCAATGAACCAGCAGGAATGCTGGCTATCCAGGAGGTATTCCGGCTACTGGATATCGAGACGGGCTTCAATCCGGGGTTCCGTTATCATGGTTCCTTTGTAGGTATCCGCGGCAATCTTCGGGCTATTGACAAATCACAACGATTTATCGACCGTGACCTCAACCGGATGCTCCTGAAGGAAGAAATGGATCGAATCACCAGTACACCGGAAGAATTGTGGAACTCAGAAGACAGGGAATGTATAGACCTGATCCGCACGATTGAAGAAGAAAAAAGAAAACATAAACCTTCTGCATCGCTCATCCTGGATTTGCATACGACTACAGCGGATGGTGGCATCTTTACCATCGCTGCAGATGATCAGATGAGCAGCAATCTTGCCAAAGGTCTTCATGCCCCGGTGATCCAGGGTTTTGCAGAAAAACTAAAAGGGACTACCGTCAGCTACTTCAACAGGCCGACAGAAGATGCGTTTTGCATCGTATTCGAAGGTGGTCAACACGATGATCCGGAGAGTGTCTACCGGACAGCAGCGGCTATCGTCAACTGTATGCGCACGATCGGCTCTGTGGATTCGCGTGACGTGGATCATCGCCATGATGGTATGCTGATCCGCATGTCTGAAGGCCTCCCGAAAGTGACAAAGCTGATTTTCCATTACCGGATAACGGATGGCGAACAATTTGTCATGAAGCCCGGATACAAAAACTTTCAGCCGTTGAAAGCCGGAGAGATTGTAGCACATAATGAACATGGCCCGATCGCTTCGCCCATAGACGGATTAATGCTCATGCCCAAATATCAACCGCTGGGTGACGATGGATTTTTCATTGTGGAGGTCTTGGAATAATTAGTTTTTACGGATATAATATAGACCGAACAAATTCACTTCCCCTTCATTGCGATTTGCTGAATTTGATCCTCGATGAAAACTGTCCTATGAAATGGGGGAAGATCAGTTGCTGAAGTATTGACTTTATTCATAAAAATCCTTTCTATGTCCCATGTCAATCACATCCACTAAAAGAATATTGTCAAAAATTTCGTAAATGATACGGTAATCATCTACACGGATGCGGTAACCATCCCGATCTTTCAGTCTCTTATACCCTTGTGGACGTGGATTATCAGCCAGGCTTTATATGGCTTCCTTGATTTTTGAGTAATAGGGTTCATTAATATCTTCCAACGCCTTCATGGCCCGTCTCTTTAAAGTAATTTGATAAGCCATTTACGCTTTCTTTTTCCGGATAGCTTCTACTATGGCAAAAGCTTCATCCATGGGAGTAGAAGGGTCATCAAAGGATTTGGCTTCGTCATAGAGACGAATATCTTCGAGTTCTTCCAACTCATCCAGCATGGTGTTATATTCTTCAATGGAAAGTACCACAGAAAGTTTTTTTCCTTTGTCATCCGTGATGTATTGCGGATGTATTGTTCTCATGATCTGAATTATTTAGGTTAATCTATCTGAAAAACAGGACAATATCATTAGTCATATTCGATAACCTAAATGTACGGCAAAATGAGCAACAGAACGTTTCCACCAAGTTCACCACCCAAGAATTATCAACATAGGGGAAACCGCGCGATCGGGAGGTTTTTGAGTGTGGTTCTGATACAGGAAGGAGAAATCGTCGCTCAAAATGAACATGGTCCGATTACTTCTCCAGTCGGTGGTTTGATCCTTATGCCGAAATACCAATCACTCGGAGACGATGGATTTTTTGTGGTAGCTGTTGTGGAATAATTTTCAATTACGAATATCGCAAATACCAATGACCGTCAGAGGTCCTCGATTGCGTAATGCTGTATTGGTTCCTGTGGCGCGATACAATTTGGTATCACGGAGTGTCAAGGTGCCAAGATTATCAATAGCACTTCCATTTGTATTTGTGCCACCGGTTATTATAAGGTTTTGAATTTCTGCGGTCATGCCTGCAGGAATAATCAATACGCGAGGGATACTATTCGCCTTTATTTCAATATTAGACCCCGCTGCCGCCATCCATTTCCAATGTCCGTCCACAGTCAACTGAGTAGAGCTGAGATTGATGGTTTGATTGTTGAGGGTTGATGCAAACAATATATCCTCTCCATCGTCCGCGCATGCCGAAACATTGCGCAATGTTCCGTTTTCGGCATTATCCAAGGTGCTGGTGACCAGATTGCATCTGATATTAAGTGCATAATCTTCAACCTCTCCATATTCATGCGTACCACAGGAAGAGGAGGGTGTGGCATTGTAGCGCATCGATACCCGCATCCTTGTTATGGCCTTTGTAGCTGTCACCGGTATATTGATGGTGCCGGATACGCTGGTCGTGGAAGGTCCGGCAGAGAATACCTGCTCCCCTCCATCTGTAAAATCCCCATCATGGTTCAGATCTATCCACACTTTGTAATATTCGTTTCGGGCATTTTGTAGAAAGCCCGGTGTGATCTGGATGGAATAACTGCCTCCTCTTGAAACCGTCAATGGGGCATCTGTATAATCGCTATAGGATGAAGAGCCGGAGGTGTTCGGATCAGCATTAAACACTACATTCTGGATCCATTCCGTACTGGCTTCCCTTCCTGATGCTGTGCAATAAAACGGACCACTGTAGCAGGTCCTTGTCAGGGTAAAGGTGCCTTGCTGTCCGCCCCATCCCTGGACGAGTATGTAATACGTAGTACCCGCGGTGGTCGGAAATGAAATCAGGCTGCCGATATAACAGAAATCGTCAATGCCCGTCACACAGGTCAGATTGTTGCAACTACCCTGGTAGGCATTGAGCTGAGTGTCATAGTTGTATTGCGAACAAGTGGCTATCACCGCATTAGTACCATCACCCACAAAGGTGTACCATATGCCCGGGGCTTCAATCGCCGCTCCACAAAAAGGTAAACCTGTGTCGGGTAAAGCGCCGATTGTTGTGCCTGCAATAGACGATCCACATGGCAGACTAATGGCTGTATTGCAAAAGTCCCCTGTCACTGGTACGATGGTTGTAAAACTCTCTGATGCACAGTTGGTGATATCTCCCCCTGACCAATATGGTGTGATCTTGACATACAGTGTAGTGGCATACGGAAAAGAATTCGGATGATTATACGTATTGACATTGCCAACATCTACCAGATTTGCTATCTGTGTTCCGTTGAGGGTGGTGCCTATCGAAACCTTATATCCCAGCTGATTACCTATTGAATGTGTCCAGGTCAGGATGGCGTCAACGGATATGCCAGTAGCACCATTGAGTGGAAAGGCTAGCATCGTACAGGATGGTGCAATATTGGCTTCCGTCGTAAATGATTGATTCGTGCATCCTATTGCATCACCAAGGACGTTATACGGAACGATTTTGACATAAATGATAGTGTTAAACGGAAGTGAATTGGCCGGGTTGTAGGTAGTTACAAGGCCAACATCAACATTGTTGAGTATACTGCCATTTGTAGGTGTTGTTCCTATGGTAAGCTTGTATCCTTCTGCGCCATTGGCGCTGGTCCAGAATAAGTCCTGGTTGATATCAACACCGGTGCTATTTGGTGCGGGAGTAGTCAGTGAGGTGCACAGTGGTGGAGAGCATGTACCCGTATTACAGGATGCATTATTATACCGGTTACGAATTAAATCACCTGGTTGGGGTCCGAATCCATTTGTAAAATTGATTCCCACACCGCTGACGAGATGGCAATAACTCATGATCGTGCCGGACTCTGGAAGCGGCGCTGTACATCCTTCGCTATAACCCGCGGTCGGACCACAGCCATCGATAGCAGTACTATTACCATTCCATGCACAGGCATGTGTATGGGGAGATCCCATGTTGTGCCCCATTTCATGAGTGACACATTCGACACTCCATGAAAAAACTGGAAATGGAACAATGTTCGTACTCAAGCTGGTACTCACTGCCACCTGGTAGGAATTACTGCAAAGAACATCTACATAAGCAATTCCTCCACCAAGGTTTCGGGTACTTAGGAGGTGCGCCAACCGGCCATCGTATGTGAGTGTATCAATATGGGCCCTGAATGCATTGAGCATTGCGCTGGTGTTCCCTAAATTTGCATATGGATCCGTTGACGTGAAAACCAGTATATCTGAAACAGCCACTGGTATATCTTCGTTCTCATACAGAGTGATGACTTCATTCCAGAGTTCCGCCACCCATTCTTCTGTATTCGGCACACTGTTTCCGTTGTCCTGATATGATTTATAGTCACACTCCACATAAACCTCTACACAATTGCCAGTCATCCGCTGACCTGGACCCGGAATTCCTTCGGAATGCGGATGGTTATTTGAATCATTTACAAAACAGCCTACTTCTTTTGGTAACAGTATGTCCTTGTCCTTAAACATCAGGTATTGGTCACCTGCTGTTTGCTGTATTCGTCTGTTGCCCTCTTTGTTTGCAAACAGAATCTGGATCCGGGATTCAAATACACTAACGATCGCCAGTGAAAGTGGATCACCATGGATCATGCCTCTGTAAAACTGATTGTCAGGATTCGGTGTAAAAACGTTTCCATCGCTGGTCGTGATCATGGCCTCGCTGCTGAAGACATTTGTGCGGTAGAGGTCGAGTTGAATATTTAACGGGTCCAGTAACTGAAGTCGAATCAGTCCGGCATCTGCATTTTGGAGTGCATCAAGTGCTTCAGGTCGGATACTCAGCGTATAGGCGCTATCGACATATTGTCTCATCTCCTCTTTCGCTGCAGCTGCCGGGCCAAATAAGGTAAAAGTTTCCGGCTGCCTGCCCTGAAAAAGAGCCATGGTTTTACTTGCCACGGGTTTCTGTGCAAAAACTGACACCAGCGCAAAACACAAGCTTGTCAACACTATTGATATTCTTCTCATGGTATCTAACTTCATCAAAAACAATGCCTCCCTTACGATGTAAGGTTGGGATTAGCACTAGTCTTTAATAGGGGATGCAATGGAAGGGGAGGCCAAAAATAAGCATTTAGGTCAACTTTTCCCTAAAATTAAAAAAGTTGGTATGACACAGTCGGTCGTTGGTAGTATGCTGTAGGTAGTTCGTAATCAGGGGCTATCGGATGGCTGATAGAGTAGAAAATACCCCTTAAATTAGCCTGTAAGCAAATAGGTTTATAGGTTTATAAGTTTATAGGCTTTTAAGTTTATAAACAAATAAGCACATAAGCTTATAGGCTTATAGGCTTATAAACATATCAACACATCAACTTATAAGCATATAAGCCTATAAGCTCATAAGCACCTAAGCTTATAGGCTTATAAACATATCAACACATCAACTTATAAGCATATAAGCTCATAAGCACCTATGCTCATAAGCACCTAAGCTTATAGGCTTATAAACATATCAACACATCAACTTATCAACCTATAAGAATATAAGCTCTTAAGCACCTAAGCTTATAGGCTTATAGGCTTATAAACATATCAACACATCAACTTATCAACCTATAAGCATATAAGCTCTTAAGCACCTAAGCTTATAGGCTTATAGGCTTATAAACGTATCAACACATCAACTTATCAACCTATAAGAATATAAGCTCATAAGCACCTAAGCTTATAGGCTTATAGGCTTATAAACATATCAACACATCAACTTATCAACCTATAAGAATATAAGCTCATAAGCACCTAAGCTTATAGGCTTATAAACATATCAACACATCAACTTATAAGCATATAAGAGACGATCCTTCGACAGGCATTGGAGGGGCAGTGGTCTATGCGGAAGGTTTTTATCAGCCTTCAGCCACCGATGGTCCACTGATCTATCTCAATGGTAATCCGGATTTGCAGATCATCCTAGATCGCGTAGAAGCAGCCGGCGGAAAAATTATTGTCCCCAAAACAGAGATAAATCCAGACTATGGTTTTATGGGCGTGTTCATTGACACGGAAGGTAACCGGATTGGATTGCATTCTGTGCCATTAGTGTGATCATGCCCACACTTAAACCCATCAACTTATAAGCCTATCATCCCCTAAGCCTATCATCCCCTAAGCCTTACCATTATGACAGAGTACAACTGGAATCAATTCACCACCCGCATCTCCGTAGGAGCTGACAAATCAACATTATACAAAGCCTGGGCTACCCGCGAGGGCATTGAATCCTGGTTTCTCCGATTGGCCGAGTATAGAAGACCTGATGGAGCAACGCGCCTGGCCAGTGCATTGGTAAAGCCAGGCGACATATACACCTGGCGGTGGCACGGCTGGCCAGATGAAGCAGAAGAATTGGGTAAAATCCTTGATTGCAACGACAACGATTATTTCCGTTTCTCATTTGGACAAGCCGGTAACTGCGCAGTCACTATCAAAGAAGAATCTGGACATAACATAGTAGATCTCGTTCAGTCCGAAATACCGATTGATGAAAAAGGAAAACATTACTGGCATCTCGGTTGCAAAACGGGATGGACTTTTTATCTGACCAATCTTAAATCGATCCTCGAAGGTGGAATAGATTTGCGCAATAAAGACCAATCCCTCAAAAATGTAGTCAACTCTTAAGGATTCCCTAATCTGCAGGCTGAGGCTCCCCGAATATAAAATCATCCATGACCGATACATCGACGCTGCCACCGTCATTTGGGCCCAACGCTGCATTTCCATACCGGATGCGAATATGATGGATAACGGGATGATCAAAAAGCACCGCGAGGAAAACATGCCCTTCGTTCATGACTGGCGTTGAATACGTACCCAGGGAGTTTTCGTTTTTATCAAAAAATTCAAACGCGTCATTGTCTTCTGTATCCACATCGATATAGACCGCACCAAAACCCGGAACGACAGCAGGCGTGCTGGTGCCCGGCAAATAAAAACGTATATCTGCAATATTGCTTCCCATCGGAGAGAAAATCCTTTCTCCGCTGAAGGGTGGGAATATAGAAGTGTAAGTAGGATTAATGTTGCCAAATGAAGAAGGCGTATTGGTTGGATTGTTGAGATCAGCGCTTACAATAGGTCCAGTGCCGGGTGTTGTAAATTCGATGCCCCGTGTCTGGCCATTGGCCGGATCATTAAAAAAATTACCCGCGTATCCATTTGGTACGGCTACACTGTCAGGCAATCCATCCCAGTTAATTTCGCGTCGTCCGGCTGGCTGAGACCCGGCTGCATTTCCATTATTTGCCCCCAGGAGATTTCTGAATTCATCCATGGCAGACTGAACAGAACCTGCAGCGGTAATCACTTGCGGTCCGTCTTCATCTTTATTACATGAAAGAATAAAAATAGTTACACACAAGGTGAATACGAGAGAATATGAAATGCGTTTCATAGAAATGAGTTTTACTTTATTTGAACGAGTAGATTTATTTGTTTTTCGATCGCTTCCAGTCGGGATTTCAGGGCAAGATTTTCATTTTGAAGGTTTACAATTTGCTCCTGTTGTTCCTGAATACCTTTGACTAATAATGGAACAAATGAAGCATAGGCCAGTCCATAATTGTCGACATCGCTTTCAGGTGTATGCAGACCGCTGAAAGAAAACTGTAAGTCCTTACACGCTTGTTCTACTTCCTGGGCGAGAAATCCCGTTTGAATGGTTGCTGTACTTTTTGAATAATCTTGTCCTGCCATTCTGTATTCCCGTATACTATCAGGCATGTTTTGCATGAGATGCAGATCAAACTTACGGGTATCGAACTGGTACGTAACGGGTCGGAGTTTATTGATCAAATCAAGTCCCGGCACATTGGAATCTTGAACATTAAACTTGAATCGGGCATCGGATGGAAATGTAAATGGGACCTGACCTTCAATGACTGATACAGACGTGTTGCCTATACGTACCTTATTGGATGCAGTTACATTGGCCAAATTACCTAATGCCGTTGCATTTGACAGTGTACCTGGATTCACATCCGCATCTGTCCCAATAAAAGTATTATGATGTCCCGAGGTGTGGTTATTGCCGGCTCCACTTCCAAAAAAGGAATTGTTTGCTCCTGTGGTGATAAATCCGGCATGATAGCCTACAAGTGTGCTCTCGCTCGAAATAGTACTTACACCTCCTGCGCTACTACCAATAAATGTGTTTTGTATTCCCGTGGTGTTAGCATCACCGGCAGTTGCTCCTAGAAATGTATTGTCGTTAGCGGTTAAATTTCCAAGGCCGGCATTCATACCGAGGAATGTATTTCGTGCACCTGTGGAGTTGGCTCCACCGGCACTCATGCCTATGAATGTGTTATCATCTGATGTAGTATTGGCATCACCCGCAGCTGCGCCAACAAATGTATTTGAATTTCCTGTTGAATTAAGAAGGCCGACATTTGCACCCACAAATGTATTACTGGCAGCCGTAGTATCAACGGCACCGGCACTTGATCCCACAAATGTATTTTGAATTGCCGTTGTATTTGCGGCACCGGCACTTGATCCCACAAATGTATTTCCGCTGGCTGTGGAGTTGGCAGTCCCTGCATCAGTGCCAACAAATGTATTATTCTGAGCAGATGTATTGCTATCTCCTGCAGACTTACCTATAAACGTATTTCGTCCTCCTGTGCTGAGTTGGCCGGCATCCCTTCCTACAAACGTATTGTCCAATGAAGTAATATTGGCATTTCCAGCCAGGTGTCCTACAAAAGTATTTCCAGTTCCTGTAGTATTGGTGGCACCTGCACTTGTACCTAAAAAGGTATTGCCTGAAACAGTTGTATTGGCGGCACCGGCATTGGCCCCTAGGAAAGTATTACTATTACCGGATGAGTTTGCTATACCCGCTCCTCTGCCAATAAATGTATTTGATTGCCCTGAACTGACCAGGCCAGCACTTTCTCCGACAAACGTATTTCCCTCGGAGGAAAGATTTGAATCACCTGCTCCCGAACCTACAAATGTGTTGAGAGCACCGGTGGTGTTAGCTCCTCCTGCGTTTGCCCTATAAAAGTGTTATTGTCCGGAATAGTATTGGCATCACCGGCACCGGCACCAAGGAATGTATTGAAATCACCTGTATTTAAGGTGCCGGCCAGAAAGCCGATAAACGTGTTATCACTTGTTATTGTATTGGCGCCTTCTGCATCAGGACCAATAAATGTATTGCGAATGCCTGTTGTATTCACATCGCCGGCCCTGGATCCTATAAAGGTATTCGCTCCTACGGTATTGACCATACCTGCATTTATCCCAATAAAAGTATTGTCGTTTGTAGATGTATTGTCGCCTCCTGCATCAACTCCGATGAATGTATTATTCAGACCCGTTGTATTCGCATCACCTGACCTGCACCCAATAAACGTATTTGCAAAGCTTGTACTGGTCAACCCGGCATTAAATCCTATGAAGGTGTTTTCACTATTTGTTATCAATGCTCCTCCCGCATCGGTTCCAATCAATGTGTTTTTACCTCCAACGCTATTTGCATCACCAGCCCTTGTACCCAAAAAAGTATTAGAGGTGCCGCTACTATTAGCCCCTCCGGCATCACTTCCAAAAAAAACATTATCACTGGCTGTATTGACATCTCCTGCTCCTGATCCAACAAATGTATTCGCAGTGCCTGTCACATTGGCTCCCCCGGCATCCTTTCCAATGAATGTATTATTACTGGCTATTGTATTCACATCTCCGGATCCGGCTCCAATAAATGTGTTGCCTGCGCCGGAGGTATTGAGCGTTCCTGTCGAAAAACCTACAAAAACATTATTACTTGCATTGCTCAAACTGCCTAAACCCAGACCCATAAATACATTGGACGTTCCCGTTGTATTTGCAGATCCTGCATCATTTCCTATAAATATGTTATTGTTGGCTGCTATATTAGATGTGCCGGCACTTTTACCAATAAATATGTTTGAGGTGCCGGTAGAATTGGAGGCTCCTGCATCAATCCCGATGAACGTATTATTGATGGCTATGGTATTACTATGACCGGCATTTTTACCAACAAAGGTATTTCCAACGCCAATGGTGTTAATACCTCCTGCATCCTTACCTACAAAAGTATTATCGTTTGCTGATGTATTTCCAACACCTGCACCCTGACCTAGAAATGTATTTCCCGCTCCTGAAGTAGTAGCACTTCCTGCTTGAAGTCCGACGAATGTATTATTGTTTCCGGTAGTTACTCCGCCTGTCAAACTACCAAGAAAGGTATTCCCTGATCCAGAGGTGTTATTACCTCCTGCATTGTTTCCAAGGAATGTATTATTCACTCCGGCAACATTCGATAATCCCGCTGATGCGCCAACAAAAGTATTTTGATTACCCGTTGTATTATTTAATCCTGTACTCGTACCTAAAAATGTATTTGAACCACCGGTGGTCAGTTTTCCTGATTGCTGGCCTACATACGTATTGCTTGCAGCAGTTAAATTTGCTTTGCCCGCTTCATACCCGATAAATATATTACCCTGAGGTGTCGTATTCGCAGCTCCGGCATCCGTCCCAATCATCACATTAAAGTTGCCGCTTGTATTTGCTACACCTGCTCCTTTGCCAATAAACGTATTAGAAGCGCCTGTTGAATTACCGAGCCCTGCACCATTGCCTAAAAAAGTATTGGAAGCACCTGCCGTGTTTGCTCCCCCGGCATCTTTTCCTACAAACGTGTTTGAGCCGGCTGATGTATTGGTATCTCCAGCGCCCTCGCCGATAAAGGTGTTTCCACTGCCGCTTGTATTCAAGCCTCCCGCATTAAATCCTACAAATGTATTGCTGTTGGCCAAATCATTTGCCCGCCCTGCCTGCATCCCTATAAACGTATTCATCTCTCCTGAGACATTGACCTGACCGGCATTGTGGCCGACGAATGTATTCTTCGAAGCTGCGGAACTAGATTCACCGGCTGACCTACCGATAAATGTATTGCTGGTTCCTGTTGAATTAGTCAATCCGGCATTACTTCCTATAAATGTATTATCACTGGCCGTAGAAAAGACACCCGTACTTTCTCCCAGAAAAGTATTATTTGCTCCGGTAACATTCGCTTTACCTGATTCAAATCCGATAAACGTATTACCATCGGCAGTGGCACTATTCAGACCAGCACTTTTACCCATAAGTACAATCTTTGTTCCTGAAGTATTATTCAATCCTGCATCTTTACCGACGAAGGTGTTATTGCTTGAAGTAGTTGTCGAACGTCCCGCGCCACGACCCAGAAATGTATTGTCTGATCCAGAAGTTGCGTTTAGCCCAGCCTGAACTCCAAGGAAGGTATTGCCACCACCAGTTGTGGCAGCCCCAGAGAGTGCCCCTATAAATGTATTAGCCTGTCCTGTTGCATTTACACCTGCCTCAAATCCTACCAAAGTGTTATTCTGAGTGGTACTATTGCCAAGGCCGGCTGATGTTCCTACAAGTCGGATCATGTTTAAACACTTGAGGATTTGGGCTCATTGCACATAGCACAGGTACAAAGCGGTTCCAGTAAAACACCAATTTAATAAAAAGTGTATAAATGACTTGCAGGGGACGGATTCGATTGAGCAATAGCAGCATTCTTGCCCTACCCCTATACCTATGCTGCTGTCTGTCGGGAAGAGTACACTTTGATTGACCTGAAGACGTGATGCAGACACCTTGACTTTTTCTGCAGTCTATCCGGCGACACTTCCTCCGGTATGCTCCTGGTTTCATAATGCGGGGGAATACATTTGAATATACCCGTCATAACCTCATGGCTTCAAACGAGCAAAACACCAGATGTATGTCTAGTATGTGAAGTGCATCAACGCTGAATTGTTTTGTGGAACGCTTGACTTGCCAGAACATGAAAGTTGTGATGAAAAATTGTATCGAGTTAACAAAACTGTACATTTATGCTTCATCGCGGAACTTTTTTTGACCATGCTACTTATATCCTTTGGCAAGCCAGTCGACTGGCAAGCCAGTCGACTGGCAAGCCTGTGGATTGGCAAGCTAATAAGCCGGTATTACCTGTTCATACTTTTTATCGTCATGATCCCCGTGATGTTGTCAAGGATCAACCCGGGACCCAGATCAAATCTGTGGTCAGATTCAGAGGGATACTATCAATATTTGCCCGCGCTATTTATCATCAAGGATGTGCACAAACTTCCTCCGGGTAGTGTATGGCCGTATTACAACGACAAAGGCGAGTACGTCAACAAGTATACTTGCGGCATTGCCATCTTCGAATTGCCTTTCTTCCTGGTGGCTTATTATCTAAATCCCATCCTGGGTTATGACAGATCAGATTATTTTAATCCGCTCTATTGCAATATTGTTGCCTTAAGCGGATTGCTTGCTGCTTTTCTGGGGTTATTCTTTCTCCGTAAATCATTACTAAAACTGGTCTCACCGGGCGTCACCTTTTGGGTGATCGTATCCGTTTTCTTTGGCACCAATCTCTACTATTATGCCACACGGGAAATGAACATCGCCCATGTGTATAATTTTTTCCTCTTTTCTTTATTGCTCTACATGATTCCGGGCTATTTAAAAAAACCGGGACCGCTGAATAGTTTTCTGCTTGGTGCAGTGCTGGGGTGGATCATCCTCATTCGCCCTACCAATAGTATCGTTGGGTTGCTCATACCCCTCTATGATGTCTATACGGTCAAGGCATTAAAGGAGAGAATAGAATTCCTGTTTCAACACACGCGATCCATCTTATGGATGCTTCCCGGAGCTTTCCTTTTCTTTCTTCCGCAATTGATGTATTGGAAAGAGATGACAGGTCACTGGTTCTATTATAGTTATACTGAAGAAGGTTTCAAATACTGGAATGAACCGAAAATACTGGCGGTGCTATTTGATGTCCAAAACGGGTTGTTTCTGTATTCACCTTTGGTCGTATTAATGATGGCTGGGATTGTTCTGGGCCTGGTCAAAAAGTCTTTTCAGGCTCCCGTGGTATTGCTGGTGTTTACGATCGCCACCTATCTTTTTGCCAGTTGGTGGGCATGGTGGTTTGGTGGCGCTTTCGGTCACAGATGCTATGTAGAGTTTTACGCTTTACTTGCCTTTCCGCTGGCAGGATTATACCAACATGTATCCACGCGGTGGAGTGCTGTATCACGAGTTGGCTTCTTTTGGCTTGTCATCGCATTGATGATATTCAGTGTCCGCCTGTCATACTTGTACACCTCTATTGGAGGTCCGTGGGATGGTGCCGACTGGCGCTGGAATCTGGAGAAGTATGAATGGGTGCTTTCCCATTTTTTTTGAATGTATGAGGCTAATGCTGTATTCCGCATCATCGAGTGATGAGGCGGTTGCCGAATACAAGCAACCTTCACACTCACAACTCATACTTCGACTCCGCGGTTGTTGAGCTGCAGTACGAGGATGCGGAGAGCAGGTCGAAACACAGTTCAAGCAGCCTTCACACTCACGACTCACGACTCCCGTTAATTATTCCACAAACGGAGCTTCCTGTCTGCGGAGTTTTGCAAACCGAACATATTGGAAGATCAATACGGCCAGGCAAAGACACAAGCCGAGGTATTCTCTTGCTAACTCCACATAAGGTGAGGAAGCCTGCATCTCACCTACGATACTAGGCATACCATCAGAGATCCATATTGCAAACGTTGGAAACTTGCGGAACATCTCGAAGACTACTACAGCAAGACCGAGCAGGATGGCCCACATGTTGTATTTGTTGAAGGCCGCGAAGGCGGATATAATACCTACACCTGCATAGACCACTACCCAGAACATAATGTCATCCGGGCTATCGTTTAATTGAACTGCTGCAAAAAGCAGGAAAATAACGGCGAGGAGGAGATTGAAGATTTTCATTGAATGGATATCCGATTGAATAACTATAGATAAATACTTTATTTCCTCCGTGCCTTCTCCCATGCCCATGCTGACTGCATGATCGACTGGATGTCTTGTGAGGGTTTCCATCCGAGATGATCTGTGATGCGTGCATTGTCTGCATAGATGGCAGCTACATCACCTGAGCGACGAGGACCGATTTTATAGTTGACACTGACACCTGTAGCTTGTTGAAAAGCATAAATAGCTTCAAGCACAGTGACGCCCTCACCAATGCCAAGGTTGTAGACTTCGTATTTGTTATCGTTTTTATGTTGTAATAGATGTTCGATAGCAAGTGTATGCGCTCTTGCAAGGTCGGTGACATGCACATAGTCACGTACACAACTTCCATCGCGGCTAGGATAGTCATCGCCGAACACCGTAAGTTGTTCGCGCAAGCCAATGGCCGTTTCGGTGATGACAGGCACCAGGTTTGTGGCGTTTTGTGTAGGGGATTCTCCGATCAAGGCGGATGGGTGTGCGCCTGCGGGATTGAAATAGCGCAGCGAGATGCCTGACTTACCGGCTTTGTTTTTGAAAAACTGATCATACAGTATTTCACCCGTTTGTTTTGTTGCGCCATACGGATTCTCTGCTCTGCCAAAGGGTGTATCCTCGGTGACCGGAAGCTTTGCAGGGGTGCCATATACCGTGCATGAACTTGAAAAAATCAGATGCGGAATATCCATGTTCTCCATAAGGGCTAACGTAGTGAGCGTGCTTCCGATATTGTTACGAAAATAGCGCAATGGCTTATGCACCGATTCCTCGACGCTTTTAAGTGCGGCAAAATGGATGATCCCATGAAACGGTCCATATGGTTTTATGGCTTCAAGTGCTTCTTCGGTTTCGCTGAGATCGACATTGATGTTGATAATCCTTTTCCCTGTGATAGCTTCTATGCCATCGAGCACATCAAAAGATGAGTTGACACCGTTATCAACCGACACGACTTCATAACCTGAGGTGATCAGATCTACGATCGTGTGGCTGCCGATGTATCCGCATCCGCCGGTGACAAGAATTTTCGCTGCGCTCAATGTAATGGTAAATGTGTAATGGTAAATGTGTAATGGTAAATGGTAAATGTGTAATGGTAAATGGTAAATGGTAAATGGTAAATGTGTAATGGTTAAGGACAAAGGGTGATGTGATTTGTCATTTGGTGAGCAATACTAAACAAAGATTTTGAATTGCGTGCGTAATAAATATTTGATGAGCTAGGATGAATCTTAAACCGTTGAGCGTAGGTTGTACCTACGATCGCGTATGTAAGATCAAAAAAAGCTATCTACGGTAGGAATCTTATAAGCCGTTTCTAACGGCAGGGAATCCACATGAAATGGGGTGAACCACGAAAAGACCCCAAACATGAAAAGGGGTGAATCCCTTTTCTGTTAACACGCCCTTTCAGGGCTTAATGAATAAAACTGTTGAGCTTTTGTATTACCTACCCCTTTAATCTTTTAATCCCATAACCTAATAAGCCCATAATCTAAATGTTTTGCCCTCGTTTATTTCGGCTACGCCGATAAACGATCCCTGTGTTCTTCAGTCGGTTGTTTCTGCGAAACAGCAC
>ENA-ORBV01002040-ORBV01002040.1-microbial-mat-metagenome-genome-assembly--contig:-NODE-2040-length-43491-cov-8.922214_pt1 | contig 43491 bp, 37 predicted proteins | sample MGYA00237777_ERZ505514 | MGnify/ENA primary metagenome ERZ505514 (study PRJEB26160, sample SAMN06269048) | microbial mat metagenome | isolation source: Oligotrophic lake microbial mat | place... | reverse complement strand
CTACACCTCTCTATTCGTCGGCAGCGTCAGATGTGTATAAGAGACAGCCTATATACCATACATAAAACACACTACAATATCTGCAATTAAAATATGATTTTTTTCCACTATCAATCACACGGGTAGTATTAAAGAAAGGAGAGAAAAGTTGAAATTACCCACTATATTATGTAATTAAGATTTTTTGTATCTGCCATTCAATTCCATCAACTTCATTACAATAATTATATTTCCATTCAAAAACACTTCACTCTTTTAGGCAATGGCAGCGACAGCCTTTTGGGCTGCATCATCCAAATCATCGGCCGCAATAAGTGCCAAACCACTGTCTTTCAAGAGTTTCTTGCCCAGTTCGACATTGGTTCCTTCCAAACGGACAATCACGGGTACATGAAGATGCAAATCATTGCAAGCCTTAATAATACCTTCGGCAATAATATCACATTTCATAATTCCACCAAAGATGTTGACCAAAATAGCCTTGACGGAAGGATCTGCCGTAATAATTTCAAAGGCTGCCTTGATCTGATCCGTATTGGCGCTTCCACCAACATCCAAAAAGTTGGCAGGAGATCCTCCACGAAGGGAAATGATATCCATGGTGGACATGGCCAAACCGGCACCGTTGACCATACATCCAATGTTACCGTCGAGGCCAATGTAATTCAAATCCCATTTACTGGCCGCGACTTCTCGTGGATCTTCTTGTGTGTAATCACGTTTCTCGTAGATATCTTTCTGTCGGAAACTGGCATTATCATCAAACCCAATCTTGGCATCGGCCGCCACCAAATTTCCATCGACATCTTCGGCCAATGGATTGACTTCTACCATGGTGCAATCCCGATCCACAAAGAGATTGTACAGGGCACGAACTTGCTCGCCTGCTTGTTTCTTGTCACCCGAAACATCCAAGCCGGCCAACACCTTGGCAATGTCCGATTCAGTGGGGCCCTTAATAATATCAATGGGAACTTTGATAATCTTTTCGGGATGCGATGCGGCCAAATCTTCAATACTGGTACCACCTTCACTGCAGGCAATAATCATGGGTCCTTGGGAGACACGGTCCATCATGATGGCAAAATAGAATTCTCTCTTGAGGGCCATTTTCTTGGCCAACAGAAGGGTATTGACGGGTTTGCCAGCAGGCCCCGATTGTTTGGTGACCAAGGTTCCACCCAACATTTTGGTGGCATAGTCCTTGACTTCCGACGTCTTGATGATGTGAACTCCACCTTGCAATCCATTGGTGAATTTTCCCAAGCCACGACCACCGGCCAAAATTTGAGATTTAATGACGATTTCTTCGTCCCCAATGGTTGCGGCCGCCGCGACGGCTTCTTCCACCGTCGTAGCGGGAATACCAAAGGGAACATTGACTCCGGATTCCTTCATGATTTGAGCAGATTGATATTCGTGCAAATTGAGGTATCGGACAGCACCGACACCGCCGGCGGGGAGGCGGCTAGTAATACCAGCGCGAGTGGCCGTTCGAGCAGCAAGAGAAAACATGGTCAATTTGTATGGATGGTTTTGAATGAATTGAAAAGAATCGACTGATTTTTTAAAATAGTGACTAGCTATCTATATTGCTACTAGAGTAGTGATGTCTTTGATGGTTGAGAAAGTATGTAGCTACTACGGGAGGAAGGGCGAGCAAGTGAAGGAAGCACCAAAGCAATGATTCCAGAGGTTGCTTCGGTTATTTAGACCCGAAGCTAAGCTTTGCTTCTTCCTTTGGATTTGGCTCTTCCGGTATCATGGGCGTTGATGGCTGGGCGACCGTGATGCAGCGGTTTAAAGATCTTCTCGATGACGTTGAATGCGTGACTTATGGGAAAGTTCGGGAATAACTGAAACGTGTGTGGCTCTCGAGTTTAAGATTTTTTGAAGTTCGAAGAATAATGTATGACGACGATGAGAATGGGCAGGCATGCGCATGGAGCCTTGGAGGAGGTTTGGAAGTCCGCTTATCAGGTGTAATAGCTATATATCAGGGAAGAAAGAGATGTGCTCTGGATGATATCCCAACTCTCATAAAGTGACAGGCACATTTCGTATATTGCTGTTTTGGATAGAGAATGAGCATTTGCCTGGGGTCATTCTCGACGTTGCTGTTGCCATTGATGATAATCGCCACGAGCCACGCTTTCCGGTCACCTCTCCGAGTTCATCGCGGAACTCGAATGACAACTGCAAAAATGAGCGATTTGTCTTCAAATAATGCGTTGGACAGTGACCCTATAGATCGCCACAACAAACATGAGAAAAATCTTCAGGAACAACATGCACAAACAAAGTATGAATTGACACCCGTCCAGTCAACTTCGTTATTGACGGCGTATTGGAGACATTTGGAGACCAGCAACTCCAACAATCCACCCCTGATTCAAGATCCTACAGCACAAGTTTTATTGGATGTCTTGTTGTCGCCCTCTCAACGTCAAGATTATGACCAGAGTCCCATTCGACCCTATGGGATCGAATGCATGGCCGTCCGAACCCGCGCCATGGATGATTGGTTGACCACCACTCAAATCAACACGGAGAAAACGGCAGACATTACTGGGGCAACTACTACATCCAACAAGAATACTCGTCGCCAGTTGGTCAACTTGGGAGCTGGCATGTGCTGTCGGCCATATCGCATAGAGGATATACATCATCACGTACATGCATGGTGGGAAGTCGATTCCGATTTGCAATTGTTAACCATTAAACGATCCGTATTGGAAGCTTCCGGATATGAACCTCGTCTGCCCGTGGTGGATGTGTCCGTGGATTTGGCATGTCCCGCGACCAATTTGAGGGAGTGTTTACAAAAGCACAGATTTTGTTTGGAAACTCCCACGGATTGGATCGCCGAAGGACTGTTTGCGTATCTCAAGCCCCATCAACACACCAAAGTGTTGCAAGAAACAGCCGCCGCGTCCGTGTCGGGATCTCGCATGGCCGTGACCGTTGCGGAGCCGGCCATGAATGACTTTTGGGAGAGTCTTGGCGTCCGATTGCCCTATGACGACTTGGTACCCATTGACCAAATTTTAACCAAGGCCATGGAATTTGGTTGGAGTGTGGACCAACACATCCAGCCACAGGATTGGTGTCGTTTGTATCCTGGTCGAGGGGAACAACTTCCTGGGTATCATGTGCTATTCTTAGTGAAGGATTAACGATTCGCGTAATGTAGAAGGAGATTAGATGTGACTTGCGTTCCAAGCAGCCATGAAATGAACGGCGTGGGATTGTAGAAATGACCAGACTGCAAGTTTAACACCTCATTTATTTTTTGTTTTACTGATCTATGATGCACTTGATAGCCAAATGATGAACGATTAGCCACGGGCTGGAGCTTGCAACATTCACCAGTCATGTTGAAGAATATGTTGAATCAATGTATTGTTGATTCATCGTAATAATAGTGCCTTTATAGTTATGAAAACGTCTTTTGCTTTTGTTGCCTTGCCGAGAACGCGTAAAGTGTTGTTGTTCTCCAAAAATCTAGCTCGCAGGATTGGATGTTCGACATTCCTCTACACGGGCATCGGGGATAATTTCCGCCGCGTGTTGCAACAAGTCACTCAATTTTCCACTCGGAGGACACAACTTGGATTCGACTTGTCCCGTTTGAGCATTCACCCTTTTGATCCAGATCCCCGGTTTTCCTTGTCGGGTAGGCGAAAACTCTCCATTGGGCAACACGGATCCTTCCTTGTCTTCCAACGAAACGACCTGAAAGGAATCTCCGTCCACTTGGAGCGCCGCCCAGTGGTCAATGCCAATGCCAAGTTCGGAAGCATGTCGTTGTAACATGGCATCAAAGTCGGTGGCACGAAGGACCCCGTTACTTTGAATCTTGTCATGATGTGGACACACCAAGCCGGGAAGAAAGCCCAATCCAGGAACTCGTATGTATTGCCAATCTTTGGCGTCGTGCATCGACTTGGGCGCTTCACTGCTCTCGTCTTGACCTTCTTTTTCTGGTTGCTGCTTTTGAGGAGAAAACTTTTGCAGCATGGCGTCTTTCCAAGTATCTGGATCCATGCTATCGGAATGCCCTCCATCAAACCAACAAATCGCTCCCGCACTTCCCCCCGTCAAGACTGCGCCGCGAGCCATGGCCTTTCTTAAGAACACGTCCATGCCCAACCGTTTCCATCGGTCCAAAGCGTACAAGGTATTCCCTCCACTCACAATAATGGCATCGGCTGCTTATATCATGTCCTGCATTTTTTGTTGGGATGGAAAAGTTGTCGCCACGTCCAAGGAATGTATTTGACATCCCTTCACTTTGGCAAATTGACTGGTTTGTCGTTCCCGAAAGGGTGCCAAATCATACGTGGCAGTTCCGAGGTAGAGAATGCTTCGTGTGTCTCGCTTGTTCTTGTCCATGAGATCCAATACCGCCTCACAGATTCGTTCCTCATTCATTCCGTCCGAGCCAGAACCCACAAATAAGCCTTTCAAGGTCGAGGGTGGATGAAATGGCTTGATGGAAGACGACGATGACGACATGATGATGGCAAGGCTACGTCTCGTGCAAACGAGGTGGAATAGGATGCCTACTAATACCCAAAAATCAGCACAAGGCGAGCGACAACAGGTGATCATCACAACCACTGTAGTTACAAAGTAATAATGACATCAAAGAGCATTAACTTCCATGCATCTGCTGTGGCAATTTGCATGTGTACTGTACAGTAACAACGTGATGGTTGTGTTGAGCGAAGATCATTGGTTTGGTCTTAGCTCCATCACCGTTAGCGTTAGAGGCTATCCTATAGTTTACCAATTACCGTTCGATTGATTCGTGACTGTTTCTGGTGCACGTAGAGCACTGTACTCGGAAGCTACTAATACTTGTAAGTACGTGCTCTTGAGTACTGTCGTACAGTACTAACGGAATTGTCAGTACTCTTGAGTAGCACATGCAATTTCCCAGTAGGACAGGTAGTCTACTGTACCGTCACTCTATGTAGTCGTAGCGACTGTACTTTGGCGATAGTAAATGGGTCTTAGTCATTCTTCGGCGTTCTAAAGAAGTTTTTGGCAGGTATGCCAGTGTTCCCTACAGTTAAGCACGTTCTTCGACAGTTAGATTTGAAATAATTAACGAATGTTTCAGTATTCTTTTTCAAATGCCTGTTTGAGTGACTCGGACATCCGAAGGAGTATTTGCCAAGCATTTGACATTAAATTCATTCTTAAACAGCAGTCATTTTGAGGTCATTTGACTTAATCGTACTCAAATATGGATCAGCTGTGCCCCCCGCAAATTTAAATCCAGCATGCACACTGGTACCAGTACTACTTTAGCTACATGTAGTGCTTGTACCACTGAGTGGTAAACCGCTTCCGTGGCACGGTGAAACCAAGTTGAAAGTGGGCAGTATCACTGGTTTCACGCATGTTACGGCCACCATCGTGCTCACATCATTACCAGCCTGGGACCGCTTCACTCATTTAATTTTAATCAACTGACTTTTTCGATCAAAAGCCAAAAAGTTCAACCACAAACCGCGGTCAACCACATTTACTGTAGCCAGCCTTGCCAATACACATGATAGAGCGAAGAGTCGTACCATTAGAGGGGAAGAGAGAACGACGAACTACGGATCATCCTTTGAAGACTACACACCAGCAACCCTCGAAAATTGACCAAGAACTATTTGACCTACAAAACAACAGCCCTACTACTACCATGACAGCGTCTAAAGCTCCCATTGATTTTTTCGACGACAGTTTTGTGAATGCTTCTCCCGCAGAAGTCAAGCCCAACAACAATAAAAAACTCGGGGATTTCGATGTCTTTTCCAAAAAGACGACCAACGCGAACTCTGCTGACGATGACGATGACTTTACCTTTTGCAAATTAGGACCCGCCAAGGCAAGTCCCACTAGTAAAAAGACAACAACAACGACCACCGCACCCAAAGCCAACCAGGGAAAATATTTGAATGCTGTCAAAGCCGTTGGAGAAGGTTGTTTGGACGATGGTGAATCGCCCACTCGGGAAGGACGACGCATCAAAAATATGATGCAAAATGGAAGTGGCCTGTCGCAAAATATGAGGCGATCGAGTCATGGCAGTGCTGGTGCTAGTGGTCCCGAGTCGCCCCATTCGGCTGCGGACGAAGGAGGAGAGGCACGACAAAAACACAGTAGAAGTCCTCAGAGAGTTCGTCGTGGGCGTCGTGACTCAAAAAAGATGGAAGCGTCTTCGGCTTCCAATTCTTCTCATCATCCTCATCCCGACATTTCGACATCATCGAGCAATCATCAGCGCCGATCTTCCAAGGCCATGGTAGATGGTTCGTCGGCCTCAACCGAAATTTTGGAGGGGAGCAAGCATGAGGCTCGTCGTCGCCGCAAATCTGCTTTGGACGCCTACGGCGCCGCTGGGGCTGCTGGTAGTCGACGGGGATCCGACTTGACATCGTCTTCGCATCATAGCCGTCGTACACCCACAGCTGGAGGTCGTCGTCATAGTGCTCTCGACGCTGATGCCTTGGTAGCAGCCGTGTCAGGAGGAGGAGGAGGAGGAGAACGACGAGAACGTAGTACCCCACGCCGTTGCAATACGGCACCTTCCGCACGATTGAATGCGGCCATGTTGAATCCCCCAACTCCCACAAAAGGTACTCCGGGGGCTGCTCCTGGGCAGCGTCCATCCATGTTAAATCGACGCCAGAGCAGTCAACGCGGTGGGCTCGCGCGAGGAGGTGGTATTTCGCAAAGACGCCAATCGTCGAGATTGGCCATGAGACGATCTATGAGCGTGGATGAATCCAGGGGACAGCTATTGGCCAAGCAACTCAAAGATGACGCCGAAGACTTGGAAGGCGAAGAAGCAGAGGAGTTTGTCTGTGCTGTGGATTGTGAATATGAGGATCAGGAAGGGCCCCTTCAAATGAAATCTAGTAGCAAAAAGGCACCTCCCACTCCAACCGCACCGCAACATACAAAATCTCGTCGAAGCCAGGGGGATATTCAGAAACGCCAATTGCAACGTGGTTTTGCCTTGCAAGAGGCTCGTGTCAAACAAGAAGACAAGGAATATGAATTGCAGCAAAAAATGGAACAAATGCAAGCCGAGATGGAAAAACTCAACAAGGAATTGGAAGAAAAGAAAAAAGCCGAAGAAGAAGCCCGAAAACGTGCCGAAGAATTGGAAAAGGCACATATTGAAGTCCAGCAGCGTCAGACGGTCATGATGAATAACTTTGGCAACGTGTTTGAAAATGCCAATGCTACCACGGCGCAAATGGCCGCCCAGATTGCGGAAGCCAGGAATGCCGCCGCCATGGCCGCCCAAAACACGGCCGCGCAAGCAGCTTTGGCCGCCCAAAACCTGATGCGATTTCCAAATATGGAATTAGGCTTTCACTTTCGACCGAATGCGCAGCAGGGACCGACGCAGCAGCAGGGACCATTGCCTTCGAGACTTTCCGATGACGATGAATAAAAATGATTTGCTGTAGTTACTTAAGCGGGGCGTGCTAGTACTCCGGAATGGGCGTTTTACTGTGTGATTGGGAATTTATGTTTTGTGTGGAAAGGAAAAAGGAACCAAAAAAAAGAAAATTATATGTATTGGAAAGAATGGAATCAAAAGAATATGGATTGGAATGACGTTTAAGAAATTAAAACAATTAACTACGAGTTAGCAAAAAGGTACTCGTTGTCTAGATTTGGCGAATCATTTTGAGCACGGATGAATGTTTAAATTCACAGATTGCAAACCACAAAAAGCACGGTGTTCCCAAGGCTGCAATTGCAACGAAACCTTGACGTATCGCTCATGTCGACTTACCATTATTGATACTTCAGCAAGTGCAGATCAACATTCCATGACGCATGCAGAAGCTACAAACTAGAAGGGATCATAAATCGCCACGGCCAAAGTGATGATTTAGATCAATTACAAAGGGAGATAACGATGATCCCTACTAGCTACTAGATTTTCAAAAACTTGTGCTGACAAGGTGCGGCTCCAGTTTTGCTCCGAGGAGATGCTTTGGGCTGCAGTCGCTCCAAGGGTTTCAGAAACAACCCCTTTTCTAAAACACCCCGCAACTACTAGTAGTAGGAGCAATAAAGCTTCAAGTCGCTTGCGAGCTCGTTACAGTTAAGCAATGGCCATGTCTCAACATGTCCTTTTCTGTCTACCAGATACTAGTACTAGACTACTCTTTAGCATTTTAGCTGCTTTGTGCTGGCTAACAGTAGATAAGCGAGTAATAGTAGTAGCTGGGTAATAGCGCTAGCTACTACTTATTAGTGCGTGCACAGAAGAACAGTCAACCGGGGATTTTTTTTCCTGTGAACAAGTGTGTGTCTAAAGGACATAAGGTTCTGAAATTTGAGGGCGCACACCATACCCAACTGGACTTCGCCAGGTTAATTGAAGCCGGTCACGTCACACCATCGATCCGCTTTTTTGTTTCGGCAAAAGAAACATTTGGATCTACCGGTAGGCCCTACAATACAAGTACTATACAGGACAGCAGATAGCAACTGAAGTTATTGCACAAACACTAGAGCTTTACCATCATCAACATGTCACGGCGACGACGCTCCAGCACGGAGAGTGTAAATGAAATTTGGTATGATGCGAAGCAGCGCTTGTCGAGCATTTTTCTTTCGCACACTGGCCAATATGCTTTGTTGGGCGACGTGAACCGTAACGACAATAACGGCATGTCGCAAAAGCCGATCCGATCCTTAGTCCGTCGTACCAGTTCGGCCATGTGGGAAGAACGACCCCAAACACCGACGGGTTGGACGATTTTACTGGCTGTCGTGGCATCGACGATTTTTGGGTATGAAATGCAATTGCAACAAGAATTGACGGCGCCACCCTTTGTCTTTCTTCAACGAGACAACAACAATGCGGATGAATCATCAGTAGTATCAGTATTGGACAATGCACAAATGCAAGCCATTTATAAGATCTTGACGTCAAGTCCCAATGGAATTTTAGCCCAAGTCGTCAAACCAAGCCTTTGGGTGGGAACCCGAGGGACCTTGTCGAGTTCCTTTTCACTCGTCGCGGGGACTCCCCACCATTCCGACGACCATGTTCGATTTCGGGAAATTGTCACCATGCCGATCGATGGAGCCCAATTGGCATTGGATTGGGAAGCACCGAGTAGCATCGGCAATGCCAACAATATTGACGACCGTAATGACGATCCACAACAACACGTCCTACAATATGGTCCCATTACCAAGCCTGTCATTTTGATTTTGCATGGAATCAACAATGATTCCAGTGCGGCCTATATTCGAGCCTTGCAACGAACGCTTACAAATCGTGGACATGTTGCCATTGGTATGAATTTTCGAGGGTGTGGTGGTTTGGAATTGAAAACGCCCCGTGGGTACAACGGAAGCTACACGGGTGATTTAAGATCTACCGTACACATGCTGGAGGCACGATTATCGCCGGGCATACCATTGTTCTTGGTGGGTTTTTCTCTGGGCGCCAATCTGGTGACCAAGTACTTGGGAGAAGAAGGCTTGAGTGGGACCTTGCCCCAATGCGTGGCGGGAGGAGCGAGTTTGGGCAATCCGCTCGAAATTCATTCCAAAGATAATATGCATACTCCTTGGAAACAATTGATTGGACTGGGCGTCAAAATCGACTTGGCGAAACAATGGAGAGCCTTGCGGCAAACGTGGGTCTATCCAGAATTGAAAGAGGCCTACATGAAAGCACTGAAGGCCACGTGCATTCATGAAATTGATGAAGCCTTTTGTCCCGTTGTGATTCGAAATGAACCCTACTATCCCTATGCGACAAAGATTGGATTCAAGAATGGGGAAGAGTATTGGCATGATTCGAGTTCTTATCGTTTCATCAAACACATTTCCGTGCCATTGCTACAAATTATTGCGGGTGATGACAAAGTTGTGTATCATTCCTTTCTTCGAAAATTGACCCATAGCATTCGCAATCCCAACGTCATGTGCGTAGAAACCAAATGTGGAGGTCATTTGGGATGGCAAGAAAGTCCTCCTCCAAGTAAATCTGGCGATAATGATGGATTTGTGGGAGTGGGACCCAGTTGGGCGAGCCGTGCCACGGCGGATTTTATCGATGCCATACTTCAGACACGTCCAAGAGTACAAAGTGAACATAAAGACAAGAACAGAGCAAAAGCGATGTGGCCTAAAACACACACGTGGGAGCAGCCTCCTCCAGACACTACTACCAATAACAACAGCAACAGCGGCGACGATCATACAGTAGACTGTGTTCCTGTAATGCAGTCGAGGCTGTGAATGTTGCGAAGTATGTACTGGAATTGACTATTTTTCTCGAGTGGAACAAGTTATACGGTTGCATTGGAGTGTACAGAACTTTTTGGCTATATATTATTATTCATTTTCTCGCAGCTCCGACACCCAAAATATGTATATACAATTTTGAAAATCATTTTGTTGACCTTTGTATTCGATTGTTTGTTCATGTTCGTTTCGTTGGTTGCCTTCTTTTTCCGTTTGCTTCGTTTGCTGGCAATTATTTAGTTAATTCGTAAAAATTGGATGGAATGTGTACAGGATGCGTTGCTTGTTTTTTTTTGTCTCGTTGAGTGTTGTTCATTTTCAGTTCCGTGCAGTTGCGTGTGGTTGATTATTTTGATAGAATGAATTGGTTTCATTGATTGGAATATATTCATTCCTTCATTTCCATGCTTTGAGGCGCGTTCCGCAGATAGATTTCATCATCACCTCGGTCGTCGCTTTGTAGTAAGAAAATTGGGCTCTGTGAGAGAAATCCGGAAACTCCTTCGGTTGTATGGTTGCTGCTGCGTGCGCTCGCTCAAGTCATTCAATTCCAAGGAAAGCAGCATGGCAAGGATTATGCTTCGTCGTCGGTGCGGGTCCGACGGCTGGTCGTCAGACATGGCTTCGATTCGATTCGATTCGATTCCTGTTCGGTGTCGATCCACTACAATCGATACAGAATGAATTACAGTGCTCAAGCTTCCGAGTACACTTGAATAAACGGATTGCTCCTACTAAAGCAACCAAATTTGGACTGCGCTATCAACAAGCTGGCTAGCTAGTCAGGATAGGTATTGATTCGTCAGGACGAAGAGGTTGATAGTACCGACAACCAGAGTCTATCTGTCTTAGTTACAACAACAATGACCTTTGAGTGTTTCAGCCTTGGAAGCAACAACGTCGTTGCGTGAAAAAGCAACTGTTTCGTGTCATTTGCCGATTATCATTTGATTCGAACCAAAAGAATTCTCAAACAAAATGAAAGATTGGGTTCTCAAATTCGTGATCCATCTTCAGTCACGTGTTGAATGAGCAAATGTGCGAGCACGGAAAAGAGCTTACAAGGGCTAAGGATAGTTTGTCAAAACAAAATTTTCGGCGTGACAAGGAAAAAGGCCCACGCGTGCATGAAGTAAGACATCAATCGTGATCCGATTCCAGTATCCAAGACTTCTAATTATCTCTAAACAGGTTGGATGCACATGCTCACAACAACCGATAAAACGCCATTCATGCGAAGTATCATCGTTCAGGCGTCAGCCGACACCACCTCCACATCTACTGTACTTTGCAAGAATGCACTTACATATCGAACTGAATACAACACAACACGCACCAACCCTGTCTTACCGTACTTGCATACACTCAACTGCATTACACTTTCTCATTGATTCTAGTAGACAAAAGATCATTCCACATTTAGTATAATATAACCACCACCAACAACAACCATGGCGACCCTTGGGTTTGAAGTGCTCCATGACGATTATGTAGACAACTTACCTCGAAAGAGTCACCGGGCACCCAAACGGGGGACCGGCAAATATGCCCAGCGTCGAACGGATTCCTTTGGCGGATATTCCTCGGCCTCTCACAATAGTGGACGGGATCACTATTGCATCCGTGGTGTGGCGAGCACCTCAAGTACCAATCCCTACTATGAGGAACTGGAAGGGGGGAGTACGACGAGTTCTGTGTTTAGTTCCCGCAGCAAAGCGACATCCGACGCTTCGGACGGGGAAGAAACAGCACGACGAAAACGAACCTGTAAGCTACGAATGATGGCCTTTTATGTATTGGCGGCCATTGCTACCTTTCTTACGGTACTCTTGTGGAGATTGGGGATTATTTTCAAGAGTCCTCCCGATGAGTCCATGAGTTTCATTAACAGCTCTGCTTCCAGTACTGGCTTTGACGAAGAGGGACGCATGCTCTGCAATGGCAACTATTTGAATTGTCATCGACGCGCCAACGAGATCATGTACGCTACCGTTCACAATGCCATGTCCTCGCAAGAGGACGGGTTTTTGGCCTACAACAACTTGTATCCCCTCGAGGACGCCCTCGAAGCGGGATTTCGGGGTCTTTCTTTGGATTCGTGCGACTGTGCCCGCGTCGGCATTCAATTTTGTCACGGCGTTTGTGTGGCCGGTTTTCGAAGGCCCTTGGCGACCATGGCGGTCATTTTGAAGTGGTTACTCAAAAATCCTCATGAAGTCATCGTCATTGAGATTCAAGTGATGAATGAAAGTCTAGGGCCTCTCTTTATGATCTTGCAAGACTTGCCATTTCTCGAGGAAATCATGTACTACCATCCCAAAAAGGGGGAGCCATGGCCAACGCTCAAGGAAATGATTGAGATGAACAAGGTACGTGTTTTCTTTCATTACTTTTGTTTGTGCTGCTTGGGTGCTTTGCTGTATCATTTTGTGTGCTAACTAGCCGCCCATGGATGCCACACAGAGACTGATTGTATTTGCGCACGACGATGCAGCCTGCGAGGCAGATGCAGGACAGTGCCCCTTAGGTGTACACAACACCTTTACCTATGCTTTTGAAACACCCTTCAGCTCAAAAGGCGTGGATGAGTTGATGAATGTTACATTTACATGTGATGTGAACCGTGGATGGTCCAATTCAGACTTTGTCATTTCCAATCACTTTGCCGTAGATGTAAGTCACCTTGTTTTATTTGGTCATCGCGCACCTTCATTACAGCATATGTTACTGATACGAACAGCTGTATTGTCACTCCTCGGCGACCCATTGCCACTCACTGTTGGGCCTCCTCTCTGTGTTATGACTATTGAAGGAAAATGGTCTTCCAAGTATTGATATTGCTGCTCAAACCAATTCATTGGAAAATCTACTCATTCGGACGGCTAAGTGTCAGGATATGTTTCGGCAATATCGTAATCCAGTTGTCATCAACTTCCTTGTCGTTGATTTCTGGAATGTTGGGAGTGTCGTTGAATTTGTGGACAAGTACAACAGCGGGCTGCCGCCACCCGTGACAGAAGCCCCTACGGATGGCCCCAACACCAACAGTGCGTCCTCGATATCGCCGGCGCCAACGTTGGCACTCCAACAATTCTTGCTTTCTTCGTCCCCATCATCCACTCCGACAACCATGGCACCGACTTTTGCGGCTACAGCAATTCCAGCAACCATAGAACCGACATTTGAACCACCCACAAGCATGGCACCAACCGCCACGCCAGTAACCACGAACCCGACCGTTGCCCCGCCAGTAGAGCCGGGGCCAGTTCTCTCGGCCGTCAATTCATCTTTGGGGGTGAATGCCTCGTTCGGGAATGCCCTCGTGGCCGGTGCTACCATGGACTATGTCCCTCCTTCTTCCGAGGAAATGACGACAGTGTCACCGAATACTATCGAGGGGGTCGATACAGTCGGGGATTTGGGAAGCAGCGAATCCGTCGGTGTCGGTGACGGAGGAAGTAACAGTTCAGTCACGGAAGTAACCGACGCACCCACCTTGGACGTCTGGGCATCTTTACAGGCAATGCAAACAACAGGTCCTGATACAGTTGTCGGTGATGATGGAAGCAATGGTATTGTCGCGGACGTAACCATTGCACCCACCGTGGATTCCACAGAAGAATTAGTCGCTGCATGGAAAGAGCAGCCGGATCTGGAACACAGCGACAGCAATGGTCATGAAGTTTTTGCCGCAGAAAAGGATAAGGGATGGCGGTGATGGAAGATGGCCTCACTTTAGGAAGTCAAATACTTGCCTTCTCCTTGTCACTTGTTGTGTGCTACTAGATGAAAATGATGATATGGTAAATGATTGTATACGTAAGAGAGCTGTGCCTTCGGGTGCACAGGCGTTCGAGCTGTCATATATAGAAATTGTGTTTTGGGGTCTGCAATGCACTTAATTATAAAGCAAAACATAAATTGATACCTTTCGCCAATGACATGACTGTAGGAATATCCAGTACTTGTACTAGTAGCAACTCAGACTGCTCTTCATTTGTGTCAATTATTGTCAAACAGAGCATCACTCGAGAGACCTCATAATTTGCCGTAGTTCCTTCTTTGCGAAATCATCCCATAATAACAAGTGTTTAAAAAATCCAGGAGTTTTGCGGATGCAGCACATATTCACTTCACAGCTGAAAGAGAGTTTCAAAAACTGTACTAAGTTCTAGCTAGTGTAGAGTTTTAAAACTCTCCTCTATCGCCTTCTGTTGTGTTAAATCATTTGGGTTTAAAGGAGGGTTTCAGAACCCTCCCCCCTAAACACAGTGGCAATTCAAAAATCCTCTTCTAACATAGAGCAGAGTGCACAAGCAGCATTTGCTCATGAGCAACACTCCTGGAGAAAGGTTCCATTTGCCATCTGAATTGCTTTCAAAGGATCTCCTAATTGTTTGAGTACTTTTTAATGTTAATCATGTATGACAACTCATAACAACTCTTTACAGTGTCAACTCAAGGAGTCCAACTGAAGTGCTTAGGAAGCCGGCACAGTTATTCTCCTGTGCGGAATGTGGTGGCCATGGTAGCAAAGCCAAAAAACAGAAGCTCTGCCGTCACCTCAAGATCTACCTTCTCCTTCAGAAGCTAGTTGATGAAGGCAGAACGCCAGCTCAAGCTGTTGCTGCAATCAAGTCTGCATGTGGTGTTTTGCTTTCGGTCACTCAGTTTAGCGACGCAATCAAGCCGATTCCGAATCATCCGTCGATCAATCCCCTTCCACGACGAAGAACTGATCCTGCTCCAGCACCTAGAGGGCGTGGTCGTGCTGCCGGGAGGGGGGGTTAAGTAGCAGCTCTGCCAGCTCTGCGTAGGATTGCCCCTGTCTTCAGGGCTCCCACTGTGCCAAGGCTGATGGGCACTTCCATCGCTGTGCAAGGGATGGTGAATGTCCAGGTTAGGGGTGAGTGTGCTGGCAATCCGACGGCCATCTTCCAATCAAATAGAGTGAGGGCGATTATCTAGAAGAAGGTAAGCATGCAAAACTAATAGCTAGCCAATTGCATGTAAAAATGGTACCGCAGTTTTTTTTTGCCCAACTTGTATTTTTTTATGCATTTGTTCTGCACCACTTCTGCCTTCGCAAAAATTCGAGCAAAGTTCGCGTCGAAGGTGCGCTCGCACGCACTTGTGAGATGTCTCCACCATTGGCATCATAGTTGTGCAGATCTTGTGCCATGTCCTGCGGTAACATTTTGTGTTGCTGTAACATGTGATTGTGTTTGTGCTAGTCAGTAGCACTGGTAGCAGCTGTCTAGCTAAATAGCTAACAGCTAGCTAACAACCATTGCCGCCTCCTCTGAAATTGTTGGCAATTCATTGTTTTTACCAACAACAGTGCCATTGGCACTAGTGCAGCAGCACACTTGATTTGAAGTGAATGCAAAATTACTATGTTCAGTTCACTTGCAATGGGTTTTCACACAGTGATAACAACAAGTGTTCCGGTGGTTTGAGTTCCCTTAAAATTTGAAACATGAGCCACAACTGCTATTTTCTCGCAGACACTGATTCGTGTGTTTTCATGCTCTGACAACGAAAATAAAAAATGAGCTGCAACATCTGCCTTGAGTGACAACAACGATCCCAAATCACCTACAAATTCTCGCTCATAAAAACAAGATTACCGAGAAGCCAATCATTTTTGGTTGGTGTGTGCATGCTGATGAAGAAATGGGTGGCGTTTCTGATCTAGAAGAGGAGTTGTCTTTGTCACTGTAGAGCGCAATGGCAAAGGTCGGTTGTCGCTTGGAGCAGCAGAAGATGGTGACACATCTGCGCTTGAAACAGCGCAAGATGGTGAGACACCTTCCCTTGAAAGAGCCAAAGATGCGGATTCACACTCTAGCAACACAGTGCCTAGCACAGATTCTATTCAAAGAAGCAAGGAAACAACAAAAAGTGCAATGCGGGAACATGTGATGAGTGGGTGTGTTGAAGACCGTCCACCACAGAGCAAATGTGATCCTGTTCTGTCCTGAGTCTCACATCTCCTTTTACTATTTTGTTGAATGAGTGCAGCAATGAATGAGTGTGTGCAGGGTAAAAAAGAAATGTTGATGGCACATGGAAAAATTGACAATGTTCTATGCCAAGTGCTCAACCAACAGCATCCAAGCGAAAACGTTGTTGTCCGAGCTGGCCCGAAAGTTTGTTTCATGTTGGCCTTGGACCCTGTCAGTGGTAAAATTGCGGTTAAACATCACTGCAGTTAAGATAATCCAACTTGAAGTTGGCGTCGTAATGGTGCTTTGCTAAGAAGCGCCACTGAAGGTCAGCAATGTCATTGCCTCTCCCTGTGCAACAACTGGCTGCATTGTGTCAGGTCCACACCCTTTCTGTTGTGTTGAACTCAAAGAGATCGACGGTGTGGAGTTCATTTTTGAAAACGCCATGTGCATTGAAAGCTGCTATCACAATGCATCAGATGGGAAAGCTGTCATCATTGTTGAGCCCCTCCGGGGGGGCAACGGGATCGATGTTGCAAGCATTCAAGAGCACCATGTTGGAATCATGTGTTTTGCTTGCAATGCTTGGTTTCTTTTGCCTGCAAATGCATCCCATTGCAGCAAACCAAAGCAGAAAGTGACAAAAATTGTAAATCAGAAAACCATTTTTTCTGAGATAGAGGATCGGACGACGGCTGCTTGTGAAGGTTCTCTGCCTGAGAAAACTGCGGTGAAACAAATGCTTTTGGAAGGGAACGCAGAAACAGGTCTTCATCAAGTGGAAGAGCTCAACAGAGGAATGCTTGTGTTGCTTCCAAAGATAGAGTTTCTCCAACGCAGCTTTGGCTGCATCATCCAAGCAGTCGTTGGGAAACTGGAGTCAGCGAAGACCATTGTGGGAGGAGCGCCCACACAACATCTGTGTTTGATGTTTATTGAGTCATTTGAAGAGAAAAAGTATCAGAGATACAAAATGACACCAAATGATGACACCACTTGCAGATCTGAATGTTTTGGAGGTTCACGTAAACAGCGATGGATGCCAAACTCAATTCCCTCTTCTCTATTTTCTTTGCATGCATCAAGGGTTGATGCCTGCATTAGTGTGAGCCTACCTTGACAAGAGCACCATGTGTGTGGGTCGCTCCTGAAAAAGATTATCTATTTCAATCATGCTTTGGGGCCATCCCTGAAAAGACAAATCGGCCATTCAACTTGTGGATCCAAAAACAAGTGAAACGACACGGACGATTAAAATCTGGACTGTGCATGAGGAGCCGAGAAAAGAAAGGGGAGATTTATCTGAATTTTTGGAGATTCAGTGACAACACTTTGCGACGACATATGGATCTAGCCCGGTAAGGTCCAGTCCCTAGAGTGGAGCAGTCTTGTGAAATGGCACTCACCATTTGATCAAAAGTCAGCAGTTGGATCAACTTATTTGATTGCTCCAATGTTTTGACACTCAACTACCAGCATCAGTGTAACAGTCTAATCTAAAGCTCAGTTATTATCAAATGATTAATGACAGTGCATGTTAGCTGGCCTTCCTTGATCCATCATCTTTAAGCTAAACCCAATTGCATCAGGAACTGCAACAATTGATGATGGAATCTTTCCTTAGAAGTGACAGTGCACCTATGCAGCACACCAACACTGTGCACTTGCGACCTCTCTCCTGTGTTGCAAAACATTGGATGCCAAGTTAATAACTCAAATCTGCTACTAGAAATCGAAGTGTGGCAGTGCAACCACCATCTATGCCCCACAAATGAGACTACCAAGGTAAGCTGTAAATTGCAGATTGATTGGGCCTAGGTTGTGTTTTGCCCCAAGAAATTCCTCTGTTCCTCCGATTCCTTTCCTTTAACTACAAACTTTGTTTTCCTTAGTCTCGTTGCAAGGTGAGAGATGGAAAATTTTACACGTGATTCCGCCTAAGTCATGATGGTAATTTCCACGTTTCAGACACGAGTCGGTCAGAAAGCCGGCTTGTGTCACGAACTGAAAGCCCGTCTGCGATTTTCTGTGAAGTTGCACACTAAGTTCTATGCTACGTAGCATTCCACTTAGTTCCCCTGGTACTTACAATGAGCAACGTCAATAATCTTGATGACTGTGATGAAAAGAAGCGGTCATTTGGATCCTTTTGAGAAGGCTTGTTGTGCGCAGTCCTAGGAATTGTGGCAGCAACTTGTCCGAAACTAGTGGTTGATTTTGTGAGGATTCGATCATTGTTGGTCAAAATGCACCTCAGTTTAATTTCTTATAAGTTTCTTATTTGTGATGTTCACAGGCAATCACTTTGGTGAAACATTGTAGTTGGAAACTTTAGACCAAACCAAACAAAATTACTGACAATTGCGCTCCAGTTGGCGAGTTGTTGGTGACACAATAAGCATGTTTCAAAGGAAATCTCAAAACGGGATACAGCAGAAGAAATGTTCCTCTCTGAGCCTTTTCCTTTTGACACAGGGGCATGGAAATATGCATTTGGCCTACATGCAACTGGGAGTGGTGCGAGTTTCATGTGGATGTGTTGTTGTGTGTGTTGTCAGCATCACACAGGGCACAACAAGGATCCTGCTGAATGAATTTAGAAATAGAGACTATGCCTGTTCAGTGACAATCCAATGACATGGGCACATTGAAACATTGGGAGATCAACCAAGCAATCAAATCAACAACGAGAACAATCAGATGTTTCCAGGTTGTTTGGCTGACTAAGTGGGTTACTATTTTTTTTGTAACATTGGACAGTCAAACACATTTTGCTGAAAATCAAATGTGTTTCCTTGTCATTCGTTTTCCTCCACTTTCCTGTGCCTTTTGGGGCCTCCAAAGGGGAAACATTTCATATTGGAAGTATGTTTTCTCTCTCAATGATTTCCTCCACAGCACTTCCTTGTTTCCAAACCTTGGAACCCAAACACAAAAGAACATTAAAAAGGAAACTGAAGCCTGACGTTACACCAACGACCAAAACTTGGACCAGTGAGGAGGAGGCTGCAAGAGAATCAAATGTACTGAACTATTCAATTAATGTGCGTCACAGAACACTTTTGGGGCTGACACATGACCCACAGAGGGATCAGTGAAGTGAGCCAGTTTGTTGTTATTCAACCAGATGTCAATAGAAAAATGGTGCCCTAAACTGAAGAGAAGACCAAACCACTCGTGACTGACTTGGGTATTACACGCACCCGCTGCGTCGTTTGCATCATCACTCATCACTTCAATTGTCATTCATTCAATTTGATTGATTCATTGATCGACCTTGCACTTCTTTCGAGTTCCACAATCTTTTGGGCAGGGCCGACTATCAGTCACATAAAAAATAGCAAACGGGACGAGTAGCAATTGTGCATTTGAAAGAAGAAAGCTATCCTTACATGTATATATATTTTTGTGTGTTGCGCTTTTAACGAGGTACCACCGAAAGAAATTTCTACCATCGATTTGTCATTAGTGAATCTTTTCCCATTATGGTTTCCAAAGATTTTCTCTCGGGAGATCAAACTCCCGTGCGCAAGGGCTCCTCTTCCTCCTCTACAAGCACTGCCGCGAACAACAATGATACAGTAGATAGTTTTCGGAAGAGAATGGACGACGATGCAGCAAGCAGAGACGGCAACATGGACGACGATAGCTTTGTTACCATGGCGGAAGAAAATCAAGAAGTCAACAACGATGAGGAGGAGGAAATCAATGTCCAAACTCCATCTCGATCTGAATTAGAATACGAGGACGATGCACATGTCGGAGCCACCATCGCAGTTGACAGCAAGAGACCGAGCAAGGTGTCGTTGAAAAATACGAATGGTCAATATTCCGAGGGTCAGCAAGCCGACTATCCAAAAAAGTCGTCGTCCTTTCGCCGGCTCTCGCATCATTTATCCCGAGAATTGGTGCGACGGAGGTCGTCCATAGTTGAGCAACTTCCAGACACACCGGCTGGTTGGACCGTTTTGGTATCAAGTCTTGCATCTGCACTGTTGGGGTATGAGTTGCATCTTCAGCAACAGCTGTCATGTCCGCCTTTGGTCTTTGGTCAATGTACTAGCGACTCGGACGAAACACTGCCGCACAACACCAAAACACCAGCAAACCTCCCCTTGCAAAGCATATACGAGCAATTGACACAGACACCCCAATCGCTCTTGTCGCGACCCATCCATCCGAGTCTGTTTGTGGGGACACGTGGGACTTTGGCCAGTGTTGCAGCCTATGCACTCCATGGACCACCCGCCAAGGATCAAAAATTTTGTTTTCGTCAAGTGCTCACCATGAGTGCGGATGGAGCCACCATTGCTTTGGATTGGGAATTGCCATCCACATTGCAACCAACAATATCATCAGCAACATCATCATTGTCAGCAGTTACTCAAGGCAACAATGACAAATCACTCAAACAGAAAGTTCTGTCCACAGGAGGCATTGAGGTACCCGTGATCCTCATCCTCACTGGAATGAACAATGATACCAGCTTTGGTTATGTCAAGTCCTTGATGAGAAGTTATACAGACCGGGGATGGATATCCGTCGCCATGAACTTTCGGGGTGTAGGAGGGGTCCCACTGACAACACCACGGTGCTACAACGGTGGATATACCGGTGATTTAAGAAACGTCGTACAATATTTGGAGTCGCGGTTGGCGCCAAGTGTTCCGCTCTTTTTGGTACGTTTGTATACTGCTGTTGTCCCGTGAATGAGTTCCCTTGGGTCCCTGTAGTGGTTGTTTTCACAACGATATTTACAATGTGCTCACCATTCCTGAATACTTTCAGGTCGGAAACTCCCTTAGCGCCAACATTGTCACCAAATATCTAGGAGAAGAGGGTCTCAGTGGAACCTTGCCAAAATGTGTAGCGGGAGGTGCAGCGCTTGGAAACCCCTTAGTCATGCACGTTAACAATCTATCTTTTCCGTGGAAGGAGATCTTGGCGTTGGGCATTAAGAAAGATCTCCTTCTGAACTGGAAATACTTTCGGCACATGATGACAGTTCCGAGCTTTCGTTCGTCGATATTTCAGACACTGAAAGCTCAAGATATTGGACACGTAGATGAAGGCTTGGCGCCGATCTTTATCCGGAATGAATCCGTCTATCCGTTTGCGGTCCGCATTGGGTTCAAGGACGCACACGATTATTGGGCCAACTCGGAGTCTTTCAAGTTCATAAAGCATATCAATGTTCCATGTCTCCAAATTGTGGCTAGTGATGACGTCATCTGCTACAAGAGCTTTCAGAAGAAACTCTGCCACTGCATTCAGAATCCTTTTGTTATGTGTGTAGAAACAAAGTGTGGCGGGCATCTAGGTTGGCAGGAAAGTCCGCCAGATTCGAATGCTTTTGGAGTTGGCCCAAGCTGGGCTGATCGAGCTACTGCTGACTTCTTTGGGGCAATCCTTAAAAGTGGAAATTATGGACAGAAGGCGACGCAACAGCCCTCTTTGGAAGCGCGGCAGGGAGATGACAGCACTTCAGGTGAGACCCCAAGATTCCGCTCAAAACTGTAGCTAACTCTAAGCGACGCATGAGTGTAAAAGCATAGGTTGCATTTTTGCGAAACATATAAATTATGTAAATAAATTATTTTCAAACTTAGCCCCTCACATACTTGATAACATCTATTTTGCTGATTTGTAGTTGGCCTTCATACTTTTAGTCATATTCGAGTTCGATCTTTTCGACCATGCCTTGGACGATATCAGCACCCTTGGCTTCCCATTCGTTCCTGTTCTTGACAGCATACTGGAGATATTCGTCACTGGAAACTCCGAAAACACCACAGTCCTTCAATTTCTTGGCAAGTGGGATGACTGTTCCGACAAACATTTCGATAATAATTGAGGTGAGATACTACTACTAGTATTGAACTCCCGCAATGATTCGAAACCCATCCATAAGCCACTAAAGAAAACTTACTGTAGAAGTCAAAAAATCCAACTTCACCCTTTGCCCAGAAGTCAGCAGGATTGTTCTCAGATCGGCCTGTTTTGAAAGCTGTGTACATCTCCACAAACAGCCTTTCGTTCCATTTCTGTAAGTGAGAGAAGGAAAAGAAGACCGTCGAGTGTGAGCTCGCACCAATAAAAAAACATGAACGGATTCATCCTTTGGAGAACATACTCTGTAAATGTGCCAATGTTGCATTGTATGTGATACATCACTGGCTTGAATCAAGTCTGCAACCAGAGATACAAGAAGAGATGCATAATAAATCAAGTGAGATTGGTCAAGTGGCTGCAACAAACCTTCATGCACGATAAAAATAAACATCCGTGAACTTACGCTCCATGACAATGGTTGCCTTGCGATTGATATCTTCTTCACCCCCCGAAGCGCCGACCTTGAAAGCTTTGTCCCATCGAGCGTTGCGGAGTTTCTGGATACAACAGCGACCAGAGAGTTGTCTGTGTTAGTCCACCCCAATTTATGAATCTCCATACCCAGAGGTAGTCGGGTTTGGAATTGCAGCACTCACCTTGAGTTCCGGGTTAACGATATCTGTAGCCATGACACAATTGACGATGAGCTGAAGGAATCGTTCTCTCTCCGTCTCAGAACCGTAAATAGCTCTTCTGAGCTGCTTAAATTTGGGTTCCATAAGCAAGTCCCATGAAATAGCTACAGAATTCTGTTCCGCAGTACTTTCACCTCTGAATCGCTCGGCCAGCTCGGGCTCTTCGATGTTGAGCTGGGTGTTTGGGATACCTCGATGATCGACATCTGCGGCAAAAGAAGTTAGTTTTGTAAGCAACAGGTCGAGGCATGCGAGAACAGAAATAATAACCCGAACAAACACTCACCATGGATTAAGGCACTAAATACAACAGCAAACTGTGTCAAAGGGTCACTAGTAATGCCGTACTGAAGAAGGGGGAAAAGAGGGGTATTTGTGAGCCAGAATTGGTAAACACCACAAACCAAAGCATATGTGAGGTTGTTTTCGCCTAGCTTACCGTGTGATCGTGAAGCCTTTGCATTAGAGCTTGGTTCTTTTTCTTTTCGGACTTCGTAGTTTCTTCGTATTCTATGTCAGGCGCTACAATTCTTGAAAGCAACTTGACCACACTCATAGTGACATGACTGCAATGGAGGCGATTCAACAACATTGTTAACAAATGCATCATACCAAGGTCAATACCAGCAAAAAAGGCAAAGCCCAAAAGTCTCTGATCGCAGATTCGTACCTTGCGTGCTCGAAATTGTGGAAGCTGTTTTCATTATAGTAAGAGGAGATTGTCATGACATAGTCGTGGAGCTGATCGACAACATCAGAGCCGAGGTCAATGGAATCTGGATTCTCAGCTTTCTTGAATGCTCTGCGATCGAAGTCGGGTAGTTTGATCACTTCTTTCACTTCATCCGTGTAAATACGGGTGGGGTCTTCCAAGTGTGGGATTTCTTGCGGTTCCACATAGCGGACTGCAAAATCCTCGCTTTTGTCCATTGATTTTCGCGCAACGTCTTTTGCTCCCTCCAACACGTTAAGCGGAGTACTTGCCTTTTTATTTCCATTGGCACCTTTGTCTTTTTGAGCTTGCTCGGATCGACGCCTTGCCTCAACCTGTTTGAGAAGCCGTAGGAGGATATCAACATTCCAATCGACCAATCTTGCCACTTTAGAAGCTGCTTCGCTTTGCGCTGTCTTCTCTGCTTTTTCCACTTTCTTCTTCCTCATAATCTTCGGAAGAGGTGCTCGTGCTTTGTCAGCGACATGGCTTACAGGAGCAAGATTTCCAACATGCGAACTCGTCCCAGAGGAAACCGAGGATGGCCCACTTCCCATGAGCCAAAAGGTAGATAGCTGTAAAAAGAAAAAAAGGTTAGGCTATATGTCAACAATCGCAAAAACACGACATTAATTTCGTATCAAGCTTACTTCTCCCTTCCCCTTTGCTGTGACCTTATCCTCTCTGGGCTGCACCCAATGGGCCTTTTGAGCTTTCATAATCTCTTGAGCACATTCCTCTGAGAGGTGGATTCTGCCTCTTTGCCCAGTGCTTTCTATTCTGGCAGCAGTATTCACGGTATCCCCAAAGAGTTGGAACCGAGACCTTTCACCTCGTAACACACCGGCAGTAACAGGACCTACATTGGTTTACACGTTGATGTGACGTTAGTTCCAAGGCCAAGAATGAGGTGTTGTTAAAAGTCAGACCAAGCGCATGACTAACTTACCAGAGTGAAGACCAAAGCGCATGGACAAGTCCCCTGTATCGGGACCAAGCTTCACTTCCAAGTCCTTTGTCAAGGCTTGCATTTTCTTGAGGCACTCTTTCGCGAAAATTGCCATGACCACGGCATGATCTTCTCTTGGATCTGGTAGTCCCGTGACGGCCACATAACAATCTCCAATCTATAAACGATAAAAAAAGAAATCGAGAATTACAATACAGTGAGATTCAGGAAGCCCCTGCAACCGACAACTGGCATCGGATTTCCACTTCTTAATGAAACGTACGGTTTCAACTTTGAAGACTCCTAGTTCCTTCGCAAGTTCATCAAAGGCCCCATAGAGTGTTTCCAAAAGCGTAAAGACTTGCGTTGGTTCCCGCATACTGCTCCATGCAGTGAATCCTATAACAACAGCGAATTCACAATGAGAGCTGCCAAAACATAAAAATAAAACGGATATGGCTTGCGAGATGATTATACCTACCAACAATATCGGCAAAGAGAACGGTACATTCGGGAAATAAATCGGCAATGGGAGTATCGGCTTCTTCTCCCCCGGTTTCTCCTTCGGTAAGATAATTCCGCAACCGAAAGCCAAAGGACCGTCTTGATTTGGAACCACGACTTCCCTGCGAAGCACCATCATTGTTATTGCTGTTGCCATCTCCAAACAATCGATCGCGGACGGTCGATGGAAACAAACTGGCAATAATGGCATTGGATTTTTCGACCGATTTGATAATTTCAGCCTTTCTCGCTCGGTAATACGCGTCGCGCATCCAAAAGACAAGGAGAATGACGAGGAAGGAAGCGATAATGACGCCAGTGGTCACGCCCACGGTTTTGGATTTGTACTCGTTTCTCAATTGTTGTGTGGGATACACGCGCAGTTCATACGCGCATGCCTGTTGGATGGTACCGCTTTTGGTGGTCACTGCGGTCATCGTTTCATTATTAGTATCGCCGTCATCCTCAACATAACTATAATTGTAGTGTGATTTCATAAAACTCAAGAGCGGAATGACTCCCACCATGTCTTGATAGATATCATCGTGATGATCTCCAACGGTAAAATTGCCGAGACTTCCGTCGTCTTGAACGTCAATGGTAAAGGATTGACCACAGGAATTCTGGACGACATATTCCACTCCTTGCATGTGATTATGGGTGAGAAAGGCGAGATACATTTCCCAAGAAACAATCAAGGCCAAATTCGCCACAATGTCGGTCGCGTTCGATTCCGAGAGGTCTTTGAAAATGGGAGAGTAGACCACGCTCTTGGCATCTTCATACGTGGCCTCATTCACAAACAGGGGCTCCAAACTCATAATGGGCGAGACCACGGCTTCTCGTGTATCCAACATGGCATAAAAGAGTTGCTGCAATTTGACCATGGACAACATTTCATAATTAATCACCGACGAATTGGAGAGGGGAGGATACCACTGCCATACAGGATTGTAAGGACCAGGACCCACTTCGGTCGAGACATTGGCCGTTCCATTGACGTCGTATTCGATCCAATAAAGACTGGATGAGATATCTGCAGCATCAAAGGTCGGCTCTGCGGAGAGTTCGTTTCCTACAAGGACGGAATATTTTTCCCACTCGTCTCGTTGCCCTCCCGACACAATGGGTGACAGCAGGACGGACTCGGCGCCCGGCGAGAGGGTGTGAACGTGTTTGGCTTGCATATCAAAATAAGGAGACAAAACATAGGGCCATTTGGAGCCTTCATTGACGGCCTGCATGGTAATCGACTCGCTCATGGATTCCAAGGAAGCTTGCGTGCCCCGGTCTTGAAGATACGCAGCATCTTTCAATGTGTTTACAAAATTATCAAACTGAAAAGGCAAGCAAGAACCGAAGCAATTGAAATTTTGAGCACCAGTAATATATGAAAATGACCACGACAAAGACCCCACAGGCAGAAGAAGTACGCTTCGCCTCGCCTAGCCTCGCCCAACACTTCAACGACTTGCGCAAGACAAGACAAGCCACTCGAGGCAAACTTACCGAAGAGTCAAAGTGATCATAGTCTTGATTGACCACCAAGATCAAGGTCGTAAAGAGGACAATAATGCCAATCGCTACGAGTCCACAACAAATGCCTGCCAGTACTTTTCACAAGGGTCATCGGCTTCAATTTCGTTGACGGATTCGGCTACGCTGCTGGCTTCACTATCCTCGGAACTCTCGGAAGAAGAGCTACTCAAAGAGACTTCATCATCTTCGACAATCGTCATGTTTTTACTGCTATATTCTTCTTTTGTTGGCATACTATTTGTTAGCATGCAGCGAGATTTATCAGTTGGCTGCTCAGCTCGACCTGAGAGTGACTGGTGATGCTTCTTTCCAACGAGCGGCAGGGTTAATTTATACATGTACATGTAGAATAACCCGACAGAAACCCCATGTTCAACGTAAATGTTACTGGAGTAGAGCGTGAAAACAGAACTTCTCTGTCTTAATCGGGAGGCTCTTCCTTTTCGACACTGGCTAAGTTAGTACTCGGAATACCGGATCCATAATTCTTTCGTTCGAGAGAGAAGTGGAGCGCCTGCTGGATGACCATCACTGGCTAATTAACGAAAAGTGGTCATGGTAGTGGTTACGAGCCGACTAAAATGACTTTTGGCCATTAATGCCGAGCTCAATCTCAGCACATGCTCCACAAGAGAATAGGCTCTTTGATTCTCGTTTCAATGAAACATCTCGAAATTTCTAAACCTTTAGCCAAGTGCCGAGATTTACAGGGCAGAAGTTATTAATTCGTTTGTACATACGTACAGTAAATACATGGTTGGTAAAAGACTTCGTTGATACATGCGTATTACAGTAGTGCGTACAGTACTACCCTTTTTCTTCAGTTGTACGGTACTACTTAACTACTTCAGTAGCTAGTAGTACTGTAAACATGATGAACTTGCTTGTACGTGGAAATAGGTCAATATGCAAAGCTTCTGAAACTTAACTGCTCTTGGTGATGTACTGCAGTCGCTGCCATTGGGTCGTCGTCAGTGTACTGTACTACTCCGAGTAGCTAGTAGTAGTAGTAGCTAGCTAGCTACTAGGAGTTACTAGGTCTACCAACTATTATTGCCTCGCAGAATCCACTAATGTTCGGTTACGCCGCCTCAACTGAAGGCCAAAAAAACAGGAGATTTGTAGATATATGGCCGAGGATCCACTACCTCATGTTCTGTTCAGGGGTACTACTAGCTAGCTAGTAGTAACTTGAAGACTGGAGACAACTGAACAAGGCTTATAGATCGGCCACGAGCCTGCCCTTTAGGTGTGCTTTGTCGCTTCAGTTTCTAATCTTGGGTGTAACCTCTGGTGCTTCAAGTTTGTTTTGTCATTTGTTTCTCCCTTATTCACAGGCAGGAACTCATTCAAGACAGCTCGTGGACTGAGCTGAGGATCTATGCATCTGTCATATCCTGACCACAAATTTGTTGCATTCTCGGCTGGCCGTTTGTCGATGCAGTGTCTGCTGGCCTAACTAACTCCTCTGCCTCAGCTGGCATAGTTCAAGTTGAATTGTGGGCTGGCCGCTTGCTGATGATGCTGTGGTCAGCCCGCCGGCTGCCAACTGACCAACTAACCCGGCCAAGTGAAGCAATGAACCAAACCATCATAACCGAACCAACTTGAATCCGGGAGCTAACCTGTACGACGGAACTGAATGCCAGCACAGACAAACCGCCAGTCAATCTCCTAGTAGTAAAAATATTCCCAAGCTCTAGAGGTCAGTCGAGGGGCAAGAAAGAAATTGCAGCCGAACTGGACGGCCTGACTGACAGTGGAGCTCAGCTGCTCCGTCTGTGGCAAGGGCAGGCACTGCAACTGAACGACGGACTCCGCAGCGACGGACGGAGGTCTGGAAGACGAGTTGTTCGCCAACTCGTACACTACCTGCTCACAATTCATTATTAGCTTCAAGTACGGTACTTGTAGCAGCTTGTACTAGTATTTAGCTGCTTAGCGTACCTTGTAGTAGCCATGCAAATCAAACGAGCACTCTTAGTAGACTAGAAAAGCTACTAGGACTAATCCCCTAAAACCACAATGTTCTAAGTGTGCGTCTAAGTTCAAAATAGTTTGGTCCGTCCGACTCCCGTGTGCACCAAGACAACAATAAACAACAGACAGCAATTGAATAAATCGGACGCGACCATCGTGAGTAACATCGTTTCAAACAATCATAGTAGTAGACTAGTTGTTGGTGAGGAGCAATGCCTAAGCTGTACATGCTGAATTAAAGTAGATCGCTATTACAGCCACTGCCAGGGACCCAAAGCAAGCAACTACGAAAGGAATGGTGCGAGATAAGACATCTCTAGCTTGGCGTTGATTATATAAATAAAGGATATCGACAATCAGCAAGCCCTTCACCAAAGATTCGATTTTTTTATTTTCGTCATTACTATTTTTCTCATTTTGAAACGAAGATACATCCACAATGCAATTACTATACTCCAATCCACTTCCAAGACCAGAGTTTGTCTCTGTCTCTTTATTACTCGAACCAGACTCGGACAATCCGAATGGATCTGGAATGGGAGAGCCGTTAATGTTGGCGTCACCTCTCTCCACCATTTCCTACCATCATGCCACGGAGGGTGTCAAGGAACTTCACAAGTATTTAACGTCGTTGCATTCTTGTTTGACTCCCAAAAAGGGTGACATTTCCGTGCATGACCAAATTGTGGCACACTTGATGCAAGACGATGACCAATTGCTGGATCGCATGCAAGTTTTTCGTCCCATGACGGCCCATGGCATCGGACTGCATTATCGGCTGCTCCGGGAAGATCGCGCCAAGACGCATTTTTCGTCACTGGTGCTATCAGCATCGCGGGCAACTACGGGGACTGCTACGGCAGAGACGGAAAATAGAAAGGGGGAAAAGAATATACTGGGCGTGCTGATATCCGTGGGTATCTCTGGCCTCCCCTATGCGCACTGTTCGTCGTCACTCCAATACGGATTAGCACAACGAATGAATGATTGTGTATCGATTTTGTCGGATCGCATCATGGCCACCAATCCATTGGTAGACGTGGCGGCGGCCAAGACCATTCTATCGACACTCTTGGCGACAGAAGATGAAGTACGGAAAACCAATGAAGTGGCCGATTCCGCTCATTTTACGGCTATTCCAGAATCGGGAGAAGATGGAGGATTAGCAGTGCAAAAAAAGAAACAATCCGCTCTCAAATCCTTCAAGCGTATGAGTGTATCCGTTCCCTTTGGAAATTTTCCCACTCTTGGACTGTTGAGTAAATCGACGGGAGAAACCAATATGCATGTGGGTTTGGACCCAACATCCAACGATTTGGCACGGGTCCTTATTGAACGCCTCAATGTCCTCTCGGTTGCCGAAAACGATACTCTGTTGCGTCCCTATGAAACATCAGGTCAACAACGAAAGGCGAATTTGGATCTGACGGGAAACAAGTCACGCTTTCGAAAACGTAAAACCGATGCTGCTTCCAATGCCGACCTGGACAATTTTGACTACAAGGGTCCGGTCCGACCTCGACGTCCTGATCGCTTGCGTCATCCACAACAACATCAACAACACGCTTTTGATGCATCACCGGTAGCACCCGCAGCAGCGGCGCTACAAACAATCGCCATTACACCACCCGCATCGGCGGCATCCCCAAATCCTAGAGGTGGACCAGCTTCCAAGACGCGCCATCATGAGGCAAAGGGCGGACGAGGAAAAACCAGGGCGGTCCCAACATTGAGTGCTCCACGAGGAGATATATCCTCCAGTCGGAGGACGTCCATTGTCTCGTTGCGTTCGGTAAGTTCATACAGTACCCACAGATATCAGTCAGTAGCACCTTTTTATTTTGTGGTCCGTCTCATCGTAACGTTTGTCTCGCTCGCTCGCTCATTCCATTCATTATTATCAGGAGGATCAATCCCCAATGGATGACGACACTCGAAGCCGACGGTCTGCCAAGAATCAAGCGAGCCGTAGAGCTTCTGGCGACATCACTCCAGATATTACTGCCAGTACAGAGGACACATCGGATTCACGGTCCATATCCAACTCGGCTCATCGCATTCAGGTTAATATCGCATTGAATGAGGATTTGACGTGCTCCTACAAATTTTCCAAAATGACCGCCTGCAGTGTGGAAGGTGTTATCCAGGTGTGTTTTTAAATCATTATCGTTTTATCCCCAAAAGCCCCTTTCCCCACTAACTCCAGCGTGCCTTCATCCTCGACCCCTTACTTACCCATCCCTTTTTTGGTTTTGTGTGCAAAACAGGTGCAACTGAAAACAAACGCGCGATCGGTGCTGCCATTCCAGCTGGTAGTTCGAGATCCGTCGGAACACATTCATTCGTTGCAAGAAAACAAGAAATTTGCCGAGGATACTTCCGAGGAGCATGAGGGCGATGCAACCGATCGTGTTTTCACCGTAGCGGTCCCAAAGGCAGAAAGCTACTTTCCTCTCATACGTTACAAATGCTCCAGTGAACTTCGACCAGTGCCTATTGTGAGTCAATTCATAATCTGTTACCGTCTATGGTTGATTTTTTTCGTGCACGAATCAAAAAGAAGAATTTTGCTCATCATTCTAACATTTATGCAACGACTTTCCGTCGCTACTTGACGTTATAACTCTCGACTCGATCTAATTACAAAGAGAGTGCAAACAAGGGTAAAAGTTGACAGTGGGTTTTGTCGAGTGGCCCTACAAATCAGCTCAAATCCGCACAATGAGGGGAGCCTCACTGATTTGACGATCATCATGGGCGTAGCCAACGACATCAAAGGAGAAACACTCGTAACTCAACCAGCAGGAGGAGTATGGAATGCGTCGAAGAGAAGCGTAATTTGGTGCGTCTCCGAGCTTGGCGACGGTGAAAAATTCCAATTGCAAGCTAGATTTGAGATGGACCCGGATAGTGAAGCCGGCGAAGGAGTTCCCAAATTTCCAGTTCTAGTACGGTGCCAGTGCATGTACGCGCAGTTGAGTGACGTCGAAGTGGCGGCGCAGGATCTACCTGATGCATACCCTGCTGAGGTTGCCATGAAAGTAGCTCGGCGATTCCGTCTTTCCCACCAGGAGAGATCATGAATTTCTTCAGAATCTTGGGGAACGCTAATTGTATGTATTAGTATCTGTTTATGTTTTAATGCTACTGTTCAATTTGGTGGCCGCGCTCGTGAGAGCGGGGGCAACAATAATTATTTTCGATTAGGAAATGCCAAACGAGTACACGGTCTCCCGCGGACTGCAAACCTTTTTTTAGCTGAATTTCCTTGTCCAGTTGGAAGGGCCCCGCCAGAGGAAAGCGTGGCAGCCTTAGACATAACTGTAATTGTCGACATTAGCAGTGCCGGGAGTACTGCTGCAGATATTTGGCATGACTTCGTCGTTTTCATCAGATTTCGTACTGGTCTTGGCTGTGCTGGAACACACCTCGGGTACCTTGGAATGCATGATGGCGACCTTGCCATTGCTGTGGGTGGGATCCGGCTCGCGGGCATATTCCGTCTTGATCGTGTCACCTACAACTTTGCAACTCACGTTGCTGCTACCGCACCTAGTAGGGCCCTTCAATGAAGGGTTACAAGATTCCGAACGTCGCCTCACCGGCATATAGGCGTTTCCCGAGTTGAAGCGACCGCCCCAAAAGTTGTTTGCTTCCACTGCGTGACAGTTGTTGGCAGAGTTGGCATGCACACCGTGTCCTTCCAAATACAGATCGTTACCACCTGTGAGCGCTTGCGCATCAGTATTAGAAGGCGGCATGATATAAAGTGGCGGCATGGTATCGTCCGATATATAAAGAATGCTGGCGTCCACTGGGTATGGATGAGATTGGGCTGATGCCAATGTCGTGACATGGCCTTTATTTCCGCTACCAATGTCCTGCATGGCGCAATCGGCAGGAACATCTTCAATTCCTGGACGGGGCCCATGGTTGCCAGTTTGCCGAGGGTCGTAATAAGCAGGAAGGTCCCGTCCAAAAGACGCAACCCAGGAATCTTTCTCGTTGGAAGGATGGCTCCATTGGAGGGCGCCTTGTGTCAGGTCAGCATTGCTGGAACCCATGTAAAGCGTGTCGGCCGCGACCAATTGAGCAATCCCATCGGATGCTAGTAGATCATGGTCAAGATTTTCGTCCATCGGTTCAAAGTACTTCTGCTGCTCTCCTGGACCTTTCTCGGATTTCCTCGCCGCCATGCTCTTGATGCTGGTGGACTCAGAGGATAGGTGATTCTTCTTCTGTTGTTCGTCTAACGTTTTCTTCTCCTTCCTCATCATCGAGTACCACTTGTTTTTGATGTCGTTGTCGGTTCGGTGTTTCATCAATTTTGACATACACGACCACCTGTTTTTGTGACAAGAAAGGAACATTAGATGAGCAACTTTTTAAAAGTAAAGAATAACTCAATATGAAAACACGATCCTTTCACTTACTTTGTCCCGAAGGACTCGTGCATCTCCCGAATCAGGAGTTCTTCTTCATGAGTCCACCCACCTTTCTTGATATCGGGGCGGAGATGATTTTGATAGCGGTCACGACATTGCTTCCCATTTCTACCAGATTTGAGCTTGACGGCGATTTGAGCCCAATGGTTGTTGTGGTCTTCCTTGAAGTCATGATTTTCGACTAGTTTGAGAAGCGCGGCGTCCTCCTGCTCAAAACAATGAAAGCAAGCTCGTTAAGATTCATGAATACGACAAGAGACAAAGCACACCCCCGAAAATGCTACTCTAGAACCACTCACCGGATGGGACCATACATGTCTGAATTTTCGTTTTTTCGGCGCTGCCTTCGTCTTTTTTGTTGCTACTGCTGCTGCTGTGCCCAAATTTGCATTGGAAGGTGCTGGCATTGCTTTCGCGCCACTGAAAGATACTTGGGTGGCTTCACTGCACGTTGCTGCTGTGAATGATGTTCTCGCAAAGTCATTTCCTTTCGGGGCTTCTCCGCCAATTCCGTCTTTCTTTCCATAGTGTCCCACCGCGTGTTTATTCAGAGGAGAGAAATTGTTCATGTTGGCGGGGTGAAGCAATCAAGCGCAAGTGGCCGACACAATTGGAGTGCTACAGGATATTTGAGACTGCGTGGAAGACAGCAACAACGGAAGGTAACAAGATGGTAAGAGGAACGATCATCATTGTGCAGGTGAAAAATCAAACGGCGTTCTCCAGCGGTTGATCTTGTGGAAAACAAACAAAACAGACAGAGCATCGGATCGCTTCGAACTCTACTCTCGGTGACGGCGCATTGAATGCACAAGATCATTCTTACCTTGACGAAAACCGGCCTTTTCACAGAAACAGAATGGTTGAAAACGATGCTGCTTCAGCTGAGAAACTGCAATCAAGTTGCGTCGTTTACGTTTTTTAATCGTTTTAGAGCTAATGGAATTGTTTTGTGGTTCAATGGCTAGCTAGTTAAGTACTGTACTAGTGTGTCTGCCTCACATCAACATGATAATTGTTGTGAAATTCATCGTTTGAATCGCGGAGAAACGCCGCTGCGACTGGCTGGCGCGACGAGCCAATCCCAAATATGATTGGAAACGCTAGTAAGAGCGCACACTTATTCAACGTTGTACGAACCCATCCGATCCCAAATATGGATGGAAACGTTAGTTAGAGCGCACACTTACTCAACGTTTTTCCGCCCCGGTTATGATTGCCGCTTGACTGACTCGACTCACTGACGCAATATCCAGAAAATCTTTGGTGATGATGGATGGCCCAAACGGGAAAAGCTAAGATGAGAGGATGGGATGATACAATATATCACAAAACAACACTAGAGCACCGAGCAGTCCAGCTGCTACAAGTAAGAAAGGATAGCTTGAATACTTCACATTGGAGTCAACCCTGCAGCTATTCGAAGTCCCAAAGAGCAAGAAAAATAGTCTCAAAAGAAATAATTAAAAATGAGCACCTCTGACGCAGATGCGATTGCCTCGCTTTTTGAGTCTCTCAAAATCCCCAAAAATCATGCTACCGTCGGCTTTTCCAACCTTGTAGTAGCGACAAAACAGTACCGATCATTATTTGTCAATCGTCGACTGGGAGATTCTGGTTGGTCCGATGTTCAAATACAAAATCTTCTGTTTTTATTGTCGACTTTGGACACAAACAACAAGGCCGTCACTGCTTCCTCTAGAGGAGATACAGAGATGGCGGAATCGCGATGGTGTGGTGTTGGAGAACGGGAAGGTCGGGTGTACTCCAGTCTGGTCGCACATCGTCATTTTGGTTTGAGCCATGGAATGGGACGAAGTGGCGATATTACTGAGCCACAACCCAAAGCTGTAGGTTCCAGTGTATTAGTCAAGTTATGTCTGATATTGATGCTGGATGTTGCTAGACGGGGGAGTGGACTAAATGGAAATAAGAAGGGACCAGCTGCACACGGAATATTGCTGCCATTGTGCACAGGCATGACCATGTCATTGGTTCTCAGCTGTATACGAGAATCAGAACCAGATAAAACCAAAACAATTGTGTTGTGGAGTCGGATCGATCAAAAGAGTTGCTTCAAAGCCATCACATCGGCGGGTCTGAGCTGTATCGTCGTTCCCACCAAACTAGATGGAGATGCGGTAGTGACGGATGTTGCAGCCATGGAGACTGCCATGAAGGAGCACCAAGGCAAGGTCTTGGCTGTAATCACCACAACGTCATGTTTTGCGCCACGGGTCCCAGATCAAGTCGATAAAGTAGCCAAACTGTGTGCGGACTCGGGAATTCATCATGTCATCAACAATGCTTACGGGCTTCAATGCCATCTAACCTCCAAGCTTATCAATCGAGCCTGTGTCGTTGGACGAGTCGACGCTGTGATATCCTCGACAGATAAGAATTTCTTGGTTCCAGTAGGTAAGAGACCGCTTGGGCGCCGGAAATGATTTGTTTTTGATGTGTTGACGTTTCCTCATTATTTCACATCCTAGGCGGAGCACTTGTCTTGGCGCCAGAAAAGAAGATTGTACAGGGCGTAGGGAAAATGTACGCGGGACGGGCGTCGTCATCTCCAATTGTAGATTTATTCATCACGCTCTTATCCATGGGGATGAATGGCTACAAAGGATTGCTATCGGATCGGCAAGAAATGCTGAAGACATTTCCTTCAAGGCTGGAGGAGGTTGCCAAGAGGTATGGAGAGCGACTTCTTATCTGTCCAACCAACACAATATCCTTTGGGATCACGCTCGACAATCTCGCTCGGCCGAAGAACGAGGAGGAACAAAAAATGGAAGGCCATGCTGAATACCTGAAGGCAGTTGGCAAGGATATATCTCAGTTTGGATCAATGCTGTTCAGTCGCTGTGTAAGTGGGACGCGCGTTGTACCGCTAGCACAAAATAAAACGATTGGTGATCACGAGTTTCACGGATTCGGTAGCTCCGTCGAGGGATATCCCCATGCCTACATGACGGCTGCGTGTGCCATTGGCCTCACAACTGTCGAGCTCGATGAATTCTACCTACGCTTAGACAAAACGTTCCAGGAAAAGGAGAAGCTTGATAAGAAATAACATTTTTAGTTTCAGTTCACAATTCAGTAAATTGGTTGTGCCTAGTTTCCAGCAGCCATGGCGGCCACTTCTTCTGCAAAACTGGGACCTTCACTCTTTTCAATACCCTCGCCAACTTCCAAACGGATGAAGTTTGATACACTTGCTCCCTTTTCAGTAAGAACTTGCTCAACAGACTTCTTGGGCTCCATGACAAAGGGTTGGCCGGTCAAAGAAACCTCCCCAGTGTATTTCTTCATCCTTCCTTCAACAATCTTCTCTGCAATGTCTTTTGGCTTGCCCTCATTCATGGCAATTTCAATCTGAACATCACGTTCCTTATCCACCACATCCTGAGGAACATCACCAGGAGTTAAGAACATGGGATTGGAGGCGCAGACATGCATGCACATATTCTTGAGGACATCCTCTCCGCCATCTCCAGTGACTACAACACCAATCTTGCCTCCATTGTGAATGTAAGTAGCAACCTTGGCTCCCTCAACGTACTGAGCCCTTCTGATGTTGATATTTTCCCCAATCTTGGCAACAAGGGCAACACGCTTCTCCTCAAACTGCGTCTGAAGGTCTTCAATTGATGCCCTGCTCTCCAATGCAGCTTCTGCAACTTCATTGGCAAATGCCAAGAAAGTGGAATCCTTTGCAACAAAGTCAGTCTGGCAGTTGACCTCAACAAGAGCAGCAACTCCCTCCTTTTCTTTAATGATAATTTGGCCTTCTGCCGCAACCTTGGTAGCTTTCTTGGCCGCCTTGAGGGCACCGGATTTACGCATATTTTCAATGGCTTCCTCAACATTTCCATCAGTTTCGATAAGAGCTTTTTTGCAGTCCATCATACCAGCACCAGTCATCATACGGAGCTCCTTGATAAGTGCAGTAGTGATCGCCACTGGTTCAGCAGCTGGTGTGGGAGCCATGGCTTCCACAAGCTCAGGGGCTGCTTCGGGCTCGGGTGTGGGTTCAGGAGCCTTCTCTTCTGCAACGGGCTCGGGTGTGGCTTCCTCTGCAACTGGCTCAGGGGCAACCGATTCTTCTTCCTTTACGGCTTCGACTGCTACGGGCTCGGGTGTGGCTTCCTCTGCAACTGGCTCAGGGGCAGCCGATTCTTCTTCCTTTTCGGCTTCGACTTCTACGGGTGCAGGTTCCTCCTTGGCAGCAGCTGGTTGTTGGGCAGGTTGGGTGGTACTACCAGCCTTGGCGTATCCTTCAGGAACAGTCAAGCCAAGTGCCCATGCCTTGTCGGCGATACGGACTTTGGATTGGGCATAGAATTTTGCGGACGCCTCGTCACGAAGAAATGATTCAATGGAGTTCAAAGTTTCCTCGAAGTTTTCTGCGCCGAGGCCGTAGATGGCGTTGCGAACTTCCTTTTCGGAACTTGCTGCAATGTTCAAGGAGGTTTTCGCCCCATGCTTCAAACCGAATAATGCTTGTGGAACAAATGCATTGGCACTTCCAAGTAAAAACAAGCAAACTGCTGTAGGAACAACCCTCATAATTTTAATTGTGTGTTGTCGAACGAAAAGACTTCTTGTTCGAAGAGAAAAAGTTGTGGCTGAATTTATAATAAATAAAATTAATCAGCTCAGTTTAATTTGAAAGTTAGATCTGTTAACGTGTTGTGAGTCATCACCCCTGGAGCAAATTATTTTTTGATGGCTCAGACTGGCTTCTGGATCGAATAATTCAACAGGAAACTGATTCATTGATATCATCATTGATGCCGGGTCGGTACTAGTATGAGAATCCATGAAAAAATGAATCGACAGAGGTTGTGCTACGTGGAAGACTTTTTATTTGGCAACGCTTGAAGTTTTCTTGTTCGTGCGTCATCAGCAGCTCTTTACAAACGCAAGAATTGTTTTTCATTCAAACGCACAGCTGCTCTGTAGTGAATGAGTTCATTGAGATATCCTTATTCCTTTCGTTCCCATTACCTGGAACCATTCGATTCGGAGATAGAGATAATAGAAACACATCGAATTTTGTTCGAAACATTTGCTGGCAGTCAATGAGTGCTGTTGCCACAATAAAAATTGACTCTAGTTAGCGGCATACAGTATACTGTACCATAGATAGCTAAAACAACATTAGCACAATGGCATCCCAGTTCAGCAGCGACGGATTTGATTTAGACGCAGTACCAGACATTGGAGACGGAGGAGACGACGTCGTCTACGAGGTTGGAGGAGCTGCCACAGCGGTAGCGGTAGAAAAGGAAGTTACTTTGGATGAAAAATCAAACGGCAACAATGACAATGAAGCAAAAGACGACGAAGACAAAGAAATTTCACCTACTGATCGGTCGGAGGAATTTAAGGCACAAGGAAACGAGGAGTTCAAAAAACAAAATTTCCTGGAGGCCTGTGACATGTACACTGAAGCCATCAAAGCGTGTCCAGGCATGACTGGCGAGGAAATTTTAGCCTTGCGTGAAAAGTTCGAAGAGGAGGAAAACGAGAAACTTTACGACCGACAACGACTCGAGGCCGAAGCGCGACGGAAACTTCAACAAGACCAATCTGGTGACAAAACTCCCGAAGAAAAGCATAAGGACGCTAAGCAACAAGAAGAAACACCCGTACTGAATAATCGATCCGAGTTCAAAGCACCACCTCATCCTCATGGCGAAAACTTGGCAATTTACCACTGCAATCGTGCGGCATGTTATTTGCACCTTGAAAATTATACGGACGCCGTCAAAGATGGCGATGTTGCTGTACTATTGCGACCCGATTGGCCCAAGGCGTACTTGCGCCGTTCCACGGCATTTGAAAAAACAGAAAAAACGGAGGACGCGCTCATGGACGCCAAGAAAGCATTGGAACTTGACCCTAGCAACACAAACATAAAAAAGACAGTGGCACGGCTGCAAAAGTTGGAAGATCAACGCCTGGAGAAACTCAAGGAGGAGACCCTTGGAAAATTGAAAGATTTAGGGAATAGTTTACTGAGTAATTTCGGTCTATCTCTCGATAATTTCCAAGCCAAGCAAGATCCAAACACTGGTTCGTACAGCATTTCGTTTGATCAGGGTGCCGGCAAAAGTTGAGGTCCAAAATAAAAATGATTTTAAAATTGGTTTTAGTAATTCAATTCAGAGAAAAGCAATCGATACATTAGTTTACATTGTTCAATTCGCAATTCAATTCAGAGAAAAACATATTTTATGATTCCGTGAACCTCGTTTCTTGTGTCAGTTGCTGTTTGTCGCTTGCGAGGAAAACATTGAAGCACTATAATGATACTAGTTCGCTAGAATTAGGTCATCAAGCTGGAATAACATAATGTAGTAGATTCTATCGTATTTTTTTTAATTCTATACAACGAGAAATAACGTAGCTGATAGAACGTTGGCTGCTCACTGCTGTGGCGCCGATTTATCCTCCGATTCAGGTGGACCCGACGATGGCGGAGCTTGCGCCATGTTATCGGGAGGAGGTTGTTGCGGGGGACCTCCACCATCGTGTGGAGGCCCTCCATTCCAATTCCCATCCGGCCCATTTTGGCCCTGGTTGTATCTACCACCGTGGTGCTGATAATTATTATTGTAACCGCGACCTCTGCCTCTTCCCCCACGGCCTCCTCTCCCTCTGCCTCCACGACCACCTCTGCCGGTGCCGCGTCCTCCACCGCGATAGCCTTGGTCATCCTCCATCATACCACCACCACCACCATGCCCTCCGTATGGACCTGGTGGATACTGAACAGGCCCACCGTGACCGCCGTAATATGGAACACCGGGCCCTCGTGGCATTTGCACATTGGGAGGCATGCCGCCAGCTTGCATCGGATACCCCATCTGTCGATAAGGAACTCCTCCTGGCCCCATGGGCATGTGGGGACCACCTACAAATTGAGGGTGGTAGCCAGGATGGGGTGCACCTGGGCCGCGAGGATGCATTGGCATTCCACCGGCGTAGTATGGAGGCGGGACTCCATATGGCCCTGGAACCTGTTGCTGTGGTTGTCCTTGTTGCGGCGGTTGCTGTTGAGGTTGAGGACCTGGTGCCGTAGACGCTTCTCCGTCCTGTTGCGCCTGCACTTCTGGAGGCGGCCCTTGTCCCTGTCCTTGTGCCTGAGCCCCCTCACCTTCCACTGATCCTGGTCCAGGAGATGGTGCGCCACTGCCGTGGGGTGTTGTAGATGCCACGTGTTGCGGGTGTTGGGGTTGCTGCATTGGTTGTCCCATGTGCTGTTGATTCATATCGCCGTAGCCAGGATACCGAACGCCACCACTGAACTGAGGAGCCATCATAGGCATCATGCCTGCAACAAGTGAGAAAATGAATATGGAAGAACGTTAGCACACGAATGAAGCAACCAGGTTGGAGCGCAAAATACTTAGACAGTGACGATTGATTGCTTACCTGGCTGGTGGGCCATGGGACCTCCGTGCATGTAGTGGGGACCAGACATGTGAGCAACCTGTGCATGCATCGCGGCATTGGGGTCTACATAGTGCCCCTCTGGGCCTTGCGGGACAGGATTGCTGGGTGGACCGCCTGGAGTGAAAGTTCTTGCGGTCGGGTTTAGCGTAAACTCCTTCGCGTTGGCATTCAACTTTGAGGAGGGGGCCTTCAAGCTGGAAGCAGGTTTGTCGGTACTGTCCTTGGCCGTCTCCTCTTTGTCCTTGCTGTCGGAAGGAGCAACCTTCTTCTCGTCGCTAGAATCAGTTTTGGTTTCTTCAGTTGCCTTTTCCTTTTCAGGAGTCTCAGTTTCGACCTTGGCGGGCTTGCCTTCTTGCTCTTTCTCGGGGGCTTTCTCGGCTTTGTTATCTGCGCTAGCCGTGGCGTCTGCTGCCGTTGCTTCAGGCTGCTTCTCGGGAGTGACCTTGGCAGCAGCAACCTTGTCGGGTTGTTTTTCTCCATCGGTAGTTGGTCTGGCAGGAGAAAATCCAGGCGGGCGAACCTTTTTGGCTGCATCCGCTTTTGCCGCAGCAGCCGCATAATTCATTTTCTTCGGAGCTGCATTTGAAGATTTCTGATTGTCGGGCTTTCCCTTCGCAGCTTTCGAATCCTCGACGGCGGGTTTCTTTTGACCATCATCCTTTAGCACTCCAGAATAGAGATCTTCCTCGTCAAAGTCGCCCTCCACTTTCTGTCCACGCTCTTCAGCGACATGCATGTTGGCACTGGGTGTGTTTTCGATTTCGCGAGCTAGTCTTTCGGCTTCGGCAATCTTTTGGTTGTCCATTTGCGTTTTATCGAGTTCCGTAGTGTACAAATTTTCATCGAACGTGGCGTTGACATTGAAGAGTTCCTGATTTGCTTTGAACTGATCCCATTCGCCAATTTTCCCACTAAGACCACCAGAGTTGGGAGGTGAATTAAAAGCCTTTCCACGGCGTCCTTTATCTTTCTCGCCCAAACCCCCCATCAAGGCCTCGGCACGAGAATTTACAGCGCCACCACCACCACCGCCGCCGCCGGTGCCTCCAGTGCCTCCAGTAGTCCACGCACTGCCCGCAGCCACAAAATCACGAGCTTTTCCTCCTTTCCCACCCGAAATTTCGGTATCCGTGCGAAAGCCATCGCCACTCTTTTGAGGGGCGGCGCCGCCATTGCTGCTGCTGGCCGAAAGACTGTCAATACGCATACTCTTTGCCGTCAAACACGCCACCTTATCCGCCGAAATAATCACCGTTGCCTGGTCCACAACCTGTGGTTCATCCTTGTCGGCTTCCTCCTCCTCCGACGACGACGTCTGCGGAGGTTTAATGACGCGGCAAGCCTTGATCACATACTTGTTTTTGGTCGCAGCCGGCAAGCTAGCAAAGGGACAAAACGTGTGGAAGATTCCTTCAAAGACGGCACCGTTTGTTTGCGTAATGACCACCTTTTGTCCTACCATGTTGAGCGTAAGACCAATGAAGCGTTCGCGAAGGGCATTCTGCACTCCATAACTAGAAGCATTCGAATGACTGTTGTTGTTACCGCCGCCGCCGCCGCTACCAGAATTGTTTCCTTTTCCTCCTTTGCCACCTCCCATACCAGGTGGTGGACCCTGGGCCACGTTGGGTTTGGGGCGGAGTGGCTGGGACCAAGCATTCGCAGGGGCGGGCGGACGAGCGCTGCCGTTAGCTGTAGACATGTTGGGTTTGTTGTTGTTGTTGTTGTTGTTGTTGTTAGTGTCGCTTTTGCTTTTGGGGTCGGATCTGTTAATTTAGTGTGATTTTACAAACAGATTAATTTTGTGAACAACCAGCGTGAAAGTTGATCGTAAGGAAACACAGCGTGGAAGTGAGATAAAAGAAAAGAAGAAACGAACAGGCATTATTAGCAGTTGAAAGCTCTCATCCTTTTTTTTAATTCCATCAAATTAAGTCACAGCCTACCAATGCGCGAGTACCGGCGCTTACGTGATCTCTACGTGCACACGATGAGAGCCTCACAAACAGGAATAATAACGTGTAACCTACCCTACTTTTTGTCCTTTTTTACTCATGATGGATCCGTCCAAATCTATATATAATCGATCTCGTAGACACAAATAAAGGACGAAACCAACACTACTCTAATACAATATAGGTAATATGGCTGGGTTTCGGCAAGCAAGAGTCTTACGAACAACTAAAACCAACAACAATTGAAAACTACACGGCGATTTAATTACACTACGTTGCGTCGTCGACCTGTCCGCGCGAGCCTGGCTCGCACTACTAGCTAGGTACCAGGTAGTACCAGGAAATATGGTGTCCCCATGTTTTGGCTTGATTTTCAATAGATACCATTCTGAATTCAGATACACTTATTGTATTGCTAAAGCTACTACGTCGTAGTGGAGTGCTACACTACTATTAGCTGAAGGTGAAGTGGACTAATTACAAATAGCACTGATAGACAGATATCTATCTAATCTTCTAGGCTTGATGATGGATTTGTCACCCAACAAAACAACAAAGTTTTTCAACAATTTTGTTTGTTATGTTTCTTCCGTTTTCATGTTTTTTTGTCACCCGCCCGTGTTCCTTCAATTTTCCCAAACTGATTTGCAGCTTGTGAAACAGGAGACGCAAGTGCAAAAATGAAGTTAAACTAAAAAACATGTTTGAGCTACAACTTTCAAATTAGAACTTTGACATGATGCTTTGTTCACAATCCCTCCTTCCCAACAAGCTTGTTCATAAAAATGCATCGTGAAATTCAATTTGGTGATTAACACCATTCATTCAATGATTGAACAAACAGATGGTGAACATCGAGTTTAATGTCTATGCGGCCAGCTCGAACACATCTCGCATGTGTCTTACTCTCAAGTTGTTGTCAGACTACAAATCTAGGCTGGTCATGGTCGAGTAGTAGATGAGGTGTGATGCTTAGGTGGGATTTCCTTAGGAAGAGGAAGTCAAGGAACTTCCTCTCTTCCTATAGGAAGTGAGGAATTCCTAGGAATTCCTAAAGTTCCTCCGAGTTCCTAAGTTCCTCCTAGCTGGAAAAAAAAGAAGGAATTCCTAGGAAGTTAGGAAGTGAAGCAAAAAAACTTCCTCTGTTCCTTTGTTCCTCCACTTCC
>ENA-ORBV01002038-ORBV01002038.1-microbial-mat-metagenome-genome-assembly--contig:-NODE-2038-length-43524-cov-6.537252_pt1 | contig 43524 bp, 34 predicted proteins | sample MGYA00237777_ERZ505514 | MGnify/ENA primary metagenome ERZ505514 (study PRJEB26160, sample SAMN06269048) | microbial mat metagenome | isolation source: Oligotrophic lake microbial mat | place... | reverse complement strand
CGCCAAGGCCAGCAGTTCGTTCACCTCGCGCTTGAGTTCTATCATCTTCATTTCGCGCCCAATGGTGACGTCCTGCCAGTTGCGGAGTTCCTCGAGCTGTTCCTTGAGAGCGAACTCCGTCCGCTTGCGTTCAGTGATGTCCTGGACGGTTCCCAGCAGGCCATCGACCTGCTTCCGAGCACCCCGTCTCACCCCGCCAACAGCCTGGACCCAGCGGGTGCTGCCGTCTGGACGCAGAAGCTCCAATTCGAGAGCGTAGGCTTCACCCGTCTTCCTGCTGCTGTCGACTGCCCTGTTCAAACGAGCCCAGCTTTCTGGCAAAAAGACTCTCGCCTGATCCGCATAGCTCGAAGCCGTCTGCCCGGGATCGAGACCGGCAATGCGATAGAGCTCATCCGACCAGAGCACGGAGCCGGTGTCTGCGTCCCAGGTCCAGGTCCCGATGTGGGCAATACGCTGTGCTTCAATCAGCCTTGCCTCACTCAAGCGAATTCTTGCCCGGGCTTCGGTTCGCTCGATGGCGTACCGGACCGACCGGGTGAGGATGTGGGAGGTGACCTGCCCTTTCGACAGGAAGTCCTGCGCGCCCTCCTTCACCGCCAACTGGCCCAGGGCCTCGTCGTCCTGACCGGTGAGCACGATGATGGGCACTTCGCCAGCCGCTTGAAAGACCGTCCGCAAGGTCGAAAGCCCCTGGCTTTCAGGGAAGCCGAGGTCCAGCAGGACGATGTCAGCCTTTCCGGACGAAACAAAATCAACTGCGTCCGCGAGGCGGTCCACCATGTGGATGCTCAGGTCCGGCACATCCCGCAGCAGTTCGCGAACTATGCGGGCATCGCCCGGGTTGTCTTCCGCCAGCAGAATCTGGATGGGGTGGGTGGCCACGCTTTCCTCCTCGGCAGCGCCTACCGATGGGCGCTGGGCAATTTGACGATCGTCAGCCAGAAGTCCTCGATCGACTTCACCACCCGCATGAACTGGCCGAGGTCGATCGGTTTGCTTATGAAACAATTCGCGTGCAGGTTGTAAGACTTGAGAATGTCCTCCTCGGCGCTGCTCACGGTCAGGATTACTACCGGGATGCGCTTGAGGTTCTCGTCGCTCTTGATCTCGGAGAGGACCTCGCGGCCGTCTTTCTTGGGGAGGTTCAGATCGAGCAGGACCAGGTCCGGGCGGGGCGCCTCGGAATACTTTCCCTCTTTGCGGAGGAACGCCATCGCCTCCTCGCCATCGACCACATGATGCAGGGTGTTGCGCAGCTTGCTGTCCCGCATGGCTTCCCGGGCCAGACGGGCGTCGCCCTCGTTATCCTCCACCAGCAGGATGTCGATCATTTCACCCGGCGTATTTTGGGTCATGGCATTGGTCCTTTCCCGCCTATGCAGCGGGTAATGTGAAGATGAACGTCGTCCCCTTGCCGGCCTCCGACTCCAGCCAGATCTTGCCGCCGTGCCGTTCTACGATGCGCTTGCACAGGGACAGGCCGATCCCGGTCCCCGGGTACTCCCGCTTGCCGTGCAGTCGCTGGAAGATCATGAACAGACGGTCGAAATGGCGCGGCTCGATGCCGATCCCATTGTCCGTCACCCGGAACGTCCAGTAGCCGGGCTGTTCCGGGTTGCGCTCGGCGCTCACATGGATCTGGGACGGCTCCCCCGGCTTCTGGAACTTGAGGGCGTTGCCGAGGAGGTTCTGAAAGACCTGGATGATCTGAGTGCGGTCGCCCAGCACCCGCGGCAGGTCGCCATTGGTGACCAGCCCCTGCGACTCCTGGATCGCCGCCTGCACGTTCCTGACCGCTTCCCCAAGGGCATCGTGCGTGTCGAGGGGGCCCGCGGCCTTCCCCTTGCTCGTGATCCGGGAGTATTCGAGGAGGTCCTGGATCAGGCGCTGCATGCGGTTGGCGCCGTCCACCGCGAAGCCGATGAAATCCTTGGCATCCTGGTCGAGCTTGTCCTCATACCGCTGGGCCAGGAGCTGGGTGTAGCTCGACACCATCCTCAGCGGTTCCTGCAGGTCGTGGGAGGCCACGTAGGCGAATTGCTCCAGCTCCAGGTTGGAGCGGGTCAGGGCTTCGTTCAGCCGCTTCACCTCCGATAGTCGCTTTATCTCGGAGATGTCGTGCACGGAGACGAAAACGCCTTGCAGCTTTCTCTCCCGGTCATAGAGCGTGGTCGCATTGAAGGACACCGCGGTCTCCTTGCCGCCCCGACGGAGAGCGGCGAGCTCGTAGTTGGTCATCCTGCCCTCGGCCAGCACCTGCTTGATGCCCTTCTCAGCGCGCTCCGGATCCGTGAAATAGTTCTTGAACGGGGCTCCGATCAGCTCATCGCGCGTGCATCCAGTGAGCACCTCCATCTCCTTGTTGACGTCGGTGATGATGCCCCAGGGGTCGCAGGTCACGATTGCGTCGATGTTGGATTCGATGAGGGAGCGCGTGTAGAAGTGCTGGTCGCTCAGTCTCTGAGAGAGCGCCAACAATTCCTCTTCCGCCGCTTTGCGTTCCGTGATGTCAACGATAAAGCTGACAATGCCGGTGATTTCGCCGTTCGCGTCGCGGACGGGAATCTTGTCGGTCTGAATCCACAACCTCCCTTTCGCGCCATCCATGGCCTCGATGATGTTCAATTTCGACTTGCCGGAGGCCATCACTTCTCGATCGTCCCGCCAAAAACCTTCCGCCTGCTCCCTCGGGTAGAGGTCGAAACAGGACGTGCCTTCCAGCGCCTCTCTGGGCATCCCCATCCCGTCGCAGAAGGCCTTGTTGACCCTCAGGAACCGGTTTTCCTTGTCTTTGTAGACGATCCATGCCTTCACGGAATCCAGGATCGTCTGCTGTTCTTCCCGCTGCCTTTCCAGCAACTCCCCAGCCCGCTTTTTAGCGGTGTTGTCGGTGCCGATGAACAGGTAGCCGATGACGGCTCCCTGCGCATCGCGCAATGTCGTGACCGACACCATCGCCGGGAAGCGGCTGCCGTCCTTGCGGATCTTGGTCAGCTCGTAGATGTCCCCGATCCCGTGCGAAGCCTTGTACGACAGGGCTTCGAACCCCGGCAAAAGCGGGATCGAGAATTCCAAGCTTAGCGCCTTGGCGCGGTCGATCAGCTCCTGCGGGTCCGCCAGCTCGGCCGGTGTGAGTTTGTTCATCACTTCGGCCGCCGTATAGCCCAGCATGCGCTCGGCGCCGACGTTGAAGATCTGGATCACGCCCCTGGCATCGGTGGCGATACTGGAGAAGTTGGCGCGGTTGAAGATCGCGCTCTGCAAGGTCTCCGTCCTGAGCACAACGTTCGATCTCCGTACCGCAACGGTGCCGATGTAGCCGAGAATGCCGAGACCGATCATTAACACAAGGCCGAAAGATAGCGGTGCGCTGCCGTTGCGACTACTTTCATCAACGCGGCGCAAGTCGAGCAGCCGCAGCTCTTCTGCTTTAACCTGGGCTAATTCATCGTAGAATAGACCCGCAGCCTCGGCTCCCGCGTCTCCTGACACAAAGTTCGCGGCAGCCTCTATTCCCCCGGAATCACCGCAGTCGCACGGCCTCATTCATCAGCGCAGACCGCTCTGTGCTGAGATCCCTGAGCCGTCTCAGCCTGCCTTGCTGTGCTACGTTGTCTTCCGTCTGCTTGTTGCCCTCGCCGATGAAACGAGAGACTTTCGCCAGTTCGTTGTCCCGGGTCACCAACAATCGCTTCTCGCCTGTAAGCAAGTAGCGGAGTTGAGCGACTTCGGCGCGGGCGAGCGCTCCGTCAGCCTCATCCAGGGTTCTGATCACTTTCAGAGTATGGGCTACCCAGTTTGTCGCGTCGTGGGCTCCTTGATAGGCCCTGACGATTATCAAACCCAGCGAGAGGGCCGTGATCGAGGCAACCACCCAAGCGAGGACGGTAAGGTTCTTGAACACGGGAAACTTCATGTCATGCCCTTTCACGAAGATGGCTCCGCTAGTATGGACCTCATCCGGGCGAAAGTGAAGCAGGCAAGCACGGTTGGGTGCTAACGGTTTTGGGGGTGGGTGCCAAAGCGGGGTGAATAGCCTGAGGTAAGGGGCATTCACCCCGGGGGCAAGGGGCAGACGGCTTTGGGCATCGGGCACGGCATTCGTGGCCGGTTGGATGGCCCGGGTGGGTCGGGCGGTTAGCCGTTGAAAAAAGGTTGCATAGCTCGTCAATTGTATCGATCAGCGGTACAGATGATAGATACCAAGCCCATTTCCCCTAAGATCGAGTTCGCGACCTTCCTCTTTGAAGCAGCGAGGGAAAGTGCTCAAGGGCCTTCCGCCGCTTGGAGAAGTTCTTCGTGGCAGTTTCCTTGAGCGAGAGATCCGCTGCGGAAAGCCGCGTTGCCGTTGCCGAAAAGGACCCGGCCATGCTCTGCTCTGCGTGACCGTCAGCGTCCCCGGAGGGCGGACTCCGCAGGTCACCGTGCCCCCTGAACTCGCAGCCACAATCAAGATTTGGATAGAGAACTACCGTCGGAACTGGCAAGCGATTGAGGAGGTCTCGGCAATAAACCGAAAGCTCCTGAAACTCCGGCAGATCCCTTACCGGCAGAGTCTCCCGAAACCGCAAGGGGGCAGTGAAGAAGTCAAGCGAGCCGCGACGATGAGAATCGTGACGACGGTGCAGCGGTTGCGGTCGAGGATTCGCATCGCACCATCACCGGAAGCCCCAACCTCCGGAGTCTCGCCAGGTCCGAAGCGACGCAAGACCGCGAAGGCGCCGAGGGTGAGCGCCGTCCCGCCGCCCCGCGTCCAGCTTTGGCGGAACGGGCACCCGCCCTGGCCCAGCTCGACCAGAACATTCTGGAACGCTTCCGCCCACAGATGCGACAGGCCCTGCAAGACGAAATAAATGCTCTGGCCATCGCCGAGAAGCTTGGATCGCGGCCGATCTGCTGTAGCCACACCATGTCGAATCGTGACACGCAAAGCTCATCGTGTCTGGCCTGGATGGGTCACATCCAGGTTCGCAGTTGCCGTTACCGCAGCCAGAAGTGCGGCAAGCAGCGCCGTCCTCTTTTGGAACAACTCGAAGTCGAACCCGGTCGGCCCAGCAGTCTATTAACTGATCAAGCGCTGCCCGCTCTACCACCCATCGAAGAAGGCCATTCCCGCGAGGGTCAGGACCGGAGTGCTGCTGCGACCCGCCGAACGGGTGTTGATATCGCCTGGCCGCCGAGCGTTGGTGCGCAGGGTGCTCGTCAGGCGTTAAGGGCCTGCGCGACCTGTACTAGCGCGCTGCCTTGGCGATGCTGATGCCTTGTTCAACCGCGTCTGGGCGCAACTGCAAGAACTGGGCTGGCTCGGCCCTCACACCGTGGTAGTGGTCGTGGGTGATGGCTCAGAGTGGATTTGGAATCGGGCCCGCATGTTCACAAAGCGCTTTGAGATCCTCGATTTCTGGCACGCCATCGAATATGCCTGGGTTCAGGTCGGGGGAATTGGCGAACTGCACGGGAGGTCTGCGGGGCGGCGGAGGACGTTTGGGGATGTCGTAAACTGCCCGGAATGGAACGCTCCAAAGTGACCGCAAGCCCGACATCCATCGCGATCGCCATCATCGGCGGGGCTGGGATCCGCACCCCGCTGTTGGTCCGGGGCCTGGTGAGTTCGGGACTGCCGGTTTCGAGGGTTCGCATCTTCGACGTGGATGAGGCAAGGCTCGCTTTGATTGCCCCGCTGATCGAACGCGTGGCCCAGGTTCGGGTGGTGGTTTCGGGAACAGCTCAGGAGTGCGTCACCGGCGCGGATTTCGTGATCGCCAGTATCCGACCGGGAGGGATCGATCGCCGGGCTCACACTGAGCAGGTGGCCGTCCAGCATCGCCTCGTCGCTCAGGAAACCGTCGGAGTAGGAGGCTGGGCCATGGCCCTCGCCACCATCCCGCCCATGGTGGAGTACGCACGGACCGTCGAGCAGCATGCCCCTGATGCGTGGATGATCAGCTTCACCAACCCGGTGGGGATGGTGACCGAGGGCGTGTTGAAGTCGACCCGAACCTCGATGATCGGTATTTGTGACACGCCCACCGAGCTCTTCGAGGAAATCGCCCACGCTCTGGGAAAACCGTCATCCGCCTGCCACTTCGACTACATCGGATTGAATCACCTCGGTTGGGTTAGGGAGGTCTGGGTTGATGGCGAACCCCAGATGTCGCGCATCCTCGCCGATGATGGCATTCTCGACAGGATCTATCGGACGCCGCTGTTCGAGCCCGGGCGGCTCCGCGAGCTCGGAGCGTTGCCCACGGAGTACGTCTACTTCTACGAGTACCCGGAGCGGGCGATCGCCAACATTCTCAAGTCCGGCACCAGTCGCGGTGCGGCCATCGCGGAAATGAACGATCACCTTTTCGAGGGGCTGCGAAGCGGTGCGGGCGACCCGGTGGCTCTTTATGAGGCCTACCTCGCGGAACGGAACGGGACCTACTTCTCCCTTGAGGCGCGGGGAGATGCGAAGGATCGGAAGCCTCCAAGCGAGGCCGCGTTGCTGACTGGTTACGACCGGATCGCAGTTTCGGTGATCGAAGCGATCCATGGGAATTCGGGCGCGGTCATTCCGCTCTCGGTCGCGAATCACGGCAACATCCCGGGGCTGCACCATGACGACGTGGTGGAAGTTCCGTGCCTGGTCAATGCCAATGGGGCTCATCCTCTGCACGTGGGGGCGCCTCCTGAGCAGGTACGCGCCCGTCTTGAAGAGGTCAAAGCCTATGAGCGCGCGACGGTTGCTGCGGCCCTGAGCGGCTCGCGCCAGGACGCGGTCGCGGCTCTCGCTCTCAACCCACTGGTTGGCGACCCTGCCCTCGCCGCTCGGCTGGCGGATGCACTTCTTTAAGTCATGATCCGGTTTTACCGGCAACCCAAAACCCATCGAGGCGCACAGGAAAGACCCGAATGACCGAGACTGACGCTCACGCTCCCACCCTGAGACGCGGCATGGGCCTTTTGCCCGCGACCGCCACTAACATAATTGGCATGGTCGGAGTCGGGCCGTTCCTGGTGATCCCTTTCATGATCACCTCGATGGGAGGACCGCACATCCTCTATGCGTGGATCGCGGGGGCGATTCTCGCGTTCGCCGATGGGCTGGTTTATTCACACTTCAGCGCGGCCCTGCCCGGCAGCGGCGGTTCCTACCTGTATCTGCGCGAGGCCTATAAGCCGTTCCGAATAGGCGGGCTGCCCATGGGAGACATGCTGGCCTTCATTTTTATCTGCCACGTGATTCTCGTGGCCCCGCTTTCCATCGCGAGTGGCGGCGTGGGTTTCGCGGACTACCTAAGGTTTTACTGGACCACCATGACGCCGCTCCAGCATGACCTGGTGGCGGGTGGGGTCTGCGTGTTTGTGACCGGCCTTTTGTGGCGGAAGATCGAGGACATCGGGCGCCTTGCCGTGATTCTTCTCGGGTTCGTTCTCCTGACCGTCGGCTGGGTAATCGTAGCGGGGCTGTTCAAGTTCTCCCTGGCCCGGGCCTTCGACTGGCCCACCGCCGCCTTCGAATACAACGCCGACTTCTTTGCCAAACTCGGGGCCACCTCCATTCTGGCCATGTACAGCTATGGCGGGTACAACCAGGTCTGCAACATCGCGGAGGAGGTGAAGGACCCCGTTCGAACCATGCCCCGCTCGATCATCCTGTCCATCGTGGTGGTGGCCACCCTGTACATCGTGATGTCGACGGTGATCCTCGGTATGGTGCCGTGGCGGGAGGCGCAGGAATCGCGGACCATCGCGTCGCTCTTCATCGCCCGCACTTTTGCGGACCCGGCCCAGGGGCATATCGCCGCCCTGATCATGACCGTCATGATCCAGTTCGTGGCCGCCGCCTCGCTCTACGCGGTCATCCTCGGATATTCGCGCATTCCCTTTGCCGCCGCGCGCGAGGGTCAGTTCTTCAAGGTATTCGCGTCCCTCCATCCCACCAAGGCCTTCCCCCACGTGGCCCTGCTTACCGTCGGGTTGCTGGCGGTTCCCTTCTGCTTCTTCTCGCTGGGCCAGCTTGCCACCTGGTTGATTCAGGTCCAGGTGCTGCTGTGTTTCCTCTGGCAGTGCGCGGGGGTCATCCTGTTGTATCGATATCGGAAGGACCTGCCTCAGCCTTTCGTGATGTGGTTGTACCCCCTCCCTGCAATTCTCTCGTTTGCCCTGTGGGGCTACATCTTTCTCTCAGGCTCCACCGAAGGGATCATTTTCTCCTTCGGTTATCTGGCCGCTTCCGTCGTCGCCTACATGGCTTTCCGCGCGCACCAGCAGCGCGCCCGGCCCTCCCGAGGTTAAAGCCCACTTCCGCCCGAGAGGCTAGCGGCTAGAGTTCCTCGAGGCGCGGCAGTCCGTCCAGCCCGCCCACCGCCTGGGTGGAGCGGGCACCGACCGCGTTGCCAAGACGAAGAGTGCGGCGGGGTAAGAGACGGCTCAACAAGCCCGCGAGAAATCCGGCATTGAAGGCGTCGCCTGCCCCGGTGGTGTCGATGGCGCGGACCCGGGGCGCGGGTTCGCTCACCACCCCTCGGGATGAAATCCAGCAACTCCCCTTGGCTCCCAGTTTGATCACGGTGTTCCTCGCGTGCTCTTTCCAGTACGCCTGGGCGGCTGAAAGCGACCGGCGGCGCGAGTACAGCTTCGCCTCATCTTCGTTGATCAGGAGATAGTCGACCGCGGCCAGGAGTTCAGGCAGATGGGGATCCTTCGCGAGGTCGAGGTCGTAGCCGAGATCGAGGGAGACGAGGCTGCCGCGACGTCTCGCCGCATTCAGTTCGCCGGCCAGGGGAAGGATGTCCCGCGGGCAAAGGGCGCAGTGGATGATCCGCGCCCGGCTCCGGGCCAGGGCGTGAAGAAACCGGGGGCCCAGCACGCGGTTGACGCCGTCGAAGGTCACGAACGCCCGATCCTTCGGAGTCGAGAGCGCCGCCGTGATGGCGTGCTCCTCATCCGGCTTTCGGAGGTTGGTGACCCGCACCCCCTCGGTGCGCAGGCGTGCGCAGGCGCCTTGTGAGAGTCCGCTGACGATGCCGGTCGATATGCCCAGTCGTGCCGCCGCGACCGCGGTGATGGTGGCGCCTCCTCCGAACGTGCGCAGGAAGGACGTGGTCCGGCGTTCCTGGCCGAGTTTTGGGAGTGCCTTCAGGCCGGCAAAGATGAGGTCCTCGAATGACTCGCCGACACAAACCAGATCTGTAGATTTCACGGGGTAGAGCCTACTTTCCCGGCCCACGTTCCGCTGCTGCCATTTCCGCAGGCCCCCCTTTTCAAAACGGTGCGTGCCGATTTCCGGCAGAAGAGGCTCTTGACGCCCCGTGGGTTCTGTAACCGTAGGGGCGCCCCTTGTGGGCGCCCTTCATCGCATCGTGCGTCCCGCAGGGCAGGCACAAGGCCTGCCCCTACGGTTACAAACGCCGCGCAGACCACGAGAATGCGAACGCCTGGAAATGCGTCGCGCAGACCACGCCGCGCAGCCTACGTTCGCCTCTCCCGTCCGAACGAGTCGGAAGTGGAACGTTCCAAATTCGATGGACACCACCTGGGGTGAGGTGTATGGTAGCGAACAAGATTCAGCGGGCGCGGCCTTGACGTGACCATCAACACTTCGGGAGTACGAGAACATGAACCCCATTCTTCGGCGCTTCGCTAGCGCCTCTCCCGCCCCAGGCCTCGTATTGGCGCTCGCGCTGATCCTGGCCCCGGGCCTTGCCCACGCACAGATCGACTCAGGCTCCATCGTGGGCACTGTCCTCGATGCGCAGGGTGGGGCCCTTCCCGGTGCCGCCGTCGTGGCGACGCAGGAAGGAACCGGCTTCTCCTTCACCAACACCACAAACGGCAAGGGGCAGTACAGCTTCCCCAACCTGCGAATCGGTCGCTACGTCATCACCGCCGAGCTCTCCGGCTTCAAAAAGGCGGTGCGCTCGGCCCTCCAGCTCCACGTCCAGCAGCGGATTCAGGCCGATTTCAAACTCGACGTGGGCGCCATGACCGAGGAGGTCACGGTAAGCGGGGAAGCTCCCCTGTTGAACACCCAGACCGCCGACATGGGCTATTCGGTCGATGCGAAGCAGCTCACGGATCTTCCCCTCCTGGGCCGCCGCTATGCCGAACTGGCGTTGCTGCAGACGGGAGTCGTCCAGTCGGGTGCCGGTACCTCGTCGCGCGGCGAGGATACTTTCTTCAACGCCAACGGAAACTTCGCCACGTGGAATAACTTCGTTCTCGACGGCGGCGACAACAATTCCTTCTCAACCAACCTGCAGGAGCGCTCACCGCAGGTCATTCAGCCCCCGGTGGACGCACTTGAAGAGTTCCGCGTCCAGACACGGACCTACTCCGCAGAGTTCGGGCGGTCGGCCGGCGCGGTCATCAACGCCTCGATCAAACAGGGCACGAACAAGTTCAAAGGCGTTCTTTTTGGTTTCGGACGGGACGAGAAATTCAACTCGAACACCTACGAGAACAAGCTCGCCGAACGCCCCAAGGGGGCTTACGACCAGTACATCGCGGGCGGGACATTGGGCGGTCCGATCGTGAAGGACAAGCTCTTCTTCTTCATGGACTATCAGGCCACGCGGTCCGAGCGGGCGGTTTCCAATACCGCGGTGGTCCCGACCGCGCTGATGCGCACCGGCAACCTGATCGAGCTGTCGACCGCAGTGACCGGCACCAACCAGTTCGTCCCCGCGGGGTGTATTTCCAACAAGATCATCAGCCCGACTTGTATCGACCCCACGTCGGCCCGCCTCATCGCCCTCTACCCCCTGCCGAACATCCCGAGCAGAATCGCGGTTCAGGGCCAGCCCGGCAGCTTTGGCGCGCCCAACTACATCGACAACGGGATTCTCAAGAGCGATGTCGATCAGTACGACATCCGGCTCGACGGCCGTCCGGGAGACTCCGGCAAGACCCTCACGTTCGCCCGATGGTCCTACTCGAAGACGAAGCGCCGGGAGCCCCCGGTGCTCGGCGCCATAGCCTCCGGGGACTTCGCCTCCGACATCGACATCACGGGCCGCAGCGCCGTGATCGGTCTCACGCGCACTCTCACTCCGAGCATGTTGCTCGACGTGCGCGGAGCCTGGAATGAGGTCGAAGGCAACACTTTCCATCCCGCGTTCGGGCAGAACGTCAATGCCACCTACGGCATCAAGGGAATTCCCGAAGACCCGCGCTACAGCGGCGGACTCCCCAACACCAGCATCACGGGGCTCACGCGTCTCGGCGGACCCTTCTTCCGACCGCAGTTCCAGACCTCCAGCATCAAGCAGCTCTCGGCCTCCCTGGCCTGGAACCGGGGCGCCCACTCCTTCAAGTTCGGTCTTGGGAAGCGCCGGGATTCCGTCGACTATCTCGATCTGCGTTCGCTCAACGGAGAGATAGCTTTCCAGGGCGGCCGCTACACAGGTTCGGGCGTCGGCGACTTCCTGCTCGGCTTTGCCTCGCAGCAGAGGCTCACGACCTACCACGAAGCCAATCTCTATGTGGATGGAACCGAGTTCTTCGTCCAGGATTCGTGGCGTCCGACCAGCAAGCTCTCATTAAACCTTGGCCTTCGCTACGAGTTCTTCACACCGATGATCGACCGCAGCGGGAAGATGACGAACATTGACCCGACGAACGGGCAACTCATCCTGGGAAAGTCGTCCGGCAGCCTGTACGAGCGCGCCCTCATTCACCCGGACAAGAACAACCTCGCGCCGCGCCTGTCGTTCGCGTATTCGGTCAGCGAAAGGATGGTCGTCCGCGGCGGATACGGCACGTACTATCAGCACACCGACCGTTACGGATCGGAGAGCCAGATGTCGCTTAATCCGCCGCAGCTCATCGACTACAGCATCGCCGCTCCGTCGGCCGCGGTCGCCCCCGACCTCATCTTCAGAAACGGTTTCATCACCCCAACCCTTGCGGGAGTGAACCCAGCGTTCGTCCAGTGGCGGATCCAGGATCCGAACCAGGACACCCCCATCGTCCATCAGTTCAGCTTCGGCCCGGAGTTCAAGGTGACGGATACGATGTCCGCCTCCATCGAATACGTCGGCAATAAGGTTCGCAACGGCCGTCGCCTGCGCAACCTGAACCAGGGGCAGATCAATGCAACCGGCGTGGTGTTTCCCTACGCTCAGTACGGGTATGCCACCGCCTTCCTGGAGCAGATCGTGACCAACGGCCGGACCGACTACAACGCGCTCCAGACCCGTCTTCAGCGACGCATGAAGAACGGCCTCGGCTTCACCGCCTCGTTCACATACTCGAGCGCCAAGGGCGACTACCTGGACCACCTCGCGGCCGGCGGTGGAGCGACTGGAAACTTCCCCCAGGATGCGACCAACATGGCCGCGGACTACGGACCGCTGGAGTTCGATATCCCGAAGCGGTTTGTCCTCTCCTTTGTCTACGAGTTGCCTGCGGGCAACGGTCGCAAGACCGAGCTTAAGGGCCTGGGCCGCATCCTCAACGATTGGAGCGTGAACGGGATCCTCTCTCTCAACGACGGTCGGCCGTTCACTATTGGCGCCAACGACGCCAGCGGCACGGGCAGCGGGCACGCATCTCGAGCCAACTGTCTGGGTGACGCCCAGCCCTCAGGCTTCTCCAGCACCAACGACCAATGGTTCGACATCACCAAGTTCTCGCAGCCGGCCACCCGCACCTTCGGGACGTGCAGCGCCAACTCGGTGCGAGGCCCGGGCTCGAAGAACCTGAACATGTCGTTGTTTCGCAGATTCCCTCTCCCCAACGGCCGACGGATCGAGTTCCGGGCCGAAGCCTTCAACGTCTTCAACTGGACGAACTACGGCTTCCCGGGCAGCAGCGTCGCCAACCCCGCCACGTTCGGGAAGATTACGGGATCCCTGGGCGATCCCCGGGAGATGCAGTTCGCGGTGAAGTTTTACTTTTAGCGTCCTTTAGCTGGGGGGCGGTGGACGGCCCCGCCCCCCAGACCCCCGTCGCTGCGGCCGGAGTGAGTCCGGCCTTCACTCAGGCTTCGGCGACCTCCTTCGAGCCGGGCCCCCTGGACACCCGTCGAGACCCAAAAAAAAGGCCCGGAGTTCTACGAAAAACGCACCAACCATCAGCGTGAGGACCGAATCATGAAATCCCTGAAGCTGTCGATAGCTGTCTTGCTGGCCCTTTCAGTCGCGGCGTCCGGATCCGCTCTGGCGGGTGTCGACGCCTCCCGGGATCAAGGGGCCTCCGGGGTCTGGCAGAAGCTGCTGAAGCTCAAGACCACCGCAAGCGCCATGCACACCACCGCTCACCCGGACGATGAGCACGGGGGAGTCTTGTCGCAGCTTTCCCGGGGACTAGGCGCCCGTCTGTCATTGCTTACGTTGAATCGCGGCGAGTCGGGCGACAACGCGATCGGGTCCGAGCTCTTTGATGGCCTGGGCATCATTCGCACCGAGGAACTCATCGCGTCCGGCCACTATTACGGTCTCGACAACCAGTATTTCACCACGGTCGCCGACTACGGGTATTCGAAGCGCCTCGAAGAGGCCCTGGACAAATGGGGCAGGGACAACGTGCTTCGGGACGTTGTGCGGATCATCCGCATGGACCGCCCCTTTGTCCTGATCTCGCGATTTCAAGGGAATCAGCGCGACGGACACGGGAATCATCAGACCGCGGGCCTGATCACGCAGGACGCCTTCAAGGCGGCCGGGGATCCCGCGAGGTTTCCCGAGCAGATCGCCGCGGGTCTGCGCCCGTGGCAGCCCATGAAGGTCTACATCGGCGGGGCGCGCGAGAACGAGGAGTGGAATGTTCGCGTCGACCCCGGCGTTTACAGTCCGTGGCTGGGCGAGACCTATAGCAACTTCGCAAGGATCGGCCTCTCGTTCCAGCGCTCCCAGACCAGCGGACGGCTGGTTCTCTCCCGGGGTCCTCAGTACGGATACTACAAGCGCGTGGGCTCCACGGTCGGCGAGACGGCCAAGGAGGACGGCTTCTTCGCCGGGATCGATACGACGCTTCCCGGCCTCTTCAAGGCTCTCGGCCGGACCGCCCCCGGGCAGTCGCAAGAGGCGCTGCGGTCCATCGACGCCGAGGTCACCGCAGCCATGGCGGCCTTCTCTCTCACCGACCCCTCAGCCGCAGTCGCACCGCTGACCAGGGGCCTCGTGGCCACGCGGAACCTTATCGCCATGCTCGGTGGCAATGAGCCCGATGCCACGTTCATCCTGAAAGCCAAGGAAAGGCAGTTCGAGTCGGCGATCACCGCCGCCCTCGGTGTTGACTTTGTGGCCATGGCCCAACCGGCGGGCCTTCCTGAACCGACGGGCCCATTTGCCCAGTTCGCAGCCCCTCCCACGATGGCGGCTCCGGTTCCCGGCCAGACCTTCGAATTGCGCGCTCATTTCACGAATCGGAGCCCCGTGGACGTGACGATGATCGGTATCGGCATCGAGGCCGGGGCAGGGTGGACGGTCAAGGCCGCCGGAGACGTTCCCGCAGCACCGGTCCTGAAACAGAACGAAACCGTCAGCGGCAGATTTGCGGCGTCGCTTGCGAACGAGGTTCCGCTGTCATCCAAGCCGTACTTCGCGCGCTCCTCGATCCAGGAGTCTCGTTACGAGGTGTCGGATCCGGGCGAACTCTATCGCCCCGCCTCGCACCCGCCCGCGGTGGCGAGTGCCCGGTACACGGTCGGCGGCGTTCCCATAGAGACCCGGGTCGTGTCGACCCGCCGCGAGGGCAATCTGCCCTATGGCTATGAGTCGCGGGAACTCCGGGTGGTGCCTGCGCTCGCCTTGACCGTGAGTCCGGGTTCGGCCGTGGTGCCGCTTCGGGCCGCGAAGAAGCAGGTTCGCGTCGAGGTCGACCTGCTCAACAACGTGGAGGGTGAAATCGCGGGAGAACTTGTGTTGAAGCTCCCCGCGGGTTGGACTTCGAGCCCTGCGACCCAGCCTTTCAAATACGCGCGGGCCGGCGAGCGCGGGGTTTACGCCTTCACGGTGTCCGCACCCGCTCTGGAGAATCGCGCCTACGAAATTCAGGCGGTGGCGCGCGCGAACGGCCGCGAGTACGCGGAGGGCTATTCGGTGATCGCCAAGCGAGATCTGGAAACGCGCCTTCTGTACCGGCCATCCACCATCAGCGTGAGGGGCGTCGACGTCACGGTTCCCCCAGGGCTCAAGGTGGGCTATGTCATGGGCGTCGGGGATCAGGTCCCCTCGGGTCTGTCTCAGCTCGGAGCCACGGTTACGCTTCTGGGCGAGAGCGAACTTGCAAGCGGCGACCTCTCGCGCTTCGACACCATCATGACGGGCACGCGCGCCTACGCCGTGCGTGATGATCTCAAGACCTACAACCACCGCCTTATGGACTACGTGAAGGCGGGCGGCAACCTTGTGGTGCTTTACAACACCCAGGAGTTCGTTCCTAACAAATGGGCACCCTATCCTGCGCAGCTTCCCGCGCGGGCGGAGGAAGTATCCGAGGAGGATTCTCCAGTTGAGATTCTTGCCCCGACCGAGCCGGTCTTCAACTACCCCAACAAAATTACCCAGGCCGACTTCGCAAACTGGGTGGAGCAGCGGGGTTCCAAGTTCTTCACGGAATGGGACAAGGCCTACACGCCCATGATCGCCTCCTGGGACAAGGGTCAGGAGAAGCAGAGCGGCGGATGGCTGCACGCCGCTTACGGCAAGGGTCACTACACCTACTTCGCGTACGCATTCCATCGGCAGCTCCCCTACGGAGTCCCGGGTGCCTATCGCCTGCTCGCGAATGTCCTGTCCCTGAACAAGGCCCCGGCCGCGGCAAAGTAGGGGCGCCTGCGGTCCGGGTCGGCTCAGAAGGGTCCTTTGGCCGCGGCCTCATCCGTGCTGGGCGGCATGCGCGGCTGCCGCAGTGTTATCGACGGCCCCCGGTTCCGCTCCGATGTCCTCTTCCTCGAGGAGCCGTTTGATGGTTCCCCATGTCTGCTGGATGTCGTTGTCGAGGCCGACCGAGAAACGGATGAGGCCGTCGCCCATGCCCATCTTGTGCCGCTCCTATGGCAGGGAAACCGGAGCCTGCGCGATGGGGGCCGGGCCGGACTCGGCGCCCGGACGGTAGCGAGTTACGGCCTGGGCGAGCACGTCGGTCTCGGTGAACGCCACTTTCTTGAGTTCGCCGCGCGCGAACATCGCGGCCTGGTCCGCATGCCATGGCGACTCGGGCCGCGAGCTTTCGCCATACGCGAGGACCGAGTAGGCCCGCGGCGGGTCATCGAACTCGACCGCCAGCACAAAGCCGTCCCCGGTGTTGGCGGCGAGCCTGCCATCCGGCTCCGGCGCAAAGCCCAGCACCCGGAAGCAGCCGAGAGCGCCTGGGCAGCCGCCGACCGGGACGTCCACGTTGCCGCGCCGGACTCGATGCACCTCCCCCCAGGCGACATCGATGCTCCCGTAGCGCTTCCGCGTCTCCCCTGCCGCCCACGAGAACGCTTCGACCGCGCGCGCGGGATCGGCGAGGCCGTCTGGCGTTTTCAACGGATCAGATTCGTTCCAGACTCTTGCGAACTGGGCCGCGGGCTCGCGGTCTTTCGCATAGCGTTGCCACCAGAGATCGAATAGAACCGCACCGCGGCTCTCGGGCGCAGCCTGGTTGTTCCAGGCCTTCAACAGAGCCGCTGCGTCCGCGGTCTCACCCGATGGCGCGGTTTTCGTCACCGCCCGCAGGAGATCCTCCTTAACCCGGTCCGCGAGCAGCATCCGGTAGCTGTGCTTCAGCGCCACGATCTCTTCGAGACTCCATTTCTTCCGGCTTTCGATGAGCTGGATAGCCAGCTGGCTTCGCAGACGGAGAGACGGTGGCTCGATGTTCGGATACGGATTGGCAAGCTTCACCGACTCGCGCACGTTGGCGAAATGTGGCGAGTCGTTCTCGTTGTGCAAGTAGCCGCCCTTGGGATTCAGCCAATGCGGCAGGGCCTCGAAAGGGACGAGTTGAGTCCACACCTCACGTGTCTCGTGGGCGGCGGTTGCCACATCGCCTCCGGTCGGATGAGGCAGCAGAGGGATCGACGCGTTCCAGAGGTTGTAGATGTTCCCCGCCCGGTCCGCGTAGGTGAAGTTCTGCGACACCAGCGCACGCATCCGCATCACGTCCACCCATTGCGCGTGCGACGTGGCCCGCATCATCCGCAGAAACTGTTCTCCCCCGCGGAACTCACCGTCGCCCGCGGTTCGGGCTATATAAAGACGTGCGGCCGTGCGGTGGATCACCGGCCCGAGCGGCGTTGACCAGAAGTCGCGAGTCTCGGTGGCGAGCGCGCCGTCCTCGAGGTACGAAACCGACCGGGTGGTTTTCTCCACCGGCAGAGACGCGCCGTCCAGCAGATAGTGATCGGGCGATTGCGGGTCGATATCCAGGGCGTAGATCTCGGTGCGGTCGTTGGTGTTGCTGTTGGTGGTCGCCCAACCGAGATATCGGTTGAACCCTCCCACGACGCCCAGCGGCCCGCCGATGCGGAAGTCGCCGTAGAAGTCGAGGACGCCCGGGACGGTGATGTGAGCCTCGTAGTAACCAGCGTTCCAGGCGAGATGCGGATTGCGCAGGAGGATGGTCTTGCCCTTGCGGGTCCGGCTCGGAGCGAGCGCCCAGGCGTTCGAACCCTCGTCCGGATCGGAGGCCCCGGCTTCGAGGGTCCAGGGCCCCGGGTCGACGGCGCCGGGGAGGGCGGCCAGGAAACGGCGGATCTTCGCGACCGGAGGACCGTCGCCGATGTGAAGGGTCGCGACGTCGTAGGCGCTGAAGTCGCGCGGCATCGCGTCGTCGAACTCTGCAGGATGCAGGGCGACGAAGCGATTCACACCCGCGGCGAAGCCGTCGTAGAAGTCCCGAGTCTCCGGTTGGAGCAGGTGATAGGTCGAGGTGGCGCGAGCGCGTTCGTGAAGGGCCGCGAAGTCGGCATCGAGAGCTTTGCGTCCCAGCCCGCGTGCGGTCTGCCCCCGTGTCGCCTGCAACCGGCCAGGCGTGATCGCTCCGTAGTCCTCGCATTGGAGCCAGCCGAGCGCGTACCCGGCGGCGCGCAGATTCTCGGCACGGATGTGCGGGACGCCGTGGGCGGTGCGGACGATCTCGACCTCGCGCCAGAGTTCCGGCCCCGGGGTCGATGCGTGCGCGGACGACCCCGCCATCGCTGGAAAACACGCAAGAAGAAGGCTCAGTCGCGAGAGAGACATGGTCGGCGAGCATAGCCCGCGGTCCAAACGTGAGGAGGTCTGAAAAACAGAAATGGCCGACCCCTTTGGAAAGGAACCGGCCGGCCCGACGATCGACCTGATCTTTACCTAATCCCGGCGAACCGGGGCGACGGGCGGAGACGCCGGTCTTCGATACGCAAGCGGCAGAATGCCGATGTTCCGCGCCTCGCTCAGAGAGATCAACTGGTAGTCCATATCGTCCCCGTCCATTTGCTCCCGGAATTCGTTGAGCTGCCGGGTGCCTTCGGCGATCGCGGCAGTGAAGCTTTTGAAGGAGGCCTGGTTGCGGAAGCGATCGGTGAGCGCGCGCGGGATCTCCCGGCCCTTCGTGGCCTCGGCCGGTCCTTGTGACCCCATCATCGTGGTCTCCAGTCCGACGGTGGTCTCTCCCGATTCATCGAGGTCAAACGCCAGGAACATGTGTCCTGGGATCACGGCGAGGTAGGGGCTGATACCGATCTTCCTCAGGACCGCCGCGAAGAGCGCCGTGCCGTCGACGCAGTTCGCCTGCCTGGCTTCGAGCGACTCCTCGAACAGGCGCACGTGCTGGCTGCCCACCACCGAAGACTCGGCGGAAGACTGACTGATGTCGCTGTACCGCAGTCCGCGTTGCTGGAGCACGTGCCAGATCGCATAGACCTGACGGAGGACCTCCGCGGGGCTTTCCTCCTGATAGGCTGAGAAGGAATCGACGATCTTCGACTCGATCGCCTCCCGGGTGAGCGTGTTCACGAAGGGATGATTTTCGTTGACGTAGGCCGCGAACATCCAGGACATGTCGAGGTCCTCCTCGTCGCTCTCCTCGTCCGCCGCGATCACGAACGGACAATCGTTGATGGAGCGGACAATCACGGTCTTGCTCCGGGCGCCCAGGCTGCGGCCGTTGACGAAGACCTCCATGACGAGGTTGAGGGGCATGGGCTGCCGCCAATCGAGGAGCGCGTCGTACTTGTAGTTAATCTTCGGGTACACCTCGTATTCGCCGGCCCCCGCCTCGGCCCGGCCCTCGAAACTGCTCGACTCCATGACCGCGTTTGGTTTGATGTCGACCCTGATGGCGCTGTTCGCAGGAACGTTCTCGAGCGATGCACCGATGAATCCAAGCGTCTCGCCGAGCACCCGTGGATCCTCCTCGGCATCCTCCTCCTGGGGGAGAGTCATCGTGGCCGTCGAGACCACATAGGAAGGGAAGATCTGGGCGTCCATGCCGACCGCCGGGTCCCACCTGAGCGGAGCCGTGGGGGCGGGGGCACCGGGTTCGGACGCCGAGGAGGCGGACCCGTTCGCGGGTTTGGAGATCGCCCCAACCACGCCCCTCGAATACCTCTTTTTGCCCTCAGCGCCAGGCGAGGCCTTCGCGTCCTGGTCCCTCTCTCCGACCCGCTTCACCGTCTGCGCCGCCGACAGAGCGGGGACAAAAGCGGTGAGAGCCAGGACTATGGCTAGCAATGCGTATCCGTTCAGTTTCATCAGGATCATCGGGGATCTATCTTTCAAGACGCGATCGGCCGCGGTTTGCGGACGACGGTCGGTACCGCCGGTGGATCCGGGGTGGTCATTATGCATAGAATCCGTGGTGAAATGGGTTACATGCTTCACAAACAGGGCGGCGGGCTCACCACCATCGCGTTTCTCGTCCTCGCAAACTCGGTCGGCGCCGAAGTGCGGTCCAGCCATCTGACCCTCGATCGCGCCGGCCTGTCACGGGCGCAGGCCGAGGCGGCGCGCACTCCTCCGGTGGCAGGTTCGCCGCCTGGACGGATGGTCGTGGAGACGCCCTTCGCCTTCACCGCGGTGGCCTTCCTCGCAAACCGCGGGAGTGATGGCGACCTGACCGTTCGGGTGAGCCGCGACGGGCGTGTGTGGTCGACCGCGCTCCTTGTGCCGGACGACGAACCGAATCCGCCGTTCAACGAACGCGGACAGACCCACCCGTTCGCGCTCGATCGAGTCAGCGCCCTCTATTTCCCGGAGTCATTGCCGAGCGGTCCGGCTCGCTTCGTTGCCTTCGAATATGTGGGTGCTGCAAATCCTCCCACCCGCGTCACTCTCCACCTGATCGACGCCGCGACCTCGCCGGAACGTATCGGAAAGCGCTCGATCGACGACGTCACCGACGAACATGCCCTCAAGCCTCCTCTGGTGCGTCGCGCCGAATGGGGGGCCCGGCCTCCGAAGTACCCATACACCCTCACTCTCGCGAAGCACCTCGCCATTCACCACACCGCAGGAGTGAGCGATGGCCTGGCGCCGACGACGGAGGAGTGCGCCGCCCGGGTTCGCGCCATTCAGGCCTTCCATCAGGACACTCGAGACTGGAACGACGTGGGCTACTCGTACCTGATCTGCGGCACCGGAGAGGTATTCCAGGCGCGCGAAGACGAAGATGACGCCACCGACGTGTGGGGCGCTCACGACGGTTTCAACCGAGGCTCGATGAGCGTGTCCCTCATGGGCTATTTCCATCCGCCCTACAACCAGATTCCCACGACGCCCATGTTGGATAGCCTGGTCCGAACCCTCGCCTGGATGGCGGACATCCGAGGCGTCGATCCGCTGGATTCGTCGCTCTACGAGGCCTACGGATCGCTGCGGACAAACATCTACGGACACCGGGAGGTCCGCGCGACCGAATGTCCCGGCAACATCATCTTCGCCATCAAGGACCTGATCCGATTCTCCGTCGCGGAGCGCCTCGCCTTGTACCGCGAAGGCTCTAGCCCGGTGCAATGATGTCCGCGTCGTCCGGGGTACCCGGGCGGCCACAAGGCCCGCGGCACCCCAACAGCGGACGAGTTCAGGGTGGCTACCCCCTACGACCCGTGTGATCGGCGGGGTACCCGGGCGGCCACAAGGGGTGCCCCTACTGGATCCGGATCCGGGCCCCGAAGCCTTCTTCGTAGGTGTGGTAGTACTCGAGCGAAGGCTCGGGGTGTTTCCAGCAGTAGTACCCGCTGCCATTGTCGAAGTCGACGAGCCACAGGCCCTTGATGTCGAGCCCGATGGAGGACATCTCGGCCGCCCACGCGTTGACGATGGACTGCGCCTGTTCGCGCGTGTGGGGGGTGGCGCTCGAGGCCGAAAGCAGCCTTTCGACCCGGTCGTGGGCTTCCGCGGTCAACTGCTGAACGCGGGGAAGCAGCGCCTTCGCCTCCCCATAGGTGAAGACGCGTTTCTCGGTAAGGACACCGGTCATCGCGGGGGCCAGCTTCGTGGGAGGCTCAGGCGACCGTCACTTCCGGGCAGAGGTAGACATCCTGGATCGCGTTCAGGAGCTTCACACCCTCGGCCATGGGTCGCTGGAAGGCCTTTCGTCCAGAGATGAGGCCCATGCCGCCGGCGCGCTTGTTGATCACCGCGGTGCGGACCGCTTCCGCGAAATCGTTGTCGCCGGAAGCGCCACCCGAGTTGATCAGGCCCGCGCGGCCCATGTAGCAGTTGGCGAGCTGATATCGGGTGAGGTCGATGGCGTTGTCAGAGGTCAGTTCGGTGTAGACCCGCTTGTCCGTCTTGCCGTAGGGGTTCTCCTTGGAGTTCAACACATCGTAGCCCCCGTTGTTCTCGGGGAGTTTCTGCTTGATGATGTCCGCCTCGATGGTGACGCCGAGGTGATTGGCCTGGCCGGTGAGATCGGCGGACAAGTGGTAATCCTTGTCCTTCTTGAAGGCGGGATTTCGGAGATAGCACCAGAGGATGGTGCCGAGGCCCATCTCATGCGCGATCTTGAAGGCCTGGCTCACTTCGACGATCTGCCGCGAGGAGGCGTCCGAGCCGAAGTAGATGGTGGCGCCGATCGCCACCGCTCCCATGTCCTGGGCCTGCTTCACCTGGCCGAACATGATCTGGTCGAACTTGTTCGGGTAGGTGAGGAACTCGTTGTGGTTGATTTTGACGATGAACGGAATTTTGTGCGCGTACTTTCGCGCGCACGCGCCGAGCACGCCGAGGGTCGAAGCCACCGCGTTGCCGCCGCCCGCGATCGCGAGCTTGACGATGTTCTCGGGATCGAAGTAGTCGGGGTTCTTCGCGAAGGAGGCGCCGGCCGAGTGTTCGATGCCCTGGTCGACGGGGAGGATCGACAAGTAGCCGGTGCCGCGGAGGCGGCCGGTGTTGAACATCGACTGAAGCGACCGAAGGACGGGCACCGGACGATCCGAGGGTCCGTGATTGAGGGAAACCCAATCCGGGTCGGGCAGGTGCAGCCGGTCTTTCGAGATGGTCGCGCACTTGTGGTCCAGAAGGGCGCGGGCGTCTTTTCCGAGTGCTTCTTCGATTGCCTGAATTTGGGTCATGGGATTCCTTTGGAGGCGTTGTCCTTGAAAGTCTATCGGGAGGAGGACAACTATGGAATCCGGGTGTTCTGCCAAACTTGCCCGCGTTCTGATGCGCAGGTTGCCCTCGACCGTCGTGTTCGCGATTTTCACAGGAATCGGCGGGCTTTTCGTCGTGCCCGCCCTGATCGCGGACCATTCGACCTCGTTCGCGAGCCTCGCCGTCGGCACCGACGACGCATTTTCTGTCACCGGCCTTGAGCCCCGCGAGAACCAGATCGGAGGGGGAGCGATCCGGTGGCTGCGCCCCCAATCAACTTTCCGCTTCAAAGATGTCGGTCCGGGGCCGGTCGATGTGACGCTCGAGGTCCGAGACCATCGGACGGACCTCACGCTGGTCGCAAACGGCGCCGTGGTTGGTGGGCTCAGGCGCGGAGAAAGAACCTTCGTCAGGAGGATCTCCCTGGCCGGTCGGGACCTGGAGTTTGGGGTTGAGACCGAAGGTTTCGAGACCTCGACCCGCGCGCTTGGAACCCAGTTTGTTTCTTTATCCGTGACTCCTGCGGGCCCCGCGGCAGCGACGGCGCCTTCGGTTCCCCGCAGAGTGTGGTTTTCGTGGGGAGTGGTGGTGCTGGTGGCCGTCGCGGTATCCGCGATGTCCCGCCTGAGCCTCGCCGCGGCCTTGCTGCCGATCGCGTTTTTTCTGCTGATGATTCTGCCCGCAGGACTGTGGCGGTCCGCATGGCTCTTCGAATGCGCGGCTCTCGTTTCCGCGGGCAATGCGATTTCGGCATTGATAGCCATGCGCGGTCGCGGGACTGCGGCCTCCAGGAGTGTCCTCCAGGCCGTCCTGATGACGGCGGTCACCGCACACGGCGTGCTTCCTCCTTCGCCCCTGGTGATTCAGGGTGATGCCCAGCTTCACGGGAACAAGCTTGGAGAAGTGGCTCGAGGGAATCTGTTTCCCACGAGTCGCACCGACCATAAGCCGCCCTTCGAGATTCCTTATGGCTTCAGCTTCTACGGTCTGCTCAGCCCCTTTTCGGGTTCGGGACCGGTCAATGTCGCGGTGGTCCGCCACGGCGCGGCTTTCTTCTCTTCGTTGTCCGCTCTGGCTCTCGCCGCTCTCTTCGCGCGTTCGTCCGCAAACCTGGCCGCCATGGCCGTCCTTCTTTGGACCTTCGCACCCGTGAACATCAAGACCATGGGCTTTGGCAATCTCTCCAATGTTTTCGCGCAGGCGATCTTCGTCCTGTTTCTGGCCGGGGCCGGCCTTCTGCCGAAGGGCGCCCTCCGGGCGGCAATTCTCACAACCCTCATCGCCCTATCGGCCACCGCCCACCTCTCGGCCTTCATCGTCGCGATCGTTGTCCTCCTCGCGACGTTCGTATTTTCGACCGATCGGCACGGACCCGCTTTCAAGCCATTGCTCCTCGGCGTCATCCTGGCGGGGGCCTACTACGCCACCTTCCTTCCGATGATCCTGAGCCACGTTCCGCGATTGTTGGGAGAGCGGGGAGGAAGCTCGGGCGTGTTCGATCCCTGGCGGCTTCCCAGACACCTCCTCGATGGCGCCGGGTGGCCGCTCGCTCTTCTCGTGGTGCTGGCCGTTCTGGTCGCGGGAATCCGCCTGGTGCTCCCTTTGAGTCGCAGTCTCCTGGTCGCGGGTCTCGCTCTCGCCCTGATCGCTCTGGTCTCGCCGGTCGAGGTGCGCTACCTTCTGGCCCTGACTCCGGTCGTGGTGATGGTGGCGGCGATGGTTTTCGACGACGAGGCGATGCGCGCTTATCCACCGCAGAAACTGACTTCGCTGGTTGATCTTCCCGGGCTGAGACGCCTCGGATCGGAGGCCGTCCGGCTGCCCCTCGCCCTGCTCCTCCTGGCCGCCGCGGTCGTTCACGGACTCAACCTGCTCCTGGAGTTCATCCCCCTTCGTCCTGTCTGAACACGGGGTCTGAACACCTCGGCTGCTACACTCAACCGTTCCAATAACTTATGGAGTACATCTGCAAGGTCGGCACCGCCGCGGGTGAGATCGTGGAGCGGACTTTTGACGCGCCGAATGAGGAGGCTCTGCGGGCCGACCTTCTGCGTCAGGGTCTTTTCCTCTTCTCACACCGTCAGGCGAAAGCGGGGTTCCGGCTCATGGCCCCGCGGGTCAAGGCGGAGAACCTTCAACTCTTCGGACAGGAAATCGCGGCTCTCCTGAAGGCCGGCCTCCCGCTCACCCAGTCGATGGATCTGATGGTCGAACGGCAGCGTGAGCCCATCTTCAAGCGATCGCTCGCCGCGGTTCGTGATCGCATCAAGTCAGGCGCCGCGTTATCGGAGGCCTTTCGCCAGGAAGGGGCCCTTTATCCGCCCATGTTCTCGGCCAGTCTGATCGCGGGGGAGCGCAGCGGCAATCTGGAAGCGGTCCTCAGGCGGTTCGTCTCCTACATCAAGCTCAATCAGAGCATCAAGAAAAAAGTCATCGCCGCATCCGTCTACCCTCTTGTGCTTTTCTCCGGGATGTTCTTTCTGATGTACGTGATGCTCACTCAGGTGCTGCCCCAGTTCTCCAGCTTCTACAGCACCTTCGGGGCGGAACTTCCCCTTCCCACCAGAATTCTTCTGGCCTTGTCCGAGATCGTTCGGACCTGGAGCCTGCCCTTCTTCGCTGCGGTGCTGGCCGGAGGTGCAGGCATGCTTTCGTGGCTTCAGGCGGCGCCCAACCGGGAGCGCTTTGATGGCTGGATCCTCCACTTTCCTTTCTTCGGGCCGCTCATGCGCACCTATTCGACCAGCCAGCTCGCGCGCAGCCTGTCGACCCTTCTGACCGGTGGGCTGCCGCTGGTTCAGTCCCTCGGCGTGGCCGCCGCTTCGGTGGGGAATCGCGCCATTTCGGCCTCGGCCTCGGCCGCGGTTCCCCAGATTCAGGAGGGCAAGAGTCTTTCGATGGCCCTCGATGCCACCGGCCACATTGAGCCGCTCACCGTCGAGATGATTCGCGTAGGCGAGAGCACGGGCGCCCTGGGAGAAATGCTCAACCAGGTCGCGGACTTCTACGATGAGGATCTGGAAGTAAAGGTGCAGACCATTCTCGCCCTCGTCGAACCGGTCCTCCTGCTGGTGATGGCGGTGGTGATCGGCGCTCTGGTTCTGGCCCTATATCTGCCGATGTTCGAGATGTTTTCGACCCTTCAGACGAGGATGAGTTAGGCGTGGCCACAACCGCCGCCACCGTTAGGTCCACGCCCGCGCCGGTCACGGAGAGTGTGGCGGATCGAGAGGAATCGGCAGCGCGGGCCCTCGCCTCGCGCCTGGGGCTCCAGTTTCTCGATGTGACGTCTTTCGCCCCCGACCCGCAGATTCTCCAGAGCGTGCCGGTGGATCTGATGTTCCGCTACAACTTCCTTCCCTACCGCGAGGAACAAGGACGCCTGGTCCTGGTCATGGCCGATCCCTCGGACCTGACCGTGATCGACGACCTGGCCATTTTGCTGAACCGCCGGATTCAGGCCGCGGTGGGTACGCCCTCGGCGATCGGGGAAGCGCTCAAGCGCGGTCAGGGCTCGCAGCGCGTGCTGGAGCAGGCGTCCGAATCGCTGATCATGCAGATCGTCCGCGAGGGCGATGAAGGCGAAACCCTCTCCGTCGACTCGATTCAGGCCCAGGACAAGTCGCCCATCGTTCGCCTGGTCGATTCGGCCCTGTTCGATTCGCTCTCGCGCCGCGCCTCCGACATCCACATCGAGACGCGGGACAACGAGGTCCAGATCAAGTACCGCATCGACGGCGTCCTGCAGCCGGCCATGAAGCCGATCGCCAAGGAGCACCACGCGGAGATCATCAGCCGCATCAAGGTCATGGCCGAACTCGACATCGCCGAGAAGCGGGTGCCGCAGGACGGCCGCTTCCGCGTGCGGCTGGGCGGGCGGCAGATCGACTTCCGCGTCTCGATCATGCCGTCGGTGCATGGCGAAGACGCGGTCATCCGCATCCTCGACAAGGAGAACCTGTCGAAGCAGTTCTCATCGTTGCGGCTCGACATCGTGGGCTTCGAAGCGAAGGAACTGGCGCGGTTCCGGCGCTTCATTCGCGAGCCCTACGGCATGGTGCTGGTCACGGGTCCGACCGGCTCCGGGAAAACCACCACCCTCTACGCCGCCCTCTCGGAGATCCGCACTGAAGAAGACAAGATCATCACCATCGAGGATCCGGTCGAATATCAGCTCCGCGGCATCACCCAGATTCCCGTCAACGAGAAGAAGGGCCTTACCTTCGCGCGTGGACTGCGTTCGATCCTGCGTCACGATCCCGACAAGATCATGGTCGGCGAAATCCGCGACCACGAAACCGCCGACATCGCGATCCAGTCGGCCCTTACCGGTCACCTGGTTTTCACCACGGTCCATGCCAACAACGTGATCGACGTGCTGGGCCGCTTCCTCAACATGAAGATCGAGCCCTACAACTTTGTCTCCGCTCTCAACTGCGTGATGGCGCAGCGCCTGGTGCGCACGATCTGCGAGCACTGCAAGCGGTCGGTCCGGGCGAGTGAAGCGCTGTTGGTCGAGTCGGGCCTCGATGTTTCGAAGTACACCGATCACACCTTCTACGAGGGAGCCGGGTGTCTTGAATGTGGAGGCACCGGTTTCAAGGGCCGCACCGCGATCTGCGAACTGCTCGACGTGACCGATCATGTCCGCGAACTCATCCTCGCCCGCCGGCCGGCCTCGGAGATCAAACGAGCGGCGCGCGACGAGGGCATGACTTTCCTGCGCGACTCCGCCTTGAACCGGGTGTTCGCCGGCATCACCACCCTTCAGGAGATCAACAAGGTCACCTTCGTGGAGGTCGTCTGATGATGGGGCGGCTGCGTCGCTATTTTCTGGACCCGGCCGGGGCCTCCGTGGCTCTCGAGTTTTCTTCGTCCGCCATCGTGGGCGCGCGGGTGGAAAAGAGGCGCGGCACCCTCGAGTTGAAAGCACTCGCGAGCGAGGCTCTTTCCGCGGGAAGCCTGGCTCCCACCCTCGAGGACCCCGGTTTTGTGGATCGCGAACAGATCCGTGCCGCGATCAAGGACGTTCTGGCCCGGATTGGCGCCACCTCCGCCGCCCGCGCCGCTCTGGTGGTACCCGACGTGCTGACCCGATTTCGTCTTTTCCCGAACGACGAGGTCAAGGACGAGCCAAAGAAGAGGGACGCGGTCGTGGCCTTCCGGATGCAGAAGCTGCTGCCCTTCCCGGCTTCGGAGACCCGTGTCGTTTCCGCGTGGCCCGAGCTTGCCACCGACCCCGTCCTCGCTCTCGGTTTTTCTTCCTCCGTACTGTCTGCGTATGAGCAGGTCGGTCAGGCCTTCGGGCTGGATGTGGGCTCGGTCGAGACATCGTCCATGGCTCTGCTTCGCGGACTCCCTTCGGAAGGAGATGTCTTTTTAGTGCGGCACGAGCCTTCCTGGGTGACCCTCACCTTGACCCGCAAGGGATGGCCCATCTCGATCCGTTCCTTTGACGGTGCGGTGGCGGGTAGCCCCGACGAGGTGAGGCGCGAAATCGCTTCCACCGCGGTTTTCTGGCGCGACCGTCATTCGGGTCAGCAACTCAAGACCGCGGTGATTCATGCCGGCGACGCCTGGTACGAGGGGCTCGGCCGCGACGTCAACGAAGTATTCGGCTGTGCTTCGCAACGGGCAAGCGCTCCCCGGCACCTGGTGGTGGCGGGCGTGCCGCCTGCGGTCGAGCGCATGGCCGCTCCCGCCCTGGCCCTTCTGGGGGCATCCTGATGGACCTGTCCGCTTCGACGAACCTGGCTCTGCGCCCGTTCCGCAACGAGCGGCTCCCGTGGCTGCTCGCGAGCCTGCTCCTGGTGCTGGCGCTTGGGGTCTCGGTGGTGCACGCTCGTCTCATCGACCGGATCCTCTCCGGAGACGAGGCGAACACCGTGCGGGTGGTGCGAGAGGATGAGCAACGGATCGCCGAGCTCGAGGAAGCGATCAGTTTGGAGCCGCCCCTGAAGGTCGAGCCGGCGGAACTCCAGCGTTTGCGAGCCTTCAAGGACCTCGTCGATCGCCGCGTCTTTCCCTGGCGGCTCCTGCTCGCCGAACTCGAGGAGACGCTGTCGGGCGATGTACGCCTGACCCGCATCTCGCCGGGAGAGAACACTTCCGGCCGTGGCATGCTGATTGAGTTGTCGGGTGAAGCCCGGACGAAGGAGGATGCTTTCTCGATGGCGGAGGCCCTTGATGCTTCACCGCTCTTTTCGAACGCGGTGCTGCGATCCATGGCTGAGATCAAAGAGGGGATCGACTTTGAAGTCGAGGTTGTGTTCGACCCGGACCAAGGCGCCAAAGACACCCGAAGCGCTCCTCTGCCGCCGCAGCCGGCCGAAGCACGCTCGCCCGGCCCGAACGCACCGAGGACCCGATGAACCGACGGGGCTCCAGGGCGCGTCTGCGCATTGCTCTTATTGGAGCGGTCCTGCTGCTCGTGAATGGCGCGGTTTTCGCCGCCTTCAGCTGGCCGGGGCTCACCAGAGTCCACCGCGCCGAAGACCGCGCCCGCGAGGTGGCCGAGCGCAAGGACGCGCGGGAACGCTTGTGGGCTCAGTTGATGGCGCGCCGGGATCTGCTGGCGCAGAACCTTAAGGACATCGAGACCCTGCGCCGAGATCATCTGAAGTCTCGATCCGCGGACCTGTTCGCGGCCCAGCGCGAAATCGAAAAGCTGGCCCAGGATTCCGGGCTGCGTCCCCACCGGAGCACCTACACCCTCGGGAAGATCAAGGGCACCGATCTCGTCCGCTGCGAAGTCACCCTCCCCCTGGATGGGAGTTACGCCAATCTCACCGGCTTCCTGAGACGTGTAGGGTCGGCGCGCCGCTTCCTGGTGGTCGACCAGATGGCCCTTTCGGAGGACGATCAAGGGGCCCGCATGAGCCTGACCCTCTCCGCGATTTTCAAGGAGGATGGCCTGTGAAGCGCCGGGAGCGGGGCACCACCTTTGTAGAGGTTCTGGCCGTGGCCGCGATCGTCGCGATTCTGGCCGCCGCCATTCTTCCCTTGTCCAGGCTCACCCGGCAGCGGCAAAAAGAGATAGAACTGCGGAGAACCCTGCGCGAAATCCGGTCCGCCGTCGACCGCTACAAGGATGGGGTCGACCGGGGTCTGATCGGAGGGACCGACGTGAAGCTTGGCAGCGAAGGCTATCCAGAGTCCCTGGAGACGCTTGTTGAGGGGGTCAACCAGGTCGGACGTCCGGGCTTCAAGCTCAAGTTCATGCGACGCATCCCGAATGACCCCTTCACCGGCAAGCCCGAGTGGGGGATGCGGTGTTACCAGGACGATCCCGACTCCACGTCCTGGTGCGGTGACAACGTTTACGATGTGTACTCCGAGGTGGAAGGCACCGCCCTGGATGGCACGAAACTGAAGGACTGGTGATGGTTCGACAAGACCCCGGACTCCGCGACTCGCGAGGCACCCTGACCTCCAAGGGGGCGGGCTTCACCCTGCTCGAGTTGATCGTCGTCCTGAGCATCCTGGGCATTCTGCTCTCGATCGCCCTTCCGAACTATCGCAACTCCATCATCCAGGCGCGCGAGGCGGTTCTGCGCGAGAACCTCTATCGCATGCGCGACCTGATCGACCAATACCAGTCCGACAAGGGCAAGTACCCGGAGACCCTGGAGACTCTGGTCACCGAGGGCTACGTACGCAAGATTCCCGCCGATCCCATCTCCCCGGACCCCTGGGTGGAAGTACCGCCCGAAGACGAATCTACGACTGGGGAAGTGCTCACGGGAGTGTTCGATGTGAAAAGCGCTTCCACGGCGGTTGGTTCAAACGGCGTGCCTTACAACGAGTGGTGATGGGGCGAAAGAGACTGACCAGCGTCGGCATAGGCTTCATCGCCCTGTTTCTGGGGTGGCGGTTCTTCACGCCCGCCCCGGACGTGGCGACCAAGGCGGCGCTTCGGCTGGAGGGGGGGTCCGATGTTCCCGCGATCGACCTGTCCCGTCTCGGTCGCGGCGATGCCGGGTCGGCCCCGACCCGAGATCTTTTTCGGTTCGGCCGGTCACGAGCTGACCTTTCCCCCGTGCCGACGCCGGTGATCGCGTTGCGCCCTCTGAACACCCCGACCCCGTTTCCGGTTGAAGAGGCCCCCCCGACTCCGACTCCGTATCCGCCCCTGAACCTCTCGTTCATCGGGATCGTCGATAATGGGGAAGGCCGGAAAATCGGGTCTTTCGTCAAAGATGGAGAGATAGTTCTGGTGGGCGAGGTCGGGCAGGTGCTGGCCAACGCGTTTCGCGTGGTCCGGATCGGCACGGACTCCGCCGAGATCGAGGAACTGGCGTCGGGGCGGACGAGGCGTCTGGCGCTTCGGACGCCCTAGAACCGCCTGCGTCCTTCGGGAAAGTTGAAGATCAATTTGAATCGCCAAGCACTCATGAACTACCGGGTCCTGCCTCTCGTCGCCGCGTTGGCGCTTTCCATTGCGGGCGCAGGCTGCGGTGGGGCCATGGCGTATCGGGGAGGGCAGAACCTCTCCGAGCGGGGGGACTGGGACCTTGCGGTCGCGCGCTTTACGAAGGCACTTGAGTCCTCACCGAGGAACATCAAGTACAAGATCGCCCTGGAAAACGCCAAGATCCAGGCGAGCCGGGTGCATACGGACAAGGCCCGAAAGCACGTCCAGACCGGCAACCTCGAAAAGGCCATGGAAGAGTACGGGATCGCCGCCGGCTACGACCCATCCAACAAGGCGGCCACCGACGACATCGTGGTCCTCAAGGCGCGAGTTGCGAAGATGGAGGCGGACAAGAGGGCGGCCAAGGAACTGGCGAACCGGCGGCCCGAGGACGCCCATCTCCCCCTCCCCCTGCTCTCCCCCCGTTCCCAGTCGGAAATCAAGATCAACATGACGGGATCGGTCGAAAAGGTGTATCAGACCCTCGGCTTCATGGCTGGTGTCAATGTGGTGTTCGATCCGGATATGCAGCAGCCCGGGAAGGTGATCACCGCCAACGTCAGCGGGGTCACGTTCCAGGAGGCGCTCGACCAGATCGGCCTCATCAACAAGAAGGCCTACAAGGTACTCGACCGCAACACCATCCTCATCATCGACGACAACAATCCCCAGCAGCGCCAGCGCTGGGACGACCAGGTGATGCGCACCTTCTACCTTGAGAACATCGAGGCCAAGGACCTCGAAGCGGTGCTTCGCCAGGCGCTCGGCACCGGGGCCAGGGTCTCCAAGAACGACGCCACGAACGCGGTCACCGTGATCTCGACCCTTGACGAAATGGCCCTCGCCGACCGCTTCATCCGATCGAACGACAAACCGAAAGGCGAGATCCTGGTAGAGGTCGAGATCCTGGAGATCAACCGGACCAAGGCCAAAGAGTATGGCCTTCAGCTCTCGAACTACCAGGCCGCGGTGGAGCTTCAACCGACCGGAGTGGCGGGCGAAGTTTCGGGCGGTCTCACCCAGCTGCGTGCGCACCTCCTTTCTTCCCTGAACGCCTCTGACTGGATCGTGCAGATTCCTTCGAGCCTGTTCTCGAAGTTCCTCCACGACGAGTCCATCGTGAAGATCATCTCCTCGCCGAAGGTCCGTGCCTTCGAAGGAAAGAAAGCCACGTTCAAAGTGGGAACCGACGTGCCCATCCCCCAGTTCTATCCAGGATACGGCGGGGTCACCCAACCCGGTCAGACCGGCGGCGGTTTCACGGGAGGCAGTACCAGCGCCACTTACAAGACGGTCGGCGTCAATCTCGAGATCGACAAGGCCAAGGTCACCAGCAGCGACGAAATCACCATGGAGTTCAAAGCCGAGTTCTCGTTGATCGGCGAGGACAAGGTGTTCGGAACGGGAGCGAACCAGGTGAACTATCCCCAGTTTCTGACTCGGGAAATCGTGAACACTCTGCGGTTGTCGGATGGCGTGACCGCGGTCATAGGAGGTCTGCTTCAAGGCCGTGACGCCCGCTCTCTCAAGGGAGCGCTGGGCCTCGAGTCCATTCCTATCCTGAACCGGATCCTCGGCGGCCAGACTCGGCGCGATGAGGAAATCGAGATCCTGATCTCCCTGACTCCGCACATTCTGAGGGCTCCAAACATCCTGCCGGAGGATGTCGAGCCCATGTACCTTGGACTCCGCAACAATCTGAGGATCCCCGGGGTACGTCCGTTGTTTGGTCCGGAGGTGGACCAAGCGGCGGCGCAGACGCCCGCGAACCCCTCCTCTCCCGCACCGGCTTCTCCACTTGCGACGCCCGTGCTCGCGCCGGTTTCGAGTCCTCGCCCCGCGGCGATACCCGGACCCACTGCACCTTTCGCCACTCCAACTCCGCCCGTTACTCCGGTGCCGGCCTCGCCCCTGCCCACTCCGGTCCCTCGCCCAGGTCAGGATTCTCCTCCCGCGAGATCGCTCGATGGGGCCCCTGTGCCGACCACGGTGCCGACACCGCCGCCCTCCGTTCCCTCGGCTGCGGGCCCGCGGGCCGCCAGATCCGCCTGGGACCGTTCGGAAATTCAAATGAAGGTGGGCCAGGTGGAGCGAGTGGCTGTGAATCTCTTCGATCTGCGGAACGTCAGTGAACTGGCCCTTACGGTTCGTTCCGATTCCGCGATCATCGAGTTCGTGGAAATCGATCCCGGTCAGCTCTTGTCGGTGGACGGTGTGCAGGTCTTGTCCGAACGCCAGCTCGACGCCGGCCGTGCTTCGGCGAAATTCCGCCGGGCCACTCCGCTTTCCGGGGGAACTGGAAAGGTGGCGACCATCGGGTTTCGCGCGGTGCGCCCAGGCGAGGTCACGATCTTCGTCGAGAACCTGGCCGTGAGCTCCGCGGGTGCGAACAGCGTAGTTCCCCTCGCGGGTGCGGTTCGTGTTACGGTGACGCCATGATTCGCGGTCTCGCTTCGTCGCGTCTTTTTCGTCGGGTTTTCGTCCTCCTCCTCGCCGGCCTTCCCGCGAGCTGCGGGCAGGCCCTGCTCACCGCACCGGTGGGCGCCACCCTGACCATCAACATCAATCCTCCGTTCATCGCCGCTCACGGCGACGTGGCCATCGTGTCGGTCTTTGTCCTCGAACCCGCGGGAACTCCGGTACCGGATGGAACGGTGGTGCAATTCTTCACCACGCTTGGAACGATCGACGAGCAGGGGAAGACGAACGATGGTGTGGCGCGGGTGAACCTGCGATCGGATGCACGCTCGGGCACCGCACGAGTCACGGTGTTTTCCGGACCCGCGACCGCAACCTCCGAAGTGGTGGTGGGTGCCACCCGTCCATCCCGCGTTCTTTTTGATCTGATCGACCCGCGGATTGACCTCGCCAGCGGACGAAACACCGCCAGTTTCCGAGTGACCGTGCTGGATGCCAATGGCAACGGAGTCGTGGGGATTCCCGTGCGCTTCTCCGTGCTGGAGAACACCGCCCTCGACACCATTATCGAGACCGGGGACGTGCTGACCAACAACAGCGGGGAGGCGACGGCTCGCGTTCAGACCCGTCGCACCGAGTCTGGCACCATCCGCATTCGCGCCGACGTTTTGTCCGGCACGGTGTTGTCGGTGGAGTTCGCGGTTCCCGTGGTGGCCGGCGTGATGGCAGGGAACTGACGGAAATGCGCCAGACCGTCCTGCTCGGGGCCGTCGTCTCGGGGCTGGGCCTTGCCTCCAGCAGCCTCGCCGATACCCTGGTTCTGCGCTCGGGCCGAACTTTGAAGATCGAGGCGCTCTCGTGCGGCGCGTCTTTCTGCCGGGTCAGCGTTCAGGGCGGAGAGTTCGAGATTCCGGCGCTTCAAATAGACCGGGTCGAGCTCGAACCGCTGGGCGAAAGCCCGAGACCCCCCGCGGAGGTGGAGTTCGGGAATGAGATTCCCGCAGTCGCACCACCGCCTGCTGACTCGGACGCCGTCCCCAGGTCGCCACGGTCGGTGGAAGAAATCGTGGCCGATGCCGCTCACCGTTACGGTTTACCCGCCTCGCTGGTGCGCGCGGTGGCTCGGGCCGAGTCTTCCTTCCGTCCGGACGCAGTCTCCCGGAAGGGGGCCCAGGGAGTGATGCAGTTGATGCCGGGCACCGCCCGGGAGCTTGGGGTGAAGGATCCTTTCGATCCGGCCCAGAACGTCGAAGCGGGTGCCCGATTGCTTCGCCAGCTGCTTGAGAAGTACGAGGGACGTGTGGCCGAAGCGCTCGCCGCCTACAACGCGGGGCCGGGTGCGGTGGCTCGCCACCAGGGCGTCCCTCCGTATCCCGAGACGCGGTCGTATATTCGAAAGGTCGTGAAGGACTTTCAGAAGTCCGAGCGGTCGGCGACCCCATCGTCTGAAAAAGGGCGGTGAAGATCCCTGACCTCTCGCGGGAAGCGATCGGCCGGGATCGGGGTTTCTCGATGCCGGCCCTTCTGGCCATGCTGGCCATAATGACGCTGGCCCTGTTGCTGGCCATGCCGTCCTGGCGCTACCTGACTCAAGATGATCGGGAGCAGGAGTTGATTTTCAGAGGCCGCCAGATTTCGAACGCCATTGCCCGGTTTCAGCGCAAGAACGGGAACGCCTTCCCGGCCTCGATCGAGCAGCTTGTGCAGGGGAAGTACCTGCGCAAGGACTACAAGGACCCCATGACCAAGGATGGGAAGTGGAGAATCCTGCGCCCGGGTGAAGGTGTTCCCGGCGCACCCGGCGGTCCAGGGGCCCCGGGCGGACCCGGCCAGCCGCCGCCCGGACCGACGCCCTCGCCCGCACCCTCACCCTCACCTTCGGCGTCACCACGGTCGACGTTCGGCGGGAACACGGGCGGTCCCGGCGGTCCGGTGGCCGGAGTCGTCAGCCTCTCGACGGAAACCGGGCTCCGCGCGGTCAACGGAAACTCCAACTACAACCGGTGGATCTTCGCCCCGAACGTCCCCTTCAATGTAGGCGGCCAGCCGGTGGGCGGTGCGGCCACGGTTCCGTCCCAGCGAAGTCCGCGTTCTCCGGATGCGGAAGCGGCCCGGCTCTCAAGATAGCGGCGGATTGGGGGCTGCGGTCGTGCGGTGGGCGTTTTGGACCTCGGCCGCCTTCAGGAGCCCCAGAACTCGGGTGACTTCCTTCTCAAAGGCCGGCCGATCTTCGGCGCGGAGCGGTTCGGCCGCGGGGCTTTGAATCCGCATGGGGTCGGCCCACGCCCCGTTCTTCATGATGCCGTAGTGCAGGTGCGGACCGGTGGCGAGGCCCGTGGCTCCCACGAGGCCCACCAGATCGCTTTGAGTCACCCGCTCGCCGGCCCGGACCATGATTCGGGAGAGATGTCCGTAGTAGCTTGTGTAGCCGTTGTTGTGGCGGATGACCACGAGTTTTCCGTAGCCGCCTTGAACTCCCGCGGTGACGACGGTGCCGTGACCGATGGCCCGGACCGGAGTGCCGTGCGAGGCGGCGAGATCGGTACCGTTGTGGGCGCGGGTCGTGTGCAGTACGGGGTGAAAACGGCCGCGCGAGAAACGGGAACTGACCCGGGAGAAGCGAAGAGGCGACTTCAGGAAGGCCTTCTTGAGCGGGTTCCCGGAAGGCTCGTAGTAGGCGGAAGTGCCGTCGTGGCCCTCGAAGCGCACCGCACTGAGGGTGCGTCCACCGTTCACGAACTGGGCGGCCAGGACCCGGCCGTAGCGCTTCAACTCGCCGTCGAGATACAGCTTCTCGACCGCTACGCGGAAGGTGTCGCCCCGCTTGATCGCGGTATTGAAGTCGATGTCCCAGGCGAAGATCTCGGAAAGCTCCATCGCCAGTTCGTCGCGCTCGCCGATGGCGTCGATGGTCTCGAACAGGCTGGATTCGATAACGCCCTGAGCGGTTCCGGTCCGCACCTCATAGTGGCGGGACTCGATGTCGGTGTGGAGACCATTGTCGCCCCGCGCGACGCGCAGAGTGCGCAGTTCGTCGATGGCGTAAGCAAAGGTCCGAAGCTTTCCTTCCGGGGTGACCGACAGCCGGAAAGGCTGGCCGGGGCGCACGTCCTTGAGGTCGTAGCTCGTGCGGGCGTTGGTGACGAGTTCGTGGATCTCGCGTGGGCTGATGATGCTCGAAAGGGCCGCGGCCAGGGTTTTCCCGCGCTCGATCTCCCCCCGAACCACCGAGAACCCCGGATTCATGGCCGCAATCGCGAGCGATTCGCCGTTTTTCGCAAGGAAAGAGGGCGAGAAGAAAGACGGATCGATGGGCAGTACGGCCAAGCCGATGGCCATCACGAGACAGAAGAAGAGTTTCTTCAGGGGTTTAGGAGTCCTTTGCCGAGATTATAGGGGTAGTAGCGCGCTACCGCACCGACAGGGGAAGGCTTAAGTCGGCTTCATCCAATAAAATACGGGAAATGAACGCCTCCGCCGTGGCCGTCCCTTCCCTGCTTGAAACCTTCCCCATGAACGACACGACGCTTGAGGCCATTCGCGCGAAGGTCCTCAGGGGGCAGCGCCTTTCTTTCGAAGACGGGGTCGCTCTCTACCGGACCCACGACCTTCTGGGCCTCGGGCGCCTCGCGAACCATGTGCGGGAGGCGAAACACGGCGACGTCGCCTACTTCGTCTGCAATACCCACATCAACCACACCAATGTGTGCGCCGCGACCTGCGATTTCTGCGCCTTTGCCGCGAAGACCGGCGAACCCCGCGCCTACACGATGTCTCTCGACCAGGTCTTCGCCGACGTGGCGAAGCAGCCCAAGGCCTGCCGGGAGGTGCACATCGTGGGCGGCCTGCATCCCGATCTGCCGTTTGAGTACTTCACCGACATGCTCAAGGGCATCAAGCAGATCCGCCCGGACATGCATGTGAAGGCCTTCACCGCGGTGGAGATCTTCTTCTTCCACAAGCTCTACAAGAAGTCGGTGCGGGAAGTGCTTGAAACCTTGAAGGCCGCGGGAATGGACTCGATGCCCGGCGGAGGCGCCGAGATCTTCAACAAGGCCACCCGCAACAAGATCATCAAGGGCAAGGCCACCGGCGAGCAGTGGCTCGAGGTGGCTCGCGAGGCGCACAAGCTCGGCATCCCCAGCAACTGCACGATGCTGTACGGCCACATCGAAACCGTCGAAGACCGGGTAGACCACCTGATCCGTTTGCGCGAGTTACAGGACGAAACGAACGGCTTCGTGACTTTCATTCCCCTCGCCTTCCAGCCCTGGGAGGCGCCGGCCATGAAACTCCCCGAAACCACCGGCTTCGAGGACCTCAAAGCGATCGCGGTGGCTCGCCTCATGCTGGACAACATCCCGCACATCAAGTCCTACTGGATCATGATCGGCCCGCGGGTGGCCCAGATTGGCCTGTCGTTCGGCGCCGACGACCTCGACGGCACGGTCACCGAAGAGAAGGTGGCGCACGACGCGGGGGCACCCACCTCTCAGTTCCTCTCGGTTGACGAACTCTGTCGTCTTATCCGTGAAGCCGGCCGTCGCCCGGTGGAGCGCGACACCGTCTTCAACACCATCAAGGAGTGGTAGGCACCACCACCGGATCGGGAGGAGGCTGCAAGGCGATCCAGGGCGGCACGCCTTCCACGAGGATGCGCGCCATATAGCGCGTCTGGTCGATGGCCAGGGAGACGAAGAAGGCCTGAGGGGCGGAACCCTCGGTCGCCTTCAGTCGCTTCTGCGCCTTCTCCGACCATTCCAGCACGCCGCGAACGTCCTTGCGCAGGCCGGCGTCGAGCATTCGTGAGAAGGCGTCGGTGTACCCCATGCCCATGCGGGCGAGGGACACCCGACTGCGCACTCGCTCTGAGTCCTGCGCAGCCAGGCTTTCCGCTTCTTTGAGCAGCACCTCGGCTTCTTCGACCAGGGCGGGCGTGAACATCGAAAGCCAGGCGTAACCGCGATCGCCGACCGCGGTCGTCTTCAGCATCGCGCTCTCCCAAAGATCGAAGTACCGGCGCATCGGCCCCGCGGCTTTTCCATAGAAGCGGGCGAAATACTCCGTCAGCAGAGCGTCCACATCCGTCTTCGGGTCGTCTACCAGTTTCGCGGCCACATAGAAGTTGAGCCCCTGGTTGGCCCAGTTCTGCTGGGTTTCACTGATGAAGCGCTCGATCCCCAGCTCTTTGTACAAGGGAATGTCGCGACGCATCGAGTGGACGATGGGCCAGGGTGTGAAAGCGAAGAAGTGGCCGTAGTACTCGTAGACGCCAGTGTGTCGGGTGAGCGCTCTCCACCCCGTCAAGTAGCGGAAGTACCGTTGATTGGCAGGACAGGTCGGGTCGTCGATCGCGTGAACGTGACAGAACTCCCACGGCATGTGGGTGAGGGCGGTGACGTAGTCCTCGTGGGGCCGGGCCCTCCTGGGCGGCGAAGAGTGATCGACATACGCGTAGATTCCCACCTGCCGGCCCGGGTGGGTCTTTCCGAGTTGGGCCAGGACCTCGTTGGCGTAGTGGACGAACCGGTCGGAGAGGGAGCCATCGGTGACCCCATAGTGCCGGTCGATGTTCCGGCACCGGTCGCATTCGCACCAGCCATTGCCGTCGTTCGGTGAGATGGAGAAGAGGGGCGATTCGGGGTTGGCGTCGAAATGGCGCCGTGCCGCCTCGACGCTCACCCGAATGACCTCGGGGTTGGAAGTGCACAACTGAGAGCTGAAGCCCCGCTTGCCTCCCACCAGCGCGAACATTTCTTTGTTCTTGTCGAAGGTCTCCTTCGAATAGCGATGAATGTTGAACCAGTTGTGGCCGAAGCTCACTTCAGGCCCGACCTTGGCCCGCATCCGCAGTTCCCACTCGGCGGCTCCGGGGCTTCCCGCCCATGAAAAACCGCCGACCGACTGGAAGGCCGGATTCCGTACAAGGGTGAGGTCGGGAACGGGGATCGAAGTCGCGGGCTGAATCTCCTCGCCCAGCACCGTCGGCATGAACCACCGAACGCCGAGAGCGCGTTCCAGGAAGGCATAGGCACCGTACAGTGTCCCCCGCGGGGACCCCCCCGTGATGGTGATTCTCCGGCCGCGGCTCTTGATGCTGTAGCCGTCCTGGTGAACGATGCGAGTGGCGGCGTTGAATGAGTTCGGGTCTTCCGGCGTGGTCACGATCAGGCGGATCTCCACCCGTTCGCTTCGAGCTTCAGTCTCGGTGCGGATCTTCAGTTCGGCCCCCGATGTCTTGTGCACGTAGGTCCGAAGCTCCTCGGCCGCGCGTTTCACCTCGGGCGGTGCCGGTGCGGGAACGATGATGCTGGCGTTGGCGCGACCGTCTTTCACGATCATCTCCGTGCATCCATGGAGCAGGACGGCCAGCAGGAGAACGGGGAGTCGTGTCGTCATCGTGGTCATCGTTATCCAAAGGACACGATAATCCCCCCTGCGAAGAGGTGCGTCATAAATGTGATCCTGCAATACCCGGTTGGATATCGGTGGTTGAGTCCTTCCGTCGCGGTTCGGTCGAGCGCGAAGCCTGGCTGCTAGCTGCCGATGTAGCGTCGCGGAACCCGGGGCCCTATTCCGGTCAGAACCTGCCACGGGTTGGTGCCGGCCCACTCGGCCAGCTCCCACACGGAGGGCGTCTCGCCGAAGACCGTGACTTGATCCCCGGCGACAAGGTCATCGGCGTCCGATGCATCCAGCATCGTCAGGTCCATGCATACGGCTCCCGCCACCTTCAACCGCACGGGCCCGTACTTCACGAAACCCTGCTCCCGCATGCGGTCACTGCGCGGGATGCCGTCCGCGTAACCGGCATTGATGGTGGCGATGCGGGTTTCCCCGGAGGCGACGAATCTCCCGCCGTAGCTGACCGGCGTGCCCGAGGCGACCGTCTTTACCAGGGCGACGCGCGCTTTGAGCTCCATGGCGGGACGGACCATCAGTTCGGGCGAAAGGGGACGGGGCCTAATGCCGTAGAGAAGCAGTCCGGGGCGCACCGCACTGTGGCTTGGGCGCGGAAAGGCGAGGCCGGCGCTGTTCGCGGCATGGATCAGCGCGGGCCGGATCCCCAGAGTCTCCAGACGGATGATCGCCTCTTCGAAGACATCCAGATGTCGGGAGGTGGCGAGTTCATCCTCGTCGGCGCTCGCCAGATGGGTCATAAGCCCCTCGATGCGGACCGACTCCAGGTCCTCCAGATGATGGATGGCGGGCTCCAGTTCGCGAATCGAGAAGCCCAGCCGGGACATGCCGGTGTCCACCTTGACGTGAACGGCCAGACGAGGCCGATCCTCATCGTGGGGGAGTGCTTGAAGAGTTCCGATCTGCTCCGGGGTCGAGATCACCGGGGTGAGGCGAAACTCGCTCAGATCGTGGACCTGTTCCGGCGCGAACCCGGTCAGCACCAGAATGGGTGCTTCGATCCCCCCCTGCCGCAATCGGATCCCTTCCTCGACGTAGGCCACTGCGAACATGGCTACCCCGAGGGGCTCGAGAGCTTGGGCTACTGGAATCGCCCCGTGTCCATAGCCATCCGCTTTGAGCACGGGGATGACCGCCCGCGTACCCGCGTAGCTGCGAATAGCCCGGAAGTTCTCACGGATGTGGTCGAGGTTCACCCACGCGGCGGCGGGGTGGTTTTCGGTCCGCGCTCGCACCTCCACGGCTCTCAGTACGAGGCGTCGCCGCCGAATCCGGACGAGTAGTCTTCAGGTGCCCGGTTTTCGAACCGCGTGAACTCGCGCAGGAACACGAGGTTCACCGTGTCGGTCGGTCCGTTGCGCTGCTTGGCGATGATGAGTTCGGCCGACCCGCGATTCTCCTCGGTCGGGTTGTAGACGGAGTCGCGGTAGATGAACATCACCACGTCGGCATCCTGTTCGATGGCTCCGGATTCACGGAGGTCGGAAAGCTGCGGCCGCCGGTCGGTGCGTGCTTCGGGCGCGCGTGAAAGCTGGGACAACGCAAGGACCGGGACCTCGAGCTCCTTCGCCAGGCCTTTGAGCGACCGGCTGATCGACGAAATTTCCTGCTGGCGATTCTCGACCCTTCCGCCTGAACCCATGAGCTGCAGGTAGTCGACCACGATCAGGCTGAGGCCGTGTTCGGCCTTCAGCCGCCGGCACTTGGCGCGCAGCTCCAGCGGGGTGAGGAACGAGGCATCGTCGATGAAGAGGGGAAGTTTGTGAAGGTCAGCCCAGGCGGTGGTGAGCTTGCCCCAGTCGGAGTCGCGCAGTTGACCACGGGTGACGAGGCCGGACTCGATCCGCGCCTCCGCGAAGATCAGTCGCTTGACCAGCTGCTCCTTCGACATTTCGAGCGAGAAGATGGCCACGGGCTCGGCGGTCGCCTGGGCCGCGGTGCGGGCGATGTTCAGGGCGAAGGAGGTTTTGCCCATGGCGGGGCGAGCGGCGAGGATGACGAGGTCCCCTTTCTGGAAACCGCTGGTCAACCGATCGAGGTCGATGAACCCCGTGGGCACTCCGGTGATCGCATCCTTCGACAGCGAGAGTTTCTCGATCTGTTCGAAGGTGTGCTTGATGAAGTCCTTGACCGGGACCAGGCCCGCGCGGATCTTCCTTTCGGCGATGGCGAAGATCGCCTGCTCGGCCCGATCGAGGATGGCGTCGGCCGAGTCCTGGGCGTCGGTTGCTTCCTGAGCGATCCGCGCCGAGGCGTGGATCAGGTTCCGGAGGACCGAGGCCTCGCGGATGATCCGGCTCCACGGCAGGACGTTTTCGAGCCGGGGGACGCCCTCGACCAGGCCGGCAAGGTAGGCGATGCCTCCCGCTCCGTCGAGGCTCTGGGTGCGGGTGAGCTCGTTCTTGAGGGTGACGAGGTCGATCGGCTCGCTCTTCTCGGCGAGGGTGGCCATTCCCTCGAAGATGCGTCGATGGGCCTCCCGGTAGAAGTCGTCCCGGGTCAGGATCTCGGCGGCGGAGTTGAAAGCCTGGTTGTCAACCAGGATGGCGCCGAGAACGGTGCGTTCGGCGTCCGCGTTGTGGGGCAGGGCCCGCTCCCCAGATCCGCCTGGGGAAGTGGGGCCTTGCGGAAACGAGGTCGCCATGATCGACGCTTCGGACTTCCAGAAGGGCGCCTGACCCAGGCGCCCTGCCGAGGCCGCTTAAGCTTCCTTGGTGACGAGCAGACGGATGGTGGTCTCGACTTCCGGGTGGAGACGCACCTTGACCGTGTGTTCACCCAGCTTCTTGATGGGATCCTCGAGGGACACCCTGCGCTTCTCGACCTCGAAACCCTTGGCCTTGAGGAGATCCGCGATGTCGTTGCTGGTTACGGAGCCATAGAGGTTGTCGCCCTCGGCCACCCGCCTCGGCACCACGAAGCGCATGCCGTCGATCTTCTTGCCCAACTCCTCGAAGACCGCCTTTTCCTTGGCCAGCTTGATCGCGGTTTCCTTGCGCTCTTTCTCGATGCGGGCCTTGTTCTGGGGCGTGACCGCGAGGGCCTTGCCTTTGGGGAGAAGAAAGTTGCGGGCATAGCCTTCGGCGACCGTGACTACGTCCCCACGGCGTCCGAGCGACTCCCAGTCCTCACGAAGAATGACTTCCATTGTCTTATGTTTACCTCAAAGAAGGGAATTTACTGAAGGGTTGGTCCCGGTGGCTGTGCTTCGGTCGCGAACCGGCCGCGAAAGTCGAACCATTGATCGAACAGGCCGAGAAGGGAAAGGAGGATGGCCCACGGGCCGAGCAGCGCGGCCATGACCAGCAGGGCCCGCATAAAGCGGCTGGGGAAGATCTTGACCAGAGTGAAACACAATACGGACAGGCCCTGGAGGAGGAACAGGAACAGGGTGACCACCAGCCCGTTCCAGGCCACCCGCTGGAGGTCCGGAATGAGCAGCAGGGCTCCCGAGGCGACGAAAGTCACCACCAGGGCGAAGGGCCAGCGGAACGTAAGAAGTTCATCGGCGGGAAACCCCCGGTTCGGCGCCAACTGGATGAATCGACCGAGGGCGACGGTGTTGAGGGCCACGATCGTGGCCGCGGAAATCACCGACAGCGATGGGTACAAGGCCACGATGCCGTTGCGCACACGTTCGATGGTGGCCTTGGCTTCGGCGGGATCGAGGGGAACCTGGGTTGCCCACTGATCGAAGGCCGCCTGAACCTGTCTCTTATACACATCTCCGAGCCCACGAGACTAAGGCGAATCTCGTATGCCGTCTTCTGCTTGAAA
>ENA-ORBV01002036-ORBV01002036.1-microbial-mat-metagenome-genome-assembly--contig:-NODE-2036-length-43544-cov-6.936872_pt1 | contig 43544 bp, 46 predicted proteins | sample MGYA00237777_ERZ505514 | MGnify/ENA primary metagenome ERZ505514 (study PRJEB26160, sample SAMN06269048) | microbial mat metagenome | isolation source: Oligotrophic lake microbial mat | place... | reverse complement strand
AGATCTACACCTCGCTATTCGTCGGCAGCGTCAGATGTGTATAAGAGACAGGGTCAATCAACAGAAACGGCACGAACAGGAAGAAGCCCATCTGGAAACCGGTCTTCAGTTCCGAAATGGCAAAGGCCGGGATGATCACGCGCATCGGCAGGTCATCCGGCGTCGCGGGGCGCGGCAGCTTGCCGAGCTCGACAAACAGGGCCAGGTCGGCTTCGCGCGTCTGCTTCAGCATGAAGGTGCGCAGCGGCGGGGCGCCGCGCTCGAGGGCTTCGGTCACGCTGATCTTGCCGGCGATGGCCGGGGCCAGCGCGAGCTCGTTGATACGGGCGCCGACCGGCGCCATGATGAACACGGTCAGGAACAGCGTGAGCCCGATCAGCATCTGGTTCGAGGGCATGTCCTGCGTGCCCAGGGCCTGGCGCAGAAAGTGAAACACGATCGCGATGCGCGTGAACGACGTCATGATCACCAGCGCCGCGGGAATGAACGTCAGCAGGGTGAGGAACAGCACCACCTGCAGCGGCGCCGAGACCGTGCCGATGCTGTCAACCGTGAGGTCGAGTTGCGACGGCTGCGCGAACGCGGTGGCCGACCAGGCCAGCAGGATTGCGAGGGTGACGGCGAGTCGGGCCATCCAGCGAATCACGGGGCGCCGCCGGTCTTGAGGCGGCTGTCGAGGGTCTCGCGAAACGGGTTCTGCAGTTCGGTGACCAGGGTCACCTGCGTCGGCGTCAGGCCCAGCAGCAGGCGACGGCCCTCGACCGCGACGATCACCAGCGAGCGGCGCTCGCCGAGCGGCACGGCCGTTTCCACGCTGATCGGCTGATTCTTCCTGCGCAACGAGGCGCTGCGGCGCAGGGCCCAGGCCAGTCCCGCGAGGACCGCGAGAGAGATGATCATGATCGCGATCGCCTGCATCGAGATCGGGACCGGGTCGGCCATTACGCAGCCTCGCGGCCGGCCGGCACCAGGATGCGCGTCAGCCGCAACGCCGTGACGTCATCCATGATCACCACTTCGCCAACGGCCACTGGCACGCCGTGGACGCGCAGCTCGAGGTCCGCACCGCCCGACTGATCCAGTCGGACAATGCTCTGGCGCTCCAGCCGCAGGCAGTCGCGGACCTTCAGGCGGCCGGTGCCGATGATGAAGTCGACGCTGCATTCGACGTCGAGCACCCTCGAGAGGTTCGCGGCCATCTGGCCGCCTTCGGTGGACATGGCAACCTCAGAACTGGACGACAAAGTCCGAGAACAGCACGTCAACGATTTCGATGTGGCTGAGCGCGTGGCCAACCTGCTCGGCAATCGCCTTCTTGAGTGCGGCCTTGCCATCCGGCGTCACCAGCACGTCGGAGGTCTGCGTGGTCAGCAGTTCGAGGATCAACGAGCGCGCGCGGCTCTGGTCGACCGCCGACTTGGTCATCTCCTCGGCTTTCGCGACGCCGCTGACCACCAACTGCACCTTCACGCGCAGAAAGCGCGAGACGCCGGCATCGGCGAGGTTCACGACGAAGGGGTCGAACACGACGATGCCGTGATTCTTCGAGTCAGCGTGATCAGCCGCGGCAGCGGCGTGGGTGCTGGCGCCGGGTTCGGCGGCCTGCGCGCGGTTCGTCCACCAGAACGCGCCGCCGCCAATGCCGCCGAGAACGAGGACGGCCGCGAGGCCGATGACGAGTACGGACTTCTTGCCCTTGGGAGCCGGGACGGCGGCAGTGGTTTCGCTCACGCCACCCTATTGAGCAAGGCGGGTGCCAGCCGGGTGGGCTGGCATGCGGGGCAGTTTCTGGCGGTTTTCGGTGGGTTCTGCGAGGAGGGCTAAAGCGAATCGCCGTTTGTGCCGTGACCGGAGTCGAGTTCCCGGCCGCGGTGACGGCCGGGCGACATCACGCTCGCGGCAACCACTGCCAGGCCACGCCGCCGCCGGGGCGTGCCCCCTGGATGACGTCGATCGGGCCGTAGCCGTCGCCGAAATCGATCTTGTCCATGTCGGTCTGCATCGCGTTGATGCCCTGTGCACGCAGTTCCTCCACCACCGCCGGCAGGCTGTCCGGCATTGGCTTGAAGTTCTGAAAGATGCGCGACGCCTGGTACTTGCTCGTCATCGCATCCCGAATATCGGGGTTGTCGATCTTCACGTGATCGAAGCCGGCCAGCATGCCGCGATACTCCTTGAGGTTCGCCCGCTGCGCCGCGCTGACACCCGCACCGGTGCCCGCACCGACGGCCGGCGGCGAGTCGGACATCCCGGTGGCGCCCACGCCGCCAATCATGCCCGCCAGAAAGCTGCCGAACTCGCTGGCCGACAGCTTCTTGTCCTGGTCGGTGTCGAACTTGTCCATCACCTTCGCGATCAGGTCGCTGATGGCCGTGTTACCTGAAGTGCTTGCGCTCGTCTTCATCAATTCATCCTCTAGACAACGACTTCAAACGTGGCGTCGGGCGCGGGTTTGCGCTGCCGGCGCGATTGCGGTTGCGATTCGTCTTCGTGCTCCTGCCTGTCTTCGCGCTCGCGCGCGCCGGTTTCGGTCGACGGCGCTTCGTCAGAGATCGTCAGCCGATCCAGTTGCAGGCCGTGCTCAGCCAGGGCCAGGCGCAAGGTGGCTTCGTTGCTCTCCACCCACCTGCGGACCGCCGGTGTGTCGGACCGCAGCGCCGCGCTCACGGCACCGTTCTCCACCTTGACCGCCACCACTAACTCACCGAGGTAGTCGGGACGCAGCCGAACGATGGCTTCACCACCGCTGCCCATGGCCTGGAGACGAATGGACTGCACGACGTGTGCCGTCAGTTCGGTGGCGACGTCCGCCTCCACCGCGCCGGGTGCCACGACGACGGCTCCTGCGATCGTTACCGCCACGGGCGGAACCGGTCGGTCGACGACGACCTGGAATGGCGTGGCCGTCGGCGTGGACGGCGTCGCGGCGGATGCTTCGATCTGGGCGCGGCTGTCATGACGGCCTTCGCCACCACCGTTCCGCGTGTCCTTGTTCGAGCCATCGGACGCCGCCGCATAGGCGCGCTGGCCGGCTTCAATGGTGAGCCGTGAGACCTGGCGAGCCGGATCGTGCTCCTCGGCCCCGCGGCGAGGCGCGGCGGGTGCGGGTGCCGCATCCCTGGACCCCGACTCTGGTGTCGGCACAACGGTCGCGCCTTGGCTCTCGGTCGTCGCCGCGGGGGTCGCCGGGTCCGCCATGGCCTGGACCAGTGCAGTGGCATTCGGCGTGGGCCGCGGACCCGCCGCGGGGTCCGCCGCCGGCGTCTCAGCCGATGGCGCAGTGGCCGCCAGCGCAGTGGCGGTCGGCGCAGTGGCGATCAGCGTGGGCCGCGAGCTCGCCGCCGGGACCGCCGCCGGCGTCTCAGCCGATGGCGTAGTGGCCGTCGGCGCAGTGGCGATCGGCGCAGTGGCGATCAGCGTGGGCCGCGAGCTCGCCGCCGGGACCGCCGTCGGCGTCTCAGCCGATGGCGCAGTGGCGATCGGCGTGGGCTGCGGGCTTGCCGCCGGGACCGCCGCCCGCGTCTCAGCCGATGGCGCGGTGGCCGTCGGCGGGTCAGCGATCGGCGATTCATCAGTGGGCGCAGCAGCGGCCTTCGCCATCCGCCCGTCGAACGCCATCGCTGAGTTGACCGATACCGGTGCCGGCGCATCGACGCCAGCACCCGATGAACCGAGCGCGGGAGACGCGCTCACGGGCGTCGCGGGCGCCTCCACGGCGATCCACGCCGGCATCAGCCGCACGATCGGCTGGGCGGCCGGGTCGATCACGTTGGCATTCACCAACTCATCCAGATCCTCCTCGTCACCCGCCTCGTCGTCCTGGTCGTCGAGCGACCGGTCGAGCGGCAGGTCGACGCCGGCGTTGGGCGGCGCGCCCAGCCACTGCTGCAGGACGTCGCCAAATGCGCCGGCGCCGTCGGCAGGGACGGCACCGGCAGCATTGGCATTCAGCGCCGCGGCCGGCATGGTGTCCGCCGCGAGGGTTGACAAGTTGATCACGATGTCAGCCTTAACGCTTGAGGTTGAGGGTGTCGACGAGCAGTTCGTCAGCCACCGTGATGCTCTTCGAGTTGGCCTGGTAGCCGCGCTGTGCCAGGATCATCTGGGTGAACTCCTGCGCGATGTCGACGTTGGACTGCTCGAGCGAGCTGCCGATCAGGGTGCCGCGGCCGCCCGTGCCGGCGACGCCGATGTTGGCGATGCCCGCCGACTCGCTCTCGCCGAAGCGGTTCGACCCGAGCTTCACCAGCCCTTGCGGGTTGTTGAAGTTCGCGAGCGCGAGCTGCCCCACGGCCACGCTGCCGCCGGTGCCGAAGGTCGCAAGGATCTGGCCATCCGAGTCGATGCTGATGCTGTTGATGGTCCCCGCAGCCGCCCCGTTCTGCGTGGCGGAGGAGGTGGCCGACGGGCCGGCAAAGCCGGTCAGCGTGCCGACGTTGTTGGCATCCACAAGATCCCATTTGAGCGCCGTCGCCGTCGCGCCGTTTTTCCACGTCGGTCCGGGAATCGTGACATCCGCCGCCGCTGCGCCGTCGACCTGGCTCAGCGCCCCGGCCGCGGTGAAGGTGACGGTGCCCGCCTTGATCTGCGTCGGCGTGCCGGGCACGCCGCCGGTCACGTCCTCACCGGGCACGGTGACCGTGTAGCTCCACGCGCCGGCGCCCGTCTTGGTGTAGCCGACGGTGGCGACATGCGGCGAGCCGATGGCGTCGAAGACCTGCACCGACGCGGAGAACGTCGCGTTCACGGCCGCGCCCGAGTCCAGGTTGCTGATCGTCCCGAACTGCGTCGTCGCCACGGGCGCGCGGAGCACCCCGGGCGGCACGACCACGTTGCTCGGCTGTCCCGTCGTGATGATGGCGCCGGTGACCGCGTCCGTGGCCGTGTAGCCCTGCACCGGCAGGCCTTCGGCCGTGACGAGCATGCCCTCGGCATCGAACGAGAAGTCGCCCGCGCGCGTGTAGGAGCGGTTGTTGGAATCCCCGACCACGAAGAAGCCATTGCCCTGGATGGCGACGTTGGTCGGGACGCCGGTGTTCTCGATGCCGCCCTGCTTGAAGCTGGGGGAGATCGAGCCGGTCATCACACCGAGGCCCACCTGCATCGGGTTGGCGCTCGAGCCGCCCACCGACTGGCTGACGAGGTCCATGAACTGGACGGTGCTCGCCTTGAAGGCAATGGTGTTGATGTTCGCGAGGTTGTTGCCGATCACGTTCAGCTTCTGCTGGTTGACGTTGAGGCCCGAGAGACTAGACGAGAAACCCATTTACTTGCCCTCCATCGCGCCGACATTGGCGGCCGATTCCACGTTGTTGAAGAAGCTCGCCATGCTCTCGAGTTTCGAGTTCATTGACTGCAGTTGTTCCAGGGCCGAGAACTGCGCCAGCTGGGCGAGGAACTCGCCGTCGGCTTGTGGCTGCGTGGGATCCTGGTGCTGCAACTGCGTGAGCAGCAGGCTCATGAAGGCGTCGCGGCCCAGGGGATCGGCCAGCTTGTCGCTCTTACCGGTCGCCGCCTGATCCGCCGTCTTTGTCGTCAAGTCGATCGTCATAGTCAGTTCCTCCACCGCCGGCGGCCTGCGCGAGGAAGCGCAAGTTCGCCAACTGGTTCATCTCGTTGGTGGCGTGGCGGTCGGCGGTCTGCCGATGCCGTTCCAACGCCCGTTCCCGGAGCCGCTCGAGCACGCGCCGTTTCTGGTGCGCGATGCTGACTGACGCGGCCGCGCGCTCAGCGATAGTGGCCGAGACCGCGACGGTCCGCCGACACGCCTCCGCTGCCAGTCGCTGTCTCCTGATCCAACTTTGATGCCAACCGATCCGCCAGACCTCGGTGCCGCCGGATTGTGCCGTGGTGAGGTCTTCGGTCGCGCGGAAGGCGGCCTGATCTGCGTCGGCGACGCGCTGTTGTGCGTGGTGCAGGTCGGTGTGCGCCTTGGCGAGCCGCACGCGGGCGGACTCCTCCTCTTTCCGCCGCAAATCAAGGGCGACGGCGGCGCGAAAGCGGAACGGGCGCATGGCGCTACAAGGCGCCGAGCGCGGTCACGGCGTCGGCCAGCCCGCCACTTGTGTCAGACGGCTGACACAAGAACGCCGACACGGCATCGCGGCGCGCGAGGGCGGTATCGATCCGGGGATTGCTGCCGTGCACGTACGCGCCGACGCTGACCAGATCGTCGCTGTCGCGCAGGGTTGCGAGCCACTCGCGGACCTGTCCGGCCTGGCGGCGATGCTCGACGGTCGTGACCTGCGGCATGGTCCGGCTGATGCTGGCCAGGATATCGATCGCCGGGTAGTGATTGCGCCCCGCCAGGTCGCGCGACAGCACGACGTGGCCGTCGAGAATGCCGCGCACGGCGTCGGCGATCGGCTCGTTGGTGTCGTCGCCTTCGACGAGCACCGAATAAATGGCGGTAATGCTGCCACGGCCGCGCACGTTGCCGGCACGTTCCAGCAGGCCGGGCAACAGCGCAAACACCGACGGTGGATACCCCTTCGCCGTCGGCGGCTCGCCGGCGGCCAGCCCCACTTCGCGCTGCGCCATGGCGAAACGCGTCACCGAGTCCATCATCAACAACACGTTCTTGCCCTGATCGCGGAAGTACTCGGCGATCGCGGTCGCACCGTAGGCCGCGCGCAGGCGGACCAGCGGCGGGCTGTCCGAGGTGGACACGACGACGACCGACTTGGCCAGTCCCCCGGGCCCGAGGTCGTGCTCCAGGAAGCTGCGCACTTCGCGGCCACGTTCGCCGACCAGCGCCAGCACGACAACCTCGGCCTCGGTACCGCGCGCCATCATGCCAAGCAGCGTGCTCTTGCCGACACCACTGCCGCCAAACAAGCCGACGCGCTGGCCCCGGCCGCAAGTCAGCAGGCCGTCAATGGCGCGCACGCCCGTGCCAATCGCCCGGGTGATGGCGTCTCTTGCAAGCGGGTTCATGGCGGGCGGCTTCAGCGGATACTGCTCGCGCGCGCGCAGCGGACCCAGGCCGTCGATCGCGTGGCCGAGGCCGTCGATCACGCGGCCCATCAGGGCGTCGCCCGCCGGCATGGACAACACGCCGCCACGGGCGACCATGCGGTCGCCCGGCCGAATGCCGGTGGTATCGCCCAGCGGCACCGACAGCAGGCGGCCATCGCGAAAGCCGACAATCTCTACCGGCACCACGACGCCATCGGCGCGGCGCAGCTCGCACACTTCGCCGATCCGCGCCCGCGGTCCGGTGGATTCCACCAGCAAACCGATCACCCGCGACACCCGGCCGATCATCGGCGCCGGCTCGGAAGTGCGGACCAGGTCGAAGTAGCCGTCGAGCGCGATGCCGTCCACCTCCGCTGACGCGATGGTGGACAGGTCGGTGGCGTCAGCCAACAAGGACGGCCTCGACTTGCATCTGGTGCGGGCTCTCGTTGCTGCCGAGCAGCGCCGTGGCCAGTTCCTGAATCTGGGCGTCGGCGCTCACATCGATGAGGCCGAACTCCGACTGCACGAGACAGCCGCCGCGGCGGACCACCGGATCAGCGACCACGCGCACGGCGCCTGATTCGGTGCCGGCATCGCTGGAGGCGCCGGCCGTCGCCGCATAGTCGTCTGGGTGCAGGCGAATGGTGGCCGTGGCGGCGTCGCCCAGACGGTCGAGCGCGACCCGCGCCATCGCCCCGAGCAATTCGGGGTCGAAGCTGATCTCGCGATGCACGATGCGCCTGGCGATGGCAATCGACAGCCGCACGACTTGCCGTTCGGTCTTGTGAATCATCTCTGCGCGCAACGTCTGCAGTTCGCCAATCGTCTGCTTCAGTTGCTGCAGCACGGCCTCGGTCCTGGCGGCCGCCGCCGCCGCGCCTGAACGCTCGCCCTGCGCCAGGCCCTGGGCAAACGCCTCGCGCTCAATGGCCGCGCGATCGAACGACGGCACGGCCTGGGCGGGCGGCGGTGGCGGCGCCGCGGCCACCAACCGGCGCGCCGGCTCAGCCGGGGTCCAGCCGATCCAATCGTAGGCCTCGACGTTGACGGTCCTGGTGAGACGCACCGCCCTAGACGACATATGGCTCCCCTGCGCCGGCGCCGGTCGTGATCATGCCTTCTTCTTCGAGCTTGCGGGCAATCGCGACGATCTCGTGCTGCGCCTTCTCGACGTCGCGCAGACGGACCGCCCCCATGATCTCCATTTCTTCCTTCAGCAACTCGCCGGCGCGCTTCGACATGTTGGCGAAGAACCGCTGGCGGATCTCCTCGCTCGCGCCCTTCAGGGCAATGGTCAGCACGCGCTTGTCGCTGCGGTTGACGATCTCGCGGATGCCGGTATCCTCGACGCTGGCCAGGTCTTCGAACACGAACATCAGGTTGCGAATCTGCACTGCCATCTCCTGCGATGCCGCTTCGATGCGTTCGAGGGCCGGCTGGCTGACGCTGCGATCGAGGCGGTTGAACAACTCGGCCACCGCGCGCACGCCGCCGTGCTGTTCGCGCGAGCCGCTGCCGAGCGACCTCAGGCGCTGATCGATCACGCTGGCGATGCGGCCAATCACTTCCGGCGAGATCTCCTCGATGCTCGCCATCCGCATCAGCACGTCGGCGCGCATTTCGTCGGGCAACTGGGTGACCAGCTGCGCGGCACTGCCGGCGTTGAGGTGCGCCAGGATGAGGGCAATGGTCTGCGGGTGCTCACCCAGGATGAACTTCGACAGTTGCTGCGGGTTGGCCTTCTCAAGAGTGGCAAACCCGGCATTGGTGTTAAACGACTTGATCACGCGGTCGAGGATTCGCCGCGACAGTTCGGGACCGAGCGATTTGGTCAGCAGCCGGCGGGCGTGTTCGACGCCGCCGCTCGAGATGTGGTCGGAGGCCGACGCCATCTGGTGGAATTCCGACAGCACGCTTGCGCCTTGCTCGGGGGGCACGTTGCCAATCGACGCGACCTCGCGCGCAATGCGCTCAATCTCTTCCTCCTGCAGGAATTTGAACAGCTTCGACGAGTTCTCTTCGCCGATCGCCATCATCACGATGGCCGCCTTGCGGGCGCCGCTCATGGGTTTCGCGACGGCGGCCATGGCTTAGTGCTCCTCCTCGACCAGCCACGCGCGCACCAGGCGCGCCATGTGCTCGGGTTCGGTTTCAGCCTTCTTCGCCAGGCGCTTGCTCAATACCGGCAGACGGCGGGCCTCGGCCGATAGCGGCGTCGCGCTGGCATCCAGTTCGGCTTCGATCTCTCCCTCCAGATCGGCCACCGTCCGCACCATCTGCGGCCGGCCCCCTGGCGGCACGGCCGCTTCGAGCATGGCCGGGGTCGAGAATACCGAACGGACCATCGGGCGCAACACCATGCTGAACGCCAGGGTCGCCATCAACAGGATGCCGAGCAGGCGCACTGCCTGCGGCGCGTAGTCGGTGACCGGCGGCGCAATCCGCTGCCACAGCGACGGCGGCAGGTCGGCGTCGACCGGCGCTTCACCAAACGAGATGTTCTCCACCGTCAACTGGTCGCCGCGCGCGGGGTCGAGGCCGACCGCCGCCGCGACGAGTTTCTTGAGGCGTTCCACTTCGCCAGCCGCGCGCGGCTTGACCGCGGTCTGGGTCTTCCCTTCCGCGTCGATCGTCGACGTCCGCGCGTCATCCAGAATGACCGCGACCGACAGCCGCGCCAGTTGGCCGCGCGGCGCAATGGTGTGACGCGTCAGCTTGCTCACCTCGAAGTTGGTGGTCTCCGTGCTGCGGCCGGCCATCACCGGCGCCGACGAAACGATCGGCTTGGCGGCCGGCGTCTGGCCGACGGGCGTCGGCGTATTGGCACGGGCGCCGACGACGCCGCCGACCCCAGCCAGGGTGTTCGAGTCGGTGGACGACTGCCGGCTACGAATGACTGTGGTTGGATCCCACCGCTCTTCCGTCTCTTCCTGTGAACTGCCGCTCAGGCGCGCCGACACGTTGACCCGGACGTGACCGGGGCCGACGACCGGTTCGAGCAAGGCCACCACTTTCGCCGAGAGGTCGCGTTCGAGACGCTGCTGGCGTTCGATCGACTGGCCACCGGCCGCCTCGTCATCCGCCTCGCCCCGCGGCGAGAGCGGCCGGCCGAAGGTGTCGATGATCACCACCGCTTCGGGACGCAGCGACTCGACGCTGGCGGCCACCAGTCCGGCAATGCCGGCGACGGTCGATGGCGCCAGGGGCTTGTTGTTACGAAGCTTCAAGACCACCGAGGCCTTGGCTTGCTCGGCATCCCCGGTGAAGAGTGACGCCTTGGGCAGCGCAATGTGGACCCGGGCACTCGCCACTTCGGCGATCGTGCCGATGGTGCGGCCAAGTTCGCCCTCGAGTCCGCGGCGGAAATTCACCTGTTCCAGGAACTCCGTGGTGCCGAACGCCGTGCGGTCGAAGATCTCGAAGCCAATACGGCCGGTCATCGGCAGACCCTGCGACGCCATGTCGAGACGCAATTCGTCGACGCGCTCCACCGGCACCCGCACCGAACGGCCACCGTCATCAAGGACATATGCAATCTTGGCTGACTTGAGGCGCGTGACCACCGCGTTGGCCGACTCCGGATCGAGGTCGGCGTAGAGCATCGTGTACGACGGCGAGTTCATCCAGTACGCCGAGCCGGCGACGATTCCGACGACGCCGACAAAGGCCACGGCGATGGTGGCGAGCTGTCCGGTCGACAGGGTCGCGGTCAGCCGCTTGAGCGGCGCGAGCATCTGTTCGGGCGTCACGAGGCGTCAGGCCAATCCATCAGATGGGCATGCGCATCACGTCTTGATACGCCTGCACGAGCTTGTTGCGAATCTGCACGGTGAGTTGCAGCGTGGTCTCCGCGCGTTGCAGCGCGATCATGGCCTCGTGCACATCGGCGGTCCCCCCGACCATGTGGGCGACGGCAGTGTTGGCGGCGCCGGCCGATTCGTCGACCGCCGCCAGCAGTCCAGTCAGCGCGTCGCTGAAGCTGCCGGCGCCAGACGTCGCGGCCGCGCCCGCGCTGGCAGCCGGCGTCCGCGCGACACCGCCCACGCTGCTGGTCGCACTCGACGGAATCGCGTCAATCGCCATCGCTTACTTGCCGAGCTCCAGGGCGCGTTGAACGGTATCGCGAATCAGGCCGATCGCGGTGAGGTTGGCCTGGTAGGCCCGGGCGGCTCCCAGCATGTCGACCATTTCTTCGGGCACGTCCACGTTCGGCATGGCGACCATGCCGTCGGTGTCGGCATCGGGATGGGCCGGGTCGAAGCGATGACGCAACTGGCCCATGTCTTCGATGACCTCTGAGACCTGGACGCCGACCGCATTGGCGCGCCCGAGCGCCGAGTCGAACGAGTTGATCGGCATCGACGACAAGACGACGTCGCGCCGACGATAGGGCTGGCCGTCAGCGCCGCGGGTCGAATCGGCGTTGGCGATGTTGGAGACGGCCACTTCAATGCGCGCGCGTTGCGCGTTGAGGGCACTGGCGCTGACGTTGATGGCGCTGCCGAGGGACATGACTACCTGCCCTCGTTGATGGCGTAGCGCACCAGGCGGAACTTCGCGGCCAGCGCGGTCTGCGCCTTGCTGAAGTCACCGGCGGCGCTGGTCATGGACAGCAACTCGCGATCGAGCTGCACGTTGTTGCCGTCACGCTTATACGCCAGGCCGCCGACGTCGCGGGTCTGGCTGACGCCGCCCGATGCGGAGCCGGTCAAGTGGCCGCCATTGGTCAGCGACACCGTCGCGCCGATGGAGTCGGCCAGGGCATCGGCAAACGTCGCCTCCTGCGTCTTGTAGCCGGGCGTGTCGAGATTCGCGAGATTGCTCGACGCCACGGTTTGCCGCTGGACGGCGTTTGTCATTTGCCGGTGTAGCGCCGCGAGAATCGCTCCGTCTGAGATGTCGTTCACGCCATGCCTTTGAGCAAGGGTGATGCCAGCGGCCGGTGCTCAGGTGGTGGCGGGCTCCAGTGCCGGAGTGCGGGTCAATCGGACGTGAAGCCGCCAGAATTGTGCGCGGTCGTGTCGGTTTCCCGACACTTAACGTCGGGCGAACGGCGATCTGACACCTGCCTCGAGGCGCGCCTCAAGGCGGGCGATCGCGGTCTCGATCCGCTCAATTCCGTGTTGCAACGAGGCGAGGCTGGCCGTGGCGGTCGCCATCTTCTCATTTGTCACGCCTCGCGAGGCGACGGGCATCCGTATGAGGTCGCGGTCCTGCCGTTCGCGCGACGCGCGATCGGTAATTCGTGTCAGCAACACGTCTAACTGCCCCATCGAGAACGGTTTAGTGAGGTAGTCGTATGCCCCAACTCGCACCGCGTGAATGGCCGAATCAAGCGATGCATACCCGGTCACGATGACCACATAACAGTTGTGATTGGCCTGCCGCGCCGCCTGCAACACGGCGAAGCCATCGGCCCCGGGCAGGTTCAGGTCGGTGACGACCAGGCCAAAGCGGCCGGCCGAGCGCTGCAGCGTCGCAATGGCCGCGCGGCCGTCGGTCGCGCCGGTCACGATCATGCCTAACCCGTGGAAATAAGAGACGATCAGCTCGCGAATGGCCTCATCATCATCGACGACCAGGACTTCCCATGGCGCTTGCGTGTGGTCGCTTGGCATGACGGTTGCTCTGTTCCCGATCACACAATCGGCAATCTTGGAAAAACCTGTAGTTAAACGACGGGTCGTCGTAATAGGCTCACACCCCCATGTCCCAGCTCTCCCAACCCACTGTCCTGGTCGTTGAAGACGAAGCAGAACTGCGCCAGATCATCGCGGAGTCGCTCGAAGCCAAGGGATTTGCCGTGGCGCAGGCCCTCGATGCCGCCGACGCCACCTCGCGGCTCGAGGGCTTCGCGTACGACGGCTTGGTCGTCGACCTGCGGCTGCCCGATGCCGATGGCATGGAGGTCCTCGATGCCGCGCTCGCGCGATATCCCGAGATCAAGGCCGTGGTCATCACGGGCTGGGGCGGCGTCGAAGAGGCCGTCCAGGCAATCAAACGCGGCGCGATCGACTTCCTGATCAAGCCCTTCCAGCTGACGCAGCTCGCGCAGATCCTGCACACCGGGATCAACGAGCGCCGGCTGCAGCAGGAGAACGCGGAACTGCGGGCGCAGTTGCACGACCGTTTCAGCTTCGCCAGCGTGATCGGCCAGAGCGCGCCGATGCAGCACGTGTTCTCGTCGCTGGAGCTGGTGTCGCCGATGAACAGCACCGTGTTGATTCACGGCGAGACCGGCACCGGCAAGGAACTGATTGCCCGCACCATTCACTACAACAGCCCGCGCCGCGACCATCACTTCGTGGCGTTCAACGCGGCGGCCATTCCCGAGGGCCTGGCGGAAGCCGAGCTCTTCGGCCACGTCAAGGGTGCCTTCACCGGCGCCTCCAACGCCCGCGTCGGCCGCTTCGAGCTGGCGCACAAGGGCACGCTGTTCATCGACGAAGTGTCGTCGATGACGCTGTCGCTCCAAGCCAAGCTGCTGCGCGCACTGCAGGAGCGCGAGGTCGAACGCGTCGGTGAATCGATCCCCTTCAAGTTCGACATCCGGGTCGTCGCCGCCACCAACATCGACCTCCGCAAGCTGGTGAAGGAAGGCACGTTCCGCGAGGACTTGTTCTATCGCCTGAACGTGGTGCCGATTACCCTGCCGCCGCTGCGCTCGCGGCGCGACGACATTGCCCCGCTGTCGAATCACTTCGTGCGCAAGTCGTGCAAGCACAACGGCGTGCCGCCACGGACACTGACTCAGGCGGCGCTGCGCGTGCTGATGGATTACCCCTGGCCCGGCAACATCCGTCAGCTCGAGAACGCCATCGAACACGCGGTGGCCGTGAGCGGCGCCGAGCGAGAAATCGGCCCGCACATGCTGCCCGAAGACGTGCGCAGCCCGGGCCGCTCGGCCATGCTCGCGCCGGTGACCATCCCGGACGAGGGCCTGGATTTCTCGGCGGTGATGACCCAGCTCGAACGCGAATTGATTACGCGCGGACTCGAGAAAACCGGTGGCAACAAGCGCCAGGCGGCGCGGTTGCTGAACCTGAGCCGCACCACGCTGATCGACAAGCTCCAGCGCCTGGGCGGCGGCATCAACACGTCAGCCGCCTGAGGCGGGCAACTGCAACGTAAAGCGCGAGCCGCGATCGGCCGCCGGCGCGTACGACAGGCTGCCGTTCATGCGCGACGCCAGCCAACGCGACACGGCGAGACCAATCCGCAGGTCGCCGTGCTCGTTGGGCGGCAGAGTCTCGGCGTCGAACAATCGGGCGACCGCGTCGGGCGCGACGCCGGCGCCGTTGTCCTCGACCATCACGGAACCCTGGCCGCCATCGCGCCCGACCACCATCCGCAACCGTCCCTCGGGAGTCGCCGCCAGCGCCTGCTCGGCGTTGATCACGAGGTTCAGCAGCACCTGCAGCAACTGGCGCGGGTTGGCCGCCACAAACACTTCCTCGCCCTCGACGGCCGCCGCCACCCGCAGCTTGGCCCGCGAGTACTGCCGCATGGCCAGTGCCTGCGAGGCCACGGCGTGCAGGCCAACGCGTTCCGGCCGGTCGCGCGTGTCGCGCACGAAGGTGCTCAATTCGTTGAGCAGTCCCGACGCGCGCTTGGCCTGCGTGGCAATGGTCTGCCCGCGGCGGAGGACGGGTTCGCTGACGCCAGGGTCCATCTCAAGCAGCTCGGCGCTGCCGCCGATGACCTGCAGGGCGTTATTGACGTCGTGGACAGTGCTGGATACCAGGCGCGCGATCAGCGACAGGCGGTTGGCGCGCTCGAGCCACGCCGGGGCAGGAGAAGACTCAGCCAAGCACATTCAACCCTAACACGAAAGTGCCGATTGAAAGCCACGAGCGAACTGTTTCACTTGTCACCGGAGCCCCCAATGCGCTTTCTGATTGTCGACGACTCGAGCACGATGCGACGCATCATCATCAACACGCTCAATAAATTGGGCTACACGGAGTTTCACGAGGCCGGCAACGGCCGCGAAGGGGTCGACAAGCTGGCGATCACCGCGGTCGACATGGTCATCACCGACTGGAACATGCCCGAGATGAGCGGCATCGACTTCATCAAGGCCGTGCGCGCCAACGACGCCACCAAGGCCCTGCCGGTCCTGATGGTGACGACCAACGCCGCCGAAGACGACATCAAGGAGGCGCTCCGCGCGGGCGTCAACAACTACGTCGTCAAGCCGTTCACGCCCGACACCATCAAGGAAAAAATCCAGGCCGCCCTGAAGGCCTGACCGTCGCGTCTTTCCGAGGTAGCCATGACTATTCCAGATGAGCTGTTGACCGACCTGATGACCTCGACCGAGGAGGTCTTTGAAACGATGGTGTTCAAGCCGCTGGTGCGCGTACCGGCTCCGGACACCGAGTCCAGGGGCAAGGGCGCCCATGTCGTGGCGACCGTCGCCTTCGCGGGACACCGCCGCGGGCTGGTGTCCATTCACAGCTCGCTCGATGCCGCCAAGACCATTGCCGGGGCGATGCTGGGCATTGCCATCGAAGACCTGAATGGCGAAGTGCCCGACGCCATGGGCGAAGTCGCCAACATGGTGGCCGGCACGTTCCGCAACAAGCTGGCGGCGGTGGAACCGGCCTCCGCGATTGCGGTGCCGACGGTGACGATGGGATCCGACTTTGCCACCACCTACCTGAGCGCGGTTCGCCGGGCGCGCTGCCCGTTCGAGCTCGAAGGCCAGCCGATTGCGGTGGAGTTGATCCTGACGGGAGAAGAACGGGTGGCGTAGGGAAAGAACGAATTATGAAGAACGAAGAACGAACGGGGGGCTTCGTTCTTCGTTCTTCGTTCTTCGTTATTTCTCTAGTCGTCGCTCTTCCGCGGACGCAGGTTCTGCTGCAGAATGCGCTTGCGGAGCCGGATGCTCTTCGGCGTCACTTCCACCAGTTCATCGTCGTTGATGAACTCGACGGCGACTTCGAGCCCCATCAAGTGGGGCGGCACCAGGCGAATTGCGTCATCCGCGCCAGACGAGCGCATGTTGGTCTGCTTCTTCTCGCGGCAGATGTTGACGTCGAGGTCGTTGGTGCGCGAGTTCTCGCCGATCAACATGCCCTCGTAGACCTGGGTCGTCGGCTCGATGAAGATCGTGCCGCGCTCCTGCATGCTGGCAATGGCATAGGCGGTCGACACGCCCGTGCGATCCGAGACCAGCGTGCCGTTGGCGCGCGCCGCAATCGGCCCGTGCCACGGCTCCCAGCCGGCGAAGATGTGGTTGATGATGCCAGTGCCCTTGGTGTCGGTGAGGAACTGCGAGCGGAAGCCGATCAGGCCGCGCGCCGGAATCCGGAACTCGAGGCGGACGCGGCCGCTGCCGTTGTTGACCATCTTGCTCATGGTCCCCTTGCGGATGCCGCACATCGCGATCACCACGCCCTGGAACTCTTCGGCGACGTCGATCACCAGCTCTTCCACCGGCTCCATGCGGACGCCGTCGATCTCCTTGACCACGATCTCGGGCCGCGAGACCTGCATCTCGAAGCCTTCGCGGCGCATCATCTCGATCAGGATGGCCAGCTGCAACTCGCCGCGACCGAGCACCTTGAACTGCTCCGGGGTCTCGGTCGGTTCCACGCGGATCGAGACGTTGCCGAGCAGTTCCTTCTCCAGGCGCTCCTTGAGGTGGCGCGAGGTCAGGTAGTTGCCGTCACGGCCCGCCATGGGCGAGGTGTTGACGCCGAAGATCATCGACACGGTCGGCTCGTCGACGGCGACCGGCGGAATGGGCTTGGGATTTTCGGGGTCGGCGATCGTCTCGCCGATGGTGATGTCGTCGATGCCGGCGAGGCAGACGATGTCGCCGGCCGCCGCTTCCTCGATCTCGACCCGCTTCAGCCCCTCGAAGGTGAACAACTTGGTGACCTTGGTCTCCTTGTACTTGCCGTCCAGCTTGCAAATCACGACCGGGCTGTTCAGCTTGACCCGGCCGTTGGAGATGCGGCCGATGGCGATGCGGCCCAGGTATTCGCTGGAGTCGAGGTTCGACACCAGCATCTGGAGCGGGGCGTCGACGTCGCCACGGGGTGGCGGCACGTTGGCAATGATCGATTCGAACAGCGGCCGCAGGTCTTCTCCCTGCACCTCGAGGCTGGTGCTGGCCGTGCCCGCGCGGCCATTGGTGAACAGCACGGGAAACTCGATTTGCTCCTCGGTGGCGTCAAGATCGATGAATAGGTCATAGACCTCGTTCAGCACTTCCTGCGCCCGGGCGTCGGCGCGGTCGATCTTGTTGATCACCACAATGGGCGGCAGGCCGCGCTCGAACGCTTTGCGGAGCACGAAGCGGGTCTGCGGGAGCGGCCCTTCGGCCGCGTCGACCAGCAGGACGACGCCATCAGCCATGGAGAGCACGCGCTCGACTTCGCCGCCGAAGTCGGCGTGACCCGGCGTATCCATGATGTTGATCAGCGTCTCGCCGTAGTGGACGGCGGTGTTCTTGGCCAGGATGGTGATGCCACGCTCGCGTTCGAGTTCGTTGCTGTCCATCGCTCGCTCGGTGATGCGCTCGTGGGAGTTAAAGACGCCGCCCTGGCGGAACATGGCATCGACGAGGGTGGTCTTGCCATGGTCGACGTGCGCGATGATGGCGATGTTACGGCGCAGAAGATTGGCAATCGGTAGTGATTTCTGGGAAGTCATGGGGTGAGTATAGCAGCCTTGCAATTCTATATTCTCGAATCTAGAATATAGAATGCTCCAGCAGTCCCTGAAACCCCAAGACGTGCTCGTCCTCGCCAAGCTCGTCACCAGACCCGGCCGGCGGCCAACCATGGCCCAACTCGCCGCGGAACTGGGGCTCAGCGCGTCGCAAGTCCACGCGTCACTCAAGCGACTGCAGACGTCACGCCTGGTCGCCTCCCCCACCGAGGGCGGGCGACCGCTGGTCCACGCCGTCGAAGAGTTTCTGATCTACGGACTCAAATACGTCTTCCCCGCGCAACGTGGCGAAATCACCCGCGGCATCCCCACCGCACACGCCGCCCCCCCCCTCAATCAACACTTCGCCCTGGGGGCCGATCTGCCGCCGGTCTGGCCCGATCCCGAAGGCGAGGTCCGCGGGACGAGCCTCGAACCGCTCCACAAGATGGTGCCGGTGGCGGTCCGCAAAGATCCCGCCCTCTACGAACTGCTCGCGCTGATCGAGGCGCTGCGCGATGGCCGCGCGCGCGAACGTCAACTGGCCGAACGGGAACTGACCACCCGGCTCCGGAGGTTGTTGCATGTCTGATCCCAACCGCGAACTGTTCGAACGCGTGGTGCGCCTGCTCGAGCCCGTACTCGATGAACTGGTCTTCGTGGGCGGTTGCGCAACCGGCATGATGATCACCGACCCCGCCGCGGCGGGGATCAGGCCCACCAGGGATGTCGACGCCATCGTCGACGTCACCTCGTATGAGATGTACGCGGCCCTCTCGACGCGGCTACGGGCGATCGGCCTGAAGGAAGACACGACGGCCGGCGCACCGACCGGCCGCTGGCGTCACGACGAGGCGATCGTCGACATTCTGCCAACCGAGCGGGCGGTGCTTGGCTTCTCGAATAGCTGGTACGGGCCGGCGCTCGCGTCGGCCGCGCGCGTCAGCATGGCCGGCCTGCAGCCTCGCATGGTCGCGCCGGTGTATTTTCTGGCCGCCAAGCTCGAGGCCTTTCACGTGCGGGGCCACGCCGACGTCGTCACCAGCAGCGACCTGGAAGACCTGGTGCTGATCGTCGATGGCCGGCCGCAGCTGGTGGCGGAGATCGAGCAGGCCGAACGCCGGGTCCGGCAGTTCATCGCGGATGACATCCGCGAGCTGATGAGCAATCGGCGGTTCACCGACAGCCTCGCCGACTTCCTGCCGCACGACCGAGCCAGCCAGGCGAGGCGGCCGTTGCTCGAGCGGCGGCTGAACGCGATTGCGGCATTGTCGCCGCCTGCATCGCCAGAGCTGAGGTCGCCACATCCGAAGCTTGCCAACCACGAGATCGCATGAATCCATTAAGATGTGCCTATGCCGATGTACGAATATCAGTGTCGCTCCTGCGACCACCAGTTCGAGTTGTTGGTTCGCGAGTCCACCCGATACGAGTGCCCCAAGTGCACTAGCCGGGAGCTCGAGAAACAACTCTCGGTGTTCGCGGTCAGCGCCCCGGGGAGCAACGGCGGCGGCATGGCGATGAGCGCTGGCCCCTCATGCGGTGCGTGCGGCGACCCGCGTGGCGCCGGCAGCTGCAGGAATTGACCTCATGCGCACCCTGCCTACCCTGATCGGTGCCCTCGCTCTCGTCGCCGTCGCGCCGGTGCTGTGGACCACAGCCGGCGCAACGCAGGTCGCCGCTGCCATTGCGCCGCAGGCAGTCGGGTCACCCGCGATCGGCAATGCCGCGCAACCCCAGCTTTCGGTCTCGTCACGCGGCGTCCTTCTCAGCTGGATCGAACGCACCGGCGACCTCGCGACCCTCAAGTTCGCCGAGCGCACCGCGACGGGCTGGACCGACGCCCGCACGGTCGCCTCGGGTCGTGACTGGTTCGTGAACTGGGCCGACGTGCCGTCGGTGATGCGGCTGCCCAACGGCACCATCGTCGGGCACTGGCTGCAGAAGAGTGGCGCCGATACCTACGCCTACGACGTGCGGCTGTCGTACTCCAAGGACGACGGGACCACCTGGTCACCCTCGTTCATTCCCCATCACGACGGCACCAAGACCGAACACGGATTCGCGTCGCTATTCCCAATGGGTGACGGTCTCGGGGCCATCTGGCTCGATGGCCGCAACATGAAGGCGGCGGCTGGTCACGACGAGCACGGTGGTGGCGGCGCCATGACGGTGCACTTCGGACGCTTTGACAGCAACTGGAAGCAGGTCGAAGAGTCGGTGGTCGACGCGCGCGTGTGTGAATGCTGCCCCACGGCGGTCACCGTCACGAGCGAAGGCGTGATCGCGGCGTTTCGCGATCGCAGCGGGGCGGAGATCCGGGATATCTACACCGCGCGTCTCGTCAACGGCAAGTGGTCCGCGCCGGCGGCCGTGCATGCTGACGGGTGGAAGATTGCCGCCTGCCCCGTTAATGGTCCGGCGCTGAGCGCCAATGGTCGCAACGTGGTGGCCTCGTGGTTCACGGTCAAGGCGGACCAGGGCCAGGCGTTTCTCGCGTTCTCCGCCGATGCCGGCAAGACCTATGGCGCGCCGATTCGTGTGGACGATGGCGGGTCGCTCGGACGCGTGGCTGTCGCGCTGGTACCCGACGGCAGCGCCGCGATCGCCACGTGGATTGAGTTCGCCGATCAGCGCTCGCAGTTTCGCGTCCGCCGTATCGAGCGCAACGGCGCCCGTTCAGCGCCGATCACCGTTGCCGGCTTGGCCGCGGGGCGAGCCAGCGGCTACCCGCGCATGGCGCTGGCCGGCCAGGAGCTGGTGTTCGCGTGGACCGAGTCTGGCACCGGCGGCGCCATGCAGGTGAAGACCGCCACGGCGCGTGTGCCCTGAACGAAAGACGGCCTGAATGAAACGCGCGCTGCGAATCGCCGTCTGGCTGCTGTTCCTGCTGGTGCTGGTCGTCACCGGCGCGTTGCTGGTGGTGCAAGGCCGCGGCGTCAGCGCGCGGCCCGATCCGTCGTGGGTCGAGATGCGCGCGGCGCTCTTTCTTCGGGGCTGGCTGACCCCGCCGATCTACAAGGGCCTCAAGAATCCCGTCACGGCAACGCCGGATAATTTTGTCGCCGGCCGCCAGCACTTCGCGGACCACTGTGCCAGTTGCCACGCCAACGACGGCAGCGGCGGCACCGAGATGGGCCGCTCGTTTTATCCCAAGACGCCTGACATGCGCCTGCCGCGCACACAAGAACTGAGCGACGGCGAGATCTTCTACTTCATCGAGAACGGCATTCGCCTCACCGGCATGCCGGCCTGGAGCACCGGTACGCCTGACGGCGAAAAGGCCAGCTGGGAGCTGGTGCACTTCATCCGGCGCCTGTCGGTACTGACGCCGGACGACCTGGCGATCATGGCGCGCTTCAACCCGACCTCGCGCGATGTCTTCGAGGAGGAGCTGCGGATCGAGCGGTTCCTGAACGGCGACACCCCCGACCCGCCGGTGCCAGAGGCACCGCCCGCCGATCCCCACGCCGGGCACCAGGCCGCTCCGCCCAGATAAGATAATTCGGTCGGAATGGCTTATAGTTGAGACTAAGTCTCAACTTTGGATTTGCCATTATGACCAGAACACCAGGTTCCCTCGCTGCCCTCCCGGTTGGCGGCACCGCCGTCGTGTCCCGCGTCCGGGGCGAGCGGGCGGTCGTCCGCCGCCTGCTTGAAGTCGGCCTGGTGCCGGGCACGACGGTGACGCTTCGCCGCGTGGCCCCGATGGGCGACCCGATCGAACTCAAGGTTCGTAACTTCGCGCTGTCGATCCGCCGGTCCGAAGCGCTCGGCATAGACGTCGAGTGACGCTGCGTCGAGTGACCTCCCCAGCGATCGTCCTGGTTGCGGGTAACCCCAACTCGGGCAAGTCCACGCTCTTCAACGCCCTGACGGGTGCCCGCGCCCATGTCGCCAACTATCCCGGCGTCACGATTGATCGCATCACCGCGTCGTTGTCTGCCAGTGACGGGAGTTCGATTGAACTCGTTGACCTGCCCGGCACTTACAGCCTGAGCGCGCGGTCGCGCGAGGAGCAGATTGCCGTCGACTCGCTGCTCGGCTTGGGCGTCCCGGCGCCGCAGGCCGTGGTGGTGGTGGTCGACGCCGCCACGCTGGGCCGGGCGCTGTTTCTCGCCATTGAGATCATTGCCACCGGGGTACCGGTCGTTATCGCGCTCAACATGTCGGACGAAGCGGCCCGCGACGGCCTGGTGGTTGACACCGCACGGCTCGAGGCCATGACCGGTGCGGAGGTCGTTCGCACGGTGGCGACCCGGGGCGAGGGCCTCGCCGCGCTCAAGGCGGCCATCGAGCGGGCGGCGGCGAAGGCGCCGACCGAACCGCCATTCCTCGAGCGGCCCGCTGAGCTGAACGTCGACGTCGCTGAACTCGAGGCGGTCATTCTGGCCGAGGGCGTGCTCGGACGGCCGGGCGCGGCGCGGGCGTGGGCGACCTGGCTGCTGTTGTCGCTTGACGACCGCGGCGACGACGACCTGGCCCACATTCCGCCACGGCTGCGGGCCCTGACGCTCGGCATTCGCAACCGGGCGGCCGCGGCCGGCCGCAACGTCGATCTCGAACTCATCTCGTCGTCGTACCGGCGCGTGGACGCGATCGTGGAAGCGGTCGTCAGCCGGCCAGACCAGAGCCGGCGGTTGACCGACCGCATCGACTCGGTGCTGACGCACGGTCTGTACGGTGGGGCGTTCTTCGCCGTAGTGATGATGGTGGTGTTTCAAGCCCTGTTCACCTGGTCGGAGCCGGCGATTGCCTTGATCGAAGGGGGCGTGGCCGGCATCCAGAACCTGGTGGCCGCCGCGATGCCGCCCGGGCCGTTCACCGACCTCGTCACCAATGGCATCGTCGCCGGCGTGGGCAACGTCGTCGTGTTCGTGCCACAGATCGGCCTGTTGTTCCTGTTCATCGGCCTGCTTGAAGACTCGGGCTACCTCGCCAGGGTGGCCTTTGTCATCGATCGGCTGATGCGAAGCGTCGGCCTGAATGGGCGCGCGTTTGTGCCGATGCTGTCAGGGTTCTCATGTGCGGTGCCGGCGGTGATGGCCACGCGAACGATCGAGAACCGCACCGATCGCCTGCTGACCATGATGGTGCTGCCGCTGATGTCGTGCAGCGCGCGACTGCCGGTCTACGTCTTGATCACCGCAACCGTGTTTGCGCCAGGGACGCGCGTCGGCTTCCTCAGCGCCGGAGCGGTGCTGCTGTTCGCGATGTACATGCTGTCGGTGGTCGCCGCGCTCACGGCCGCTGCGGTCTTGAGACGGACGGTGTTGAAGGGCCCGAGGTCAACGCTGGTGCTCGAGTTACCGCCGTACCGCCTGCCGGCGCCCCGCGTGCTGCTGTTCAACGTGTGGCAGCGCGTGCGCGCCTTCCTGACCGACGCCGGCACCGTGATCCTCGCGCTGACCATCGTGTTGTGGGCGCTGCTGTCTTATCCCAAGGCCACGGCGGCCCCAGCAGGCGAACAGTTGCGACAGAGTTTCGCGGGCCGGCTGGGTCACGCGATCGAACCAGCCATCGAGCCACTCGGGTTCGACTGGCGCATTGGCGTCGGTATCATCGGCGCCTTCGCGGCGCGCGAGGTCTTCGTCTCGACGCTGGCCATTGTCTTTGACATCGAATCGGACGGTGCCGAAGATGAGCCGCTGCGCGATGCGTTACGGGCGGCGACCTGGCCCGACGGGCGGCAGTTGATGACGCCGCTGGCCGGCGTCTCGTTGATGGTGTTCTTCGTGCTGGCCTGCCAGTGCATGAGCACCATTGCCGTCGTCCGGAGAGAATCGGGCACCTGGCGCTGGCCAATGTTCATGCTCGCCTACATGACCGTGCTCGCGTACGGCGCGTCGCTGCTCGTGTATCAAGTCGGTGCCCGCTTCGGCTGGGGACTCGGCTCGTGATGCAGGACGCCGGCGTCGCCATCGTGGTGCTTGCGGCACTGGCGTTCCTCGCCCGCCACTTCTTCGGCGGCAGGGAGAAGCCGAAGACGGCGACCACCTTCGTGCCCCTCTCCCAGTTGAAGAAGAAGCCGAACGACCCTTCCTGTCACTAGACTAGCCGCCTCGGCACTCCAGGCCGGAGCCCCTTGACACTAATACCCCCCTCCGGTATCTAATAGGGGCAGGGGGTATACAAATGAACCTGCTTGAGATAACCATCGTGATCGCCGGCATGAGCTGCGGGGGCTGTGTCAACGGCCTCACCCGCGTGCTGACGTCGGTTCCCGGCATCGAGCCACTCAAGGTCGAGGTCGGCAAGGCCAGCTTGAAGGTCGACACCGACATCGTCACGCCTGCCGTCATTGCCGCCGCGGTCGAACGCGCCGGCTTCACCGTCGTCAGCCAGGAGTAAGCGTCATGGACGTCATGGATGTCACCATCATCGGCGGCGCCGGGGCGTTAATCGTCCTGGTGAACTGGTATTTCCTGGGCCGGTCGCAGGCGCCTGCGGTCGCAGCGGCCGCGCCGGGGCAGGTCGCGGAGTTCACCATTCGCGTCGAGGGCGGCTACTCGCCGAACGCCATCGCCGTGCCGCTCGGCAGCCGTGTCCGGCTGACCTTCGATCGGCAGGAAGACAATCCGTGCTCGGAGGAAGTGGTGATTCCCGACTTCGGTATCAGGCGCGACCTCCCCGCCTTTGCCAGCACGGTGGTGGAATTCACCGCGGACGCGGCTGGCACCCATCAATTCGCGTGCGGCATGGGCATGTTGCGCGGCTCGATCGTCGTGAAGTAGGCAACCATCATGAATCCCCAACCGGCCCAACCCGCCTCACCAGCCCTGAAAATCACCCTCCCGGTGGAGGGCATGACCTGCGCCGCCTGCCAGGCCACCGTGCAGCGCGCGCTGACCCAAGCGCCGGGCGTCAGCAAGGCGGCGGTCAACCTCATGATGAACGAGGCCACGGTCCACTTCGACGCTGCCCTCACGAATCCCACTCAACTGGTGGCCGCTATCAACGACACCGGCTATATGTCGCGCCTCCCGGTGGCGGCCGATGCGACCAGCGGCGCAGACGATGAGCGGGAGCGGCAGCAGCGGCACGAGTACGAGACGCTGCGCACCAAGTCGCTGGTGAGCCTGATCTTCGGAGCCGTCGCCATGCTCGCTTCCATGCCCCTGATGGGTCCCTCGACTTCGCTCGGGGCCAGCGGCGCGCACGCGGAACACTCGGGCGATCCGCTGTTGCGATGGACGATGACGGCGATCGACCCGCCGGTCCGGGCGGCGCTGCCCTGGCTCTATGCCATCGACCCGCAGGCCCTGATCTACCTGCTGCTGGCCGCCACGGTATTCGTGATGACGTGGGCGGGACGGCACTTCTATACCCGCGCCTGGTCGGGCCTCACGCACCGCGCGGCCGACATGAGCACGCTGATCGCGGTCGGCACCGGCGCCGCCTTTCTCTACTCACTGGCCGCCACGCTGGCGCCGTCGTGGTTCGTCGCCGACGGCGCGCGGCCCGACGTCTATTACGAGGCGGTGATCATCATCATTGCGCTGGTGCTGCTCGGCAACGCCATGGAGGCGCGCGCCAAGACGCAGACGACCCGCGCGCTTCGCCAGCTCGCGAAGCTGCAGCCGTCGAGCGCGCGCGTGCGCCGCGATGGGCAGGAGCTGGAGATTCCGATCGCCGACGTCCGCACCGGCGACCTCGTGCTGGTGCGGCCCGGTGAGCGCTTCCCGGTTGACGGAGAGATCACGAGCGGCAGCGGCGCCGTGGACGAAGCCATGCTCACCGGCGAGTCGATGCCGGTCGAGAAATCGGTCGGCGACCGCGTCATCGGCGCCACCGTGAACAAGACCGCAGCGCTCGAAGTCCGCGCCACCGCGATCGGCGCGTCCAGCGTGCTCGCGCGCATCGTCACGCTGATGAAGGAGGCGCAGGGCTCGCAGGCGCCGATTCAGCGCCTGGCGGATCGCATCTCGGCCGTCTTCGTCCCCGTCGTCATCTCCATTGCCATCGCGACGTTTGCCGCGTGGATGGTGTTGCCGGAGACGCCGTCGTTTGCCTCGGCCATCACCGCGGCCGTGGCGGTGCTGATCATCGCCTGCCCCTGCGCCATGGGACTTGCCGTGCCGACCGCGGTGATGGTGGCGAGTGGACGTGGCGCGGCGGCCGGCATCCTGATCAAGGGCGGCGAACCGCTCGAGCGGCTGGCGGCGGTCGATACCATCGTGTTCGACAAGACTGGCACCCTTACCGAAGGCACCCCGCGGGTCACGGACATGGTGGTGGCGCCCGGCCAGGACCGCGACACAGTGTTGCGCCTGACCGCTGCACTTGAGAGCCGCTCCGAACATCCGCTGGCCAAGGCGGTGGTCGCGGCCGCCGGCGCGAGCGCAGGGCCGCTGCCCACAATTGCCAACGTGGTCGCTCTGCCGGGCAAAGGTGTGTCCGGCCTGGTCGATGGCGCGCAGGTGGTGGCCGGCACCCAGGCGTTGCTGCGCGAGTCGGGCATCGACGTCACGCCGCTCGAAGCGAAAGCACGCGAGTGGTCGGCCAACGCCAACACCGTGGTGTATGTCGCCATTGGCGGGCAGGCGGCCGCGGCATTCGCGATCGCCGATACCATGCGCGCCAATGCGAAGGATGTGATCGCGGCGCTCGGCGGCCATGGCTTGCGGACGGTGATGCTCACGGGCGATCGTCGCGCCACGGCCGAAGCCGTGGCGAAGCAGGTGGGCGTCACCGAAGTGATCGCCGAGGTGTTGCCGGACGGCAAGGTGGCCGCCATCAAGCGGCTGCAGTCTGAAGGTCGGGTCGTGGCCATGGTCGGCGACGGATTGAACGACGCGCCGGCGCTGGCGCAGGCCGACATCGGCATGGCGATGGCGTCGGGCACCGACATCGCGGCCGACGCGGCGTCGGTCACGCTGATGCGCAGCGACCTCGAGAGCGTGACCCAGGCCATCGTGCTGGCCCGCAAGACCATGCGGACGATGAAGCAAAACCTGTTCTGGGCGTTTGTCTACAACGTGATCGGCATCCCGGTCGCCGCGGGCGTGCTGTATCCCGTATTCGGCATCCTGCTGAGCCCGATCCTGGCCAGCGCCGCGATGGCGTTCAGTTCGGTGAGCGTGGTCTCCAACAGCCTGCGACTTCGAGGAGTGAGCCTGTCGTGAAGCACACACACGAGCACGCCGTGGCCGTTGACCCGGAGGTGAAGGACGCAAACCTGAAGCGCCTGCGCCGCATCGAGGGTCAGATCCGCGGCATTCACAAGATGGTGGAAGAGGATCGCTACTGCCCCGACATCATCACGCAGATCGCCTCGGCACAAGAGGCGCTGCGCGCGGTCGGCCGGCAGTTGCTGCGCAATCACTTGAAGCACTGCGCTACTGCCGCGATCAAGCAGGGCCCGCAAGAGGCGGATGCGACCTACGACGAGCTGCTGGAGCTGGTCTACCGGCACCTGCGCTAAGGCGATCCGGGGGGCCTGAAGAGCCGCCTCTCCTGCCGCAGCGGGCCACGATTTCACTGTTTGGTTGGCCAACCGAAATCGGCATCAGCGCTGCCGATTTGCAAAGGGGCTGTGCGACACTGACTTGTTGAGTGCGATCGTCTTCGTCAACGCCTTTCTGATCGGCGCGTTCAGCTTCGCCTCACTGCATCACCTGTATATGTGGCGGCTGTCGCGACGCTCCCGGCTGCCGCTCTTGATCTCGGCCTACTGCGGCCTGAGCGCTCTTCTGACCGCCACCATCACCGTGATCAGCACCGCTTCGTCGCTGGCGGTCGCCCAACTGGCGCTGGACGCGCGGACCACGATCGGCCTGACCGCTGCGGTCGCACTGCTGTGGTTGATCGCGTCGCTGACGAGTACGAGGCCAACCGCTTTCCTGATCGTGGTGTCGGCGGTGCTGGGCTTCGGGGCCGTGGTCAACCTGGTCGGCACGCCCGTCGTCGGGACCGTGACGGCCATCACGCATCGGGTGGCGCCCTGGGGTGAGCCGTTCACCGTCGTCCAACGACATTCGGCGTCGATGTGGTTGGCGCTGGTGTTGTACGTCGCCGTCATTAGCGTCTATGCCTTTGCCGTCGTGGCCGGTGTCCGCTGGTCGAAGACCGATCGCACAGCTGGCCGGTTGACGGCGTTGGCCGGCGCTGGCGGCGTCGCGACCGCAGGGGTGGCGCTGCTCATCGACCTTCAGTTGATCAATCTGCCGTACATCGGGCAGGTTCCGAATGGCTTGTGGATTCTGCTGGCCACGGTACTGGTGTCGCGACAGCACGCATCGCACGACGAACGCATCGAAGCCAGCAGGCGCCGCTTCCGGGCGATTTTCGATCAGACGTTTCAGTTCATCGGCTTGATGACCACCGACGGCCGGCTGCTCGAAGCCAATCGCGCCGCCATGCAGTTTGCCGGCGTGGTGGAAGCAGAGGTCATCGGCCGTTACTACTGGGATACGCCATGGTGGTCGCATTCGCCGGAGCTCCAGGCCCGCCTGAAGGCCGCCGTCGCAGCCGCGGCGGGCGGCGACACCGTGCGCTTCGAAGCGACGCATCCCCGTCCCGACGGCGGGATGGCGTTCGTCGACTTTTCGCTCAAGCCCGTGGGCGACGAACACGGCGCCGTCACGCTGTTGATTTCGGAAGGCCACGACATCACCGAGCGCAGGCTGACGGAGGAGCGGCTGCGCCAATCCCAGAAGATGGAGGCGATCGGCCAGCTGGCGGGCGGCGTGGCGCACGACTTCAACAACCTGCTGACCGTCATCGCCGGCTATGCCGACATCCTGCACGCCAGGCTGCCCGAGACCGATCCGCGACGCGACATCGTCAAGGCGATCAGCGACGCGACCGAGCGCGGCGGCTGGCTGACGGCGCGGCTGCTGGCGTTCGGGCGGCGTGCCGTGCTGTCGCCGCAGGTGTTCGACCTCAATGTGCTGGTGGGCGACGGCGAGCGGATTCTCCGGCGGCTGATCGGCGAGCACATTGCGCTCCAGCTCGAACTGTCGCCGCAACCGCTGCATGTGGAACTCGATCCGGGCCAGTGGAGCCAGTTGATGCTGAACCTGGCGATCAACGCCCGCGACGCGATGCCGTCGGGCGGGGGACTGGTGATCCGCACGTTCGCCCAGGTGCCGACGGCGGCGTTCCTCGACGAACACCCAGGCCTGCCGCCGTGCCCTCTCTATGCGGGTTTCTCGGTGAAAGACACCGGCGTCGGCATGACCACCGAGGTGAGCGCCCACATCTTCGAACCGTTCTTCACGACCAAGGAAGTCCGCAAGGGCACTGGTCTGGGTCTTGCCGTGGTTCACGGCATCGTGACGCAGGGCAACGGTTGCATCAACGTCGCGACGTCGCCCGGAGCAGGGACCACCATCACGGTGTTTTTGCCGCGCGTGGCGGCGGCGGTCGTGCCCGCAACACCGGTCATCGCCTCCGGCGGGAACGTCGGCGCGGGCGAGACGGTGTTGGTGGTCGAGGACGAGGCGGTTCTGCGCGAGTTGCTGGAGGTGTCGCTGACGTCACACGGTTTCCGTGTCGTCGGCGCCGGCGACGGTGATGAGGCCATGCAGCTGATCGAGCGCACCGACCTGAAGCCCGACCTGCTGATCACCGACATGGTGATGCCGGGCCGCCTCAACGGCCGCACCCTGGCCAACGCGGTGGTCGAGCGCGTACCTGGCGTGCGGGTGTTGTTCATCAGCGGCTACATCGACGACCCATCGATACGCGAAGCCGGGTTCGGCCCGAGGGAACAGTGGCTGCAGAAACCGTTTTCGCTGGCGACGATTGCGCGGAAGGCGCGTGACACGCTGGACCTGAAGTAGGCACGGTCTCTTGCAATTCGGAGGGGGGACCTTTCCGTTCGGTCTTGTGCGCCGACTCAAGCGCCGCCACGAACTGTCGATTCCCAGTCGAGTGGGCCAGCACATCGACATTCCGAGGCGGACCCTCGCCGCTGGCGACACGCTGACACGTCTGCAGGAGCGCGCTGACGCAGCGCTTGCATGAGACGCGTCCTCACGGCACGACTCACCACCGGTGACCGGCTGGGCCGCGATGTCTACGCCAACGAAGAGGCGCTGCCGTTGCTGCGCGCCGGCGTCCGCCTGTCGGATGGGTTCCGCCAGTCGCTGCTGCGCGCCGGCGTGACCGAGGTCTGGATCGACGATGGGATCTCCGAAGGCGTGGAGCCGATCGAAGTGCTCTCCGAATCGACCAAGCAGCAGGCGAAGAAGGCCATTCGCGACGCCTTCGCCCACCTCTCGCATTCCCTGGCGTACGGCGGAACCCTTGAGCTGGCCGACACCGCTGACGAGATGCGTGACGTCGCGGAGCTGATCGTGCACGACGTCACGACGAACGTCCACTCGGCCCTCGCGCTCAACGATCTCGCCACCGCCGACGGCTACACCATGAAACACTCGCTGGCCGTGACCACACTCGGACTGTCGCTCGGCATGCGGGTGATGCGGAAGCATGGCTGGGGCGACGCCGACGGCCAGCAGCGCTTCGACGGCGTCGAGGAGCGCCTGACGACGCTCGGGGTCGGGTTGCTCCTGCATGACATCGGCAAGCTGGCGGTACCGTCGGACATTCTGCAGAAGCCGGGTCCGCTCACCGAGGACGAGTGGGTGATCATGCGTTCGCACCCCGTCCTCGGCTTCCAGATCCTCCTCAAGGCGAACGGGATTAGCCCGTTGGCGCGCGCCGTCGTCCGGTCGCACCACGAACGGTGGAATGGCCAGGGCTACCCCGATCAGCGATCAGGAAAACGGATTCACCAGTTCGCCCGAATCGCGGCGGTCGCCGACGTCTTCGACGCGCTGACGTCGGACCGCCCGTACCGACGGGCGATGCCGACGCACGCGGGCTACGACTTCATCGTCGAGCGCGGCGGGTCCGATTTCGATCCGCAGGTGGTCGAGGTGTTCCGCTCGTGCGTGGCGCCCTTCCCGCCGGGCACGGGCGTCGTGCTGTCGGACGGCAGCTGCGCCTTGGTAAAGGCGGTTCATCTGGATGCGGTGAAGTCGCCGCTCGTTCGCATCATCGTGGATCCCTCTGGCGCGATGGTGCCGCCGCGAGATGTCGACCTGGCGTGTTCGCCCGGACTGACGATTACCGCCACGGACTTCGAGGTGCCGACCATGGCGCCCGCCTGACGAACCGCCTTGGCCGCGGCCCCTGTGCGCGATGATACTGACCACGGCTCATCGTGGGAGATCAGCAATCGCGTCATCAGCGGATCGCCCCTCAGCGTGGTGGCTCCGACGCCCCCGACTCCACCAGGCGTTTCGTCGTCTCGTGGCGATAGGTGAACATTCTTTCGAGCTGTCGCGTGATCAGCCAGCCACCGAAGAACTGGCCCAGTGCACCGAGCGGCGCCGAATAGTCGACCTCGTCGCGGAGAATGGTGCCACCCGCGCCATCGTCAAGAAACCGGTGACGGTGATACCAGGATGAGAACGGACCAGACACCTGCCGGTCGGCGAAGAGGTGCGGTGGGTCGTACTCGGTATGGAGTGCCACCCACGTGACGGGGATGATCGCGAACAGGCGGCCCTTGAGAACCACCCGGCTGCCGGATTGCAGCGACCCGCTGGTCTCGGCCACGCGCAGGTGTTCCCAGGGCGGAATCAGCGCTGTCAGCGCCGTGGGACTTTCGTGGAAACGAAACACCGCGGCCGGAGACGCGGCGAGGCGCGACTGCTTGATGAACCGCGTCACGGTTGACCCGACACGCCGTTCCAGAGCGCTTTCATCTGGCAGATAGGACGCGGGTACGACCACCCGTGGTTCATGCCTGGCGCCCGCAGGGCACCCTCACCGAGGGCACCCTGCGGGCCACTGACATGGGGGTGGCGCCGGGACACGACCGCGCCCCTGTGCGGCGGCTGGCCGCAGCGCGCGAAGAGGATCGCTTCTGCCCCGACATCATCACGCAGATCGCCTCGGCACAAGAGGCGCTGCGCGCGGTCGGCCGGCAGTTGCTGCGCAATCACTTGAAGCACTGCGCTACTGCCGCGATCAAGCAGGGCCCGCAAGAGGCGGATGCGACCTACGACGAGCTGCTGGAGCTGGTCTACCGGCACCTGCGCTCGGGGCAGATCGTCTGGACGGGCGTCGTGGGTTAGACTCCTTCGCGTGGATGTGCCCGCCGACCGCGGCTGGGCGGCAGGCCGTATGTTGACTATCCACGCGCTGATCCATCCACGCGCTGATTCATGGTCTCGCGCTGAAAGGGCAACCCACCATGCCGATGCGATTCAGTCCCCTTCGTCGTGGCAGCCTGTTCGCCATGTGCGGCGCACTGGTCCTCTGGACGAGCGAGCGTCAACCCCTGGCCCAGGTTCCTGCCGACCTGGCCCTGATCAACGGGACGGTCCTGACCGTCGATGCCCGCGACTCGGTCGCGCAGGCCATCGCCATCACCGCGGGAAAGATCATCGCGGTGGGCACCACCGATCAGATCAAGGCCCGGATCGGCAGCGCCACCGAAGTGATCGACCTGCGCGGACGATCGGTCACGCCTGGGCTGATCGACAGCCACGTTCATTTCTCGGCAGCCGATGCCTTGTTCACGGTCGACCTCGGCGACGCCTCAATCAAGACCATTGCCGACGCGCAGCAACGGGTGGCCGATTACGTCGCCCGCCTGAAACCGGGCGAGTGGGTGCGCGGACGCGGATGGGACGAAGGCAAGTATGCCGAGCAGCGCTACCTCACGGCCGCCGACCTCGACGCGGTCGCGCCCAACAACCCGGTGTGGCTCACGCATACGACCGGGCACTACGGCGTGGCCAATACCTACGCGATGAAGATGGCCGAGGTGCGCAAGGACACGAAAGACCCGCCGGCCGGCACCATCGATCGCCGCGCCGACGGCGCGCCAACGGGTGTGATGAAGGAAGCCGCCATGGGTCTGGTGAGCCGGCTGGTGCCGCCGCTGACGCGCGACCAGCAGAAGCAGGGGCTCGCCAGGATTATCGAAGACTTCAACAAGGAAGGCATGACCGGCGCGAAGGATCCCGGCATTGGCCAGGCGAAGTGGGAGCTGTACCAGGAGTTGCTGCGCGAAGGCCGTCTCTCGGTCCGCGTCTTCGCCCTGTGGTCAGGCGCTCGTCGTCTTGAGGACCGCGCGGCGGTGCTGGCGCGGGTCCAGGCCAATCCGCGGCAGGCCGGACTGGCGGGCGACGGCATGCTCATCTCCGGTGGCGTCAAGATGTTCATGGACGGCAGCGGCGGCGCGCGCACGGCGTGGATGCACGAGGACTGGAACAAGAACCTGACCGACCTCGACACGGGGAATGCCGGTTACCCGTCGACGCCCCCGGACCAGTACCGCCAGATCGTCACCGAACTGCACAACGCGGGCGTCCATGTCAGCACGCACGCGATTGGCGATCGCGCCATCGACTGGGTGATCGACACCTACGATCGCGCGTTGCAGGCCACGCCGACACGCGGCCTGCGCCACGGCCTGATCCACGGCAACATTCCCACCGATCGTGCCATCGACACCATGGCGCGCCTGCAGCGCGACTACGATGCCGCCTACCCTGAGGCCTCGTCCACGTTCATGTGGTGGATTGGCGACAACTATGCGGGCAACTTCGGCCGGCTGCGCAATCAGCGGCTTGACCCCTTCAAGACCTTCACGCGCAAGGGCATACAGTGGGGCGGCGGCTCCGACTACCCCGTCACGCCGTTTGCCGGGCGCTATGGCCTGTGGGCGGCGGTGGCCCGCGAGACGCTGAACGGCACGTTCGGCGCGACACCGTTCGGGACGGCGGAGTCTGTCGACATCAAGACGGCCTTGCGGTCGTACACCATCTGGGCGGCCAGGACGATGTTTCTCGAAGACCGCATCGGGTCGATCGAGGCGGGCAAAGACGCGGACCTGGCGGTCTGGGACCGCAACCCCTACCAGGTCGAGACGGCCGCCCTCAAAGAGATGAAGTGCGAGCTGACGCTCGTGCGCGGCAAGGTGGTATTCAAGGAGTCACGATGAGGACCGACGGCGCCCGATTCGGGACTTGCGCTTGCGCGTTGCTGTGCTTGCTTCTCGCCGGCAACTGTTCAGGTGGTCGCACGCCCGCTGCCGGTCAGTCGAGCGGAAACCCCACCGCGCCCACGCCGACCACGCCGACCGCCGCACCGGCTCCGGCGCCAACGCCGGTACCCGCTCCCACTCCCGCTCCCGACCCGCCGCCCGTGCTCTCGGTGACGATCGTCGAGCTCTCCGGAACCTACGATCCGATCGTCCGACGGCTTGGGACGTTGAACTGCAATTTCGTGTTCCCCACCGACCCTGACGATCGCTGGTGCTTCAACGCGTTTGGCGCAACGCTCGCAAGCAGACAGAGTCCCTCCTACGACTACAAGGTCGCCGCCGGCACGATCGTCCGCGCGGCTGCGGCGGGCATCGTGCGCCGCCTTGATGCCGAGACCAACCCGCTCTATCCCGGGGAATTCGAAGTTGAAACCAGGTCGTCACAGAACGGGACGTACCTGGTGATCTATGACCACGTGCGCAACCTGCGCGTGGCGCTCGGGGCATCCGTCGAGCCTGGCACGGAGCTTGGCCTCGCCGGGATTCACACCTCCAACCGCGATGTCTACGGCCGCGTGGAGCTTCAGATCAACCGCGTGACCAATGCGGCGACGGGTCAATCCGAAGCCGTCTGCCCGCGAGGGTTGGGCACCACCGCGTTCAACCAGGCACACGACGCGGCGCTGGCGGCGCACAACAGCGCGAATCCCGCTTTTGCCTCCTCGTCGGTTTGCCTGACCGATGTCGTGCGGCCATGAGCGCGCCTCCTGACACGGACTAACGTCCTCAGACCGAGGTATCTTCCCAGCCGCGGACCGAATAGAGCAACGGCTTGGTCCAGATGCTTTCCAGGCCTTCGAGGATGTCGGACGCCCAGTTGAAGACGTTGCGGCCGGCGACGACCTTTCGCATGGCCCGCATGCGCCGCACTTGCTCCTCGTCCGTCATCTCGATGGCCTGGATCAGGGCGGCGGCAAAGGCATCGACGTCGTATGGATTGATGATCACCGCTTCTTCCAGCTCCTGGGCGGCGCCGGCCAGCGCGCTCAGGACCAGCACGCCACGCTCATCGTCCCGCGCCGCCACAAACTCCTTGGCGACCAGGTTCATGCCGTCGTGCAACGAACTGACGATGCAGAAGTGCGCGAGACGATAGAGGGCGACCAGGCTGAAGGCGCCGAGCGGTGTCGTGTAGTACGTGACCACGGGCGGCCGTCCGGGCACGGCGTAGCGGGCATTGAGCGCCTTGATGCGCTCGCCGATCTCCGTTTCAATTGCGGCATAGCTGTCGAGATCCGAGCGGGACGGCACGCCAATTTGCACGAAGGTCACGCGGCCACGCAGGTCGGGACGCTGGGCCATGAGCGCGTCAATCGCATTGAGGCGCTCGGGAATGCCCTTGGTGTAGTCGAGGCGATCGACACCGAGCCCGATCACCTCGGCGCGCAGGTCCAGCAACTCGATCAGCCGCTGCTGTTCGGCCGCCAGCGCGGGGTCGGCAGCAAAGCCCTGAATGCGGTCGTAGTCGACGCCAATCGGCACCGAGACCACGGTCGTCGTACGCCCATTGAACCGCACGCGTGACGATTCGAGTTCGACCTCGGCGTCGAGTTCCTCTTCCGCCGCCAGCAGGAAGTTGCGGCGATCGCGTTCGACCTGGAACGCGAGCAGGTCGTTGGCCAGCAATCCGGCGACGAGCTCACGCCGCCACGGGCAGATCCGCAGGCGATCGGGATAGGGCCAAGGAATGTGCCAGAAGAGTGCGGTTCTGGTGTCGGGCCGTAGCGCCCGCAGCGCCGGAGCGACGAGCGCCAGGTGGTAGTCCTGAATGAAGACCGGCGCTTCGGTGGCGCCAATCTCCGAGTGAATGGCTGCCGCAAAGCGCGCGTTGATGTCTTTGTACGCCTCCCAGTCTTCGCTGCGAAACTTCGGGCGGACATCGACGACGTGGCACAGCGGCCACAGGCCCTCGTTGGCGAAGCCGCCATAGTAGGCAGAGAACACCGGCTCCTCGAGCCACAACCGGCGCAGCACGTACGAGGGATTCTCGGGCGGGACGGCGACCTTGTCGGACGCGTCCACCACCAGTCGATCGGCCGAACCGCCGCCGTGTGCGATCCACACGCCTCCGCGCTCCCGCATCAGCGCATCCAGCGCGACCGCGACGCCGCCGGTCGCCGTGCTCACGGTGATGCCGCCATCGGCCGCCTGGTTGTGGATGTACGGCTCGCGGTTCGAGACCACCATCAGCGGCCGCGGCGAGTGTGCCTCGAGCTCACCGGCCTGGGTCAGCCCGCGGCGGAACAGGATCGGGCCGACCAGTTCGTGAATGGCAATCGAGGCGACGAGGAGCAACTGCAATTGGTTGCCCCATCCCGGGAACTCGGCGGCAATCACCGACGCGAACCCAAGAGTGATGCCCGCTTGCGAAATCAGTCCCGTCCACGCGTACTTGCGGATCGGATCCGGCAGGCCCGACACCTTGACGCCGGCGATCACGCCCAGCCGGATGAAGCCGAGACGCACCGCCGACAACGCGAGCGCGCTCGCCCCAATCGCCGCCACCGCATCCAGGCGGAGCGAGGCGCCAACCGCCACGAAGAAGACCACCAGCACCGGCGGCGCGCCTCGGCGCACCGCCGCGCGCAACGCATCGCCCTGCGCGACGGCCAGGTTTTCGATCACGATGCCGGCGGCGACCGCCGCCAACAGCGGCTGCAGTTGCTGGGTGGTCCCGACCTGGCTGAGCACGGCACACACGGCCAACAGCACCAGCGTGATCTCGCGGCCGATGTAGCGCAGGTAAAGGGCGAACAGCGCACCGACGAGCACGCCGAATGCGACGGCGCCGCCAATCTCCCAGGCCAGCCGCGACAGCACCTCGGCTCCCTGCCCGTCGCCGCCGTCGAACACGACGCGGGCCACCTGCATCGTCACCGCGAACAACACCAGCAGCGCGAGATCGGCGAGCACCACGATGGCCAGCACCGCGTCGCTCAAGCGGCCGCGGGCGCCGGAATCGGCGACGACCGCCGCGGTCATGGTCGGCGAAAACGACACGACGACCACCGTCAGCAGCGCCAGCATGGCCAGCAACTCGGCCCCGGTAGCCGTCGGTGCCACCGGCAGCCAGCGCCACGCCAGCCAGCCAACCGCCCCGACGCCGGCCATCGACACCGCCAACGTCGCCACCGTCATGCGAACGATGGCGGCGAAGCGCGAGCCGAGGCGCTCCATGCTCAAGGTCAGGCCGGCGATCAGCGCGATCAACGTGGTCGCAATGCCCGTGAACACCTGCAGTTGCGCGGCCATCGGCGCGGTGATCAGGTTGCTGAGGTATGGGCCGACGACCACGCCAAACAACAGGTAGCCGGTGAGCCGCGGCAGCTGGAACCGGCGCAGCGCGTCGCCGGTGATCAACGCCCCCATCAGCGCGAAGCCGAGCGCGAGCGGTGTCGCGGCGGCCGACGCGGCGTCGCCGCCCAGTTCGCGCACCGCGACCATGGCGGCAATCGCCAACGCGAGGGCCAGCAGCCGCCTCACGCGCGCCTCCGCGTCCGCATCAGCACGGCGACCAGCTCCGAACCAATCGTGCCGACCACCACGGCCGCATGGGCGACCGAGGCATCGGCACCGATCACGGTGACGGCATTCAGCGCGAACGCCACGCCGAACACGCCCGGCGGCAGCAACTGCAATCCGAGATCGGCGGGTGCGTGCGGCCCGGCGACACGGTGGACCAGCGCGCTGCCGGCCAACTGGGCGATGACCCTGATGGCCAGGTAGCCGGCCCCAAGCGTCAGCGCCGTCGCCGACCACTCCGCGCGGGCTCCGGCCAGCAGCAGGAGCAGCACCAGCAAGGGATGTTGCACGAACAGCACGTCCCGGCGGATAGCCTCGCGCGGCTGCCGGCCAGCCAGTCGCCAGAACACGCCGGCCACCAACCCGCCGAAGAGCGCTGACAACGACAGCGCATCGGCGACGCCGCCCACGAGCAGCACGGCCGACACGACAAACACCCGCCCTTCGGTCTCGGATGAGGCCCGCGTCAGCAACAACCACGCCGCGGCGGCCAGCATCGCGGTGACCCCCGCGGCCAGGGTGATCAGCGTGATCGCACCCGCGGCATTGCCGACGCGAAACCACGCCAGCGCCACGCCACCCGCGATGATCGGTAGCAGCACACCGAGTTCCCGGATCCGGGTGGCGGGCAGGCGCGGCTCCAGCGGATCGCCCGACGGCAGGGTCAGCGAGGTCGCCGCGCAGATGCCCGAGATCAGGATGACCGTCCAAAACGCGCGCGAGTCGACCGGACTGACGGTGACGGCGAGCGCTGCCAGTCCGGCGGCAACCAGGGCTGTCGTGACGAGCGAATGCAGCGCGGCGGCGCCGAACAGCCGCCATTCCCCGGCTCGATGATCGCCGAGCCCGAGACCGACGAGCACGCCAAGGGCGGCCAGGGCCACCGGCACCGCCGGATCGAGCAAGGGCATCACGGGCGACAGCAGGTTGATGCCATGCGGACCGAGGCCGAGCCCTGCCAACAGCAGCACCGCCACCGGCGCCGACTGTCCCGACCAGCTCAGGATGTGGCGCCAGTCCGCGGGCCGTTGATCAGCACCTGGCCCTTCTTGCCCGGGTTCGTTCTCGACGGGGATATCGCGAAGGCCCAGCAGGTCGAATGAGTCGCCGGGTACGGGCGACCTCATCGTTCCAGGACCGCGACGAAGTGTGTGTCGCCCCGCGTGATGGCGACCAGCACGCGCGGACTCTTGCCCGCGGCGCTGAACGCGCGAAGCACTTGTGCCGGCGATGGCGCGGGAGTACCGGCGATCAGCGTGATGACGTCGCCCACCGCCAACCCGGCGCGGTCGCCCACCGACCCGCGGTCGAGGCGCATCACCTCCGCGCCAACGCGAGCCCGGGCCCGCAGGACCAGCCCCAGTTCGGCACTGACGGGAACGCTCGGCGGCGGCGCGGCCACCAGCTTCACGTCGCGCAGTTCGCCACCGCGGCGGACGCGAAGCACGAGCGCATCGCCCGGGGCCAGGCGCGCCAGCCGGACGCGCCAATGGTGAACCGTCGGCAGCAGCCGTCCGTCGGCCGCCTCAATGACATCGCCCACCTGCAGACCGTCCGCGGCGGGCCCGGCGGCCTCGACGGCGGCCACCACCACGCCGGTCGTGACGTTGGTCGCCGCGGCCACCGGCGGTGTCAGCGCCTGCACCTCAATGCCGATGGTGCCGCCGGATCCGGGGGGAGCCGATACCAACCGCTCGGCCTCTGCGAGCAGCATCGAGACGGGCATGATGACCGTCTCGTCGCCGTCGGCAACCACGAGCCCTGCGAGTTCCGCGTCGGTGGAAAATAGAAACTCACCCGCCACCAGCGCGGTGCCAGTCGGTGCGGTCCACACGTCACCGCTCCACAACGGCGTCTCAATCGCGGTGAGCGAACCGACGAACACCGGATACAAACCGACACCAGCGCCGGCCGCGCGCGCGGCAAAGAAGTAACGGGGCTGCGGCAGGCGGCGCGGCGTCCACGGTAGCGGCAACGGCATGGCCGAGGCGGTCATCGAGCTGGCCACCGCAACACCGGAGGCCGGATCGTGCGCGATCAACGTCGGACTCTTCCCCGGCTCTGCTCCGAATGGCGCCCAGGTGACGATGAGATCGTCGCGCAGCTTGATGGCGACGCGGCGCGATGGCGTCGTGGCGTCGAGCAGCAGCAGCGACGACTGCAAGCGTGACTGGATCTGCGCGAGCTGGCCGGCCAGATCGTCGTAGCGTGGACTGCTCGACAGTTGACTGAGTACTGCCGGAAGGGGATTCGGAGTGGCCGGCACACCCTGGAACCTGATGCGCGCCAGGAGCCACAACACCGCGAGCGCCAGCACGGCCGCCGTCAGCAGCAGTCGGGTTTCACGAGACACCTTCGGGCGATATGGACGTGCTGGCTGCACCGCTCTCTTGATTGTAGGCGGCACGGCTCGATTCGAACCGCCGATCTCGCTGGGTCGGGTCTTGACACGGCCCGCGCCGGCACCTTACCTTGGGGACAGATGGGCCGCCTTTCTCCTCCACCCGCGTTCAAGAATCTCGGCCGCGGCGTCTTCTGACCCCCCCACCTCTGCTGCCCTAAGTCCGCTCGCCCTTTTCTCCCAGCTCGACCAAACGATTCGGAGGTTTCCATGCCGACCGCGCCACGCGCGGGGTGGGACGTGCCCACCATTCTCGTCGCCGCCGCAATGCTCGTGTTGATCGCGATCGCGCATCTCATACTCCGATGGTGGATCCGCCGCCAGACGGCGGAACCGTCAGGCGCCACCGGCACGGCGTGGCCAGCCGAGTCCCGAATGCGCCGATGGCTGACCCGTGGCCTCAACGAGATGTTGCCGCCGCTGGCGATGCTGATCTGGATCCACGGCATCTCGTCGACCGTCGGCCTGCTGCTCGGCCGCATCAGTTCGCAGCCGCTCGCCGATCAGGCCTGTGCCGCGCTCCGGTGGGGATACGGCGTGAGCGTCGTGCTTGGAATCTTCTGGCTGCTGATGCGGCTCGGGCGGATTCTGGAATCGTTCTTGATCTCGCTGGCCGCGCGCGCCGAGACCACATGGGACGATGTGGTGTTGCCGCTGGCCGGCAAGGCGATTCGCTGGACTCTCCCGCTGCTCGCGCTGATTCTGAGTGCGCCGGCACTGTCGGTTTCGCCGGCCCTCGCGGAAGTGATGGGGAATGCCACCAGCCTGCTGCTGATCGGCGTGGTCGCCTTCGTCCTCTTCCAGGTCGTCGAAGCGGCATCGGCAGTGGCGCTGAAGCCGCATCGTCTCGACGTCAGCGACAATCTGCGCGCACGCGCGATCCAGACCCAGGTCATCGTGCTGAAAAAGGTGGTCGTGACCGGCCTTGGCGTCTTCACCCTGGCGTCGATGTTGATGGTGTTCGATTCCGTGCGCCAGTTCGGCGCGAGCATTCTCGCCTCGGCGGGCATTGCCGGCATGGTCGTCGGCTTCGCCGCCCAGCGCAGCATCGCCACGCTGCTCGCCGGCCTCCAGGTCGCGCTGACGCAGCCCATCCGCATGGACGACGTGATCATCGTCGACGGCGAATGGGGCCGCGTCGAGGACATCACGCTGACCTATGTGGTGATGCGCATCTGGGACCAGCGTGCCCTCATCGTCCCGATCACCCATTTCATCGAGCGGCCCTTCCAGAACTGGACGCGCGCCACGGCCGAGATCATTGGCACCGTGTTCCTGCACGTCGACTACACCGTGCCGATCGAGCCGTTGCGGCGGGAGCTCACGCGCATTCTGACTGCGTCGCGTCACTGGGATGGCAGGGTCAACGCGCTGCAGGTCACCGATGCGAACGAGCAGACGCTGGAGTTGCGCGCGCTGGCCAGCGCCGCCAACGCGTCCGAAGCCTGGGACCTGCGCTGCGAGGTTCGCGAGCAATTAGTCGCCTTCGTCCAGCACCACTATCCGGACAGCCTGCCGCGCCTTCGCGCGTCGTTCGGGATGCAGGCGAGCGAGGTGGCGGCATGACGCCAGCGGTGCAGATCGGCAGCCGTCTGCGGCGTGCCCGCGAGGAGCGGGGCGTGACCCTTCGCGACCTGGCCTGCCGGACGAAGCTCTCGGTGGTCGTGCTGCAAGCCATTGAGCGGAACGACCTGGCTGCCCTGCCCGGCGGCCTCTACCCAAAGGCCTACGTTCGCATGCTGGCCGCCGAGGTCGGACTGGACGTCACCGAGATGGCGCGCCAGTTCGCGGCCGAGTACGAGCCGCAGGCGGAGACGGTTCCGGCGGCGCCACGAGGCCGGCTCGGGCAACTCATCCAGCGATACCTGGACCGATGGCACCGGCCCACCTGACCGGCCGTGCGGGCGCGAAAGCCGGTCAGCGGCGTATCATGCGCTATGGATGTTCCGCAGCGCCCGTTCGAGTCGCGACTTCGGTTGCGCCAGCTGACCCTTGACGACTTCGACGCGCTGGTCGCGATGCAGCTGCGCTCGTTTCCGGGCATGAAGCCGTGGGCTCGAGACCAGATTGCCAGCCAGCTCGCCATCTTTCCAGAGGGCCAGTTCGCGATCGATATCGATGGACGCCTGGCGGCGTCGGCCAGCAGCCTGATTGTCGATTCAGCCAGCCACGGCGAGTGGCACGACTGGAAGCTGAGTACCGACAACGGCTACATCCGCACTCACGATCAGATGGGCGACATGCTGTACGGGATCGAGATCATGGTCGATCCCGAGTTCCGCGGCCTCAAGCTGTCGCGCCGGCTTTATCAAGCGCGCAAGGACCTGGCCACTGAGCGAAACCTCAAGGGGATCATGATCGGCGGCCGCATCGCCGGCTATGGCCGTCATGCCGACACCATTTCGGCAAAGGAGTACGTTGACCGCGTGATCAACAAGCAGCTGGTGGATCCCGTGCTGACGCCGCAGCTGTCGAACGGCTTCGCGCTGAAAGGCTTGATCCCGAACTATTTTCCTTCCGATACCGAATCGCGCGGCTATGCCACCTACCTGGAGTGGAGCAACTTCCATTACGTCGCGCCGCAACGCCGGCAGTTGATGCGGCCGGTCAGCCCCGTCCGCCTCTCGGCGGTGCAGTACCAGCTGCGGACGATTGCCGGCTTCGATGATTTTGCAAGACAGTGCGAGTTCTTCGTCGACGTGGCGTCAGACTACAAGGCCGATTTCCTGCTGTTCCCGGAGTTGTTCACGACGCAGTTGCTGTCGACGATTCAGGCCGACCGGCCCGGCCAGTCGGCCCGCAAGCTGGCCGAGTTCACGCCCAGGTATCTGGACCTGATGAGCGGCCTCGCCCTCAAGTACCACATCAACATCGTCGGTGGCAGTCAGTTCGAGCTCGATGGCGACAAGCTGTTCAACACGGCATATCTGTTCCATCGCGACGGCTCCATCGGGAAGCAGCGGAAATTGCACATTACGCCGCATGAACGGCGCTGGTGGGGCGTGCAGCCAGGCGATCTGCTGCACACGTTTGAGACCGATCGGGGCCGGATTGCCATCCTGATCGGCTACGACATCGAGTTCCCGGAATTGGGCCGGATGGCGTTCGACCAGGGCGCCCAGATCCTGTTCGCGCCCATCAATACCGACGAGCGCCACGACTATCTGCGGGTGCGACACTGCGCGCAAGCCCGCTGCATCGAGAACCCGGTCTACGTCGTGCTGGCCGGCTGCGTCGGTAACCTGCCGGAAGTCGAGCACGCGGACATCCACTATGCGCAGTCGGCGATCCTGACGCCGTCGGACTTCTACTTTGCGAGGGACGGCATCGCGGCCGAGTGCCAGGCGAACATCGAGACGGTGATCTTCGCGGAGATGGATCTCGAGATGCTGCGCCGGCAGCGGTGGAAGGGCACGGTCCTCAATTGGGAAGACCGCCGCCACGATCTGTATCAGCTTCACTATTCGGCCAGCGACGGCGCGAAGGAAGTGTGACGCCGCTCCTGCGGCGGCGGGTGCTGTTTGCATCGCTCTACTTCAGCGAAGGCGCGCCGATCGGGTTCCTGTGGTGGGCGCTGAAATTCCTCGGCGCACCCGCGATCGACATCTTGCGGTCGCCGCGGTGGCCGCTACGCGCCTGGATCGCGAGTTGCCAGACGGTAATGGGCCTGTGCCTGCTCGCGACACTGCTCGTCGATTGGCGCGCCGACTTCACCGCCATCGCCGCATTGCTGTTGTTGCACGCGGCCTTCGCCGCGTCCCAGGACGTCGCGGTCGATGCCTACGCGTTGCAGATCGTGCGACCCGAGCATCGCGGGGCGCTGAACGCGTGGATGCAGGGCGGCATGCTCGCCGGGCGCGCGCTCTTCGGCGGCGGTGTCCTGCTGCTCGATCAGCACATCGGTCCGAGCGCGACCATTCTGCT
>ENA-ORBV01002033-ORBV01002033.1-microbial-mat-metagenome-genome-assembly--contig:-NODE-2033-length-43574-cov-32.393820_pt1 | contig 43574 bp, 61 predicted proteins | sample MGYA00237777_ERZ505514 | MGnify/ENA primary metagenome ERZ505514 (study PRJEB26160, sample SAMN06269048) | microbial mat metagenome | isolation source: Oligotrophic lake microbial mat | place... | reverse complement strand
CGGGGGACGTGCGCGCGATGCTGAAAACGCTTCCCGACGAGTCCGTGAATTGCTGCGTGACTTCGCCGCCGTACTGGGGGCTTAGGGATTACGGAACGGCGAAGTGGGAGGGAGGGGAAGCGGGGTGCGACCACAAGCAAGAGGCGCCACGCTTCAATGGCCCGAAGCAAACTTCCGCGCAAGTAAGCGGCCATGCGTCGAAAGCTGAGTCGCATGGACGGCGGCAATGCCAGAAGTGCGGTGCCACATCAACTGATTCTCAACTCGGTCTCGAATCCACGCCCGCCGAGTACGTCGAGAAGATGGTCGCCGTGTTCAGCGAAGTCAAAAGAGTGCTGCGCGACGATGCAACACTTTGGCTGAATTTAGGTGATTCGTACTTCGGCGGCGGCAGGGGCGGAAATCCGGACGAATCGCCCTATCGTAAGCAAGCGACGAACGCTGGTAGTTTGGTTGCGCCAACGAAAATACCGGCAGGCATGAAGGCAAAAGACCTTTGCGGCATCCCGTGGCGCGTAGCCTTCGCCCTGCAAGCCGATGGCTGGTATCTCCGGCAGGACATCATCTGGGCGAAGCCGAACCCGATGCCGGAGAGCGTTACCGACCGCTGCACGAAGTCGCACGAATACCTGTTCTTGCTGGCGAAGTCGGAGCGGTATTACTGCGATATGGCGGCTATCAAAGAGCCAGCCGTTTATGCAGCCGGTGAAGGTGGGCATCAGTCCTTCGGCAAGGCTGGCGGGAAGGCTGAGATTTCCTACGGCTCAATGGTGTCTGGTGAAAAGTGGGATAGCGACGGCACTCGCAACAAGCGCAGCGTCTGGACAGTCGCCACGCAGCCCTATGCAGAAGCGCATTTCGCCACCTTCCCGCCCAAGCTGATTGAGCCCTGCATCCTCGCCGGGACCAAACCTGGGGGGGTAGTTCTCGATCCCTTTGGGGGCGCGGGGACCACAGGGCTTGTCGCGGACAGGCACGGCCGCGACGCGATTCTCTGCGAGCTGAATCCCGAGTACGCGGCCATGGCCCATCGCCGCATCTTCAACGACTCTCCTTTATTCGCGGAGCTTGCATGACCCCCACCCCCAAAGGCATCGACCTGGACGCGATAGCAGCATGAGCAACCAAAAACCAAGGAGCATCAAATGAAATTCCGCAAGAAGCCCGTAGTGATCGAAGCAATCACGTTTGCCGAGTTGGTCGAACATGGCCGCGCCAACGGCGCAAACATCGTCAACGGTATGCCCTGGTCGTGGGAATACAACGGCCACCACATCACGCACGAAAACGATGGCTGCTACCTCATCCCAACGCTGGAAGGGGTGATGAAGATGAGCGCAAGCGACATGCTTATCACCGGCGTCAAGGGCGAAATCTACCCCTGCAAGGTCGATATTTTCGCCGCGACCTACGACCCAGCCTGAACTTGACCCCCATCCCCAAAGGCCAGCCGTCATGAGCGCCATGCTCCGAATGACACCCGAGGCGGTCAAAGCGCACCAGGAGCGCATCGCGCGCCAGCTTGGGCGCTCTGCCATCCGCACGGTCATAGCCGACAAGCCAAAGCCCAAAACGCAGCGCAGCGCGCTCGAAGTCGAATTCCAGCGCCAGATTGCGGAAGCTGGATTGCCGGCCCCGGAGTGCGACGTCCCGTATCTCGTTGGCTCGCGGCACCGGCTGGACGTGTGCTACCGGGCTAAAAGGCTCGGGGTTGAAGTGCAAGGCGGGGTGCACCGCATCAAGGGCCGTTTCAAAGCCGACCTGACCAAGCGCGCCGAAGGGCTGTTGCAGGGGTGGGCGATTCTTGAGGTCGGGCGCGACGAAATCGAAAGCGGCAAGGCAATTCAGTGGCTCAAGTCGTTGCTGAACCGATGAGCGGGATCAGCGCCCCACGATGCCGGCTGTGCCTGCTTGAGCATTGGGCACGGGATGGATGCAACTTCGGCCCCATAAAGGCGCTTCCCGCGACACCGAAGGAATTGCCGCGCCTGGCGAAGAGCATCAAGAAAAAGAAGTCCAAGAAGAAAAAACCGTGATCGTGGAGGCGTGCATGGTGATACCGAAGGAGGAAATCGCTCAGGTCGAGGCCGAGGCGCGCGAGCGGCGGCTCCTGCGCAAGCTCGAGGGACGGGTGCGCCTGCGGGAGATGGCCGAGACCATCCCGGAGTGCCGGCCGAGCGCCAACTTCGGGGACCCCGACCGGATCGAGTGGCACATCCAGAACTACAAGCTCTGGCTCATGTCGGGCGGCTACGGGGGCGGGATGTCCGTGGCGGTGGGCTTTATGAGCGGCGGGGTGGCGGGAATCAGCCGGTTTGCGGAGATGGTGGAGGCGGTGGACCGGCGCTGCGCCCTCAAGACGAACGAGATCCTGAACGAAGTGCTCCCCGACGATCAGCGCATAGCCATCCTGATGTACCTGGGCCTGCAGCCGGTGGTGTACCGGTTTCGAGATCCTGGGCCGGAAGTGCTCGAGCGCGCCCGGCAAAGCCTTTCGCTGATATTCAGGGTGGAGAAAATATGGTAGACCGCTTGACAGGGCGGTCCGTGGGGGTAGAATCCCTTTTTATCGAATGTTGGGCACGATTTTGCCCAAAGAAACGTAAAGCCCGGCTCGCGCAAGCGCCCGGGCTTTTTTCTTGCCCAAACAAAAGCCACTGCGAAAGCGGATGCCGCCCTGAGTGAGACGCCTCTGACCCGAACGCTAAAGGTTCGGGCAAGCGGAGCAAGCGGATGCAGCGAGTAGCCAGTCAGTTTCGACCGCCCGGAGCCGCCCTACACCACTCGCTGACTAGAGGGCGAGACTCCGCGGCCGGTTGATTAGTACAAGCGCGGGATAGATCAGTGGTAGATCGCTGGGTTCATACCCCGGAGGTCGCAAGTTCAATTCTTGCTCCCGCAACCAGGCAGACACGCACGGCGCAGACCAGACTGCTCCGCCGGGCGAGTACCGTGGGTCCGAAGGCCCCTGCATTCCTTCGGTGACTTGTCTCCTTTGGCCGCTTCACGGCGGTTTTCGGCCCGGTTCGGGATTCCCTCGTCCGGGTCTTTTTCTTTTGGGGGTCGCCATGCTGATTCTTTTGCCGCCGGAAACGCCGCAAGAGAAGTCCGGGCGGATCCTGTTGGGCTTGCTCATCAACATGGTGCTGGTGTGGCCGCTGTGATCCTGGGCGTGGTGCTGGTCACGAGCTACGCTGGGGCGGCGCCGTGAACTTGACGGCCCATTTCACGCTCGAGGAATTGACCCAGAGCGGCTATGCGGAGCGCATGGGCATCGACAACACGCCCGATGAGGTCGTCCAAGGCAGGCTTGTCTATCTCGCCGGAAAACTCGAACTGGCGCGCGCGATCCTGGGGGCGCCGTTGCTCGTTTCGAGCGGCTACCGCTGCCAGGCGCTCAACCGGGCGGTGGGGAGCAAGGACACGAGCGCCCACATGCAGGGCTTGGCGGCTGACTTCATCTGCCCGGGCTTCGGTTCGCCTTTGGTGGTGGCGCAGCGCCTTGCCAGTCGCAAGGCCGAGCTTGGCTTTGACCAACTGATTCACGAATTCCGCCGTTGGGTGCACATCGGGTTTCGGCTCGATTCTCCGCGCGGCGAATTGCTGACGATCGACGCCAATGGCGTGCGGGTCGGGCTTGTCGCGTAACTCAACGGAGGCTGTGTGAAAGCAACCCTATCAATGCCGGTGGTGCTGGTGCAGGACGAGAAGCGGGAAGCCGCGATCATTACCGCCGTACTGCCGGACGGCTTGGTGCACTTGACGGCCTTTGGGGACGGCTCGGGGTCGATCGCGCGCCATGTGCCGAATGTGCGGTTTTCACGATTCGCGTTCGATACGCCGTATCACAGTAGCGATCCGGCGTATTGCTACTACGGAACGCCGGGTGAGTTCACTGAGCCGGTGCTCTATCCGATCGGCGCGATGACGGGCGCAGACCAGGCGATGATCGAGCCGGTGCTCGAGCCGGTGCTCGAGCCGGTGGAAGTGCTGACCGGAGAGCCTGTCGAGGTCGTAACCGAGCAGGCGATCGAAGAGCCGGGCGCGCCGGGCGATGTGCGCGGGACGCTGGTGGACTGAAATGAGGCCATCCGCCATGTTCGTCGCCGTGCAGAAGGCCCTGCGCCAGCTCGGCTACGAATGGCGTGTACGGAACCTGAAATGATACGGCACCCCCCTTACCCTTTTGATTTGGAATCCGGACGCGGCCGCCAGCGCGGCAACATCTATGTGATGGGCGCCGCGGTGCTGGCCGGGCTCGCCCTGCTGGCTGGATTGGTGTGGGGCGTGACCAGTTACCTTTCCAGCATCCGGGAAGCGGCGCATGCGGCGGGAAGGGCTGAAGCCCGGGCCGAATTCATTGCCCGGGACAACCAAGCCTTGCGCGCGGCAATCGCAGAAACCGAGCGATTGCGCGCGCAGGTGGTCAAGATCGAAAACGAAGGCGCGGCCGAACAGGAGCGGCGCCGTCAAAACTACCTTGCGGGGGTGAAGGATGGGAAAGCACGCGCTGCTGCCGATCGTGATGCTGTGGCTGGTGGGAGTCTCCGGCTGCGCGACCCAGGAACCCCTGCCGGCTGCCCCGCCCTCGGTAATCAAGGTGGCGGGACCCAAGCTGCCGCCGGCGCCGCCCGAAGTGATGGTGGCCCAGGAGGAGGAGGGCTTTCGAGCGCGGCTTCTCAATTTCTTCTCGCCGAAGCCAACCGGGCCGATGCCGTCGTCGCCCGGCTCAACGCCGCCCGCGAAGTGATCGTGAACGATCGGGCCATCTGCAACGGGAGCCAGTAATGGACATCCTCCACATCGACCCGGACCGCGCCCGCGCCGATGCGCGCGCCGGCCGCACCGAAAAGGAATGGCGGGAGGCCGAGGCCGAAGAGATCGGGTTGACTCATCGGGTCGACGCGCTTGAACGCAAGTTCACCGAGGCATTCCCGGGCGGGGATTGGGCGGGGCACTGCCGCTATCACGAAATCCAGATCGAGCTACTGCTCGAGCGGCGCACCCTGCGCGCTGCCGTGACGGAGAAAACAATCTCGGGGCTGATTTGGGCCGCGCTCGTCGCGACGGGCCTTGCGGTGTGGCAGTACATCAAGACGCAGCTCAAATGAAAGCCGCTGCTCTGCTCGCGTGTCTCCTGTGCGCTTCGTGCGCCACTGTGACGACGGTGATCGAGGCCATTGACGGCAACTTCAGCACATCGTCACTTTTCACGGAGATCGTGTGAACCTCATCGACGATTGGCAGGCGCTTGCCCCGAGGCTCTGGAGCATCCGCCTGGCGCTGCTTGCGGCGGCTTTGGGCGCCATGGAAGTCGCGCTCCCGCTGTTCCAGACGGTAATCCCCCCGATGTGGTTCGGGGTCGCGTCGGTGGTCGTCGGGATTGGGTCTGCCATAGCCAGGCTGATTGCGCAGCCGAGGGCGCGCGAAGAAGCAAAAACCGAGTAACGCCCCGGCGGCACAGCGCCAGGGCGTGCAGATTACTTCCGCGGCCTGCCCCAGACGGGCTCTGAGATCGTGGGTTTGTCCGGAAGGATCCAATTTCGCCCGACCTTGACCGCACCGGGCATCCGGTTTTTGGCGCAGAGGTCGCGCAGGCGGGCGGTGCTGAGGGAAAGAATAGTCGCGGCTTGGGTGAGGGAGATCATGGTCTACAGGGCCGGCCTGCGCCGCGCCCCGGGGCGGAACGGGCTCGGCTGAGCCCACCAATTTGCGCGCATGTCCCAAATCTTGTCGCGGCCGAAAACTGCTCGCGCATCTTGCCGGGCTTGCTTGATCGATTTCGGGCGCGGGAGTGTCACGCACTCGTCGCCGAGGTTGCCGGTGATGCGCCAGACGTAGTCGCACCCTTCGCGGTAGAGACGGACCGAGATTCGCTCGCGGGAATCATCGTTGCTGGCAATCGTGAATTTCAAGGCTGCTTTCATTTTCTGCTCCTAGTGGGTGGGTGGGGGGTGCTTCTACGTCAAAAGCCCGCACTCGGCGGGCTTGGCGGGGTGTGGTGGGTTAGATGCGGCCGTGGTACTGACCCTCGCCGGTGCCCCAGTCGTCGCAGTTGTCACGCCCGGTCTCGAAGCAGGGCGTGTCTTCCGGCTCGCCGTAGGCTTCGAGGCTGTGCGCGCGCTCGATGGCCCAGTCTTCCAGCACCTGCTGCACCAAGCCGTCGAAGTCCGCGCTCGATAGGTCCGAGTTCATCTCGCGGACCTGGCGCTCGGCTTTGCGTACTGTCTTCAGGTTCAGGTTCATTTTGCTTCTCCTAGTGCTGGTTGGGTATGACTCAATATAGTCGACTCATTGCGGTAACGCAAGCACTATCTCAACTGTTACATTTGTCAGATTCGCCCAAAACATTACAAAAATAAGTTGAAGTCAAGCGGAGTCGGTAATTTTTGCCTAATCTTCGCGCGTGGCTCGTAACCGGGCTACCTCCTCCTAGCAAGGCTTTGTGCCCGGTTCGTCCGGGCACATTTTTTGAGGGGATGACCGATGAGAGTTCGATTTTTCCGCAAGTCCGCCGACGCCGAGCGCAACGCCGGCCGCGTCATGTGCGAGAAAACCGTCGAGGATCACACCTCAGCGGGCGTGGCGCCCACAGTGGCCTGCGACGTGGCCACGGACAAGGACCAGACCGCGTATCCCGCTGAGTGGGCCGTGTTCAGCGCCACGGAGGCCCCGGCAGCGGAGGTGGCGCCCAACGTTGTGACCGACGCCGGCCCGGATTCAGTGTTCGCCGCCGTGAAGCGGCGCGCGAAGTCGAAGCGATAGATGCCTCGGGGTGGGCCACGTCCGGGCAACGGCGGCGCGCGACCGGGAGCGGGGCGCAAGCCCAGCTCGACCACGGTGCGCACCCGCGCGATCGCCGAGAAGCTCTCGAAGGGGGTCGGCATTACGCCCCTCGAGGTCATGGTGAGGACCATGCGCAAGCTCTGGGCTCGGGGCAAGCACATCGACGCCTGCACGATCGCCGAAAAGGCCGCCCCGTACATGCACCCGCGCCTGGCCTCGATCGAGCAGTTCGTCGATGCGAGGGTCCGGCAGTTTGCGGTGACCGACAAGCCGCTCTCGGAAGATGAGTGGGACAGGACTTACGGTCCGCTGGCGACCGCAGGCGGGCCCTCAGAAAGCGCTCATTGATTGCCCGATCTCTGAAATTTTCTATGGAGGCGCGCGCGGTGGTGGAAAGACAGACGGGATCCTCGGTAAATACGCCCTCAAGGCCAGTCGCTACGGGCAGCACTTCAACGCGGTGTTCTTCCGCAAGGAAATGCCGCAGCAGGACGATCTCGTCGAGCGCGCGAAGGAAATCTACGTCCCGCTGGGTGCTGTGTGGCAGGAGCAAAAAAAACAGTTCCGCTTCTCAACCGGTGGGCGCGTGCGTTTCCGCCCACTCGAGAACGTCGACGACGCCGAGAAGTACCAGGGACAGAACCTGTCCGACGCCGCGGTCGAGGAAGCCGGTAACTACGCCATGCCCGCAGCGATCGACCGGCTGTTCGGGGCACTGCGCAGCACGGCCGGCGTTCCGGTCCAGCTCATCCTCACGGCCAACCCGGGCGGCCCCGGGCACCACTGGATCAAGGTGCGGTACATCGATCCCGCGCCCCTCGGGTTCACGACGTTGCGCCGCGAGCTGCCGAACGGGGACCAGCATCGCTACGTGTACATCCCGAGCCGGGTCCAGCACAACCGGATCTTGCTCGCCAATGACCCGGGTTACGTCTCGCGCCTCTATCTCGTCGGTTCGTCCGATCTCGTGCGCGCGTGGCTCGATGGTGACTGGAACGTCATTGCCGGCGCCTTCTTTCCAGAGTTCGGGCCGCAGCACATTGCTTCGCCCGTCACGCTTCCCCCTACCTGGCTGCGGTTTCGCGCCATGGACTGGGGCTCGGCCAGGCCTTTCAGCGTCGGCTGGTACGCCGTGAGCGACGGTGATCTTGACCAGTTCCCGCGCGGCGCGCTCGTGAAATATCGCGAGTGGTACGGCGTGCAGAAGAAGCCCGACGGCAGCTTTGAGCCGAACGTGGGCGTCAAGCTCGTGGCCGAGCAAGTGGCCGACGGCATCCTCGATCTCGAGGAAAAAAAGGAGGTGGAGTACGGCGTACTCGATCCGTCGGCCTTCGCCATGGTGAGCGGACCCTCGATTGCCGAGCGCATGTTCGACCGTGGTGTGACCTTCCGCAGGGCCGATAACGCTCGCGTCGCGCGCAAAGGCGCTCAAGGCGGCTGGGATCAACTGCGCGCGCGCCTGAAGGGCGACGAGGGCCGCCCAATGCTCTATTTCTTCGCGAGCTGCCTGCACAGCATCCGCACGATCCCAGTGCTCCAGCACGATGCGTCGCGTGCCGAGGACGTGGATTCCGATGGCGAGGATCACGCTGCGGACGAGACGCGCTATGCCTGCATGTCGCGGCCCTGGGTACAGGACAAGAAGGTTGCACGCACGGCCCGCGAGGAGATCCGCGCGGCGACCAAGCGGCCGACCTTCCGCGACGCCGAGAAGATGCACGAGCAGCGCCACAACCGCCGGGCGAGGGTGTAATGGCCGACGTCGCAGAAAACGCGAAGGGCGCCCCCACGGACGAGAAGGAGAAGGCGCTCCAGAAGTCGCCGGCCGACGTGGTGACGCGCTGGGTGCGTGAGCTCGCCGCCGCCGACAGCCACGAGAAGAACTGGCGCCTCCAGGCCGAGAAGATCGTGGGACTGTACAAGGACCAGAAGGCCGGCGCCGAGGCATCGGACGAGGCGAAATCCTACCGCTTCAACATTCTCTTTTCCAACACCGAGGTGCTCAAGGGTGCGCTGTACAGCCAGTGCCCGGCGCCGGATGTGCGCCGCAGGTACATGGATAAGGATCCGGTGGGCCGCGTCGCTGCGCTGGTGCTGGCGCGCGCCCTGATCGCGAGTCTGGACAAGCAGACCGACGGCGAGGACTTCGACAGCGTGATGAAGGACTCGGTGTTCGACATGGTGGTGCCCGGACGCGCTGCGGCGCGCGTGAAATACGTGCCGCAGTACGGAAAGACACGCGTGCCCTTCGAGATGCCGCAGCCGGTGCCCGCAGCCGAAGGCATGGAGCCGCCGCCTGCACCCGAGATCCCGCCCAACCTCCAGCAGGACGAGCAGGGCTATTTCACCGAGGTCGAAGAGGTCGTCTACGAGTGCGTCGAGCCCGAGTACGTCGAATGGGCGTTCTTCCGGATGTCGCCGGCCAAGCGCTGGAAGAAGGTGCGTTGGGTCGCCTGGGGTGAGCTGCTCACCCGCGACGATCTGGTTGCCCAGTTCGGTGAAAAGATCGGCAACGAGGTCGCGCTCAAGTGGATGCCCAAGGGCATGGAGGACTCGGCCGAGAACGCGATTTTCAAGCGCGCCCTGGCCTGGACGATCTGGAACAAGACCGACCGCACGGTGTACGTGATCAGCGAGGGCTACACCGATGCGCCGCTGGCGACGCAGCCGGACCCGCTGCGCTTGGAACAGTTCTTTCCGATACCGCGCCCCCTGTATTCGATCTTCACGACCGACAGTTTGATTCCGGTGCCCGAGTACACGCTCTATCAAGACGACTCGATCCAGCTCGACACCCTGAACGAGCGCATTGCTGTGCTCTCCGATGCGCTGCGCCGGCGCGGGGTCTATGACGCCGCCACCGCCGAACTCTCCGACCTCGCCACCGCAGGCGACAACAAGTTCGTGCCAGTAAAGAACTACCGCGAGTTCGTGGAAAAGGGCGGGCTTCAAGAGTTGTTTCAGGAGCTCGATCTCACCGGCTTGGTCGGCGTGCTGCGCGAGCTGCAACTCCAGGCCGAAGCGAAGAAGGCCAACATCTACGAGAAGGTCGGGATCAGCGACATCATGCGCGGCTCGACCCAAGCACAGGAGACGCTGGGGGCGCAGAAGATCAAGAATCAATGGGGCTCCATTCGCGTGCAGCCCCGCCAGGCCGAGGTGCAGCGCTACGCACGCGACCTCATCCGCATCATGGCCGAGATCATCGCCGAGCACTTCAGCGAGCAGACGTTGGCCCTCATGACCGGGATTCAGCTTGCGTTCACCGAAGCCGAGCGCATGCAGCTCGCGCAGACCGATCCGCAGAACCCGATGGGCCGGCGCCCGAGCTGGGAGGCCGTGATGAAGGTGCTTCGCTCAGACAAGCTGCGCGGCTTCAAGGTCGACATCGAGACCGACTCGACCGTCAAGGCCCGCGCCGACGAAGAGCAGAAGAATCGCGTGGACCTGATCACCGCGGTGACCGGGTTCCTGGAGAAGGCGCTGCCGGCCGTGCAATCGGGAATGATCCCGAAGAAGGTCGCGGGTGAACTGATGATGTTCGGTGTGCGGGCTTTCCCCGCGAGCCCGCAGCTCGAGGAAGTGCTCGATGAGTGGATCTCTGGCGGGGCCATGGGCGACGGTGAAGGCGAGGGTGAGGGCCAGCAAGGCGAGGACGCATCGAAGAAGGCCATGGAAGCCGAGCAGCAGGCGGTGATGCAGCACAACGCCGAGATGCGCGACATCGAAAAGCAGGCCGCGACCGCGAACATGGTCGCAGCGAAGGCCAAGGCCTATCAGGAGATCACCAAGGGCGAGGCCATGGCCCCGGGGGTGCAGCTCGACCTCCTCTCCAAGCAGGCGAAGCTCGCCGGGATCCTCGATCCGGCGGCGCAGCCCGGCGCAGAAGCCCCGATGCAGCCGCCAGTCGGAGGCGCGCCCGTCGGCGCGATGGTGCAGTGATTGGAAATCATCGCTGCACAGGATCCGCGGCTGCTCGCCTGGGCACAGGCGCAGCTTCAGGCGTCCTGGGAGCCCGGCAGCGTGCGCTGGCTCGCGGGTGTGGCTGCGGAGCCGGTGTTCGTCGTGGTCTACAGCCGTTTTTCGGCGCGTTCGTGCGAGCTGTCGATTGCGACCGACGGGACGAAGCGCTGGGCGTCGAGGCGATCGTTACGCGCGATTTTCAATGTGCCGTTCAACCAGTGGGCGTTGCGGAGGGTCACGTTCGTGTGCCGCGCTGACAACCAGCCTTCCATCGATCTGTGCGCGCGCCTCGGGGCCGTGCAAGAGGGCGTCGTGCGCAAGTCCTTTCCCGGTGACGTGGATGGGGTCGTGCTCGGGATGCTGAAAGAGGAGTGCCCATGGTACTGAAAGAGATTCTGCGGATGCTGGGCTGGGGCTACCGGCCGTTCGCTTTCGACAAGGGCGGTTCACCCCCGCCCGCGCCGCCCGCGCCCGATCCCGCGGTCCAGATTGCGGCTGAGGCCAAGGTCAACCGCTATAACGTGCGCAGCCCCTTCGGGTCGCAGACGTGGACGCCGCCGCGCTCAAGCGTGCCAAGCGCGCCGATGCTGCCTGGCCCGGCCTCGCCCAGTGGTGGCCGCTGGGTCGAGCAGGGCGGCGGTGAGGGAATGGTTCCGCAATGGGAGTCCGATGCACCCACAAGCGCGCCGGGCGGCTCCACAGGCGGCTCCACATCGGGCGGTGAGTTCGATAATCCGTGGACGCAGACGATCGCGCTGGACCCCTCACAGCAGCGCCAGTTCGATTCGAGAAATGCGATTGCCGAGCAGATGCTCGGGCGCGCGAACACGCAGATGGGGCAGTTCTCGTCCTCGCCCTTCAGCTTCGATCCGTCCGGCGGTGGGTCGAGGGCGGCGCTCGATCGCATGGGCCGGGCCTCTCCGAGCTTCACGCAGAGCGCGGGCACGTTCAATCCCAGCGTGCGCGACATGGGCACGTTCAATCCGTCCACGGACGACGCCACGAGCCGGGAATTGGTCGCGCGCCTGAGGTCGTTCTCGGATTCGCCCTGGGACGCGAACGTCGACGGCAGCGCGGTGCAGCGCGCGGTCTACGACAAAGCACGCCTGAATCTCGACCCGACGTACGGGCGCATGCAGGAGCAGCTCGACCAGAAGCTCGTGAATCAGGGCCTACCGATCGGCTCGGAAGCCTACGGCCAGGCCAATGACGTGTTCGGGCGCGAGCGCTCGAATGCTTACAACACCGCGTCCCTTGACTCGATCATCCAGGGCGCGAACGAAGAGCAAAACCAGTTCGGACGCGCGCTCTCCACTCGGCAGCAAAACGTGGGCGATGTGGCCACCGCACTGGGTGGGGCGCAGTCGCAGGCGGGGCAGGAGTTCGGCAGGACCATGGCAGTGCGCGGGCAGCAGACCGGCGAGCGGGAGGCCGATTACAGCCGGGATCTTCGCACTCGGGGCCAGCAGGCTGCGGAGTTCGGCGACGACTTCAGCCGCACGCAGAACCGCGATCAAGCTGCGTTCGCGGGCGAGATGGCGATGGATCAGGACGGGCGCACGCGTGCTCTTTCGCAGCGCCAGCAGCAGTACAACGAGCTTGCAGCGTTGCTCGGGGGCCAGCAGCTGAATCCGCTCAATCCGAGCGGCGGGCAGATTGATGTGGGCGGGGCATTCCAGAATCAGCAGGTCGGGCTCAATCGGCAGTATCAGGGCGAGCTTGCGGGCTACAACGCGGGGGTCGCGGGGCAGAACTCAACGATGGGCGGCCTGTTTTCGCTCGGCGCGGCCGCGCTACCGCTGGCGTTCTCGGATCGTCGCTTGAAGCGTGACATTGCGCGCGTGGGCGAGGTTGCGCCGGGCGTCGGTTGGTACGCTTTCAGCTACCTCTGGGACGAGAGGGGCGCTCGCCCGCACTACGGCGTCATGGCCGACGAAGTTGAGCCGTTCATGCCCGAGGCCGTGCTGTACCACGCCTCCGGCTTCGCAATGGTCGACTACGGCCGGTTGCTCGCCGGCAGGACGGTGCACTGATGAACGACTTCGACCTCGAACGCGAACGCATGGCCAGACGCCGCAAGGTCTCGGAGGCCATGCTCGCCCAATCCATGCAGCCGATGCCCGGGACCGAGTACGCGAGCGGCATCGCTGTACGCCGCAGCCCGCTGGAGGGCATCGCCAAGGTCGCGCAGGCGTACATGGCGCAGAAGGGCGTGCGGGATCTGGACACCGAGGAGAAGTCCCTCGCCGAGCGTCAACGCTCCGAGATCGCGTCTGCCATGGGCGACTACACAAAGGCAATCACGCCCCGGCCGGGTTCGACCGAGCAGATCATGGACGAGCAAGCGAACGACGGCATGGGCGCGACCTCAACGGTCACCGCTCCGAGCTACGCGCCGAGCCCCGCAGATCGCCAGACCGCAGCCATGGGCCTGATGGGGCGCATTGGCGACCCGAGGGATGCTGCAAAAGCTGTTGTTGCCGATGCGATGAAGCCGCGCGAGATCAAGGCCTTCAAGCCCGGAGACGTGCTCTATCAGGACGGGGCGAAGGTGGGCGAGATCCCGAAAACGCCCGAGGGCTACACGCTCAGTCCCGGAGGTACGCGCTTCGGCGGTGACAACAAGCCGGTCGCGAACCTGCCGACCGAGCCGGCCGGGTTCGCGCGCGAGCTCATGGATGCCGGCATGACCAAGGGCTCGCCCGAGTGGTCCGCCGCGATGAAGGCCCGCATCGGCAAGCAGACGACGCACGCACCGGCCGCGAGCATGAACGTGGCGGTGAGCACCGAGAAACAGTTCCTCGGCCAGGTCGGGGAGAAGCTCGGCGGCGCTGTCGCAACAGCGACCGAACACGCAAAGGCCGCAGTCAGCACGCTGAACACGGTCGGGCAGATTCGCGAGGCATTGGATAGCGGAAAGGTCGTTGCCGGACCCGGCACGACGCCGCAGATGGTGCTCATGCAGATCGGGGAGAAGTTCGCCCCCGGCGCTTCACCCGATGAGCGGCTGACCAAGACCCGTTCTGCAATTCAAGGGCTCGCGCAACTCGAGCTTGACGCCGCCCAGCAGATGAAGGGGCAGGGCCAGATCACGGAAGCGGAGCGCGAGATCATTCGCCGCGCTTCTGCCGGAGAAATCGACAAACTCACCGTGCCCGAATTGCGCGTACTCACCAATACGCTCGACAAGACCGCGCGCTTCAAGATCCGCGCGAACGCCGCGAACGTGCAGAGGCTGCGCGCCAATCCTTCGGCGGCAAGCATGGTCGAGTTCATGAACGTCGACGAGCCGCCCGCGTACAAGCCGGGCGGGGCTTACGCAGGACCGGACCGCCGTGGCCTGCCATCCGTTGATGCCATCGACGCGGAACTGGCGAAAAGGAAAGGCCGGTAATGGACCTCTCCGGGCTCTCTACGGAGGATTTGACGGCACTTCGGGGCGGGGACCTATCCAAGGTATCCGACGCCGGCCTGATGGCCCTGCGGCCCGTAGACCCCGCATTGAAGCGCGAAGCCGCCGACATCGCGGCCAAGGGCGAGACGATCGGCAACACGCTGATGATCGGCGCCGGGCGCAAGTTCGACAAATTCGCCATGGGCCTGAAAGAGGCCGCACTCACGGCCGGCGAAAAGATCCTGCCCGCCGACATGGGCGGGGATGCTGCGCGCAAGGCACGCGAGGCGCTCGCCGCATCCGAGGCCGAGAAGGACACCGCTTACGCCGGATTGCAGCGCGAACGACCGTTCGCCACGGGCGCGGGTGAGGCACTGCCCTTCATGGCGATCCCGGCTTCCGCTGGCGTGCTGCCTGCCGCCGCCGCTGTCGGTGGGATCGAAGCCGCGAGCCAAGGAACAGCGAAAGAGCGCGCCACGCGCGGAATCCTCGGCGCCGGGGCGACGGCTGCGGGTGGATTTCTCGGAAACAGGATCGCCAACATCATTTCACCGGTGACCTCAAAAGCCGCCGCCCCAGCACATCAGCAGGCGCTTGCCGCGGGCGAGCGGATCGGCCGGCAACCGAGCCTGTCTGAGGCCACGGGCAGCGCGTTCTTTCGCCGCATGGAGGACTATGCAGCCCGCGCACCCGGCGGCTCCGGGGTGATGCAGGAATTCGCGCAAGGCAACCAGACGGCCGTGAACCGCGCCGCCGCGCGCTCGATCGGTGAAACCGCCGACGAAATGACCCCGCAGGTCTTCGCCGACGCCGCGCACCGCATGGGCCAGGTGTTCGACGGGATTCGCAACCTGGGCGGCCGCCCGATCCAGATCGGACCCGGCGTGGTCAACGCGGCGAACGACATCCTGCGCATGCAAGGAAAGATGCTGCCCACGCAGCAGGATCCGGCGCTCGTGTCCCTTGCCCAGCGGGCGATCACGCTGGGAGCGAACAAGGGTCGAATCGACGGGGAGGCTTACCAGTTGATCCGCTCGGGGCTCTCTGAGGCCGCCTACGACGCCAACGGCACGAACCGAGTCCTCTATGGGCGGCTTCTGGAGGCTCTCGACAACTCGGCGGACGCGTCACTGCGCGCCGGAGGGCAGGCCACGCTTGCGGATGCGCTGCGCACCGTGCGCCCCCAATACGGGAACCTGAAGACACTGGAAAAGGGCGCGACAGCCGAGGCCGGGAACGTCAGCGCGGCGAAGGTTGCCTCGACGATGCGCACGAACAACCCCTCGGCCTTCCGTCGCGGAACAACGCAGGGGCCGCTCGATGACGTAGCGCGTGTGGGCGAGGGACTGAAGCCGCTGACCGCTGGCTCCCCGACTGCCGAGCGGCAGATGGTTTCCGATCCGCTCTCGACTGCGTGGCACTCATTTTTTTCCTACCCGATCGCAAAAGCGACGACCTCGCCTGCGGTGACTTGGTATCCGAGGGGTCCGGGGAACACTGCCGCAGCGCGCGGCGCGGCGCAGATCGCGCAGCCCTCAAGCCGAGCCGCGATCGCCGCCGCGATGCAGCCCGTGCTGTCTCCGTACCTTCGCCTTCCAGTAATGGCCGAATAAGCGACGCCCGACATGATCCGAAAGATAGCGCCGGCCAAGCCACAGCAGCACCGTCAGGGTGACGGTCCAGAACACCGGACCGATCACGCCCATGACGAGAAACAACGCGACGTAGAACCAACCGCTCTGCATGGGAAGGGAGTCTAGCACCGTGCCCACGTACCTTTACTTTTGTAACCAATGCGCGAAGCGACAGGACGCCTTTCGCAGGATCGCCGAGCGCGATGACTGCCCGGCATGCGCCTGCGGTGCCGCGACCGAGCGACGCATCACCGCGACGATGGTCAGCGTCTTCAGCCCCTATCGCTCGGTCGCAGCGGACAAGGAGTCGGGGGAGCGCCCGATCATCCGCAGCCAGGCCGAGCACAACGCCTTCTTGGCCCGCAACGGCTATGAGGAAGTCGGCAACGACAAATCCATGGCGCCCAAGCACCCGGAGGAGATCGCTGCACGGCGCGCGGTCGCCCTGAATGAACAGAGCGCCGACGCCTTCGATTTCAACCACGACACGCACGAAGCGGTCGCCTAAAGGATCCCCACCATGCTGAAAACCCTGTTCTCTTGCCTGTTCGCCGCCCTTGTCCCGTTTCGCGCGCTCGAGGAGTCACCCGGTGGCGAGACGACCACCGACACCGGAGGCGGGGACTCGGCCTCGCTGCGCGGCGATCTGGCCGCGGCCTGGGACGCGAGCGCGGGCGAGACCGAGACCGACAAGACCGCGACTACCGGTGACGACAAGACCGGGACCAAGCCTGCCCCCAAACCCGACGTGAGCGAGGCTGCGCGCACGCTGGCGCAATCGCGCGCCGGGAGGGGTACTGAGACAGCCCCCGACAAGACGGGCGCGCCTGACGCGGCTGTGGCGGCTTCCAGGCGCACTGCCGAGCTTGCGGCCATGGCTCCGGAGGATCGCGCCCGGGCCGAGATCGAAGACCAGCAGAAGGCCGCAGCCGCCGCCACCGAGGCCCCCCAGCACTGGCCGGCCAAGGATCGCGAGTTTTTCGCCAAGCAAGGCCCCGAGGTCAAGACGTGGCTCATGAGCCGCCACAAGGCCATGGAGGCCGACTACACCCGCCGCTCGCAGGAAGTCGCCCATGTGCGCCGCGAAGCCGACGAGCTGCGCGAGATCTTCAAGCCGTTCTCCGAGGCGATGGCCTCCGACGGCATGACCATCCCCATGGCGGTGCGCCAGCTCACGGCCGCGCACCACGCACTCATCAAGGATCCCGCGCAGGGCATTCAGTGGCTCGCCGGGAAATACGGAATCGACCTCAAGCAGATTGTCGAGGGGGGCACCCAAGCGGGCCAGCCGGACCCCAACGTCAAAAGGCTCGAGGACCGTCTGGCGCAGCTGGAGGGCAACACCCAGCGCAGCGCCCAGCACCAGCAGGAGCAGGAACGTAACGCCAATCTGTCGAAAGTCGAGCAGTTCGCAGAAGAACAGGACGCCCAAGGTAAGCCGCTTCGCCCCCACTTCGATGACGTCGCGAAGGACATTTCGATGCTCCTTCGCGCCGCCCGCGAATCGGGTGACTCGCTTTCCCTTCAGGACGCCTACGACCGCGCCATTTACGCCAACCCCGCCGTACGCCAAAAGGTGCTCGCAGCGCAAGACGCCGAGCGCCGGGTGCGGGAAGACGAGGAACGCAAGGTCAAAGCGAACGCAGCCAGGACCGCGGGATTCGACGTGAAGGGCGAGGGCGCTGCGACATCCGTCGCCGCTCAACCCAATTCGCTGCGTGGGGATCTGGAGGCCGCATGGGATGCGACTTCGGGCCGCGTGTAGCGCCAAAATCATAGAAGGAAATCATGCCAACACCCAACCTTTCGGAGATCATCACCACGACTCTTCGAAACCGGAGCGGAAAAACCGCGGACAACGTGTCCAAGGGCAACGCTCTGTCGATGAAGTTGAAGGAAAAGGGGTCATGGAAACCCGCCACCGGCCGCACGATCGTGCAAGAGGTCGAGTACGCGGAGGGTAATTTCCAGTGGTACTCCGGCTACGAGGAGATCGATATCTCTCCTCCGGACGTGATCAGCGCATTCGAATTCAACTGGAAGCAGGCCGCCGCCTCGGTGTCCGCCTCCGGCTTGGAGATCGACGTGCAGAACACGGGCAAGGAGCAGATCATCGATCTGTTCGAGGCGCGCATCAAAAACGCCGAGAAAACGCTGAAGAACAACATCAACATCGGCGCGATCTCGAACGGCACTGGCTCGGGCGGCAAGCAACTGGGGGGCCTGAAGCTCCTGGTGGCGAACGACCCGACAACCGGCACCGTCGGCGGGGTCGATCGCTCGCTCACGGCCAACATCTGGGCGCGCAATCATGTGTACGACGCCAGCACGGACGGGGGCACGGCCGCCACCGCCACGAACATCCAGCGGTACATGAACACCTTGTACCTGCGATGCACTCGCGGCGCGGACAAGCCGGACCTGATCCTGGCCGATGCGCTGTATTACGGCCTGTTCTGGTCGAGCCTGCAGGCCATCCAGCGGATCAACGATCCGAAGCGTGGTGTTGCCGGATTCCAGAGCGTGGCGTTCGGCTCGGCTGATGTCTGCTACGAGGACTCGACCGAAATGCCGGCCTCGCAGATGTACTTCTTGAACACGGATTACCTGTTCATGCGGTACTCGCCCAAGCGCAACTTCACGCCGCTCGATCGCGTGCAGTCCATCAACCAGGACGCGATCGTGCAACTGATCACGTTCGCAGCGAACCTGACGGGCAGCAATTTCGCTCTTCAGGGCACGCTGAAGGCATAAGGAGAAGACCATGCCATTTCGTATCCTTTCCCCCACGCCTGGACTGCAGAAAATCACCGATGGCTCTTCGACGCAAAACCACCCTGTCGGCACGATCATCAGGGCGGCCGACGATGCGACGAACGGCCAGGGGCACGGCGAGTTCATCTACTTGCTCGGCGTTGTTGGCACTCTCACCGGCATGCTGGTGATCTACAACGTAGCCACCGGCCTGACGGCCTTGCTGACCGTGACAAACGGTCGGGTCAAGGGTGCTCCGGTCGCGGTTGCGATGCGAGCGAACGTCGCCGGCCAGTACGGCTGGTATCAGATCACCGGCCTCGCGGTGATCAGGAAGACGACGGTGGCGACGTTGCCGCAGGTTCCGATCTTCATCAGCGCAACGGCCGGGCGGATGAAAACGCTCGCATCGGCCGGGCAGATGATCCTGGGTGCGCAAACCGCGAACCTGACGACCATCGTTTCCACGACCTCGACAGTCACCGTGCTCATCAATCGGCCGGTCACGCAGTCGCAGATCACGTAACAAATGCACCACTGCGCCTCATGCCAGGGCCGCACGGTCGAAGTGATGAACTTCGGCCGCGTGGCTTTGGCGGGCGCTTTTCTGAAGCCGGATGCGTTCGATTCAGAAAAGCGTCACGCCCTCACGCTCAGGTTTTGCGAGCAGTGTTTTCTCGTGCAGGTTGGCGAGCAGGTTCCGGCCGAAATCCTGTTCGAGCACTATTTTTATTTTTCGTCCGCGACCGAGACCATGCGCACGCACTTTCAGCTGATGGCGCGCGATCTTGTCGAGCGGTTCAAGCCCGAGAGCGTCCTCGAAATCGGCTGCAACGATGGGATTCTGCTGCGCCCGCTGCAGAAGCTCGGCGTGCGCAGACTCCTTGGCGTGGACCCGGCGAAGAACGTCACGCCGCGCGATCTGCCGATCATCAATGGCTACTGGGGCACCGAATTCGCGAAGGCCGCGCTCGGCGGAGACCGTTTCGATCTCATCGTGGCAAACAATGTGTTCGCCCACATCGCTGACATCAATGATGCGTGCGCCGCGGTTGCCCGGACGCTCGCACCCGGCGGCTCGTTCGTTTTCGAGGTCAACCGGCTCGACGACATGGTGCTCGGTCTGGCTTACGACTGGGTGTATCACGAGCACCTGTATTACTACTCGCTGATCGCGCTGGACACTCTGCTCGCGCGCCATGGGCTGGAGGTCTGGGACTTGAAGCCGATCGGCACGCACGCCGGCAGCCGCCGGTATTACGCGAGCGCCAAAGGCACTCACGCGGTGGCCCGCGCGGTGCACGATCAGCGCGCACAGGAGCTCTGGGCCGGACTGGACAAGCCAGCGCGTTACCTCCAGTTCGCACAAGCTGCGCAAGCGCACAGCGCGGACCTGAAGGCGCTGCTTGCGGGATACGGGAAGGTTGCCGGATACGGGGCGTGCGGGCGCACGAACACGCTGCTGCAGTACGCAGGGCTCGGCGCGCAGGACATCGCCTACATCGTGGACGACGCGCCGGCAAAGCACGGGTTCTTCACGCCCGGAACGCATATTGAGATCTCGCCGGCCGAGCGCCTTGTCACCGAGCCGCCCGAGTGCGTGGTCGTGTTCGCTTGGAGTTTCCTCGCGGAGATCCAGCCGAAGCTGCGGGGCTTCGGTGGAGAAATCGTCATTCCGCTACCGCACATCTACAAGCAGAGCGAGAGGAAAGCCGCGTGAAAATCTCACTCATCCTCCCGTACTGGGACCGGCAGGCCGCTGCGGACAAGGCACTCGCGCTGCTCGATCAGCATTACGCCGGGCTCGATCTGGAAGTGATCGTGGTCGACGACGGCAATAGCGTTCCATTCCAGCCTCAGCCCGGACCGCTTAACGTGCGGGTCATCTATCTGCCGGTGAAGGACGAGCCGAAATCGCCTGCAACGTGCTGGAACGTCGGCGCCAAGGCCGCGACGGGCGACATCCTCGTGCTCTCCTGCATCGAGATCCTGCACGAGCAGCCGGTGCTCAAGCAGCTTGCGCACGCGGTGATAGAGGGCGGGCCGGATGCCTACGTGCTCGCCGCCGCGTACTGCCCTGAGAGCAAGGAATGGCACTGCCACAGCACCGAGCGCGCCACGGACGCGCCGGAGCTTCCCGAGGGCTTCGGACGCGCCTTCTGCGGGGCCATGCACCGCGACCTGTATTTTCGCGCGGGCGGCTGGGACGAGGATTACCGCGAGGGCGCGGGCTACGAAGATATCGACTTTGCCCGGCGCATGCAGCGGGCCGGCGCCGTGCCCCAGATCCGCGACGATCTGATCGTGACGCACCCGAAAACAGGCGCCCGCATCGCCTGGCCGCCCGAGAAGTTCCTGAGAAACGAGGCGATTCTCCGCTCCAAGTGGACGCCCCCCGTCACATTCGTGTGCCTGAAGGCCGGCCCGATGTACGGCCCGGAGTACGTGAACATTCTCCGCGACATGGTCGCGCGGTGCCTGCCGTTGGGCTACCCCGGCCGCTTCGTTTGCATCACGGACGACCCGAGCGGCCTGGACGCTGGGATCGAGACGCTGCCGCTGCCGGCGGATCTGGAACGCTGGTGGGGCAAGCTCTGGATGTTCAACCGGGGCCTGTTCCCCGATGGCTCGCGCATGGTCTTCATGGACCTGGACACCGTGATCGTCGGAAGGCTTGACGACATCGTCGGCTACCGCGGCCAGTTCGCCACGCTGCACGATTTCTACACGCCCGAGCGCCTCGGGCCTGCGGTGATGCTGTGGGAGGCAGGCGGGGCCGCTGCGCGAATCTGGGACGCATGGGAGGCCGCTGGCAAGCCGCGCAACGACTGGGGCGATCTGTGGTGGATCAACCAGCTTGAGGGCGGGGAGTTCGCGCGCAACGCCGACGTGCTGCAAAAGCTCCTCCCGGGACAATTTTGCTCGTTCAAGGCGCACTGCAGGCCGATGTACCCGAGGGGCACGCGCGTGGTGTGTTTCCACGGCGAGCCGCGCCCGCACAACGCAGGCCTCGAATGGGTGCAGATGGCGTGGCGCGTCGGTGGGGGATCGGTCGCCGAGTTGGAGCTAGTCGCAAACACCGCGCGGGAAACGGTCGCCGAGAACGTGCGCCTGGCGTGCGCGCGCGACCTGCCGCGATTCAATACCGCCGAATTCGCTCTCGAGCGCGCGGTCGCGATTGTCGGGGGTGGCCCCTCCCTCGTCGACACACTGGACGAGCTTCGCCTCCGCGTGCAGAACGGTTGCCTCGTTTTCGCGGTGAACGGCGCGGTGCATTACCTGGCTTCCGAGGGGATCAAGACGGACGTGCAGGTCATCATCGATTCGCGGGTCGAGAACGTGCGTTTCGTGGACCCGCCGATGGCCGAGCGCTACTACGTGGCCTCCCAGTGCGCGCCCGGGATCTTCGATGCGCTGGCGTCGCATCAGGTCACGCTCATGCACATGAACACCGCAGGGATCGCGGAGACGCTGCCGGCGGGCGAATCAGCCGACGAGCTCGTGAGCTCCGGCTCAACCGTGGGCCTGGCGGCGCTGGTCGTCGCCTACCGGCTCGGACACCGGACGATGCACCTGTTCGGCTTCGACTCGAGTTACGAAGAGGTGCACCACGCCTACCCCCAGCCCGCGAACGACGCGGATTCAGTGATCGAGGCGACAGCCGGCGGCCGCACGTTCAAAGCCGCGCCCTGGATGGTCGCGCAGGTCAACGAGTTTGTATCCATCGCCGGGCAACTCGCGCAAGCCGATTGCGTCGTCACCGTCTCAGGTGACGGGCTCCTGCCGCACGCGGCACACGAAATGACGAAGCCTGCCCCGGACCCCATTGCAAACCTGCCGACGAACACGCCGGCCGAGATCCTGATCGAGCAGGCCCGGGTGAATCTCGCGCGCGATCTTCCGCAATTCCGCGAGATCGATAAGGCCCACGTCAAGACCGCGATCATCGTGGGCGGCGGGCCGTCGCTCGCGGACAACCTGCCCAAGCTCCAGCAACTGCGCAATCGCGGCGCGGTGATCTTCGCGCTGAACGGCACGCATGATTGGTTGATCGATCGCGGGATCGTGCCGAACTTCTGCGTCATGGCCGACGCGCGGCCGGACAACGTGCAGTTCGTGCAGGGCCCGCAGGATGACGTCACGTACCTGCTCGCCTCGCAGTGCCATCCGTCGGCGTTCGATGCGCTGGCAGGCTATGACGTGATCGTCTGGACCGCATATGTCGAGGGCATCGAGCCGGTGATCGACGCTTGCGGGAAACCCGTCATCGCGCTTGGTGGCGGGGCGACGGTCGGCCTCAAGACCATGACGATCGCAAGCCTCTGGGGCTTTCGCAATCTTCATCTCTTCGGGTTCGATAGTTGTTATCGCGGGGGCGCGAATCACGCCTACCCGCAACCGATGAACGATGCCGAGAGCGTGCTCGATGTCGATTTCTCGGGGCGCAAATTCCGCTGCGCGCCCTGGATGATCCAGCAGGCGCAGGGCTTCGAGCAGCAGGCCCCGTTGCTTCGCGCAGCGGGTTGCCGGATCAAGGTCCACGGCGAGGGCCTCATCGCACTTGTCGCACAACAACAACAACTTCAAGAGGCCGCATAGATGGAGCCCACAGAGCAATCGTTCATGTCTTTCCTTCCGGGTGCGCAGCAAGAGGACGACAAGATGTTGATCGTCCAATTTTTCGTGAAGCCCAAGCTCATGGGCCTGAAATCCATCGAAGCCGGGCACGAGGTGTACGAGGATCGCGAGTACGTCGAGATCAAGATCAAGGGGCAGTCAAAACAGATCGTGGTCGAAGAGGTCACGCTCAAGCACAAGAAGCAATACCCGATTGCCTATCACCAGTTTTTCACGCAAAAGCCGCTGCCGCTGGTTGGCTCCCCGATCGAGCAGCTGCCCGGCCTAGGGCCGTCGATGGCGATCAGGCTCAAGCAGCTCAACATTCGCTCGATCGAGGACATGGCGGGCGTCTCGGACGAGACCGTGATTCAGGAGATCGGGGCCGGCGCCCGGGATCTCATAAAACGCGCGAAGGCCTTTCTTTCACAAACCAGCGTGCAGACCCTGAGCCTGGCCGAGGAAAACTCCGCGCTCAAGGGGCAGCTCACGGAGCAGGGTGACGCGATCAGGCGACTGCAGGAGCAGCTCGCCATCCTGACCGCGCCGAAGGCCCGCAAGCTCAAGGCCCGCAAGCTCAAGGCCAACGGTGCTGCACACGCGGAAACCGCGCAATGAGTCTCTTGAGCGTCGCGCAGGCCGTCGCTGAAGAAGTGGGATTGCCCGCCCCCAGCGTGGTGATCGGCTCGACGGACAAGACGGCCAAGCAGCTCCTGCGGCTCATCAACCGCGCGGGCAAGCGCCTGGCAAAAAAGAACTGGGTGATCCTGCAGAAGGAGCACACCTTCTCGACGGTGGCTGCGACGGCGAGCTATGCGCTCCCCACGGACTTCGAGCGGTTGCTCGATCAGACGGCATGGGACCGTACGAAATACTGGAGCCTGCGCGGGCCGACCAGCCCGACGCTCTGGCAGGTGCGTAAATCCGGCATCGTGGCGCCCAGCATCCGCTCGGCCTTTCGCATCAAGCCCGACACCCGGGTGAACAAGTTCTTTCTCGATCCCACGCCCACGGCGGTGGTGTCGATGGTGTTCGAGTACGCCTCTGACCAGTGGGTGAAGGACAGCGCGAACGCGGGCGGTAAAGCCGCGTACGCGGTGGATACCGACATCGCCCTGATCAGCGAGGAGCTGCTCGAGCTGGACTGCGTTTGGCGGATCCTGAACCGCAAGGGCTTCGCCTACGCCGAGGAAAAACAAGAAGCCGAGGACGCGATCAATCAGGCTTTTGCCGACGACGGCGGGGCGCCGGTACTCGACATGGGCGGGGCGCGCACCAGCATGCGGCCGAACGTGCGCGAAGGCGGGTTCGGATCGTGATGCAGCTCGCAGCCCAGCGCGCCGGCCGCCGGATCGACCGCGGCCCCAAGGGCATCGTGAAGAGCGTCCCTGCGCCCGTTGGCGGCTGGAACGCGCGCGACGAGATCGACAGCCTGGCCGACAACGAAGCGATCAGCCTGGTGAACTGGTTCCCCGGTCAAGGGCAGTGCTCGATTCGCAACGGCGGAACCTCGCACGCGACCGGCCTTGGCGGGTCGGTTGAGTCGGGCGGCGAATTCAACGCCGGGGCCGTGCGCAAGATGTTCGCCTGCGCGAACAACAACATCTGGGACGCGACTGCTGCGGGCGCCGCTGTCTCGCTCGCCTCGGGTTTCACGAGCAATCGCTGGCAGTGGGCGCAGTTCGACGATGCGGGCGGCGGGGCGCGCGTGGGCTTGGTCAACGGCGCCGACGCACCGCAAGTGCATACCGGCGCGGCCGTGGCCGCCATGACGATCTCGGGTGTGGGTTTGACACCGGCCAACCTGAACGGCATCAACGTGTATCACGGGCGCTCGTATTTCTGGGACACGCGCACGCAGGATTTCTGGTACTCGGCGGTGAGCGCGCTCGGGGGCGTGCTGACCAAGTTCCCGCTCGGGCGCGTGGCCGGTACCGGCGGCAACCTCGTGGCCATGGGCACTTGGACGCGCGACGGCGGCTATGGCGCGCTCGATGATCTCGCGGTGTTCCTGCTCTCCTCGGGGGACGTGGTGATCTACTCGGGTGACAACCCGGGCGTCGCTGCTTCATGGACGCTGGTGGGTATTTTCAAGGTCGGGGCGCCGCTGGGAGTGCGCGCGCTGACCAAGGTTGGCGCCGATCTCATCATCTCGACGGTCGATGGCTACCAGCCGCTGTCCAAGGTGCTGGCCTCGGAGCGCACGAATCAGACGGATGCGCTATCGGACAAGATCCGAAAGGCGGTGCTGGCCGCCACCCGCAGTTATGCCTCGAATTTTGGCTGGCAGTCGATCTACTACCCGCTCGCGAACATGGGCATCTTCAACGTGCCGATCTCGTCGACCTCGTACGAACAGCACGTCCTTAACACGCTCACCGGCGCCTGGTGCAAGTTTCAGGGCGTGGATGCGCGTGCGTGGTGGATGTTCAACGACCGGCTTTATTACGGCGGCTCGGGTGTCGTGTACAAATTCGACGACGGAACGAGTGATGCGGGCGCGGCGATCGCGGCCAGTGCGCAGACGGCTTGGACGTACCTCGGCTCACGCTCGCGTCAGAAGCGATTCACGGCCATGCGCCCGATGCTGCGCGTGAGCGGCTCGGTTGCGTTCTCTGCGGGTCTCGGCGTGGACTTCGGCCTGATCCGCACCTCACAAGCGGATTCGTCGGGCGTGGCTGTTGCCTCCCCCTGGGGCTCGGTCTGGGGCTCGCCATGGTCGGACCTCTCGGCGATCAATGACAACTGGCTCGGGGCCGATGGCGCTGGCTACAACGTGTCGGCCGCGCTCGACATCCTGACTTCAACCCGGTCGGTCGACTGGTTTGCAACCCAATATATGTACGAACCCGGACGGGGAGGCTTCTAATGGCTTGGGACGGCAACGGCACTTTTTCGCGCACGAACGGTGGCGGGCAGACGGGCGCCAGCACGTGGCAAAACGCGCAGGCGGCTGGTCACAACATCGTTTCCAACCAGCACGACACGCACGATCAGGACATCGCCACCGGCCTGAATGCCGCGCTGACGAAAAATAACGAGACGAAGCCGACGGCGGATTTCCGGCCGAACGCGGACGCTGCCATCGACCTGGGGAGCGCAGCGCTCCAGTGGCGTGATTTGTTCCTTTCGCGTGATCTCGTGTTCGGCGGAAACATGGACGCGAAGAAGGGCGCGGACATCGCCTCGGCCGCCACAACCGATCTCGGAGCTACGCGCGGCTTGATGCACGACATCACGGGCACGACGCCGATTACATCTTTCGGCACGGGCGCCGAGGGCATGTTCAAGATCATCAAATTCGAGGGAGCCTTAACCCTCACGCACAACGCAACGAGTCTGATCCTTCCCGGTGCTGCAAACATCACCACCGCCGATGGGGATGTAGCGATCATGGTTTCCGAGGGTTCGGGAAACTGGCGATGTGCCTCGTATCAGCCAGCAACCGTGTCTAAGTCCGCCTCCGTCTACCAGTACACCGCTTGGGATCCAAGCGACGTTGCGGGGACGGCCACGAACGCTCCTGCTACAGCCGCGGCGAGCATTACAGCGCCCGCATACCTCACGATGGCCAACTCGTCTGGAACGCTAACGCTGACCTGCGTTAAGGCAGGGAACTACATTGTCACAGTGTCTGCTCAGAATGAGGGACTGGCTGGGATAACCGATTTGTGGGTACGCATCACCAAGGGCGGAACCGGGACGCTCATCCCGAGTACGGTGGAATATCCGATCCATGTTTTCAGCGCTAACGGAGCGCAAGGCTTCTCCGGCAGCGTGCAATTTACAGCAACGCTTACAGCCGGGCAGACGGTCACCATTCTCCCCGCTTTGGGTGTTTTGGGGGCTGGCGTGGTGGGGAACTACACGCAGCAATGCACGGTGACTGCGGCCTACGTGGGGAGCGCATGATGGCTAACAAGCGATTGATGTGGGGTGAAAGAGTAATCGGGGACTACCCGCATGACTGGGAGCCGCCCGAGGAAAGCGATCTGCACAAGGGCATAGCGGACGGGTCAATGACGTTTGTTGAATCTCCAGCCGAACCCGTCAAGGAAGTCGGGCGACCGCGCACTCTCGTTGACCAGATCGTCGCCAATCCGGACGAACTGGCGAAGCTGAAAACGGCGCTCGGCCTCTAACCCAACACGAAGAAACTCCCAATGGAAATCCTCCGCACAGACGCAGAGATCCGCAAGCTAGCCGAGGAGCGCGCACGCGCCAGCGGGTCGGAATGGCAGGCTGCCGAGGCCGAAGAGATCGGGCTGACTCATCGGGTTGACGCGCTCGAACGAAAGTTCATCGAGGCGTTTCCTGCCGGGGATTGGGCGGGGCACTGCCGCTATCACCAAGTGCAGATCGAGCTACTGCTCGAGCGGCGCAAGATGGTCGCAGCGTTGACGCAAAAAACGCTGGAAGCCTTTGTGCTGGCGGCGATCGTCGCTCTAGGGGTTGCGGTTTGGCAGTACATCAAGACGCAGCTCAAATGAAAACCGCTGCTCTCCTCGCGTGGCTGCCATGAACCTCATAGACGACTGGCAGGCGCTTGCGCCGAAGCTCTGGAGCATCCGTCTGGCGTTGCTGGCGTCAGGGCTTGGCGTGCTCGAGATAACGTTGCCGCTCTTCCAGAGCTTCGTCCCGCCGATGTACTTCGGTGTCGCGTCGGTGCTGGTCGGCCTCGCCTCGGCGTTTGCTCGCATCGTCGCGCAGCCGCAAGCCCGCGCGGACGTGGCGCAGGAATGATGCCCGGACAGCCACAGCGGGCAAGGGTGCTAGTCGCCGCGCTGACATTGAGCGCCGTGGCCTTCGTGGCAATCACCACACGCGAGGGCTACACCGACAAAGCTGTGATCCCCGTACCGGGTGACGTGCCAACGATTGGATTTGGCACGACCGAAGGGGTGAAACTTGGGGACAAGACGACGCCACCGAAAGCACTTGAGCGGGCACTGCGGGACGTCTCGACCTTCGAAGGGGCGCTCAAGCGCTGCGTGACCGCGCCGCTCAGCCAGGCCGAGTACGACTTGTTCGTAGACCTGAGCTACAACATCGGGGCGACTGGATTTTGCACCTCGACCATCGTGAAGCGGCTGAATGCGCGCGACTACGCCGGCGCGTGTGACGCGATTTTGATGTGGAAGAAGTTCAACGGCTTTGATTGCACCACGCCGGGTAACAGGATCTGCGCGGGCCTGTGGACCGACCGGCTCCGGGTGCACGCGCTTTGCCTGGCCGCGCAATGATCCCGCCCGCGCTGATAAAGCCTCTGATCTACGCCGGGGTCGTCATCGGTATCTTCGCGGCCGGCTGGTTCAAGGGCAACGCGCACGGAACCCAGAAGCTGGCCGACTTTCAGGGCAAGCAGGCAATCCAAGCGGTCAGGATCGTGACACGGCAGGGGGCTGTGACCGAACGAGTCGTGACCGAGTACCGGGACCGCGCCGCAAAGACTCGCACCGTGACCGAGACAATCGAAAAAGAGGTGACCAAGTATGTCGAATCCAAGCCGCTTACTCTGTCTTGCACTCTGGATGCTCAGTGGGTGCGCCTCCACGACGCCGCCGCTGGTGCCGTTCCCGAGCCCGCCACACGAGTTGATGACCCCGCCACCGGCCCTACAGCCGCTTCCGCGCTCCCCACGATCACCGGCAACTACCGCACCTATCAAGAGGTCGCCGACCGGCTGAGAGCCTTGCAGGCGTGGGTGAAGGGGCAGGGCGAGGTCCGGTAGGCGGGAATTGCGGAATTTTCCCCACCCTTACCCCAACCGGGGCCGATTCTGACGGTTTCGAGGCTGGCCTGGCGCCCGCTGTCATAGGCAAACCGACTGCGCCTGTGTGCGACAATCGGTCTTGAAAACCGGCAAGGCGAAAGCCTTCGTGGGTTCGAATCCCACCCCTTCCGCCACTGAAAACAGTGATTTAGCCGGACGTCCCGCCCGGCAGTTTTCCCCGCCCTTTCCCCACCCCGAGCACCGGTAGAGCGCCTACCGCGTCCCGTAAATGCTCCGGCGCGAGGTGTGCATACCGGTTCGTGACCGCCAAAGACGAGTGCCCGAGAAGGTCGCGCACCGCGGTAAGCGGTTTTCCGGCCTGCACGAGCCACGAAGCGTAGGTGTGCCGGAGGTCGTGCCAGCGGAAATCCTCGATTCCAGACGCGCGACAAGCCGCTAGGAAGTGATTCCTGAGCATGGAGTGGTGGATGCCCCAGGGCAGGCGCTTGCGTGCAATGGCGGCCGCCTGCGGGGGCAGCGGGATCGCCCTTGGCTTGCCGCTCTTGGTGTTCGACCCCAGAAGCAGGACGCCACCCCGAATCTGCCCCGGCTGGAGGGCGAGGAGCTCGCTGCGGCGCAACCCGGTCAGGGCCGCGAAGCGGATCATGTCAGCAACCAAGGGGGGCGCTTTGGCCGCGAGCCGGTCAACGTCCTTCGGGCTCAGATACCGGTGCCGGTGGGTGTTTTCGGGCAGGAGGACGATCCGCCGGCCAAGGGGGAGGTCGGTCCAGCCCCATTTCTCGGCCAGGTTCCCCACCCGGCGCAGGAGGGCGACGTATCGATTGATGGCGGCAGCGCTCAGGTTCTCCCGCCGGCCGTCGGTCTTGACGCGATCGGCAAGCTCGGGAAGCTGCTCGAGGCTCATCTTGCCGGCGTACTTGCGCAGGACCGGGACGCGGTAGGCTAGGTCTCGGGGCCAGCTTTTCAGGTGCTTGGCCGAGGTCTCAACCCAGCGATCGATTGCCGTGACGATCAGGTATTTTTGACGACTGCCAATTTGGGTGTCGATTTGCTCGCGGCGGACCAGAGCTTCGAGCGCCTTCGCGTCGGCTCGGGTTGCGTCCCGAGGAAGTGTTCGCTCAACACGCGAGCCACCCCCGAGGCGCACCCTGATTTGCCAGCGCTGCCCAACCTTTCGGACCGACATGGAACCTCCGCCGCGGCAATGTAGCGGTCAAGCTCGGAGTGCGCAACCAGGCGCCGGCGCCGGACCATGGTGGCAACGAGTTTGCCGTCGTTGATCTCGCGCTCGACCGTGCGCTTGGAGACACGCAAGGTCGTGGCGCATTCGTCGAGGGTGAGCAGCTCAGTCATTGCGTGTCGTCGAATAGTTCGGCATGCGCCCGACCCGCGCGGCGCGTCATGTACGCCGTCCGGATGTGGTGCGGTAGGTCGTAGGCCAAATGGCAGCGCTGGCACCAGGCGCGCAGGTTGTCGTCGAGGCAGTGCTCGAGCGTGTGGTCGAGGTGGCCAATCGTGAGCACGATGTATGTTGTTGCATCGCCATCGACAAGTGACCACGTTTCGGCCTGCATCGGATTCGAGGTTAAATCGCCAGTCTCGCGGTTGCGGTAGACGTGATTTGGCACGCCGCAGTTTTCGCACTTGTTGCCCGCGCGCTCGAGGATGCGCTTCCGAATCTGTTTCCAGTCCGCCGGATAGCGCGCGCGGTTTTCAGGCTTGATCGGCACGGCGCTCCCTGAACGAATACACCCGCACCACGCCCTGCGCATCGACGTAGCGCAGACCCGGCTTCGGTGGTGGCGTGGGCTTCGGTGGCGTGCTCGGAAACGGCCAGGGCTGGCTTGGGGCGATGGCCGTGCGCGACGGCTGCGGCCCGGCGGTGCGCCACTTCCTCTTTTTCGCCCGCTTTTGAGGGCGGGCCCTGTCCACCGGGCGGCTGTGGCCGGTCACGCCTCAGCCCGCTTGTTCCAAATCTCGATTGCCTTTGGGCCGAGGTTCGTCTTGCCGTCGTCATTCTGATACGGCCCGGTGGTTCCGCATTCGTTGCAGCACACGGCCCAGATGCCCATTTCGATCTCGTCAATGGCCGGGTCGGTGTCGCCGCAGAACGGGCACGGCAGGATGGCAGCGGTCATGCGCGCGCCTCGACGAGTTCGCCCTTCGCGTTTGCCTCGTACCAGGTCTCGGCCTTGATGCCGTTCTCGCCGACGTAGCCGACCGTAAGCCGCGGACGTTCCGTTTTCGCCTCCCACCACGCGACGACGATTGCGCCGTTCTCGCCGGCTTGCGCTTTGCTGTTTTGCCCGATGCAGGCAGCGACAGAATTTTTGCCGATCGCAGCGGCGGGTGCCCTGTAGCCCGTGGTCGCGGCGGGTGCCCCTTCGCCCGTGGTCGCGGCGGGTGCCCTGTAGCCCGTGGTCGCGGCGGGTGCCCCTTCGCCCGTGGTCGCGGCGGGTGCCCATGAGCCCGTGGTCGCGGCGGGTGCCCATGAGCCCGTGGTCGCGGCGGCACCTACGGTCCCGCCATACTCCGCCACCTTGGCGGCGATCTTGTCCTTGTTGGCCCCGGCGATCTCGACCATGGCGCGCGTCATGTCCACCGTGCCCAGCTCGGCAAACACATGCTCGCGTAGCCAGTCCGCGTCGTCGTGGCGCTTGGCCTCGCGCAACGCCTCGTAGGCTTCACCAAATTGCGCGCCCTGCGGGAACGCGCCGAGAAACCAGCGATAGCCATCGCTGCACGCGCTCCACTCCTTGAGCCGCTCTTTGGTGACCGTGAGCGGCGACGGGGCAATCGTTTCGGCTTTCATGCTTTCTCCTCTTTGCTGGCCTGCACCGCATCGATCGCCTTCACCACGCGCGCGTACTTGCGGATGTGCCCGAAGCGCTCCCTGAACGTGGCGAGCATGGCCGCAGCGTCGAGCAGTTCGTCGGCTAGGCGTTGTGCCTCGCGGGCCTCGGCCTCCTTACGCTCACGCTCGGCCTCCACCACGCGCTCAGCCTCGTACTTCTCGACGCGGATCCGGTGCTCTTCGGCTTCCCGGGCCTCACGCGCAATGCGGTCGCGCTCGTCCTGCTCAGCCTTGAGAGCGGCCCGTTCCTCCGCAATGCGCTGCTCCTCGGCAGCGCGCGCGGCCGCTGCCTTGCGGTCCTCCTCATCACGCACCAGGCGCGATGCCCGCTCCTGCTCATCGATGCGGGCGCGGCTTGCCCGCTCGTCGGCTTCCAGCTTCTCGCGCGCTGCACGGTCGCGGGCCTCCTGCTCGGCCTGCTGGCGGGCCAGCTTGTCGCGTTCAGCGGCGATGCGCGCGGACTCCTCGGATTGCTTCCGCTCCAGATCCTCGCGCTCGGCCTTGAGGCGCAGGGCTTCGGCTTCGGTCGCTTTCTTCGCGGTGATCATCGACTGCAGCTTCGCCAGTGTCGCGGCCTTCACCCGCCCGGCCTCGTCGAGGAAGTCCCTGTAGTGCTCGTCGGTGATCTCTGCCGCAGCCATGGCGTCGACTTCGCCCTGCAGCTCGGCGGCGCTCGCATCGAGCATGTCGAGCGGCAGGCGCTGCATGGTGTCGATCCGGTTGCGCGTGGCCGTGATGCGCTCGGAGATCACCCGGGCCGCAGCGATGCGCTCGTCTTCCTTCCTGCGCTCCTCGGCCTTGATCTGGTCGTCGATCGGCGTCTCGAGTTTCATTAATTCTTCGGTGATGAATGCGGCGCGCTGGTCGATGTTCCTGCCGAGCGCCAAGAGCGGAGCCTTCGCCGCTTTGCGCGCGTGCTCGGTCTTAAAGCGCGGTTCGCGGATCTCGGCGCGAGCGGTGGAGGCTTCTTTGATTCCGGCCGCGGTGGTCACATCGAACACCACGCCGGAATACTTCGTCGACATCTCGCCGATCCCGTGCGAGATCGAATCGAATTCGGTCATCGCCTTTTGTACCAAGGCGATATTCGTGCGCGCCATCGCCTCGTTGGCGTCGATCACCGTGGGCGATTGCACGGCTTGGGGTTGGCTGCTCATGCGGCCCTCCGTTGTAGTTGTTCGATCAGCACCTGCACCTCGGCCTCGGCCTTGATGACCTCGGCCTCTAGTCGCGCGATGTAGGCGTTATCGCGCTCGACACGGACGCGGAAAATGCGATGCTGCTCCCTGAAACGTGGATCAAAACTCACGAAGTCCCACCACGCACGATCCGTGACCCACATCGCGCCCTGCACCTGGGCGACGTGCTCGGCCGGCATGCCGTCAATAAACCGCGCAAGGTGGATGGCCGAGGACTTCGGGCACTTCATTTCGATCCCGCCGTCCGGGCCGACCAGCCCGTCGGGTGAGCACCCGGCGAACGGAAAGCGCGGGTGCGTGATGAAGCCCGAAATTGTCACGAGAAGCCCGGTGTCGAGTTCGTAGGCTTCGCGCGCGTACGGCTCCACGTCCTTGCCCCAACGCATCGAGTACGAGTCCGGGCCGACTTCCGGCAGGCCTGTGAGCCGCTCGACTGCCACTTGCCAGATCAGGTCGTTGCGTGCCTTGAGCGGGGAGCCGTCTTTCTTTCGCCCGAGCACGCTCTCGAATTCGGAGCCCGTGAACTTGCCCGCTCTCGCGAGCAGCCAGTCATCCGTACCTTGGGCGGCGGTCTCAAGCATCGTCGGCCCCGGGCTCGCGTTGGGGCTGATCGGTGGCGCCCGCGCTGTCCGCCGGCGCGGCGTCGCTCACTCCCGGGGCGGGCTTCGGGCTCTTCGTCGCGGCCAGGCCCTTCAAGCGCTCGTGCTCGTCGCCCCCAACCATCTTCCTCTGCTGCTTGGTGAGCTTCGACCATTCCTCGGCGTAGGGCTCGATGCCGTATTCCTTCGCAACCATTTCCAGTCGCGTGATCAGCGCGGCGCGCGCATCGGCTTCAGCTTCGTTGGCCGGCGCCGGGAGCTTGCGCGCGGTTTCCGCGGCCTGCGCCCCGGTCTGACGCAGCGGGTTGATCTCGCGCTCGGGCAGGTTCTCGAGCTCGTCGGGCGTGTAGACCCCGAGGATCACGTCCGGGCAGTAGAGGCGTGACCAGCGCTTAACGCCGAGGTACGCGAGCTGCTGGCGCGGATCGTCGGCCCACAGCGTGGAATTGCGCGTGCGCGCCTGGGCGAGCAAAAGCTCGAGCACGCGCGGCTCGTCCTCGCCCTTGAGCGTGGCCCAGACCTTCACGCCGATGCCGTCCTCGTCCGCGAGCTTCCAGCCGGGCACGCGGTACTCGCCCTTGTCGCCCTTCTTGATCTCGAACTTGCCTATCACCTTGTCCCACGGCCCGTACCACTCGTAGTGGATGCGGTCCTTGGTTGGCGCCATGGTGTTGATCACCGCGTTCACGAGCTGCGCCTCGTAGCCGAGCTTGCCGGACACGAGGAAGGTCTTCTGCGCGACCGCGAACGGGTTCATGCCCCATTGCAGCGACTGCATCGTGATCGCCAGGCAGTCGCCTTCGTTGCGCAGTTCAGGCGGGAGGGTGACCTTGCCCGAGGCCATGAGCTTGGCGAAGGCCAGCATCGAGGCCATGTTCTGCGGGTTGAGCATCAGGGCGGCCGAGGACAGATGGGCGGCCGGGACGCTGCGAAGCTGGGGTTCTTCGATCACATCGACTACGGGTGCTGCGGTTGCGGTGTTCATGTGCAATGCTCCTTGGGTGCCGAGGCTTTGCCGGCGGTGGGTGGGACTAACTACGGGTAAGAGGTTTCACGTTCACGAACGTCGCCTTTCTGAGCCAGCGCGAAAGGACGAGCTCGGGATAGCGGCTGTAGCGCGTTCCCGGCTCGTGGATGAAAAGGCGATGCGCTTCTCCGGTGGCTAGGCCGAAGCGCTGGCGCGCGGCGGCGATCTGCGCGGAGTCGGGAGCGGACACGGTGACGGGCCGGCCGGCGATGATGCGTAGGTGCGGTTTCATGGCGACTCCTTCGCGGCGGCGAGCATGGCGCGAATCTCCATCCACAGCTTGCCGAGTTGATTTATGCCATTGCGGTTCTGACCCCATCCCCAAAAATCGTCGCGCCAAGAATCTTCGATCAGTTCACGGTCGCCAGTCGCCAGCAACTTGCGGCGCACGTACTCGTGCTGAGTTGCTTTGGCCAGCAGGATGCGGCGCATGATGCTGACTTTCACGTCATCCCAATCATGGCGACGAAAGTACTTCGCGCCTTCCGCAATCTTAAAAGCCTCATGCGCAGACGGCGCTTTGTAGATTGAATCGCGCAAGTCGGGGTGATCCGGAAACTTGTGCCAGTGATATGCGGCTTCCGATGTATGGAACGTAAGTCCTTCCCAAACCAAAACGAAAGCCGAGAAGTTCGACAGAACGTAGAAATCTTGTTCATAGAAAAACACCTGCGAGTCCGTATCTGGCTTGATGTTTCCTAGAACACAACCCTCAGTCTCCCTCGGCACACTCACGCTCTCCGCAGCGGCGGGTGGGGCGGGGCGTTCAAGTCTGCATGTCATGTTGTCGATCTGCGTCAGCACGCCCATGAGGTCAGGCAACGGTCGCCAATCCTTATTACCGCCGTAGTGCCGTTCAGATAGCGCCTCTGCCAGCCGCCGAGCGTACTGGTATTCCTCCGGTCCTTTTACCGCCTCGCTCGCAGCCTGCGGGGAGGGGCCGGTATAGAGAGGGGTGGGTTTCTTGGCCTGCTGCGGCTCGCCACTGAACGGCGACAGAATCCGTTCGCGTAGCCGCTTTACTTCATCGGCTAACAGTATTTGATAGCGTAAGTTGTCGTTCAGGTCGAGGCCATAAGGCCCGTAACTGGCAACTATGTCCAAGACATCTTGTACGTTTTCCGGGTGTTCGTCGGTGAACACTTCGGGTTCTCGGTTGCGGTCCTCGAAAAAGATCAGCCACCACGAACCATCCTTGATGGGCTGCGGCTCGGGTGCAGCGACCGCAGCCTGCGGGGAGGGGCGGGCGGTGATGGGAACGCGAGTGATTGCCTTGAGATATCCGTCGCGTCCGTCCTGCACACTCGCCACCGGACACGAACACGCTCCGGGTGTCGGGCACCCGCGAGGCTCTAGGCCAGCGCGGATCGCGTCCGCGTCGAATTCCGCCCCTTGCTCCCGGTAGGCTTCGCTCGCTCGGGCGGTGGCGAGGATTGCCGCAACGGGCGCAGCTACCGCAGGCTGTTTATTTATCCCATGCACATAAGTATGGGACTCCTGTGCGGGAGCCTCCTGCGGCGCTGCATTCGTATTCTCGTCCGACAGAATCCCGCGCATTTCCGCAACGGTCGGCAACCGCTTCGGCTCCGGGAACGCGGACAGGGCGGCGTCCTCGATCTGCTTGCTCTGCAATGCGATTTGCGTGCGCTGCACCTGATCGCGCGCACCGTCCACGCGCCCGAGGTCGTACACCTTCTGCACGATCTGGCGCGTGAATTCGGTATCGCCCAGGGCGCGGATCGCAAGCTCCAGCTGCTCGGCGGTGGCGGTGGTGTAGGTATTCATGCTCGCGCCTTGACGACGGCGGCGCGGGCGATGGCGGCTTCGCACATTTGCTGCATGGTCATTTCTTCATTTGCGCGCATTCCTCTGCCGTCCTCGTCGCTCGCGTCGGCGCGGTCGGCGAACCAGTTGATGCACTCTTTCAAAGCCTCCGCCAGTTCGGCGCGGTCGCCTTCGAGCTTGCGGGCGTGGCCGATTGCTGCGGCCAGCGGGAACTCGTCAGGCTGGAATCCGGCATCGCGGTACCTGGTCACCAGCGCATCCGTGAGCGGCGTCCGGGTAATTGCCCCATCGGTGCTCATGGCGACTCCTTTGTGGCATCTAAGCTCTGCGGATTGTTCCGCGAGCTTGCTGCCGTAACCAGTTCGCGGATGCCGCCACGGATCGGCGCTCATGCGGCCACCTTCATTTCCGGGTGCTCGCGCTCGATTGCGTGGCGCAGCGTGGACGATGCCTTGCTGCATGCGTCGGCAATCCGCATCTGCTCAGGGATGGTTGCGTTCCCGATGCGCAGGGCCTGCCGGGCAGCGTCGAGGGCGTTGATCGCGACAAGGATGTCAGCGGTATTCACAGCGCACCCCGCGTCGCCATCCGATCGATCCTGCGCCGCAAGCACTTCACGGCCACGCGGTGGGCTTCGTAGCGGCGCAGAGTGTCGGCCCGATACGCCCCGGTCACGTACTTCGAGGACTGGGCAAGGATGTCGGCCTGGACCATGCCCGCCACGCGATGGTGGGCGAGCAGCGAATGCATGCGGTCGTAGGGCGTGGTGCGGGCCTTCTCGGCCGCGATCAGGGCGTCGATGTCATCGAGGCCGGAGAAGTCACCCGACAGGGCGCCCCGGAAGGCGGTGTCGGTCTGGGCTGCAAGTCGGTCCACGTTTCCTCCTGGTCGCTCGGGAATCGAGCAAGTGGAGGATTAAAGCATTACTTTATTCTAGGTGTCAAGCATTGCTTTAGTTTCACATGGAACCATGCTTTATTTCGAGCTCTGGCGGTAGTCCCAAGGAGGGACGGGGGCGGGGTCTGTCCAAGGCCCGCGCCAGCACCGCCGAGGTGATCTTGCTCGGCTTGTGACTATCCATGGCGTCGATAAGTCGCCGCTTCAATTCGGTCGCATCAAGCATGACTTGATTGTCCGTGCCCCCGAAAACCCGGGGAAGAAAGCAATGCTTGACGTTTGATATAAAGCAATGCTTTAATATTTACATGAACACTGAAACCGCAATCGAAAGGGCGTGCCGCGTAGTTGGCGGACAGGTGGAAATGGCCGGAAAGGTGGGGGTGACGCCGCAGGCCGTGAATCAGTGGGCCAAGGCCGGACGCCCGCCAGTTGAGCGCGTGCTGGCCATCGAAGCCGCGACAGCCGATGAAACCGGCCTGCCCCGCGTCTCGCGCCACGAGCTGCGCCCCGACATCTACCCGGTGCCGGCCGCAGATCGTCCCACCAGCGGCCCTGAGCCTGTGAGGGTCGCGTGAAGCGCGCCTACGCCGCGGCCGAGCTTGCTCGCGCTCTACCCGAGATCCTCGCGCTGGCTCGCCAGCTCGGGGCCGATCTACCCGCAGCACCCCGAAAACGCTAGGCCCGGCGCACGCGCGTCGACGGTCAAAAAGAAGAAGGAGAAGAAGGCATGTGCTGGTTACTCCCCTCACCGATCGCGACAACCTTGCCCGCCCGCCAGGTCGGAAAGATGCGCATGCTAAACGACGAGCAGAAGGCGGCTCGAGTCTCGTTTGCCCGCGTGAGGCGCGCAGTCACCTGCTACGGGCAGCGCTTCGAGAGCCTGCGTGAGGCCGAGCGGCGCACGGGCCACGCGATCTCGTCGATCCGGCTCTGGGCGGATGACTGCAGAAACGGATGGGGGTGGGTCGCCTAATGGCTCGCATCCGCACGATCAAGCCGGATTTTTGGTCTGACGCGACACTCATTGAATGCTCACTGAATGCGCGCTTACTGTTCATCGGAACCTGGAATTTTGCTGACGACTTCGGCAACCTCGATCGCTCCGCAAAACAGATCAATGCGCGAATTTTTCCAGCCGACAGCCTCGATTGTGAGCCCCTGATCGCCGAATTGATCGTTCACGGATTACTCATTGAATACTCCGTGAATGAAAAGAAATATCTACACATTCATGGCTTTGCAAAGCATCAAGTTATCAATCGACCCGGTAAACCTCAGTGTCCGCTCTATGAATCATCACTGAGTACTCACGGAGCACTCACTGAACACTCACGGAGCATTCACGGCGGAAGGGAAGGGAAGGGAAGGGAAGGGAAAGGAAAGGAAGGGATAAAAGAAAGAGCAGAGCACGCGCCGCGTTCCGCGTCGCCTCCGCCGAAGGCCTCAAGGTTCAACCTCGAAACCCCCCCCGAGGACTGGCGAGCGTTCTGCACGGCCGAACGCCCAGACCTCGACCCCGCAAAAACCTTCGCCGCCTTCGGCGATTACTGGCGCGGCGTCCCCGGCGCAAAGGGCAACAAACTCGACTGGATCGCCACCTGGCGCAACTGGGTGCGAGGCGAGAAGCGTGACCGCGCATCCGGCATCGTCGCCCCGATCGCAGACGGAAAAATTACATGCCGGGCGTGCGGTGAACGCTGTTCGACCTACACCGATTTCCGATGTGACCCTTGCTACCGCGCCGGGAGGATGGCCGCATGACCCACGACACACGCCCTCGCGCTCCGTGCGCTCACGAAACCTGCAACGTCCTGTCCATGGTTCGCGTTCAAACGCCAACCGGTTGGGCGAATCTTTGCCTCAGCCACTACGCCAGCCAGAACGACGAGGAAGCGCGCCGGTATTGCCGCGATCACGGCCTCGACACGACCGAAAAAAAGATTGCGCATTGCCGCTCGCTGTGGAAAAAGCCGCGTGACCCTCGCGCCTGGATGAAGAATCCGAAATCGGATATCGCGCGGCAGTGGCGCGACGAGATCCTCGCGCGAGAGAACAGCCGCACTCGCACCCCCGGTGAAGACGACGAACTCGAGGCTGCGGCATGAGCGCCCCCCTCGCGCGCGTTTCCCCGACCTGCTCGACCTGCGTGCACGGCCTCCCGATGCGCGCCACGAGCGGCTACGAGCCCGGCCTCATCGCCTGCGGGCTCGAGGGCCCCTCCAAGTTTTATCCGCAGGGCCGAACGTGCGCCCGGTGGATCCAGCGTTCAGCGCCGCAGATGCGTGCAGCCGCGAGGCCCACGTTGCCCCCCAGAACATCTGCGGAGGCTGAACAGCAGCAGTGGTGGGACGCTACAAACCGATAGTCGAAATCAATCAACAGGAGCATCGCAATGCAAACCGGAACGCATGAAGGCAAGGCAAAGGGCAACGGGCGGAGCAAGCCGGTGGGGCGCCAGGACAACGAAGGCCAGGAGCAGGTGATCGAGCTTGGCGTGATCCACGAGCGCGAGGACGAGTTGATCGCGCTCAAGGTCGCGCAGGTCGAGGCCGCGGAGAACTACTCCGAGGGCATCAAAAAAGCGGCCGAGGATTCGGGCCTGAACGCGGGCGCGGTCAAGAAGTACATCGAAGCGAAAGCGGGCGACAAGTTCGATGCGACGAAGAAGAAGGTGACGCAGCTCGCGTTGATCTTCGAGGTCGAGTAATCGACGTGTCCTGGTTCTCCGACCTGCCGAGCGCCACCGAGGAAGATCGGGAGGCGTACGCGCGCTCGAAGGCGCCGAGCGGTGAGGCCATGGCGTGGTGCCTGGCCGGCATGATCGTGATGCTGCTCATCTCGGTCGTGGCGGGGATCTGGTCGGTGGTGATCGGCTGATGCGCCCCAAAGGCATCGACCTGGACGCGATAGCAGCATGAGAGATCCATTTTTAATCGACGGTCCGGCAGTAATTTCGTTTTCGGGCGGGCGGACGAGCGGCTACATGCTCTGGCGCATCTTGCAGGCGCATGGCGGGACGCTGCCTGACGATGTTCGTGTGATGTTCGCGAACACCGGAAAGGAAATGCCCGAAACGCTGGACTTCGTCGAAGAGTGTTCGGTGCGGTGGCAGGTGCCGATCATATGGGTTGAGTACCGACAAAAGGTGGACGGTAAAAAGCAACACGCGATTGTTACGCACGCGACAGCCAGCCGAAACGGAGAGCCTTTTTCGGCCTTGATCGAATCGCGCAATTACCTGCCAAACGTGGTTGCCCGCTTCTGCACGGTCGAAATGAAGATACGTTCAATGCACCGGGTTATCCGTGAGTGGGGCTGGGACTCGTGGACGTCGTGCGTCGGCATAAGGGCCGACGAACAGAGGCGCGTTGCTAAGTTGAGCGCAAGACGCGGCGCGGATACTCCTGACGAAATCGCTATAGCGCCCCTCGCAGAAGCCGGAGTTACCGTTGCGGACGTTGGCAAGTTTTGGGGCGAGCAGCCTTTTGATCTCCGCTTGCCGAACATGAACGGCAGGACGATGCACGGCAATTGCGATTTGTGCTTTCTCAAGGGCGCTAAACAGGTTTACGCGCTGATACGCGAGCAGCCTAAGCGCGCTCTGTGGTGGATCGCGCAGGAATCGAAGATTGCATCCGGCGGCCCGGGCGCGCCAGCCGCATTCGGCCTTGAAGGCCGTAGCCTCTTTTGTGACTCTGGCACGAAATTCCGGATGGACCGGCCCAGTTATGCCCGGATGTATCAGGCGGCGCTCGCCCAGTCCGAAATGTTCGAGTGGGATGACGAGGCGCTCGAAGACTGCGCCTGCACCGATTAACCATGACCCCCATCCCCAAAGGCCCCAAGGCGAAGAGGCGGAGGAAGTCATGATGAAGCCGCTTGCAATCGACCTTTTCACCGGGCTGCACGGTTGGTCCGAAGGTTTAATCGCCGAGGGATTCCGCGTCGTCGGGTTTGACTTGGAGGATATGTGCGGACAGTTCGGCATTCCGCGACCGGATGGCGTCCAGCTCGTCATTCAGGACGTACTGACGTTGCACGGGAGTCAGTTCAAGGATGCCGCGCTGATCGTGGCTTCGCCGCCCTGCCAGAATTACAGTTACATGGCGATGCCGTGGTCCCGCGCCAAAGCGATGCAGGCCGACATTGAGGCCGATCCGGAGAAGCGGGTAAAGCTGACCGCGCTATTTGATGCCTGCTTTCGGATTCAGCGCGAGGCCATCGCAGCGGCCGGTCATTTCATCCCGCTGGTGGTTGAGAACGTGCGCGGGGCGAATCGGTGGGTCGGGCGGTCAAGGTGGAACTACGGATCATTTCACCTTTGGGGCGACCTGCCGGCGCTGATGCCGATGACGAAGTGCATAGCAAAGATGCCGGGGCGCGATTACGCCAAGGTTCCCGGTTTCCGGTTCGACGGCAGCGGCAAGTCGTTTCAGACCGCGAGCGTTGAAGGCATGAAATCCGTTCAGGATGGCCTCGGCGGATATGGCGGAAGTTTCGGATGGAACAATACTCCGATGAGGCGCGGAAATTCAAAATCATCCGGCCGCAAAGCCGCCTCTGCGCAGATAGCTAAAATTCCGCTCCCGCTCGCCCGTCACATAGCCCGCGCGTGGCTACCGCAGTGAGGCTCGTGCTGCCGTACCCGCTTTCGGCCAACCGGTACTGGCGAAGCTACGTGCCCAAGGGCTGGAATCGCGCGCTCGTGGCCCCGAGCGATGAGGCGAAGGCCTACAAGCGCGAAGTAGCGCGCATGGCCAAGGAGCAGGGCGCCCAGCCCATCGTCGGTCCGGTGGAGTACACCCTCGAGCTTTACCCGCGCCTCCCGCAGGACTGGGCCAAGCGCGTGAAGAAAGATCCGCTGTGGTGGGATCTGACGGTGCAGTGCATCGATCTCGACAACGCCCGCAAGGTGATGCTCGACGCCCTGGCCGGGATCTGCTTTACGAACGACAGCCGCATTCGCAAGGATCCGGGCGAGATCATGGTGCCCGATGGTGAGGCGCGCTGCGTGATCACGTTCAGGGCCTACGAGCGCGCGCACCCGCAGGCGCCGCTCTTCGATGCGCTCGATAACGGATCTGTGATACGCCGCGCTGCTCCACGTGGAACACCGCAATTGCCCGCAGTGCCGTTTTGATCGGAGGAAGAAAATGAAATGCAGTGAGTGTTGCTACTACGCATCGATCAAGCCCGCGGACGAGAAGCCCCCCGGGGGCGGTGAGTGCCGCCGCAGGAGCCCGGCCGTGTCGTTCGTGCCGGTGCCCGCGCCGGACCTGCAAAGCGGGGGCCTCAAGGTGAAGATCGAGCGGTGCTCGGCCTTTCCCACGGTGATGGGCGACGGGTGGTGCGGGGAGTTCCGGCCGCCCGAGACCACCAGCAGGCATTGAGCGGCGCGTGGCCGAGCGCGCGCCGATGCCCAACCCCGACTGGCCGAAGCTCATCGCCGAGCTTGAGCAGAAGCTCACGGCCTACAAGATCGCGTCCTGCCTTGGTATCCAGATCACGCAACTGGACCGCATCAAGGCCGGCAGCGAGCCGAAGTACGGCGTTGCGGTCGCCCTGATGGGGATACACGAGATTTTCTGCGGAGGACGACGAGACGAAGCGCCTCTACTTCCGCGGCCTGCCCCAGACCGGGGCTGAGATCGTGGGCTTGTCCGGCAAGATCCAATTTCGCCCGACCTTGATTGCGCCCGGCATCCGGCCCTTGCCGCAGAGGTCGCGCAGGCGGGCGGTGGACAGGGACAGCAGTTCGGCGGCTTGGGTGAGGGAGATCATGGTCTACAGGGTGACGGACCGCGCGACGGGGCGGAACGCGCTCGGCTGAGTCCACCACTTTGCGCGCATGTCCCAAATCTTGTCGCGGCCGAAAACTGCTCGCGCATCTTGCCGGGCTTGCTTGATCGATTTCGGGCGCGGGAGTGTCACGCACTCGTCGCCGAGGTTGCCGGTGATGCGCCAGACGTAGTCGCACCCTTCGCGGTAGAGACGGACCGAGATTCGCTCGCGGGAATCATCGTTGCTGGCAATCGTGAATTTCAAGGCTGCTTTCATTTTCTGCTCCTAGTGGGTGGGTGGGGGGTGCTTCTACGTCAAAAGCCCGCACTCGGCGGGCTTGGCGGGGTGTGGTGGGTTAGATGCGGCCGTGGTACTGACCCTCGCCGGTGCCCCAGTCGTCGCAGTTGTCACGCCCGGTCTCGAAGCAGGGCGTGTCTTCCGGCTCGCCGTAGGCTTCGAGGCTGTGCGCGCGCTCGATGGCCCAGTCTTCCAGCACCTGCTGCACCAAGCCGTCGAAGTCCGCGCTCGATAGGTCCGAGTTCATCTC
>ENA-ORBV01002032-ORBV01002032.1-microbial-mat-metagenome-genome-assembly--contig:-NODE-2032-length-43582-cov-95.057281_pt1 | contig 43582 bp, 48 predicted proteins | sample MGYA00237777_ERZ505514 | MGnify/ENA primary metagenome ERZ505514 (study PRJEB26160, sample SAMN06269048) | microbial mat metagenome | isolation source: Oligotrophic lake microbial mat | place... | reverse complement strand
CGCGGACGTGGCTCATGCGCTTTTTCTCAAGCCATTTGGCTAAATCCCCGGAGATGTAGGAGGCGCCATTGTCGGAGTTTGCTCAGCAGCGCCTCTGTGCGCGATTGAACCCCTCAGCGTGACAAATGCATCCAACTTTTTGCGGGCGGTCACGGAAGACACGGTGTGCCATTTCCAGCTTTCCGTCATCTGCTCAATGCCTAGAGCCTCGAGAAACAGTTGGTCAATTTGAGCGGATTTCGGCGTATTGACGGCTCTATTTCGCGCTTCCGTCATTGCGTCTAGTTTGCTGAGGAGGTGTTTTCGCCAGCTGTCTCCAGAAATTTTCCAGATGGCTAGATCATGCGCATCCTTCTTTAGCTCGGTTGCTATCTGCTTCTTCAAAATTGTGGGTAATTTGTCAGGGTCGTCGACCCAACGAACGATGTGCATAAGTGCTTCAGACGCAATATCTTCACAGTAGGCTTCCCAGAATGCGGTAATGAGCACGATGGCTGATTTGTTTAGCACCTCTAAGTCGTAGCGCCGTCCGCGACCATCGCCACCTATCGTGGTGTGAATTGTGAGCAGTTGCGCGATGTCCTGTGCGTTTGCATCAAATGCTTTGCGTGCTTTGCTCGCCATCATGTCCCCCAAGCGTGCGTCGAACGGAATGCGGTTGTCCTAGATCCCCGCGCCAAAATCCATCTCGCCTTCGCGCGCTTCCACGCGCATCCATTCCATGAACGCACGCAGCGCCGGCGTCAGCGTGCGGCCGCGGGGCCAGACCATCCAGTAGGCGAAATTGATCGGCGTCGCTGAATCGCCGAATGGCGCGACGAGTCGTCCGAGCGCGAGATCGGCCGCCGCGAGCTGGCGCTTCGCGAGCGCCACGCCCTTGCCCGCAATCGCCGCCTCGACCACGAGGCTCGACGGATTGAGCCGCAGACCTTTGCGCGCATCAACGCCCTCGACGCCGCGCGCCATCAGCCACATCTCCCATGACGGGCAGGACGGATCCTGATCGGGGCTTTCGTCGTGCAGCAGGGCAAAGCGCGAGAGATCCTCCGGCGTCTTCAGGCCGTTTTCGCCCTCCAGCAGCTGCGGGCTGCAGATCGCGAGCACGGACTCCGCCATCAGCCGTTCGGCGTTCGCGTCCCGATATCCGCCCGGCCCGTAGCGGATGGCGATGTCCACGTCGGCCACGGCGAAGTCGACGACCGCCATATCCGCCGAAATCCAGACTTCCACGTCCGGCTGCTGTTCCTTGAAGCGCTCAAGACGCGGCGCGAGCCACTTCATCGCGAACGACGGCGCCGCCGACACCGAGACCCGCTGGCTGCGCAGCGGCAGGCGCATGACGCGCGCCGCTTCGTGCAGCGCCCCCAATCCCTCGGCAGCATGCCGAAAGGCCGCCTTGCCCACGTCCGTCAGCTCGACGCCCCGCCCAAGGCGGCGGAAGAGCGGCTGGCGCGCATAGGCTTCCAGAGACTGGATCTGCTGGCTGACCGCCGCCGGGCTCACGCCCAGTTCGTCGGCGGCCTTGGCGAAGCTCGCGTGCCGGGCCGCCGCCTCGAAGGCGCGGAAGGCGGCATAAGGCGGCCCGCGATCGGGGGTGTCTGGATTGTGCGCCACTGCCGCTAAGTGAGTGCGGTCGCACCGATCGGCAAGTCTTATCCCCAACACTTCCGGGTCGGCTAAGGTGCGATTCCCCTCTCCGGAGCCCTCCATGACCGTCTCCACCACCGCCGCCGAGACCCGCAGCGCGCTGACCGCCCTCGGCGTCGATTCCGCCGCCTTCACCGGCGGAAGCCTCGCGGCGCATTCGCCCATCGACGGCGCGCAGATCGGCGCGGTGCGCGAGACGACCGTCGACGGGGTCGAGGAAGCGGCGGGCGCTGCGGCGGAAGCGTTCCGCGCCTGGCGTCTCGTCCCCGCGCCGCGGCGCGGCGAGCTCGTGCGGCTCTTCGGCGAAGAACTGCGCGCGTCCAAGGCGCACCTTGCAGCGCTCGTGACGCTGGAAGCCGGCAAGATCGTCTCCGAAGCGGCGGGCGAAGTGCAGGAGATGATCGACATCTGCGATTTCGCGGTCGGTCTTTCGCGCCAGCTCTACGGGCTCACCATCGCCACCGAACGGTCCGAGCATCGCATGATGGAAAGCTGGCGCGCGGCGGGGCCGTGCGGGATCATCAGCGCGTTCAATTTTCCGGTCGCCGTGTGGAGCTGGAACGCGGCGCTGGCGCTCGTGTGCGGCGATCCCGTGCTGTGGAAGCCTTCGGAGAAGACGCCGCTCACCGCGCTTGCGGTGCAGGCGATCTTCGAGCGCGCGCTGAAACGCTTCGGCGATGCGCCTGCGGGACTTTCGCACGTGCTGATCGGCGGTCGCGAGATCGGCGCGGCGCTGGTCGCTGACGAACGCGTGCCGATCATTTCCGCCACAGGTTCGACGGCGATGGGACGCGATGTCAGCCAGAAACTCGCGGCGCGCTTTGCGAAGTCCATTCTCGAACTGGGCGGCAACAACGCCATGATCGTGGCGCCGAGCGCCGATCTCGATCTTGCGCTGCGGGGCATCGCGTTTGCGGCCATGGGCACGGCGGGCCAGCGCTGCACCACGCTGCGGCGGCTGTTTGTCCACGACAGCGTTTACGATCAATTGCTGCCGCGATTGAGGAAGGCCTACGCTGGCGTGGCCATCGGTGATCCGCGCAAGGCGGGCGTGCTCGTCGGCCCGCTCATCGACGAACACGCCTGGCATGGCATGGAGCGCGCGCTCGGCGACGCCGACGGACTCGGCGCGCGCATCCACGGCGGCAAGCGGCGCGAGGGCGAAGGCGTTTATGTGCAGCCGGCGATTGTCGAGATGAAAGGGCACGAAGGACCGATGCTGCGCGAAACGTTCGCGCCGATCCTCTACGTCATGCGCTACCGCGATCTCGACGAAGCCATCGCGCTCAACAACGCCGTCAGCGCGGGGCTTTCGTCCTCCATCTTCACCAACGACCTGCGTGAGGCGGAGTATTTCGTCTCCGAAGCCGGCAGCGATTGCGGCATCGCCAACGTCAATATCGGCCCCTCGGGCGCCGAGATCGGCGGCGCGTTCGGCGGTGAGAAGGAGACGGGCGGCGGCCGCGAGGCGGGCTCGGACTCCTGGAAGGCCTACATGCGCCGGGCGACCAACACGGTGAACTACGGCCGCACCCTGCCGCTCGCGCAGGGGGTGAGCTTTGACATTGGCGACTAGAATCTCTACCAGCCGTCCATGGAAATCCGTGATGCGATCACCTTCGACGACGTGCTGCTCGAGCCGGGCCCGTCGCAGGTTCTCCCCGCCGACGCCGACACCCGCACCCGCCTGACGAAGGCGATCACCCTCAACATTCCCCTGATCTCCGCCGCCATGGACACGGTGACGGAAAGCCGTCTCGCCATCGCCATGGCGCAGGCGGGCGGCATGGGCGTCATCCACCGCAACATGACGCCGGAGCGGCAGGCCGAGGAAGTCCGGCGCGTGAAGCGCTTCGAGAGCGGCATGGTCGTGAACCCGGTGACGATGCCGGCGGACGCCACGCTCGCCGATGTCGTCGCGCTCCGCGAACGTATGAACATTTCCGGCTTCCCTGTCGTCGAACCGTCGCAAAACGGCGAACCCGGCAAGCTCGTCGGCATCATCACCAACCGCGACATCCGCTTTGCCGACGACCCGAAGGAAAAGATCAGCACGCTGATGACGCAGAAAGTCGTCACCGTGCGTGAGGGCGTGTCGCAGGACGAAGCCAAGCGCTTGCTGCACAAGCATCGCATCGAACGCCTTGTGGTCGTTGACGAAAGCGGGCGTTGCGTCGGTCTCGTAACTGTCAAGGACATGGACAAGGCGCAGAGCCATCCGAACGCTGCGAAGGATGAGCAGGGTCGCCTGCGCGCAGGCGCTGCATCGACCGTGGGCGAAGACGGTTTCCGTCGTTCCATGGCGCTGATCGAAGCGGGCGTCGACGTCGTCGTTATAGACACGGCGCATGGCCACTCGCGTCTCGTGCTCGATGCGGTGGAGCGTCTGAAGCGCGAATCCAATCGCGTGCAGATCATCGCCGGCAATATCGCCACGAAGGACGGCGCCAAGGCTTTGCTCGATGCGGGCGCGGATGCGGTGAAGGTCGGTATCGGTCCGGGCTCCATCTGCACCACGCGCATCGTCGCCGGCGTCGGCGTGCCGCAACTCACGGCGATCATGGATGCAGTCGAGGCGGCGCATGCAGCGGGCGCGCCGGTGATCGCCGACGGCGGCATCAAGTTTTCGGGCGATCTCGCGAAGGCGCTCGCGGGCGGCGCGGAAGTGGCGATGATCGGCTCATTGCTTGCGGGCAGCGAAGAGAGCCCCGGCGAAGTGTTTCTCTATCAGGGCCGCTCGTACAAATCGTATCGCGGCATGGGCTCGCTCGGCGCCATGGCGCGGGGATCGGCGGACCGCTACTTCCAGAAGGAAGTCACCGACCAGATGAAGCTTGTGCCGGAAGGCATCGAAGGTCAGGTGCCGTACAAGGGCCCCGTCGGTCCGATCCTGCACCAACTGCTCGGCGGCCTGCGCGCCGCAATGGGCTATGTCGGGTCCGCCAATCTCGGCGAGCTGCGCGCAAAGGCGCGCTTCGTGCGTTTGTCGGCGGCGGGCTTGCGCGAAAGCCACGTGCACGACGTGGCGATCACGCGAGAAGCGCCGAACTATCCGTTGGGCGGATGAGTGCGATCCGCGCCGCGCGGCAAGAGGACTTCGGCTGGATCCTCGCGCTGAGCGCCCTGAATGAGATTGAAACATCGCCGCTCGATCGCGATCGGCTTGGTCACATGGCGAAGGCATCGTTCGCGACACGCGTCATGGACGATGGTTCAGGATACCTCATCGCGTTCGATCAGGACGGTGACTACGCCAGCGTCAATTTTCACTGGTTCAAAGAACGGTATCCGCGCTTTCTCTACATCGACCGCATTGTGATAGCCGCCAGCGCGCGAGGGCTGGGTCTGGGTCGTCTCTTCTATGAGGATATGAGTGTGCTGGGCCGGGCCGCAGGACATGGGCTGCTCGGCTGCGAAGTCAACCTGACGCCGGCCAATCCCGGCTCGGATTCGTTTCACGCGCGAATGGGCTTCGACGAAGCGGGGCACGGCGATCTCGGCGCCGGCAAGACGGTGCGTTATCTCGTGAAGGCGCTTGCCTGATCGATTGCCGCGCGGGCGCGCGTGTGATCTACCCGCCGCGTTTCCAGAGGGGTTCTCCCATGCGTCCCGGCGCGCGGCTTCAGGCCGCCATCGAAGTCCTTGAAGACGTGGAGGCGCGCAAGCGTCCCGCCGCCGATGCGCTGAAGGACTGGATGCTTTCGCATCGCTTCGCCGGCTCGAAAGATCGCGCCGATATCGGCGACACCGTGTTCGGCGCCATGCGCTGGCGCAATTCGAGCGCGTATCGCTTCGGCGCCGATACGCCGCGTGCGTGGGTGTTAGGCGCGCAGGCGTTCGGGTTCGGCGTCGACGCAGGAGCGCTCGAAGCGTCGTTCAATGATCCGCACGCGCCTTCCGCCATGAGCGATGCTGAACGCGTTGCGCTTTCCGCTGCGAACGCGTTGGCCGATGCGCCGCCGCATGTGCGGGGTGACTATCCCGAATGGCTCGACGCAAGCATGGCGCGGGCCTTCGGCGACGAACGCGGCGATGAAGGCGCGCGCCTCGCGGCGCCGGCGCCGCTCGACCTGCGCGCGAATACATTAAAGACCACGCGCGAAAAGCTGGTCGCGGCGCTTGCGGAGAGTCCGCGCCTTGGCGGCCCGCCGCCGGTGACGCCCTATTCGCCCGATGGCGTGCGTGTGCCGTGGACGCAAGGGCGCGCGTTTCCGTGGGCGACCGAGCAGAGCTTTCTCAAGGGCTGGTTCGAGGTGCAGGATGAGGGCAGCCAGATCGCGGCGCTGCTCGCGGGCGTGACGCCGAGTATGCAGGTGGCGGACGTCTGCGCAGGCGGCGGCGGCAAGACGCTCGCGCTGTCGGCGCTGATGCAGAACAAGGGCCAGCTCTACGCGTTCGATGTCGACGGTCGTCGCCTTGCGCCGCTGCATGAGCGGATCGATCGCGCGGGCGTGCGCAACGTCCAGGTGCGGGCGCCGGCGCGGACCAAGGATGTGCTCGCTGATCTGCATGGCAAGATGGACGTGGTCTTCGTCGATGCGCCTTGCACGGGTTCCGGCACGTGGCGGCGCGCGCCGGACTCGAAATGGCGGCTGGGGCCGAGCGCGCTCGCGAAGCGCCTTGAGGAACAGCAGCAGGCGCTCGATATCGCCGCGCCGCTGGTGAAGCCGGGCGGGCGGCTGATCTACGTGACGTGTTCGGTGTTGCCGGAAGAAAACGGCGATGCGGTGGATACGTTTCTCGGCCGCACGGCGGGCTTCGCGCCCGCGCCGCTCGTCGCGCCGAACCAGGAAATAGGAACGCTTATCGAACGCTGCAAGTTCGATGACGCCGGCACGCGGATTCAATTGTCGCCACGACGGGCGGGTTGCGACGGCTTCTTCGTCGCGGCGCTTAGTCGGTAGAAACACGGGAGAGAAAACATGCGTCGCGCCGCCATTGTCGCGCCGGTCCGTACGCCGGTGGGAAAGTTTCTCGGATCGCTGAAAGGCGTCGCCGTCGAGCATCTCGCCGCGACCGTCGTCAACGAAGTGGTCGCGCGATCGAAGATTGATCCGGCGCTGATCGAGGACGTCGTCTTCGCGCAGAGCTATGCGAACGGCGAGACGCCGTGTGTCGGGCGGTGGGCGGCGCTGCAAGCCGGGTTACCGATCGAGGTGCCGGGATTGCAGACCGATCGGCGTTGTGGCGGCGGACTGCAGGCTATCGCGACGGCGGCGATGATGGTGGAGACGGGCGCGGCGGACGTGGTGATCGCCGGCGGCGTCGAGAGCATGAGCAATGTCGAATACTACACGACCGACATGCGCGGCGGTGCGCGGTCGGGGTCGTCGACGTTGTATGATCGGCTCGAGCGCGGGCGTGAGCGCTCCCAGCCGGTGGAGCGGTTCGGCGTCATTTCCGGCATGATCGAGACGGCGGAGAATGTCGCGAAGGAATGCGGCATTGGTCGCGAGGAGAGCGATGCGTTCGCGGCGGAAAGCCACAAGCGCGCGGCGGCGGCTTGGAAGGCCGGCAAGTTCGCCGACGAGCTGGTGAAAGTCTCCGTGCCGCAGCGCAAGGGCGATCCGGTGATTGTCGGCGAGGACGAAGGCGTGCGCGGCGACGCGACGGCTGAGAGCATGGCGGCGCTGAAGCCGATCATGAAAGGCGGCGTCGTCACGGCGGGCAATGCCAGCCAGCAGAACGACGCGGCGGCGGCGTGTCTTATCGTGGCGGAGGACAAGCTCGCGTCGCTGGGTCTCACGCCGATGGGATTGCTCGTCGGCTGGTCGGCGGTGGGATGCCATCCGGGGACGATGGGCCTGGGACCTGTGCCGGCGGTGTCGAAACTGTTCAAGCGCACGGGTCTCGGCTGGAACGACATCGATCTCGTGGAGCTGAACGAAGCGTTCGCGGCCCAGGTGCTCGGCGTGCTGAAGCAGTGGGGCTGGGACGAGCGCGACAAGCTGAACGTCAATGGCGGCGGCATTTCGCTGGGCCATCCGATCGCGGCCACCGGCGTGCGGATCGCTGCGACGCTTCTCTACGAGATGCAGCGCCGCAAGGCGCGCTACGGGCTGGAGACGATGTGCGTTGGCGGCGGGCAGGGCATGGCGGCGGTATTCGAGCGGGCGTGAGGCGCTATTCGATCGTGAAGTCCGTCGGCTTCCAGTCGAACGTCGGGTACTGCGGATCAAGCTCTTCGAGCGTCCCGCGTACGATGCTGGCGATGACCGCGTTGCGCCGCCACTTCTTGTCTGCGGGGATGACGCGCCACGGCGCATGCGCGGTCGACGTCCGGCGCAGCATGATTTCGTAGGCGGTCTGGAATTCGCCCCAGAGCTTGCGATCTTCAAGATCTCCGGCGTTCCATTTCCAGTTTTTCTCGGGCGCGTCGAGCCGCTCCTGCAGGCGCTTTTTCTGTTCGTCCTTCGAGATGTGCAGCATGAATTTGAGAATGGTCACGTCATTCTCGACCAGGTGCTTTTCGAAGGCGTTGATCTGGTCGTAGCGCGCGTCGATTGCATCTGCGGGTGCAAGCTTGCGGACGCGGCCCACGAGGACATCTTCATAGTGCGAGCGGTTGAAGATGCGGATGAAGCCCTTCTTCGGCGCTGCCGCGTGTACGCGCCACAGATAGTCGTGCGCGAGTTCTTCCTCCGTGGGCCGACCGAAGGGCGTCACGTTCACGCCGAGGGGGCCGGTGTCGTTGAAGACGCCGCGCACCGTGCCGTCCTTCCCGGAGGTGTCGATGCCCTGCAGTATGACAAGCAGCGCGCGCTTGCGTTCGGCGAAGAGGCGGTCCTGCAGTGTATTGATCGCCACAGCGTGCTCGGCGACGAGTTTCTCGGCCTCTTTCTTGTCTTCGAAGAGTTCCGGTCGCAGCGTGTCGAGATCGGCGATCTTCACCTTGGCGCCGGGCGCTACGCGCACGGCGTCGTCGATGGTTTTCCAGTCAGGCATGGGGGAAGTCCTCAGTGTCCGGAAATCGTAGCACAAAATCATAGGAAGCATCCGCGCTCTCCGATGTGCGGATGCTTGCGGGATGTGCTCACCCATTCCCGGATCGTCGCGCCAGCTGCGAATCCCGGACCCATTCGCATCGCTGCTTCGCCATCGCGCGCAGGGCTCCACGGCAGATTTTCCGCAGGCTAAGTCAATGGGTCCCGGACTCGCGGGCGATGCCCGCGCTCCGGGGACGGGTGATGTGCGTGAGCAAGCGCCTTGTCGCGCGCTGCCAAAAGCAAAAGGGCCCCGCTTGCGCAGGGCCCTTCGCGTGTACGGGTGATGCCGAAATCAGCTCGCCCGATCAGCTCGCGTAGTATTCGACGACGAGGTTCGGTTCCATCTGCACGGGGTAGGGCACTTCGGCGAGTTGCGGCACGCGGCCGTACTTTGCAGTCATGCCCTTGGCGTCGAGTTCGATGTAATCGGGCACATCGCGTTCCGGGCTGCCGAGCGCTTCGAGCACGAGCGCCATGGCTTTCGCCTTCTCGCCGACTTCAATCACATCGCCCGCCTTGCAGACGTAGGACGGGATGTTCACGCGGCGACCGTTCACCTTCACGTGGCCGTGGTTCACGAACTGACGCGCCGAGAAGACGGTGGGCGTGAACTTCGAGCGGTAGATCACCGCGTCGAGGCGGCTCTCGAGGAGGCCGATGAGGTTCTCAGCGGTGTTGCCCTTGCGGCGCGCCGCTTCCGCGAAGATGCGGCGGAACTGCTTTTCGGTGATGTTGCCGTAGTACAGACGCAGCTTCTGCTTGGCGGCGAGCTGCGTGCCGTAGTCGGAGGTCTTGCCCTTGCGGCGCTGGCCGTGCTGGCCGGGGCCGTAGGAGCGCTTGTTCACCGGGGACTTCGGGCGACCCCAGAGGTTCAGCCCATATCTGCGATCGGCCTTGTACTTGGCCGTCAGACGCTTGGTCATGCGTCCGTTCCTTCTATTGTGAGGGGGCCCGGCAGCCTCGTTGTGAGACTGCGACTACCCTGGCGGAACGCCCCTCGCCCAGCATGACGCGGCGCTGCCGTTGGGGCTGCGCGCGCGAAGGGGGGCGGTCTAGCGGCTTCCCCGGTCAAGTCAACCAGAAAGAGGGCCCGGGCGACTAGTCCCAGGGCGCCATTCCCATGGCCGCTTGGCATCCGGGGATGAACGGCGGCTTCAGTCGCCGGTCAGGTTGGATGCGCGAATGTCTCCCCACGCCGCCGAACACAGAGCGGCGCTTGGCACGATGGAGACCGAACCATGAAGAAGACTTTCCTTGCCGCGGCGGTCGCCCTTGGCGCCCTCACGATCTCGCTTCCGGCGCACGCCGATCCGCGCGGCAACGAGTCCAGCTACAATCAGCGCAGCGACTATCGTGGCCCCGAGCGCGGTGACTATCGCGGTGAATACCGCGGACCGGATCGCAACGACCAGCGCGGCGCCTATCGCCACACCTTCGGTCGCGAGGACATCCAGCGCCTGCAGGCGCGCATCGACCGCGGCTATGAAAGCGGCCGGCTGACGCGGCGCGAAGCGGAGCGTCTGACCTGGCAGGTCAACGATTTGCGCCAGCGCGCGCGCTTCTACTGGCGCACCGACGGGATGTCGTGGCGTGAGCGGCAGGACATTGACGTGCGCTACGTGCGCGTTCGAGACGCCGTGCGCTACCAGATGCATGACGATGACACGCGCTACGGCGACAATCGCGGCCCGCGTCGCTCCTAGCCTGAAGACCTAACACGCGGCCCCGGTGAAAGCCGGGGCCGTTGCGCGTCAGTGTGCGACGTTCAGTGCGCGCTGGCGTCAAGGGTGTACTGGCTCTGCAGGTAGTTCTGCACGCCGACCTGATCGAGCACCTGCAGCTGGGTTTCGAGGAAATCGATGTGCTCTTCGGTGTCGTCGAGGATTTTGGTGAGCAGGTCGCGCGTGACGTAGTCCTGCTTCTTCTCCGCCAGCGCGATGAGCTCGACCATCGTCACCCGGCCGCGCACTTCGGCCGTGAGATCGGCCGCGAGCATCTCCGGCACGGACTCGCCGATCATCAGCTTGTGCAGGTCCTGCAGGTTCGGCAGGCCTTCGAGCAGCAGAATGCGCTTGATGACCATGTCGGCGTGCTTCATCTCGCCAATGGATTCATCATACGTCTTCTTGGCGAGCTTGCCGTAGCCCATGCTCTCGTAGATGCGCGCGTGCAGGAAGTACTGGTTGACGCTCGTCAGCTCGTTGGTGAGCACGGCGTTCAGTTTCTTGATGACGTCGGCGTCGCCCTTCATGGCATTCAGTCTCCGGTTGCCGCGACCATCTCGCGAATTTGCGCGCCGATTCAAGCGCGCGGGGGCGCCCGCCGTGAATTATCTTCGCGAGTGCTTGTACGAACGATTTGCAGGCTGACAGTGCGCCGCTTTCAGGCGGATTTCATGACCGCTGCTTCCGCGCTCGCATCGGCGGCGCGCGCTTCGCGGATGCGGTCGGCGATTTCGGGCAGGCAACGGCCGCACTGCGCCTTGCACCCACGGCGGCGGTGGACCGCCTGCGGGGTGCGCGCGCCGGACTGGATGGCCTCCTGGACCTCTCCGCACCGAATGCCATTGCAGTTGCACACGAACATATCTCGAAAGTAGCTGATCCTGCGTGCGCCTGCAAGTCACTCGCAACAGATGGGTGAAACGGTCGCGGTCCGTATTCCGGCCGGTCAGCCGCCCAAGGCTTTGGCCATGGCCGCGCAGCCGTCCTCCATCATCGCGCCCACCCGTTCGGCGGCGTCGTCGGGGAGGAGGTCGGCCGTCCAAACCACGCGGGAGCCGTCGCCGTCGGGCAGCACCTCAAAGCTGGCGCTGTGGTGGGTGAGGTTGGGGCTGTCCGTGATGGCGTAGGCGAGGCGCCGGGCGGCGGAATCCATGGTCACCAACGTCTCGAATGCCACGAAGCCGTTGGCGAACGTCACCCACCGTCCGCCGGGCTCCAGCGCCGTCGCCGTCACGAAACCGGGCGCGAGGCGGGTGTGGACCGCGCCAAAGTCCGCGAATGTGGCCCAGACCGCGTCGGCCGCGGCGGCGAGGTGAACGGTCTTGCGGATGGTGGCCATGACGGTGCTCCGTTGTCTGAAGCGATGTTGGCGCGCGTCCGTCCACCGCGCTCGCCGTTTGCGGACGCTCTCACTTCGGGGCTACAAGCCGCGCCTTCTCTCAAAGGTTGATCGACATGGCCGGTAAGGCCCCCAACGCTGCGCCGACGATCGGCATTGTCAGCCTCGGCTGCCCGAAGGCGCTGGTGGACAGCGAGCGCATCGTCACGAAGCTGAGGTCGCAGGGCTATGCGCTGTCGGGTGACTATGCGGGCGCCGACCTCGTCATCGTGAACACCTGCGGGTTCTTGGATACGGCCAAGGCCGAAAGCCTCGACGCCATCGGCGAAGCCATTGCCGAGAACGGCAAGGTCGTCGTCACGGGCTGCCTCGGCAAGGAGGCCGACCTCATCCGGGCGTCGCATCCCAATGTGCTCGCGATCAGCGGACCGCATCAGTACGAAGAGGTCGTTGCGGCGGTGCAGGCACATCTGCCGCACACGCATGATCCGAAGATCGATCTGGTGCCGGAGGGCGGCCTGCGCTTCACGCCGCGCCACTACGCCTATCTGAAGATTTCCGAAGGCTGCAACAATCGCTGCAGCTTCTGCATCATCCCGAGCATTCGCGGCGATCTCGTCTCGCGACCGGCGAACGCGGTGCTGAAGGAAGCGGAAGGGCTGGTGAAGGCGGGGGTGAAGGAAATTCTCGTCATCAGCCAGGACACCTCCGCCTATGGCGTCGACATCAAGTATGCCGAGAGCAAGCTCCGTGACCGCACGGTGCGCGCGAAGTTCTATGATCTTGCGAAGGAACTGGGCGATCTCGGCGTGTGGGTGCGCATGCACTACGTCTATCCGTATCCGCACGTGGACGACGTCATTCCGCTGATGGCGGAAGGCAAGATCCTGCCATACCTCGACATCCCCATGCAGCACGCGAGCCCGCGCCTGCTGAAGGCGATGAAGCGCCCGGCGAGCCAGGAAAAGACGCTCGAGCGCATCAGGAAGTGGCGCTCGATCTGCCCGGACATCACGATCCGCTCGTCCTTTATCGTCGGCTTTCCCGGGGAGACGGAAGAGGACTTCGAGACACTGCTCGATTTCATCGAGGAAGCCGAGATCGATCGTGCCGGCGTGTTCAAATACGAAAACGTCGAAGGCGCGCCGTCGCGCGGGCTGGGCGACCAGATCGACGAAGACGTGAAGCAGGAGCGCTGGGAGCGCTTCATGGAAGTGCAGCAGAACCTCGCCGATGCGCGCGGTCAGGCGATGATCGGCAAGACCGTCGATGTGCTCGTGGACGAATGGGACTCAGAGGACCGCGACTGGAGGGGCCGTACGAAAGCCGATGCGCCGGAGATCGACGGCGTGGTGCGGATCAAGGCCGCGAAGAAGGCGCTGAAAGAAGGCGACATCGTCCGCGCGAGCGTGACGGCCGCAGAGGGCCACACGCTCGACGCGACGCTTTCCGGAAACTAGGCCCGGAAACTAAGCCCGGCCTTCCACCTTCTGCACGAAATCGCCGACGTGCTTGAGATAGACGGGCGTCAGCAGTTCCGTGAAGTCGTGCGCCATGCCGGGCACAATGACGAGTTCGGCGCCGGGGATACTGGCGGCGGTGTCTTCTCCCGCGGGCGACGGAATGATCGGATCGTCCTTGCCGTGCAGCACGAGTGCGGGGACCTTCAGCGCCTTCAGCTTGTCGTTGCGCGGTTGCGCGGCGACGATCGCCGCCATCTGGCGCGCCACGCCAGTCGGTTCGTAGGGTACTCGGTCTGCATCGCGCTCGGCGTTCATGCGAAGCTCGGCCTCGGTGGCGGCAAAGCTCGGACTGCCGAGCACCTTCCAGGTGTTGATGCTCGCGGCGATCCGGTCCTCGCGACCGGGGCTCGCGGGCGGCGCCATCAACGCGGCCATCGCTTCTGGCTTGCCGGGCGGCAGCGTGCGGTTGCCCGTCGTCGACATCACGGACGTGAGGCTCTTGGTCTTTTCCGGATGATTGATCGCCACAAGCTGCGCGATCATGCCGCCCATCGAGGCGCCGACAATATGCGCCTGCTTTATGCCGAGGGCGTCGAGAAGCCCGGCAGCATCCGCCGCCATGTCGTCGAGCGTGTAAGGGGCGTCGACCGGTGCGCCGGTCGCGAGCGCCGCCATGAGCGCGCCGATGTCCGGCACGCCGGACTCGATGAAGTGCTTCGATTTGCCGACGTCGCGGTTGTCGAAGCGAATGACCCGGAAACCTTTCGCGGCGAGCTGTTCGCAGAAGGAGGTCTGCCATAGCGTCAACTGCCCGCCGAAGCCCATGATGAGGAGCACGGCGGGATCGGTTTCGCGACCGAAGCTCTCGTACTCGATCTCCAGACCGTTCGCATTCACCTGGGCCATGGTCGCCTCCCTTGTTATGATGATCGTTCCACACAGGCCTAGCGGCTGGCGCCACGCGCGCCAAGCGGCTTGAGGGAACCTCTGGAACTCCGCCGCGTAGACTCCCCGACAAGGCGTGGCGATCGGGCCGCGCGCAGCAATGGGAGTTCGCGCATGTTGCACTACGCGCTCGTCTTCTTCGTGCTCGCGCTGATCGCGGGCGTCCTCGGGTTTGGCGGCATCGCAGCGGCGTCGGCCGGCATTGCCAAAATCCTGTTCTTCATCTTCATCGTTCTGTTCGCGGTGAGCGCTCTCTTCGGCGCGCTGCGCGGAAGGCCTCCCGTCGCCTGATCGGGCAGGGGGACACGTGACGGCACAAGACCAACCATTCAGAAGGAAACGCGCATGAAACGCACTGTGATCGCCATCTCCGCCATTCTCGCGGGCTTCTCGCTCGCGGCCTGCTCCGCGGGCGACGCTGAAAAGGCGGGCGAAAAGGCGGATTCCGCCTACGAGGAAACGACCGACGGCCAGAAGGACCTGACCGATGGGCCGCTGGAAAACGCCGGTGAAGCGGTGGACCGCGCGGGCGCAGAGGCCAAGGAAGGCGCGACAGACGCCGGCAACGCCATCGAGCGCGAGGCCAACGAGGTCAAGGAAGACATGAAGAAGGCGACGGACGGAAACCCGAAGACCTGACCTTCCATCCCTGATACGGGAAGCGCCGCTCCGATGGGGCGGCGTTTTTCGTTCGGGAACATCTTTGACCGGATCATGGGCGCCCGGGAACGCCGTCGCCGCAATCTTTGGCGCCCCCGTCCCAGGCGCAGACGGCGCCCCCGTACGGCTAGGCGCCCGGTGGGGAATCCTTACACTCGCGACATTCGACAGCGACCGAAGGATACGATGTTCGACGAGATGTACGAGGCCGAGGGGGCACCGCGTGCGCCCTATGCGGGGGTCGCCCGCTGGCTGGAGGCGCTGAACGTCGAGGCGCTGCGGATGAAGCGCGACGAGGCCGAACGTCTCTTTCGCCGCATCGGCATCACCTTTGCGGTCTACACAGAGGGCGGCGATCCCGAGCGTCTGATCCCGTATGATCTCGTGCCCCGGGTGCTCGCGGCGAGCGAGTGGTCGCATCTGGAGAAGGGTCTGAAGCAGCGGGTGCGCGCACTCAACGCCTTCATCGGCGATGTCTACGGCAAGCAGGAAATCCTGAAGGCGGGGAAGGTCCCCGAGGGGCTCATCCTGCAGAACCCGGCGCTGACCGCGCCGATGCACGGGCTCAAGGTGGCGGGCGGCGTCTACACGCACATTGCGGGCATCGATCTCGTGCGCACCGGCGCCGACGATTTCTACGTCCTCGAAGACAACTGCCGCACGCCGTCGGGCGTCTCCTACATGCTGGAGAACCGCGCGGTGATGATGCGGCTGTTTCCGGAATTTTTCGCGACGGCCGGCGTCGAGCCGGTCGCGCGCTATCCGGAGCGCCTGCTGCGTGCGCTGCAGTCGGTCGCGCCGCCCTACTGCGGCGGCGAGCCCAACGTCGTTGTGCTGACGCCGGGCCAATACAACAGCGCCTACTACGAACACTCCTTCCTCGCCGACGAGATGGGCATCGAGTTGGTCGAGGGCGCCGATCTCGTGGTGGAGGACGACGTCGTCTATACTCGCACCACGCAAGGTCTCACGCGCGTCGACGTGATCTACCGGCGCATCGACGATGATTTTCTCGATCCCGAAGTATTCCGCGAAGACAGCGCGCTCGGCGTGCCCGGACTGATGCGTGCGTATCGCGCAGGCAACGTCACCATCACCAACGCGGTGGGCGCGGGCATCGCCGACGACAAGGCGGTCTATGTCTATGTGCCCGAGATGGTGCGCTTCTATCTCGGCGAGGAGCCGATCCTGAAGAACGTGCCGACGTTCCAGTGCGGCAAGGCCGACGAGATGTCCCACGTGCTCGCCAATCTCCACGAACTCGTCGTGAAGGAAACGCGTGGCTCCGGCGGTTACGGCATGCTCATCGGCCCGCAGGCGACGAAGGCCGAGCGCTCGGCGTTCGCGAAAAAGATCAAGGCCGATCCCGACGCCTACATCGCGCAGCCGACGCTGGCGCTCTCCACGTGTCCGACATTCGTGGATTCCGGCGTCGCCCCGCGCCACGTCGATCTCAGGCCGTTCGTGCTCTGCGGCGCCGACACCATCGACATCGTGCCCGGCGGCCTTACGCGCGTGGCGATCCGCGAAGGCTCGCTCGTGGTGAATTCCTCGCAGGGCGGAGGCACGAAGGATACCTGGGTGCTGCGCGCGAACGGTGGCGCCTGATGCTCTCGCGGGCCGCAGACTCCCTCTTCTGGCTCGCCCGCTACATGGAGCGGATGGACAACGTCGCGCGTCTTCTGGAAGCGGCGCAGTCGATGTCCGGCATGACGGAGGGCGTGGAGGAATGGGTTTCCGCGCTCGTCGCGACCGGATGCGACGAGAGCTATGAGGAAAAGCACGGCGCGGTGATGCGGGAGAAGGCGACGCACTATCTCGCGGCCGATCTGGAAAATCCGTCATCGTTGCTGTCGTGCCTCGAAGCCGCGCGGACGAACGCGCGCGCCATGCGAACGGCCCTGACGAGCGACATGTGGGACGCCGTGAACGGTTCGTGGCTTGAAGCGCGCCGGCTTTCGGGGCCTGCATTCACGCCCGAGCGTATCGGCGAAACCATCGACTGGGTGAAGTCGGTCGGGACGCGCTTCTACGGCGCCTATGCGGGCACGATGCTGCGCAACGAGGTCTACTGGTTCACGCGGCTCGGCACCTTCATCGAGCGCGCCGACAACACCGCGCGCATCCTCGACGTGAAGTATCATCTGCTACTCCCGCGCGACGAAGGCGTCGGCGGCGCGCAGGACTATTACCAGTGGACGTCGATCCTGCGCGCGGTCTCCGCCGTGCGCGCGTACCAGTGGGTGTATCGCACCGAAGTGAAGCCCTGGAACATCGCGGAGCTGCTGATCCTGCGCCCGGAAATGCCGCGCAGCTTGCGCGCCTGCTACGACGAGATCGATAGCGCACTGAACCAGATAGCGGCGAGCCACACAGGCCGTCGCGGCGAATGCCATCGCCTCGCCGGAGAAATCGCCGCGCAGCTGCGCTACGGCCGGGTGGAGGACATCTTCCGCATCGGCCTGCATGAGTATCTGACGGACATGATCGAGCGCACCGCGAAGGTGGGTGACGAGGTGCGCGGATTCTATATGCGCTAGACGCCGTGGCGGGCGGGACGATTTCCCCTTAGGTTGCTTCAAACAGCACAGGGAAACGCCGCCGATGTCCGATCTCGTCCTCGCCGAGCGCCGTGGCGGCGCCATGCATCTCATCCTCAATCGCCCCGACAAGCTGAACTCTCTCAACGTGGAAGTCTTCCAGGCGCTCGACGGTCATGTGCGCGCGTTGCAGCAGGGCGAGGCGACGGTGGTGGTGCTGCGCGGCGGCGGGCGCTGCTTTTCCGCCGGACATGATCTGGGCGACATCGCCACCGGCGAGAAACTGCCGGAAGCAAACTATCAGGCAAAGGTCATTGAGCGTCTCGCGACCTTGCCCATGCCGGTCATCACGGCGGTGCACGGCCACTGCTACACTGGCGCGCTCGAACTCGCGCTGGCCGGTGATCTGATCATCGCGGCGGAAAGCGCAAAATTCGCCGATACCCACGCCAAGTGGGCGCTGACGCCGGTCTGGGGTTTGAGCCAACGCCTGCCGCGCCGCGTGGGTACGGCCAAGGCGCGCGAGATGATGTTCACCTGCCGCACCTATTCGGGCCGTGAAGCGGAAGCGATGGGGCTGGTGAATACATGCATAGCTGACAACGCGTTCGACGCGGCGATCGATGCGCTCGTCGCGGAAATCGCGGCCAACTCGTCATTTAGCCACGCTGCAAACAAGCGCCTGCTCGACCACACGGATGGCTTGCCGCTACCGGCAGGGCTCGCACACGAGATCTATCGTGGCGAAAGCGTCGGTCCGGACATGGGCGCACGGATCGCGGCGTTTGCACAACGCGCGCGGAAGTAGGGGCTAGGCGGTGACGCCGCGATGGATGACCTTGTCGGTCGCGAGCACGGCATTCGGCGCAAACGCATCCTGCCCCTTCAGCTTCTCATACAGCGGCCCGAAATCCGTATCGATGCTGTCGCGGAAGAGCTTCTCGAAGCTCGGCAGCACGAAGTAGGTGCTCTGATAGCGGTCGATCCAGTAGCGCGTGCGCATGACGCGTTCGAGGTCGAAGCCGATGCGGTTGGGGGCGGGATCGTCGATGCTGAAGCGGGTTTCGCCGAAGGATGAGAGCATGCCGGCGCCGTAGGCCTTCACGCCATCGTCGGTCATGATCAGGCCGAATTCCACCATGTACCAGTAGAGGCGCGCGAGGATGTCGACCGCGTCGTGCTCGATCGCCTTGGGTCCGCCGAGGCCGTACTGCTGCAGATAGTCCGCGAACACCGGATCGAACAGCAGAGGGACGTGGCCGAAGAGGTCGTGGAAGACGTCGGGCTCCACGAGATAGTCGAGTTCTTCCGGCGTGCGAATCCACCAGCTCGACGGAAAGCGCCGGTTGGCGAGGTGATCGAAGAAGACGTCGTTCGGCAGCAGGCCCGGCACGGCGACGACTTCCCAGCCCGTCGCCTTGCGCAGCCGTGTGGAGAGTTTCTCCATGTCGGGAATACCGTCGGCGCACTCCATGTCGCGCAGCGATTGCACGAAGACCGGCGCCGCGAAGTCGCGCACGAGTTTCGTCTGGCGCGCGTAGAGCGTGCGCCACAGCGCGTGCTCTTCGGCGGTGTAGTTCGCCATGGGCTGCGCCACGGTCCAGTCCGGTCGCATGGCGGAGTAGTCGCCGCGCAGGCCGTGGGCTGTCGGCGCTTTGGCGAGCGCTTCGGGAGCGGAACGGTTTTCCATGGAGTCTATGTAGGACGATTTGGGCTGAAGGTCTTTGCGCGGCGCCGCCTTTTGCGGGCCGCCAACGGCAAACCCTTTCGCCGGGCGGCGCGGATGCGGCGCTTTCGTTCGTCGACAGCGGAATGGGCACTGGCGAAGCGCGCAGCCCTCTCCTACCTATCGGCGATGCTGTTCAGACGCCGACGTCCCGAAGATCGGGTGAAGCCGGTCGATCACGCGGAAGGCCCGCCGCGCGATGCCTTCTCACAGGCCGTGATCCACGCCGTGGATCGGGCGGGGCCGTCCGTCATCGGCGTGCGGCGCGGCAAGCGCGGGCGGGCGGATGCGTTCGACGGCGCGGGCTCCGGCGTGATCGTCACGTCGGACGGCTATGCGCTGACCAACAATCACGTGGTGCGCGGCGCCGACCGCATCGAGGCGTCGCTGCATGACGGGGAAGTGGTGCAGGCTGATATCGTCGGCACGGACCCCGACACCGATCTCGCGCTTTTGCGCCTGCACGCGTCGAAACTCGCGCACGCCGATCTCGGTGACTCCGACACGTTGCGCGTGGGCGAACTCGCCATTGCGATCGGTAATCCGCTCGGGCTGCAGGCGACCGTGACCGCAGGCGTGGTCTCGGCGCTGCGGCGCACGCTGCGCGGCGAAAGCGGGCGGCTGATCGAGGACGTGATCCAGACGGACGCCGCGCTCAATCCCGGCAATTCGGGCGGCGCCCTTTGCAGTGCGCGCGGGCGCATCGTCGGCGTCAACACCGCGATCATCGGCGGCGCGCAGGGCATCTGTTTCGCCGTGCCGATCAATACCGCCAAACGCATCATCCCCGAACTCATGCGCAACGGCCGCGTAGCGCGCGGCTGGCTCGGCGTTGCGGGTCAGACGCAAGGGTTGTCCAAGGCGCTCGTCCGTCGGCTGCACCTCAAGGCAGAGGCCGGCGTGCTCGTGGTGCAGGTCGTCGTCGATGGACCGGGCGAGCGCGCGGGGCTGCACGCGGGCGACGTCATTCTCGCGGTGGCCGGCGAAACGACGCCCAGCGTCGACGCGATCCACCGCGTGCTCTCGCGAGAAAGCATTGGCCAGCGCGTGGAGATGGAAGTCCTGCGCGACGGGCAGAAGACGAAGCTGGGACTGCTGGTCCAGGAACGTCCGGCGACCTAGGCCACCGGCAACGGCGGGTCGGCGATCTTCAGCAACTGCTTGCCGACATTCTTGCCTTCGAACAGACGCCGCAGCGTGGCGGGGATGTTCTCGAAGCCGTGCTGCACGTCGTCGGCGGTCTTGAGTTTGCCCTCGGCGATCAGCTTCGAAAGCGCCTGCACGCCTTCGCCATAGCGCGGCGCGTAGTCGAGGACGATGAAGCCCTCCATGCGCGAGCGCGTGACCGTGAGGTTCATATAGGGGCGGATGCCTTTGGCGTCCGCAGGGTTGGCGTCGTTGTAGCCGGAGATGCCGCCGCAGAGGACGACCCGCGCGCGCAGGGCGAGGTTCATCAGCGCCGCTTCGAGGATTTCGCCGCCCACGTTTTCGAACACGACATTCACGCCCTTGGGCGCCAGTTCCTTGATCCGCGCGGCGACGTTTTCGGACTTGTAGTCGATGCACGCATCGGCGCCCGCGATGTCAGTCACCCATCTGCATTTGTCCGCGCCGCCTGCGATGCCGATCACCTTGCAGCCGAGCGCCTTGGCGATCTGCACGACGACTGAGCCCGTGGCGCCCGCCGCGCCTGAGACAAGCGCGGTGTCCCCCGCGACGGGCTTGCCGATATCCGTGAGACCGAACCACGCGGTTAGCCCAGTAATGCCGAACACGCCCAGCGCCTGCTCCGGCGTCACGCCTGCAAACAGCGGCGCCACCGCCATGAATTCCGTCTGGCCGTTCGTGACCATGTAGTCCTGCCAGCCGAAGCCGCCCTGGACCATCTGGCCGACCTTGAACGCCGGATTGTTGGATTTCACGACCTGCCCCACGCCGCCGGCGCGCACGACGTCGCCGATCTTCACCGCCGGCAGGTAGGTGTCGTAGGCGATCCACCCGCGCTGCGTGGGATCGAAGGAGAGGTGCGTCTGTCGCACCAGGAATTCGCCGGGGCCGGGTTCCGGAACCGCTTCCTCGACGAGCTTGAAGTCGCTGTCCTTGATGTCGCCCTGCGGACGCGCGGCCAGCAGCCAGCGGCGGTTCATCTCGGCCATGCTTCTCTCTCCCTGATTTTGCCGCGACCAATAGGCCCGGCCTGCCGCTTGTCCAACAGTTAAGCGGCGGGGTGACGCAGGTCACATGCAAGCCGGGCAGCGCTTCCTACATAGGCTCCGTAAGGAGAAGCAGATGTCTAAGGTTTCCGCCCCCAAGCGTTCCGCCGCCCGCGTCGCCGCCGCCGCCCCATGGCGTCGCGACCTGGCCGCGTCGCTCATGCTGGCGACCGGCATTTTCATCGGCACGCTGTCGTTCGCGGGCGTCTGGGCGGCCACGCACCCGGCGCTGGCGCTTCAGATCTGATCCGTCGGCTGGCGCCTTGGACTTCCGCGCCGCTGACTGGCCGCGGGGATGACATTTCCCGCAAGCCTGCCTAATCCAGCGGCCATGACCGAACTCGATATCCGCTCCGCCCGAAAGGACCAGCTCGTCTCCGGCGCCACCGGCGACTGGGAGATCATCGTGGGCCTTGAAGTCCACGCGCAGGTGACCTCCAACGCCAAACTCTTTTCCGGCGCATCGACGCATTTCGGCGCCGAGCCGAACGCGAACGTCGCGCTGGTGGACGCTGCCATGCCCGGCATGCTGCCGGTGATCAACCGCAAGTGCGTGGAGCAGGCGATCCGCACGGGCCTCGGTTTGAACGCCAAGATCAACACGTGGTCGCGCTTCGACCGGAAGAACTATTTCTATCCCGATCTGCCGCAGGGCTATCAGATCTCGCAGTTCAAGGACCCCATCGTCGGCGAAGGCGCCATCGACGTGGAGCTGGACGACGGTCACACCGAGACGATTCGCATCGAGCGCATCCACCTCGAACAGGACGCGGGCAAGTCGATCCACGATCTCTCGCCCACGGAAACCTATGTCGATCTCAATCGCGCGGGCGTCGCGCTCATGGAAATCGTGTCGCGTCCTGACATCCGCTCCGCCAAGGAGGCGGCGGCCTATCTCACCAAGTTGCGCGCCATCGTGCGCGCGCTCGGCACCTGCGACGGCAACATGGACGAGGGCTCCATGCGCGCGGACGTGAACGTGTCGGTGCGCAAGCCCGGCACGCCGTTCGGCACGCGCTGCGAAATCAAGAACGTGAACTCCATGCGCTTCGTCGCGCTGGCGGTGGACTATGAAGCGCGCCGGCAGATCGCCGTTCTGGAAGACGGCGGGACGATCCGTCAGGAAACGCGCCTATTCAACGCAACGACCGGTGAGACGCGCGCCATGCGTTCGAAGGAAGACGCGCCGGACTATCGCTATTTCCCCGATCCCGATCTCTTGCCACTCGCACTCGATCCCGCGTGGATCGAGGAAATCCGCGCGACCATGCCGGAAATGCCGGACGCCAAGCGCGCGCGTTTCATCAGCGCCTATGGTCTCACGCCCTACGATGCGGGCGTCATCGCGGGCGATCTGGAATCGGCGGCCTACTTCGAGGAAGTCGCCAAGGGGCGTGACGCCAGGCTGGCGGCCAACTGGGTGACGCAGGAGTTGTTTGGCGCGCTGAACAAGCTGGAGAAGTCGCTCGGCGAAAGCCCGGTGAGCGCGCAACAACTCGGCGGCCTCATCGACCTGATGGCCGACGGCACCATCAACGGCAAGATCGCCAAGGACGTGTTCGCCAAGATGCTGGAAAGCGGCGACGACGCGGGCGTCATCGTGGAACGCGACGGCCTGCGGCAAGTCACCGACACCGGCGCCATCGAGAAGGCCATCGACGATCTCATCGCGGCAAACCCCGACAAAGTCGCGGAAGTGCAGGAAAAGCCGAAGATGTTCGGCTGGTGGGTCGGCCAGACGATGAAGGCGACGGGCGGAAAGGCGAACCCGGCGGTGGTCAACGATCTGCTGAAGAAGAAGCTCGGCGTCTCGTGATCGAATGATCGACCGCGCCGTTTTCTTCGACGCCATCCGCTTCTGGGAAACGGGCCGTCTCGGCTACAACGGCGTGTTGGCGGCGGTCTTGCTGATCGTCGCGTCGCTCGGCGATGCGTGGGAAGCCATCGCACGCGCATTCGGGCTCATCATCGGTCTCGGCGTCATCGCCAACGTGCTCTACTGCTTTGCGTATCCCATCGACCTCATTGCGCAGGCCACCCCGGCGCGGGCGCTGTGGCGGCGCTGGCGCTGGATCGCGTGGTGCGTGGGGACGGGCTTCGCCGCGCTGCTGGCGTTCGCCGCGACCTTCGGCGTGGGCGCGCCGTTCTAGCGCTGCGCGTCGGGCAGGCGTCCGACGTCGATCGAAGCGTGCAGGTCGTCGAGATCCACCACCTGCAGCGGGCGCTCCTCGCCGTCGCTCGCGTTAGTCGGCGGCGCGAATGGGACGTTCTCCTTCGCATCCACGGCCATGTGCACGGGCCGCTCGCCGCCGAGCGAGATGAGGGAGGGCGAGATGGAGATTGGTTTGTCCGTCATCGCGCGACCTTGGGCGGCGCACGTGGGACCGCCAGTTAAGGTTTGGAAGCCTTCCGCGCAGGCGTCGGTTATCCACAGGCTTCGGCGACCCGCCGGCGACAAGTGTTCACGCGACCGCAAGACTTATTGACTTGCGTAAACCATGAAGTGTTCCACTATTTATTTGACCAGAGACAATTCGACTTAACCTTGCTGCAATTTATCCACGTCACAACTTGCATGTCCGATGGCGAAGGCTGTCGGTGGGGTGTCACCGGGGCAGAGGCCGCAAAGACCCGCCCCGGTAACAAATTCCGGGACCAAGAAGCAGACAAGGGAATACGGAAATGGCTTTCACCGACGTCGAAATCGCCGAGGCGCACCAAGCCGCACACACGCAGGCCGCGCCCGAGGATCTCTACAAACTGGGTCTGATCTACTCGACCGGCCAGGGCGCCGACATCGATCTCGTGCAGGCGCACAAGTGGTTCAACCTAGCGGCGCTGCGCGGTTCGCAGTCGGCCAAGGATTGCCGCAAGGAACTCGCCGACCAGATGACGTCGAGCGAAATCGCAACCGCGCAGAAGCAGGCCCGCGAGTGGCTTACGAAGTCGCCGCTGCACTGATCTCGTCGAACGTCAGGGCGTTCGATGTGTCCTGATGGGCGCTGCCTTCGTGTCGACTGTTGCAACGGCATCGTCGGTCACGTGCAGCGGCGCAGCGTGGGCGGCGTGCGCAGGAACGCTGACGGCTTTCGTCGATGCGGCGGGTATTTCCGTGGCGCGCGCCGTCGCGGCGCAGCCTGCAAATCCCGACACGAAGATCACTGCCATTGCGGCAATCGCATTGCGCGACATGGTCGTCCTCCGAACATTTCGCCTGTCGGGTTTTCAAGCCCTGTGCCAAGCGTAACGCCTGTTAACCATTCCCATCGGCCCAGCATGAAACTGGCTCGGTATGGTTAAAAATGAATTGCCGACGCTGCAGAGCCCTCAAGCGTCGGCTTTTTCGAGAATACGTGCGGCCACGTCGCGCACGGGCGCCATTTCGATCCCCGTCGCGTAGGCCGCTGTCGCTACGCGCTCCAGAAGTCCCGTACTGGAACCCCACGCCGTGGGTCGCGACGACACATCGTGCGTGTAGAAGATCACCCAGCCATTGCGTCGCCGCGCCTGCTCCAGAAGCTTGAGCGCGCGCTTCTGCGCGTCCTCGCCGAAGAGCGCGTTGGCGGGCAGTTGCGCCATGTCGATGCGCCCGTGCGCGACGCCAGGCGTCGTTCCGCGCGCCGTGGTGAACCGTGACGGCAGCGCATCCTTCAGTGCGATCGAGGTTTCTCCGTAGGGATAGGCGAAGGAAACCAGACGCTCCTCCATTCCCATTTCCGCAAGCGCTTCGGCGTTGCGCACCATGTCGGCGAAGACGTCGTCGGCGGGGCTGTGCGCGCAGTCCACATGGGCGAAGGTGTGGCAGCCGATCTCATGACCGGCGCCTGTCAGGCGCGCAACGTCCGCAGCGTCGAACATCGCGCCGTACTGTGTGGATTGCCCTGCAAAGGCGCTGGAGGCGTACCACGTGCCCCGACCGCCGACGGCCTCCAGGATCTGCGCGCCCCGCGCGACCGACGACTTCGGAAAGTCGTCGAAAGTGAAGCTGATGACGGGTTTCTCCAGACGCACGCGCGCCGGCCGCGCCAGATGACGCTGAACGCGCCGGCGGTCGAAGCCTGCGCCGAACCGGCGGGCGGGAGCGTAGGGCGCGTCGGTCATGCGCTGTGCGGCGGGGCGAAGGGCCTCGCAGTACCCTCCTTGGCGGGTTGTCGGGGCGAGGCACGCAAGAGGCGTACCGTTGACCAAACGCGCAAGTCGCACCTCCAGTCTCCTGATCCTACCCTTGATCCCACCCTTGATCCTGGGGGCATGAACAGGGTATCGCAGGGACCGCTGGAGACGTGGCCGAGTGGCTTAAGGCGGCGCCTTGCTAAGGCGTTGTACGGGAATACTGTACCCAGGGTTCGAATCCCTGCGTCTCCGCCAGTGAGTTGCCCGGTTTAGGGCCGGCGCCAAACACCCTCCCATAACCCTCGGAACTTTGGCGCAATTTCCCGCGCCACAAGCGTCTCTGCGCGCTCAAATCTAGCCGACCCCAAGAATTCCAGCGTGTCGGTCTCTGCCAGCGCCTCCAGTCGTCCCTTTGCGGCGTCTCTGGAACCGACTAGCCAGACGACTGCCAGGAGCCCGGTCCACACCGCATTTCATATGCGACAAGTGTCGCTTTCGTCCGTCAAATCGACGTCGCTACGTTGAATGACAACCGGCCACCCCCAAAAAGCGCGCATTTTCCGCCGCTTACGGATGCTGCGGAGTTAAACGCACGAAATCACATCGGGATAGTGAGGCCGTTATCAGGGTGGTAGCAGGGCGCTAGCAGGCCGCATCTGAGGAGCGGCTGAGGTCTAAACGCGCTGTTTCAAGCCGATGGAGGCAAAAATGATTGGCCTCGAGAGGGCAGCGAGGATTCTCAAGAATAACCTGCTGCCGAGCGATGACACGGCTGCCGGTTGGCTCCTCACGGATCTCGAGATAGCGGCGGAATGCTTCGAGCTTCCGATTGATCACGGGCTCGAGATAATTCCGAAGGAAGCCGCAGATCCGCTTGTCAATGCCGCTGACCGCATCCTCTCCGCCGCCACGACGTACTCCCTCGCCTCGGAAACGGAGATGGCGGCGGTTCGGCGCATTCGTTCGCAAGCGATTATGCGTGCCCAAATGAAAGCTGGTCCCGGCCCAGAAATCCGGCCCTGGCTCTGGCCTTGCTCCCGCAACTTTCTGGACGTCTGGAAGCGCATCACCAAAAAGCCGGCGGGACTTCACGATCGGGGCGAGGCAAGTGTCGCGCTCGCGTTTGTCGTGGAGTGTTGTCAGGCAATCGATCCTGATGTGAACGCTTCGGCCATATTGCGTGCGAGGCGCGCTGCCGGCCCCGAACTCGACGACGATGCGCTAGCGGCTCAGTACGAGAACTCCGGAAATTCCGGAGAAAGCGCTCTGTGACTTCCAGGACGGCATCGTCTCGTTGCTGCGGCTCCTTCAAGGAGACCGCATATGACAAAAGACCCACACATCGACATGATCGCGCTTTCGGCGATCCGTCCTTACAAAAACAATCCTCGCGCCCGCCCGAAGCGCCAGATCAAGTTGCTGGCTGAGTCCATCAAGGCCAACGGATTCAATTCGCCAATCATCGTTGACGAGGATGGCGTCATCATCAACGGGCATGGTCGCTATCTGGCGGCTCTTGAGCTTACGCTAGACTGTGCGCCGGTCGTCCGCATTGCACATCTGAGCGAGGCGCAGAAAAAAGCCTACCGGCTTGCGGACAACAAAATCGCTTCTCTGTCGTCTTGGAATCCCGACCTTTTATTCGGTGAGATCACTGCCGTCATTGAAGCGGACATTGACATTGGCAGCACCGGATTCTCTGTCGGCGAGATCGATGCGGTGCTGGAGGAGCATGCGGAAGCGTATGGTCCGGACGTCGCACCTGAGGACGATGTTCCGACCGTTGCCGCTCGCATAGTTACGCGTCCCGATCAAATGTGGGTCCTGGGTGATCATCGCATCATTTGCGGCGATGCTCGTGAGCCTCCGATTGTCCAACGGCTCATGGACGGTGACAAGGCGCGAATGGCTTTCACGGATCCGCCGTATAACGTAAAGATTGATGGTTTCGTGACCGGCTCGGGCGCCGTGAAACACGAAGAATTTGCGATGGCGTCCGGCGAAATGTCGCCGGCTGAGTTCACGAACTTTCTCGAAGACGGTTTGACCGGCGTTCGAAACGTGTGTGTCGATGGCGCCATCATTTATGTCTGCATGGACTGGCGACATATGGACGAGCTTTCGGCCGCAGCGAGGCGGTCGAAGCTGAGCTTGATGAACCTCGTCGTCTGGAAAAAGACAAACGGGGGTATGGGGACGTTCTACCGATCTCAGCATGAGCTGATCTACATCTACAAGGTCGGCGAGGCTCCGCACATGAATACGTTCGGACTCGGGGAGGGAGGCCGCTACCGCACGAACGTCTGGGAGTATCGTGGGGCCAACGCGTTCGGCCCGACGAGAGCAGCTGATCTCGCGGCGCATCCGACGGTCAAGCCTGCGCGCCTTGTGGCGGATGCGATCAAAGATGTCTCGAAGCGCGGCGACGTGGTTCTCGACGTGTTTGGCGGTTTGGGAACGACGCTCATTGCGGCGCAGATGACCGGGCGACGCGCGCGGCTCGTCGAGATTGCCCCGGCCTATGTGGACGTCACCATCCGGCGCTGGGAGGCGGCGACAGGCAAGTCGGCCGTCGACATGGCCACAGGCGCGACGTTCGAAGACCTCTCCGAACAATTCGCAGATTGAACAATTGCTGCAGGCGCTGAAGTGCAAGGCGGGTTCTCCGGATTTTCCGGAGAACCCGATCTGTGCATTTGTGCAACAGGCGATGTCCTTGGGGTGCTCCACCAACAAAAGGATTTGGAGCATGACTAACTCAAAAGACACCCCAAACCGTCGCGTCGACGGCAAGTTCGACAAGGGGTCGAGCGGTAACCCTGGCGGCCGTAAGGCTGCGCCCGAGACGACGACACATCCTGAACTTCTCCGCGACATGGCGTTCGATATCGCGGAAATGCCGGTGACGATGAAAGTGGGCGGCCGGAAGAAGAGCATCACTCTCTATCAGGCGAACCTCGCCGCGCTTGGGAATGCCGGCGCGAACGGGGATGTCTCCGCTGCGCGAGACTTTGTGAAGGAAGTCCGAGCCGCTTACGAAAACGAACAGCGCTACATGGATTCGCAGCTCCGGTTTCTGCAGGGTAAGACGCCGGGCTATCTGAGTCAGACTGATCCCGCGAAGCGCGCGCGTATGAAGGCGATTTGGGATGAAGAGGTGGCGATTGCGCAAGGTCGAAGGAAGCGCCGTACGAACGGCCTTGTGTCACGTCGTCGCCGGCCTCGGGGCGACGTCTAGACCGGTGCCCTACCGGCGCGCGGCGGCGCGCCGGTTAGTGCGCCTTGTACAGGCGCCGTTGGGCGGACCAGTCCATCGGCGCCCCGTGACGAGTGAGAACGTCGATGGAAAGGCCGGGGCGATGTCGGCCTGCCAGAATGTCTTCCTGAATGTCTGGCGCCAGGTACGCGAGCCGGACCATGCGCTGGAGATGCGACCGCGCCACGCTTTCGGCGCGCGCGAGAGCATCGCTTCCCGGATAGGCGCCCGACAGAAGCATCATTCGCCAACGCCAGCCTTGGCCCAGCGCCCTCACCAGCACCGGGTCTGGAGTCGCGGCGGCGTCGGCGCGGCGACCGTTCGGGTCGAGCAGGTGCGTCCGGCCTGCTCGGCGGCCAAGTCGCGCGGCGGCTTTGATAACTATCCCCTCTGGAGTTGCGTCGCACTGATCATCTACGGGCAGCAGCTCGCGCGCGGCGGACGCAGACACAGCCGTCTTGAGGGCAATCGCGATCGTGCTTTCGGAAACCGTCACGCGGTCGATCTGTGCGCGCGCCGTGGCCCAACTAAACGGCGCGAGCGCAGGCAGCCGTGAAATGCGCTCCTCGACGAGCGTCTCAATCGCGAGCGCGGGAACACGCGGGCGGGCGCCGGCTTTCGCGCGATCGCCAGCGATCAGCGCCGTCGAAACATAGTAGCGATGCCGCTTGCCGGCCTTTCCGCGCGCGTGGCTCGGGCTCATCAGATTGCCCGCGTCGTCGAAGAGGAGACCGGTGAGCGGCGCGCCGCCGGGTAGCAGGGGCCGCGCGCGCCGTTGCGCCGACTGCCCGTCGAGGCGCCGCTGTACGGCCTCGAAAAGATCAGCGTCGATAATCGCCTCGTGAAGACCGACGTGTGAGTCCTTTTTGTGTGGGATCAAGCCGCGATAGTGGCGATTGCGAAGCAGGTTGTAGAGCGCACCCAGGGCAAGAACGCCGCCGCCCATCACCTTGCCGGATTTCGTCATCCAGGTTTTTCCGTGAACCTTACGCGCGGTGAGGTCAGCCCGAAGAGCGTAGACCGAACCCAATTCCAGATACCGCTTGAAGATGTCGCGAACCGTCTCAGCCTCTTCGGGATCGACGTCCAGGGTCCGCCCGTTCGGGCGGTATCCGAGCATGGGACGCCCGCCCATCCACATGCCTTTGCGTTTTGAAGCTGCGATCTTGTCGCGGATGCGCTCGCCCGTGACCTCGCGTTCGAACTGGGCGAAGGACAGCAGCACGTTGAGCGTCAAACGCCCCATCGATGTTGTCGTGTTGAAGGCCTGGGTCACGGAGACGAAGCTTGCATCCTTCGCCTCCAACCGTTCGACGATCCGTGCGAAGTCCGCGAGCGACCGCGTCAGGGGATCGACCTTGTACACCACGACAATGTCGATATGACCGGCGTCGATTTCCGCGAGCAGTCTGGAAAGGGCGGGGCGGTCCATGGAGCCGCCGGAATATCCGCCATCGTCGAACGCGTCAGCAATCTCCTTCCAGCCTTCCCCGACCTGACTCGCGATGTATGCGGAGCAGGCGTCGCGCTGCGCCGCGAGGGAATTGTAAGATTGGTCCAGTCCCTCCTCGGAGGACTTTCGCGTGTAGATCGCGCAGCGTTTCTGAACTGACTCTTTCATCGGCGCGCTGACGTCGTGAGTTCGAAGAAGCGCGGGCCCGACCGGTGAACGCCCGTAATCTTGTGCGCGACGCGCGTGAGCGAGGGATAGATCACGCCGTCAAGCAGATAGCCGTTCTCCAGGATCTGAACGCGGTATGTGCGACAGTCCCAGACTTTGACGAGAGTTGATCCGACCTCTGGGCGAGTGGCAGACGCATTCGCCTTTGTCGCCGCTTTTCGGCCGACCGCGTCGAGCTGCCGGCGCAGGGCTGTCGGCATGACCCCGTGCTCGCGCTCCAACAAGCGCCACGCCAACTCGCGTCGGAGGATTTCGGGGGTTCGTGACGGGGGAGGGCCGCTCACGTGCGCGCGCCAAAGATCGCGCAGCTCGCTGAGATTCAGTTTGGTCAGGTCCTGAATGTTCGGCGAATGGGCGGTCACGACGGCCTCCGCGGTGAGGAAAGCAGAGCGCTGGCGCGTGCGAGGGTCGCGATCTCATTAGCCAGATGTTCGAGGTCACGCGCTGCCCGCGCCGATGGCCGGCGTTGTGAGGTTACGGAGGCATCGTGAAGCGCCTCTGCGCGCTCCACGATGCCTTGCCAAAGAAATGCAGTGGCTTTCGTATTCACTTCGCTGACCCGATCCGATACCGGCGCTCGCCATTGATCTTCTCGGACGTAATCTCAAGTCCGCGGCCCCGCTTCAGGGCGCCGGCGAGCGCGCCACGGACGGAGTGAGATTGCCAGCCCGTGGCTTCCATCAGGTCGGGGATGGTGGCTCCGTTTTTCGTGCGCAATGCGCGTTCGAGGCAGTCGAGCTTGCTCGGTGCGGACGCCGCGGATTTTGGCGTAGCCGCATCTTTGCTGGCAGACGTTGCAGTGCGCTTATGAGCCACCCGCTTGCGCGGCGATTTTGTGGGTTTGGCAGCTTGTTTGGTCATCGGGTTCTCCGTGGATACGCCGTTCAGGCGCTCCCACGAGCCGAAGGCCGACGAAGCCGGCGTTGTTTCGCTGAGCAGTTGTGCCGCCCGCTCGACCGCACTACCGCTCCAAACAACGGTGAAGTCCAGTCGGGTCAGGGGAAACACTGGGAAAGAAAACGGGGTCTGCTTTGGGGCAGGAACAGTCGAAGTCGTCGGGCTCGAATAGGCGTGACAACGGACATTCGACGGGAAGATTACCGACTAACGTCTTTGGCCCAATCCAGCCTTTCGACCTTGCATTGGACGAATTCAAATCTTCACAAGCGACTACGGCAGAATCCCTTCAGTGATTAGCCCATGGCATGGTTTGAGATAACTTATACCTTAGAGCCGAGTAGCAAGGCTTTGCATTCCGAAAAGGTAACTGCACGCAGCAGGACGGAGGCCGCCGCCGAAGCCAAGAAGCGCTTCGCAGATGTTCAGCAGAAGTGCGGAGCTCGATGTTACCGCATCATTGATGCCGGCGGCATGGTTGTCGCCCGCGGACCACAATAGCGATACCAGGCTCGGCGGAATGAACAGCTACCGGTCTCGGAGGCGTTAGATGTGACGCGCAACGCGGGCGGCCGTTTCTGCCGTAAACTCCGCCGCCTCGCGAGTACGGGGCGAGTAGCGCATTTGCCGAGATGCAGCCGCCCAGTTTAGATCACCGCTTGACGAAGCGCGAGCGAGTGTCTTGAACCGCGCCATTATTGAGCAGGGAAATTCCACAATGGCAAAAACGCCGACAAAGCATCGTGCACCTTGGACCGCCGCTGAAGTTCGCGAACTCAAATCTCTCGCACGCAAGAAGCTAGGACGCGAAAAGATTGCTCAGAAGCTGAAGCGGACGCCGTCCTCGGTGCAAAATCGCGCGGTGGCGGAAGGCGTATCCCTCAGCACTAGATAGCGAGTGCGACAAGGACGAATGCAAGAAGGGTCCGGATAACAATTCGGACCCTTCTTGTTATCCAACCGGGAACGGTGAGTGTTGGCTTTTGGCGACTTTCAATAGGTCGGGCGGCCGGGGCCGGAACGGAAGGTCGTGAGCGACCCCGCCGTCCGTCACAATATGGCGGCGCAAGTCGGATTGGCCCCAAGCTGCCGCTGGCAGCTGCTAGTTCCCGAACGAGGAAATCAATTTGGAAAGTTTCGCAGATGTCGCCATAGACCGTGCAACCGGGTGTAGGCATCTTCCCTTTTTTGGGCATGTAAGAAGCGAAATCGCGAACCTGATGATCTAACTCATCAAGAATCGTGTGCCGACATAAGGCCGCACGATCTTCACTGGCATTTGCTTCAGGGCCTCTTCGATGAACACCTCGCCAGTGCAGTGCATGGGTACGATATAGTCAGGGTTCATCGCTGCGAATGCCGTGACGGTCTGGCGCGCCTCGTCGGCCGTGCGTGGCCGGACAAGGTGGAAGCCGCCAATGACCATGTGGACTTTCGAGACCCCGCTGATCGCTTGCGCGCGCCGAACCGAGTTCAGCACGCCGCGATGGCTGCACGAGGCTATGACGACTAGCCCGAGACCCTTAACCACATAGCAGGTCGCGATTTCATGTTCGCCGTCGTCTGTGACCTCGGTCTGGTCGCGCTTGTCGGCGCGCAACTTGGTGCGGTCGCATCCGACGCCGGGGTGCATGCGGGTGGGGATGGCTGCGCGTTCATTTGTTTCCAGCGGGATGATGCCCGTCGTAAATGCTTGGCCGGCGACAATCTCGGCCGATGGCGCAATGCGTACATCATATCCCGCTCGGCGTAGGGCGGTGCGGTCGAGCGTCCCCATAAGGGGCGGCGGATTGCCGATCATCGCAACGCGTTCGCAGAACGTCTCCTCGCCGCCGACATAAAGCGGCAGCCGTCGTGCTGGATTCGCATCGGCCCCGAACAAGGCGGCAAAACCGCCGAAATGATCTAGATGGCCGTGGCTCAGCACCGACGCATCGATTGTGTCCGGGTCGACGCCAAGCAGCGCCATGTTGTTCGCCAAGACTGTCGCCGTATAACCGAAATCGACAAGCACACGCTTCCGACTCTCGCCGATGCGCGAATCGGCGAGCAACGAAAGCCCAAACTCGCCCATAAGCGATTTCGCTGACATTCGCGTGGTGCTGACAAGTTAAGTCGCGTCGGTCGCGACGGCGCCTAAACGAGCGAAGGTCACGCTGCAGAGGTCGCCGTGGTCCACGCTTTGAAGGCGTCGCTCCGAAACAAGCGATGCGTCCGTCTAGAGATGAGATGTCGTTGAACGGCGAAGGTGTTGTAGACGGCGGTGTGAATTGAGACGAAGCGCTGCGCGGATCCTTGGGATTTGAACTTCTGCATCTTCCGTTCACGCCGTCGCACCGGCAGATGCGAGTTCTCGACCCGGTTGTTCTCTCGCAATCGTCCGGGCTTGTGGCGGTCGGCGCACCCCAGAGCGCGGGTTGCGGACCGGTACGAATAAAGACCGTCGGTGATGATCGCTTCGGGCCGGATTTTAGTGCTCTTCAGGATGCGTCGCAGGAATTTCACGGCGGCGGCCTTGTTGCGCCGCTTCTGGACGAGGACGTCAAGAACCTCGCCTTCGTCGTCGACGGCGCGCCACATGTACATCCTCACGCCAGCGATCTTCACGACCATTTCGTCGAGATGCCAGCGGGGCGTCGGGGAGGGTCGCGTGCGTCTGAGATTGCGCGCGATCGCCGGTCCGAACTTGAGCGTCCAGCAGCGGATGGATTCATTGCTGACCTGGACCCCACGTTCGGCGAGCAGATCCTCAACATCGCGGAAGCTCATGGTGAAGCGAAAGTAGGCCCAGACCGCATATCTGATCACATCGGGTGGGAAGCGGTGGCGCTTGAAGGAGAGGGGATTCACCGGCTTTGGCTCTCTGAAGGCTGACGGGCGTCAGTAAACAGAGAAGAGTTAGCGTTAAACTGCCAGCACCGGCGGGCCATAGGTCCAACGGCCGTTCTGATAATAGCCGTTGTGCTGTTGATCGCTCCAGCGCACGTCGCGGCGGTCATCGCGCCACGCTTCGCGGCGATCTCGGTGATCGTCGCTACGCGCATCTCCTCGACTATCGTTATTCCGCGCATCTTCGCGGCGGTTGTCGCGCTCTTGCGAAGTGTCGTCTCGGCCCTCGTATTCGCCTTGGCGCCCTTGCTGCGCTGATGCGGCGCCAATAGCGATGGGGCTAGTAAGCGTCAGCACCGCGACGGCGGCCAAGAGTGTACTTTTTCTCATTTGGATTTTCCTTTTCCACAACCTCGTCTCAACGCTTGGATCGAGCTAAGGGGCCCAATGAGATGTGCGGCAAACGCTGTGCGACTGGGTTCGTTCACAGCACCACAAAAGCAAGACGAAGTATTGTTGGGTGGTGCGCAATCGTTCCCGCCTGGCGGGGAGCTGTGTGTCTGGCTGCGACCCAGGCCACGAGTTTGTGCGCTATCGCACTATCGGCTCCTTTAGAGAGCCATCGGTTCCCGCTATAGCGAGTCATCGCACAAAGCGTTCGCTCGGGACCGAAACGCCGCCGCGGGGACGAGCGGCTTCGCGCGAGTGGCCGGCACCCGGTTCCTTGGACGCCTTCCTAAGCTAACGCCTCCTGTTCCTCGAACGCAATCGGGCTGAGATTGCCGAGCGTTGAGATGGCGATCTGGAATGCGACCGTTATGGCACGTCGTGTGCGCGAAGGGGGCTGTCGGGATGTTTCGAGAACGGAGCGGTCCTGACCTGTGGCGGACCGCGAGCCGAGCCATGCTTCGACTGCGCCAGAGCGCGGCGCCACCTCGCGCGTGAAAGGCAGGGATACTTTGCAAAGTGTCTGCTGGCGCACCGACTCAGGCGGGAGAAGAGACTCATTATCGGTCGATAAATTCAGGGGATCACATGTCACCCACTCAAATCATCGCTCTTGGTCCAGCGCTTTTGCCTTACGCGAGAGAGTACACCAACGATCTCAACCAGGCGCACTATCTCGTCCATCGCGTGGTTGCACATCTTGCTGTACGATCCGGCATCGGAGGCGAACCCTTTGTTGTTGCAGACGCCCGTTCACTGATGTCGACTTTCGCACGACAAGATGGTCTTGCGGGATGCATTGCCGATTGATCAGCACCGCAGATGTATGAGGTCTCAATTTCAGGCGCGGGGCGTTTTTGAGCCTGTCTTATCCGACCGAAGCGCGACTAACACCGTCTCGTCGAGACGCCAGCGTGGTCTTTCGCCGACGAAGAGTGAGGCGGAGTGTTGTCAGGCGTCAAGGATGGACGCGCCTCCAATTGCAGCGGGCGAGCTGTCGAGATGTTCGCCTCCGGCGTCGAGATGGCGCTTGTGATGTGCAAAGCCGATTCAACAACTCCAGACGCGGCGGGAATCTGGGGCAGGTCGCAGTGACTGAGAATGATGATGGGTTGCTCGCGGAACCTAGACGATTCCATTGCGTAGGTCGTCACTTGTCGGTGCGATGGCGCATTTGACCGAAGATTAGGACATGGACGGAGCTGGGCGTGCCGATGCATTTCAAAGCATCACAGAGGTAGGGGTAACCTTCATCGCCGCGCAGCGAAATGAAGTTCATGAAGTTGCGAGGATATGCAGCACCAGCGTTCCGCGCAGCAGCCCGAGCATGCGACAAGGTTGTAACCGCGGCTCCAACAAAACCTTCTGGCTCGTTGTTTTTGCAAATTCCGTCGCAGCACTCTGCCTCGCGATGGCAATGATACCCAACTAATTCTCGCTGTGGTCGGCGGCGATCGGCACCGCCCAAGTCAGTGCGGTGGTGCATGCCGCGCGTTCCCCCGATGGAACAATCTTTTTGGTGGTGTCGGCTAAATTCGGCTGCAGGCGACACGAGAAGGGAACAAAGAGAGAGGTGGCTCGGGAAATCTGGACACGGGGCTAAGTGGAATTTCTGCCTGAGATTGGCATGATGGCCGAGCGCAGGAGTGACCATGAGCAGACGACCACGCCGGAATCACAGCCCGGCTTTCAAGGCGAAAGTGGCCCTTGCCGCAGTCCGCGGCGAGAAGACGATGGCGGAGCTGGCCGAGCAGTTCGATGTCCACGCGAACCAGATTTCGACGTGGCGTGAGCAGCTTCTGAAAGGGGCGAGCGATGTGTTCGGCGGCGCCGAGAAGGCCGAGGCGGCGGCGCCGGCGATTGATGTGAAGTCGCTGCACGCGAAGATCGGTCAGCTGGCGCTGGAGAACGATTTTTTGTCCGGTGCGCTCGACAAGGCAGGCCTGCTGCCGGGCGCAAAGAAATGATCGACAGGGAGCACGAACTGCCGGTCAGCCGCCAGGCCGGGTTGCTCGGGATCAGCCGGGGCAGCGTCTACTATCTGCCGCGTCCGACGCCGGCCGCCGACCTTGCCCTGATGCGCCGGATCGACGCGTTGCACCTCGACTATCCCTTCGCCGGGAGCCGGATGCTGCAGGCGCTGTTGAAACGGGATGGCCATGAGGTCGGGCGTCTGCACGTTGCGACGCTGATGAAGACGATGGGCATCGAGGCGATCTATCGCCGGCCGAACACGTCGAAGCCGGCGCCGGGACACAAGATCTACCCGTATCTCCTGCGCAAGGTCCCGGTGACGCAGCCCAATCACGTCTGGGCGATGGACATCACCTACGTGCCGATGGCGCGCGGCTTCGTCTATCTGGCGGCGGTCGTCGACTGGTTCAGCCGCAAGGTTCTGTCGTGGCGGCTGTCGATCAGCATGGACGCAAGCTTCTGCATCGAAGCGGTGGAGGAAGCGCTGGCGCGGCACGGCCGGCCGGCGATCTTCAACACCGACCAGGGCAGCCAGTTCACGTCTGTGGCCTTCACCGACGTGCTGAAGAAAGCGGAGATCGCCATCAGCATGGATGGCAGGGGCGCGTGGCGCGACAACGTCTTCGTCGAGCGGCTCTGGCGCACGATCAAATACGAGGAGATCTACCTGCGGGCCTACGCCACCGTGTCAGAGGCGCGCGCGTCGATCGCCAGATACCTTGTCTTCTACAACGCCGGACGACCCCACTCGAGCCTTGACCGGCGAACCCCGGACGAGGCGTACTTCAACCAGCTGCAGCCAATCCCGGCCGCAGCATAACCGAGGCCGAAATCCACTTAGCCAAGCCACGGAACGTGTTCAGACAAACCGAGCCACCTCTGTAGATCACGAACGGATAGGGCTCGGGCGCAAAGCCGGCGAGCGCGAGCGGCCAGGCCTGCTCGCCCCATTGCGTGATCGGCGCGAGCGCGATGGCGCCCAGCACCAGCGCGAGATTGCGCGCCCAGTTCGAACGATTGGCGCGGAGGCCCGCGATCAGCGCCAGCAGAATGCCCGTCAGCGCGAAATAGGTGGCGACCACCAGGATGCGGTTAGCGAGATAGGGAAAGTCGCTGGCGTCCGCAGGCGGGTCAGCGGCGGCGGCGGCGGTTCGGATGGCGAGGTAGAGCAGCCAAAAGCCGAGATGGGCCCCCCAGCGTGTCCACGCCGGATGGTCGAGGAGCCCCCTCGCAGCGCGCAGCGCGCGTTCACCCTCGTCCTCGCCACGTGTCATCACGCCAGCCTAGCGACTGGGCGCAAGCATCGCGCAGGTGCGATGCAGTTCGCGCCATTCGTCGTACGTTCGGGTCAGTTCGTCGCGTTCGCGGCGCGACTAACCCCCTGAGAACTCCGGCGATTTTTGTCCGCCTGCGCAAGGACAAAAGCTAAGCGGGTGAACACTTCTGCGCGAGGGGTGGCGACCGCTTAGCGATCGCCAGGGGCGCAGCGCTCCACGTCGGCGAGGTAGACTTGCGGCGGCGCAGGCAGCGTCAGGTCGCTCATGGTGACATTCGCGGCGGCGGCAATGCCGGTTCCCGCGGCCTCGTTAAGCAGTCGTCGTGCTTGCACGGCGCTGTAAGGGGCCTGGCCGGTGAAGCGGACGCCGTGCGCGCGCCACTGCGCGCGGCTGGGCGCCCAGAGGCTATGGCGGCTGTGGATGAGGAAGCGCGTCTCACCGGTGCGCGCGTCTGCACGGCCGACTTCGAGGCACAGAGTTTCAAGCCGCACTTGGGGCTCGAGCAGAAGATCGGCGTCGACGCCCACGCTTGCGTAGAGCAGCGCCTCGCGGTGCGCGCGAACTTCGAGCGGGCGGTCCTCGTCCGTCAAAGCGCCGGACGCGCGGGCCAATTGCAGCGCCGACGTCGCGGTATTGTGCAAGCCAAGCACGCCGCCAGGCCCCACGCTGCGATGCCTCGACGCAACAAACACGAACGAAGCGCAACCCGAAAGGCAGGGCCCCACCACTTCGACCGCGAGCGCGCGATCGCGCACCAGTTCGCCGAGATAAATGGGCGCATCAAGAACGCCGCCGAAACTCGCAATGAGCAGCACGCGATCGGTGGGCAGAAGTTCTGCGCGGACAAGTGCGATGGCGTCGTCGTTGATACGGCCGCAGAAGAAGATCGCGTTCATGCGAACGCGCCGCACCATGGGTTCCGGCGCGGCGAGACACTGACTCACTTCCGCCCTGCTGGGTGCAGGCGGCGCTGGCGGCGCGAACGGGTTCCAGAACTGGAGCGCAGTCCAGAACACCGCCGCGGCCGCCGTGCTGAGCGACACGTCAGACCTTGCCGGGCTCTTCGCCGCTGCTGACGCCGAGACTATTGGCTGGAATGGCGCTCGGTGCGTAGGTCCCGTCCGGCTGACGGCACCAGACCTGGTTCATCGCATCCGCGCGCCCCGCCACTTCAGCGCGTGTGTTCATCGCGCGACACACTTGCGCGCCGCCGCCTGCGTCGATGTTGGTCTCGGTGGATGGCACGACGGTGACAGTGCGTTGGCGCGCGTCCGTCCCCACCCAGCTCGACGTCTGCGTCTGACCGGACTGCAGCGCGACGAGTTGCAGCTCACGAATGCGCGCCTGGTCCTGCTCGCTTTGAAACGCGAGCCATACCGCGCATGTGCCCAAGCCAGCCGCTGCGCCGATGGCGGCGCCGGCGCCGGCGTCGCCGCTGCCGGTGTTGTTGCCGATCACCGCGCCCAGCACGGCGCCGACAGCGACCATGCCAACGCAGCGTGAAATGCGCTGTTCGACCGTAAACGGCGTCCCGTCGCGGTTTGTCGTCGCGCACGCCGACACGCCGAGACACGCCGCCACCGCAACCGCCGCAGTTCTCTTCAAGCTTCCCATGGCTCTCCCCTCGTCACTTAGAAAGTTGCTTCGTCGCTGACGCGCGCCGTGAGCGCGATCGCGTCATTGCCGGGTATCGGTCCGATCTGCTCCACCGCCGGATCGAACACGCGGCCGGTGAGACGGGCGTCGCGCGTCGTCAGCTCCCACTCGCGCAGGCCGCCGAACGGCATGTCGTTGTGAAACTCGGGCTCGCCGCCGGGCGACAGGCTCCACGCCTGTGCGAAGCCGCCATCGTCGCTGCTCACGCGGCACTGGCCGGGGGCCTCGCACGTCTGCGGGCCGGTGAGCGGCGTCGACCGATTGGGACTGCCGCGCAGCACCATCCATGAGCTCACCAAATTGCCGTTGCGGTCCGCCGCGAGCCGCACCTGGATCGATTCCGGGCCCGACGGATAAGCCGCCTCGCCGCTGAAGCGCACGATCGACACCGGCGCCGCCGGCAGCGTTGTCAGCGCGCCGCCGGCCCAGGTCAGCAGATTGGCGTGCTGCGCGAGGAAGAAGGCCTGCGTGTAGTCGCGCGCCAATGACGAGTTCTGGCCTTCGGCCAAAAACAGATGAAGTTCGGCGCGGCCAAGATCGAGCGCGGACTCCTGGCCTTCTTGAAAGCCCGCACGGCGCGCGGTCTCGCGCGTCGGATCTTCGCCGAAGTCCACACGCGCCAAGTTGGACAATAGAACAATGCGCGGCAGGCCATGCTCGCCGCTAATCATGCGGCCCGACGCACGCAGACTTTGCACCAACTTGGTGTCGGTGAGCCTTAACGTTTCAGGCGTTGCAGGGCCCGGCGCGTTGCGCGCAGCCAGCACCAGCGCACTGATGGCGCGGGAGCGGAACTGCTCGCCTTCGTTGTGCAACTGCTGTTGCACGCCGCCCGTGAAAAAGTCGGAGAGCGCCGAGCCTGCTGTTTGCGCGCCTGAAATCTCCTCTGGCGAGAGCGCTGGCAGGCAGCCCTCGAACAACGGGCGCGCGGCTGAACCATCGGCTGGAAGCAGCATAAGAGAGAGCCGCTCGCGATAATCCATCGCGCCGGACAAGGTGGCGGCGGCGGGATCGGTGAACGCCACGACGATGTCGCGCACCCCGGCATTGCGCTCCGCAAACTCCGCAGGCGTGTCGGCCTTCGCCAGTGCGTGCTCGTCAATCAGCACGTAGGTGTGCCGCAGCGAAGCTGGGAGCTCGTCCACGCTGCAGAACCGCTCCAGGCGAAAGACGCCGCCGCCGGCGCCGCCACTTGACGGGGCGCCAGGGCCGTTGCCGCAGGCGGCCAGGAGCGCCAACACCCCCCATGCGAAGCGGCGCATCAGAGGGCCCGCCCCAGTTGGAGCTGCATGCTGGCGAACGCGTCTGCGCCGACCGGGCGCGTGGGATCGGCGCTGTCGGCGGAGTGGACGTGCTGAGCGAACTCAAGGTGCGGATTGGCCTGCACGAGCCCGATCCGATAAGCCTGCAGCGCGCCTAGAACTTCGGCGTCCTTCGCGAGCAAGCGATCGAAGCGCTCGCGCAGCTGCGTGTAACCCGGACGGCCCGACATCTGGTCGTGCCTGCGCTTGGCGCCTTCTCGCTCGAGCTTGGCGCGCTGATCGATCTGATCCAGCTGCGACACGATCCGGCGTTTCTTCAGCCGATCGACCTTGGCTTGCGCCTTGTTCAGATTTTCCGCGGTGTCGGCGTAGGCAGGGTTCGGGTCGTTCAAGAAGAACGTGATGATCGCGCCCACCAGGAAGCAGATCAAATTGCCGAACAACAGGCTGCCAATGGACACCGGAATGTTGGGCACCGGGCCGCCCAACACGATCGCCTCCTGGATGCGCGGCAGCAGGTAGTAATAGCGCGCGACCGCCACCGAACCCAGACTGACGAACAACGCTGAACTGCCCCATGTGTAGAGCGGCCAGCCCGAACGCTGGCGCTCGTCGCTGTCGGGCTGAGAGAAATAATTGTACTGGCGGATGAAGAGGCCGATGCAATACGCCGCCGCGGCGATGCCGAAGCCGACCAGGATGGTGGCGCCGAGCGCCATCGCGTCGGATTGAATGATCGGCGCGCGGCGGAAGCTCTCGAAATTGAGCATCGCCTCCGGAATCATCACGACGGGAATGAGGATGCCGAACTCGATCCATTTGTTCGGCACCTTCGCGTCGCGGTTCTCCTCCGCACGGTAGCGATTGTAATCGTCGCTGAGCTGCCCGCAGCGCTCGAGCAGTTTCTTGTTGTCGCGATTGAACTTGCTGATGATCTCCTGGCGCCGGCGCGCGCAGTGACGCTCGACGCGGTCCTGCTCTGCTTCCACTAGGACGCCATCGACATTGTTGGCGATCTTGATGGTGCGGGCTTGGGCTTCCAGTTCAGCGAGCGCCGGTCCACGCACGGGCGCGATTCGCGTCATTAGCCACTCGCTCATCACTGGCGTCAGGCCCTGGCTCAGCGCGCCTTCGTCGCCCGCGGCGGTCAAGTGCAGCATCGAGTTCGATGCTTCCTGATTGATGCGCGCCTGCAGCGCCTGCGCCGACGGCGACGCCTCCGTCACATCGAACTCGATGTAGCGATCCAGTGCGCCAACGGCGGATGCCGCATGTACTGAGGCCATGTCAGTCTCTCTCCACGGCGCTCGCGCGCCGATTGACGGGATTGATCGTGATGCGTTCGGTGCCCTGCAGATAAAGCCGCACCCCGCCCTGCTCGGCGTCGACGTTCAGGACACGCTGATTGGTTTGGATGGCGACGTAGTCGGTGCGCAGATCCAGACGGCGCACGCATTCGTTTGCTTCCGCGGCGGTGCGCCCCTGGCACAGCATGTCGATCTGCGCATCGGAGAGCCATTGCGCCACAGCCTCGGCGCGCGCGGCGAACAAAAACTCGACGCGGCGGTTCTGCCCCCACGCGCGTTCGTCGTCGCCGGCTTGCAGCGGCATGTCTTCGCCGAAGCCGACACGCCAGACCTTGGCCACATTGACGCCAAGGGAGAGGATGGCGTCAGCAACCGCATTGGCGCGGTCTATCGAGAGGCCTTGATTGTAGTCGCGGGCGCCGCGGTGATCGGTATGGCCCGCGACGAACAGGACGACGTCCGGTGGTTCGAGCTGCAAGTTGCGCGCAACGACGCGCACCACTTCCCAGGCTTCAGGGCGCAGCTCGGCGCGCGCGGTATCGAAGAAGACGCGCTCGGGAAACACGACGCGGAGCAGCGGCATGTCCACTTGGATGTCCGCCGGCAGATCGCGCGCAGAGATATAGCCGTCAAAGAATTGCGGCGGCGCGCCGTAGGCGTTGAACGACGCGATGTCCCAAAGCCGCTTGATGCGATCGCAATGCTCGATACCCAGCGTATCGCGCCAGTCGTAGAGCCCGTGCTGCGCGGCTTGCGGCGCCATGTAGTCGAGACAGTTGGCGCGCGGCGGCGTCGTGGGTTCGAGCGCGGCAGCCGCGCTGGCCCCGGCCGCGGCGTGCATCGCCAACAGCATCACCAGCGCTCGCGCGAGAACACACCAATTACAGCGCACTGCAGCCCCCGGCGCCCGTTGTAGGCGCCACTAAGCCGTCGTGCAAGAGCTATAGCCGAATGTCAACGCCGGACCAAAAGTACATCACTTGGGCGGAGTAAAAGTACATCACTGACGGTGGATGCAGGTGTTAACGCAGAGGGCCCCCGATCGGGGGCCCTCTGCGTTTCGGCGGCGATATTGAGCAAGCTCAGGGGTCGAGGATTTCGCCGGTTTCAGGATCGAAGGCGGGCTCCGGCGGCGGCTCGGTCTGCGCGGCCGCGCGGCGACGGGCTTTTGAATGTTTCAGGCGGAAGCTGTCGCCGTTGAATTCGAGGATGTGGACGTGATGGGTGAGCCGGTCGAGCAGCGCGCCGGTGAGCCGCTCCGATCCGAGCACGGAGGTCCATTCGTCAAACGGCAAATTGGAGGTGACGATGGTCGAGCCGCGTTCATGGCGTTGGGAGAAAACGTCGAACAATAATTCGGCGCCGGTGCGCGAGAGCGGTACGTAGCCCAATTCGTCGATGATCAGGAGCTTTACGGCCTGCAATTGAGCCTGCAGTTTCAACAGCCGCCGCTCGTCACGCGCTTCGCTTAAGCTATGGACGAGGCCGGCGGCGGTGAAGAAGGCGACGGAGAAGCCGCGTTGACACGCGGCCAGCCCCAAAGCGAGTGCTGTGTGGGTCTTGCCCGTGCCGGAATTGCCCAAGGCGATGACATTATCGCGCCGCAGCACAAACTCGCAGCGCGCCAATTCCAGCACCAG